>ENA-OOZQ01000018-OOZQ01000018.1-human-gut-metagenome-genome-assembly--contig:-NODE-18-length-161178-cov-7.644774_pt1 | contig 161178 bp, 138 predicted proteins | sample MGYA00241188_ERZ501399 | MGnify/ENA primary metagenome ERZ501399 (study PRJEB25962, sample SAMEA2042658) | human gut metagenome | biome: human gut; feature: human-associated habitat; material: faeces... | reverse complement strand
GTAGCTATGTAGGGAATGGATAACCGCTGAAAGCATCTAAGCGGGAAGCCAACTTTAAGATGAGTTTTCCCATTATTAATTAAGTAAGATCCCTCAAAGACGATGAGGTTGATAGGCTGGAGATGGAAGCGTAGCGATACGTTGAGTTGACCAGTACTAATCGATCGAGGATTTAATCATTATTAAATAATTTGATGAGCATATTATCTAAGTTTTCAGAGAATTATTCGAAAAATAGAATAAAATTTCCTTGGTGACAATAGCAAAGAGGGTCCACCTGTTCCCATCCCGAACACAGAAGTTAAGCTCTTTAGCGCCGACGATAGTGAAAGCTAAAATAGGACGTTGCCAAGGATTTTTTTTGTTTATAAATATTTACAGTTTTTATTTCTTAGACAACTTCAATTTTGTTGTCTTTTTTTTGTGGTTGTGGTATTATAAGATTGTATATTCATAAAAAGGAGTGGTTGGCATGGCTGAAACCAAATTGATTACGGAAGAGGATATCCAAAAACAGAGAGAGTTAGTTAGTAAATTAGAAGCTAATATGCAATCATTACAAACTCGGTTACCAGAGTCTAGTGCACGTATTGAGTCTTTAACGAAACAAATTGAGGAGAAAAAAAATGATTCAATGAAAAAGGCACAAGCGCAGCAGGAAGTTTATTTTGAAGAAACGATTACTATGATGCCACAAATGTATGAGGAATTGCGCAAAAAGTATCAGATGATTGAAAACGATCCTCAAATACGTATTTTACAGGATGAAGTTAGAAAAGCAGAGCTAGACACAGTTTATGGACCGAATCCTGACTATGATCGAAAAAATAAAGAGTTAGAAGTGTTACGTCAATCTAATCAAGAAACTCTAGAAGCTTTAAAAACTCAAATGGCTAGTTATAGACCAATTGAAATTTCTCAATTGGATCGTATTTTGAATCGTTATCGTGATGCTGATTTAAATCCAGAAGATATGTATTATCCAGATTTTGAAAGCGACAGAGATTTTTTAGAACAGTTAGCTAATCAATATTTTCCTGATGTGAATCGTGAAGAAAAATCTAAAGAAGTTGTTTTATTAGAACAGGAACAAGCTAAATTACAGGTACAACGTGACATTTTAGCTGAGGAAGTTAGAAAAGCAGAATTGGATACTGTTTATGGACCAAATCCTATTTTTGATCAAAAAAATAAGGAATTAGAAAAATTAGATGAACAATTAAATCAACTTACTGATACAATCAAGAAAACTAGACAAACTTCAATTAAACAAAATCCTATTGATCGAATGGTGAAAGAATATCATGATTTAAGAGAACGCGTTGAACGTGCTAGAAATGACGACGATGATAGATATCTTGAATTTGATAAAGAACAAAAAATGTTACATGAGATTGAACGTGCTGCATTCTTACATTTTAATCATCGTGACAAGGAGGTTGCTGTAGTTGTTCCTGAAAGTGATACGAATGATTTAGAAGAGGAATTGAAAAAGGCACAGGATGAGCATAATAAAATAATTGGTGATGTAAATAAATCTAGAGCAGATTATAATGAAGCAAAAGATAAGTTGGATGCATTGATTGCAGAGAAAAAGGAACAAGATAAAAAAGCAGAACCACCTGTCAATCCGTTTGATAACTCAGAAACTGCTACTATTAAAGCAACTCGTTGGGAATGTAAATTTCAAGGTTATGCTAAAAAAGGTTTGGTAAAGATTGCAACAAGCACTGCTTTTGGCAAGAGAATATATGATAATCTTCGTGCTAAAAGAGCAGAAAAATATGCTAAGAAATTGAACCGGCTTCAAGAAGTATATGATGTAGCTAATGCTAATTATAATCGTATTGAAGGAAATTATAATCGAATTGCTAATGAAATTAGTAATATGCAGAATTTAATTGATCAAAAGTTAGAATTTGAAAGGTTACAACAAAAAGTTAATAATGAAAAAAAATCTGTTCAAATTATAATGCAACGGCGTGTAGCATTATTTAAAAAATCATTGGATTTGTTGAACATTCCTGATGATCAGAAACGAAAGATATCAGAAACTGAAGTAAGGCAGATGTTAGAAACCAAATCTGATCAAATGTCTAAGGAAATGCTAGGACAGTTAAAAAAATATGCAGATTTGATGAAAAAAGCAAATAATGCTATGAAAAAGGATGCTGAGGAATTAGCCAATGTGAAGAATCAATACCATCAAAGGCTTAAACAACATGGTTATGATTCGGCAACAGATTCTAAGAATCTTGAAATTCAAATTATGACTCGTTTGGATAAAGCAAAAGAAGAACAACAGAATTTTGATTATTCACAACTTGAGACTTTGTCAAATGATCGTGCTCTTGCTGAAAAAAAATTAAATCAATTCAAAGACTACGTTCAGAGAAATGGTGCTACCATTACTCCTGTTGAAGTTGAATTGAATCCTGACGAATTGACAGAACGTAAAGTTAAATCTTCTGCTCCAAAACAAAATCGTTTCTCTGTTTGGTTTGACGGTTTAAAACAAAGATTCTCTCGTAATAAAGACGAAGAGTTAGCTGAATATGCTTTTGAAAATGCAGGTGAAGTTGATGAGGAAAAAGAGAAACTAGCATCCTTTGCATTTGCTAATGCTGGTGAATTAGATAGTAATCCAAAGGAAAATTCATCAGAATCTATCACTAGCAACAATACTGCTACACAGCTTCCTAAAGAACCTAGCGAAGAACAAGATTTTTCAGTTCCAATTCAACCTATTGAAAAGTCACAAAATGCTCCAGTTGGGTTGCCAGTAAAACCTTCTGTAGTTTCTACTCAGGCACCTCAGCATCCAGAACAAATTCGTGTTGTTCGGCCTTCAAAGAAGACTTCAGAAGAATCAACGATTGCATCAAATTTACAAAAAGCAATATTAGGAACAGAAGAATCTAGATTACAGGCTCGTGCAGACAAATTTGAAAAAGATTCTGCTAAAACTGTTATGCCTACTCAAGATTCAAAAGATGTTACTAAACAAGAGAGTACACCGAAAGAGGATTATTCCGCTTATGAAGATCAAACAGTTCACCAACTAAGTGAAATAGGAATTGATTATAATTCGTTATCTGATGCTGCAAAAAAAGCTGCCAGAGAGCATTTTGTTAAACATTTTGCCTCAGATGACTCAGCTAAAACGGATGAGTCTACTAGACATATGTAGGATAGGAGGGGAAGGCTATGAATACTAATTATATTCACAAAACTTTGACATTTGATGACGACAAACAATACATCGTTATTAACCAAGCAATTTATCATGGAAAAAATTATTTATTATTAGTAGGAATCACTCCGGATGGTGAAGACGTTAATGATGATGTTGATATTGTCGAAGAACAAAAAGAAGGGGAAAAATTATTCTTTGCTTCTGTCGAAGACCCTGAACTATTCGACTTATTAGCAAAATATTTACAACCGAAGTTTGCAAACTAATAAAAGTATTTAAAAATGAGTTGTACAACTCATTTTTTTTGGGTATAATCTATTTAGGTGATAGAGAATGTATAAAATAACATCTTATAGTGAAGCTGATACAATAGAATTGGCGCAGAATATTGAGTCTGAAAAATTTCCAGATATGGTCATTTGTTTAAATGGTGATTTGGGAACAGGAAAGACTGTATTTACGAAGGGCTTTGCTAGTTCAATGCAAGTTGAAGAAGATATTACATCTCCTACGTTTAATATTATTAAAGAATATTATTCTGGAGAATTACCTTTATTTCATATTGATGCTTATCGAGTTGAAGACCGTGCTGATGAATTAGGACTAGAAGAATATTTTCATAAAGGTGGCATTGTTATTATCGAATGGGCTGATATGATTCGGGATTATTTACCAGAAGAGCGTCTTGAAATTAAAATTCGTGCGATGGATTCGGATGAAGATGGTCGTATCATTACGATTAATCCGATTGGGCCAAAGTATGAAGAACTTTGTGAGGCAGTATTATGACAGTGTTTTATTTAGATACTTCTTCCTCTTACCTTTATTCAGCAATTGTTCAAAATGATAAGGTAATTGCATCTATTTCAAAGAAAATGGATAAAGATTTATCTAAGATGACGTTACCTGCGATTGCAGAACTTTTTGAAGAAGCACATTTGACTCCAAATGAAATCGATAAAATTTTGGTTGTAAATGGTCCAGGATCATTTACTGGTGTTCGTATTGGTGTCACGATAGCAAAGGTATATGCTTGGTCTCTTTCCAAAAAAATCTCAGTTTTATCTAGTTTAGAGGCGATGGCTTCTTCTATTGACCATTACGATTATATTGTTCCAATGATTGATGCTCGTCGTGGTTACGTTTTTGCTGGAATTTACGATCAAAATGGAACTGCTGTTATGAACAATCAGTATATTTTGAAAACGACTTTGGAGGTTGCAATGGATCAGTTACCTGGTAAAGTTTGTATTGTCACGAACGATACCATTTCTAATGATAAATTTCCTGTTTATCCATATCAACCAAATTATGAGCGGATCATTACTCATTATGAGAATTTAGAAGAAATTCATCCTCATTTGGTATCACCAGAATATTTGAAGAGAACAGAAGCAGAAGAAAACAGATTAAAAAATAAAGATGAATAGAAAAAGAGTTGATGTACTTTGAGTATGAATATTTTAGGAATAGAAAGTAGTTGTGATGAAACGAGTGCATCTATTGTACAAGATGGTGTAAAGGAAATTGCGACTGTTGTTTCTTCACAGATCGATATTCATAAAGAATATGGTGGCGTTGTTCCGGAAATTGCTAGCCGTGAACATGTTAAAAATATTACGATTGTTTTGGAAGAATGTTTATTAAAAGCAAACATGACGATGGATGATATTGATGCCATTGCTATTACATATGGACCCGGTTTAATTGGTTCTTTGTTGATTGGAATGGAGGCTGCAAAAACGTTGTCTTTTGTACATCAGAAACCTTTGATTCCTGTTCATCATATTGCAGGGCATATTTATGCGAACAGTTTGGTTCATGAAATGAAATTTCCGTTGATTGCTTTGGTAATTAGTGGCGGTCACACAGAATTAATTTATATGAAAAATCATTATTCCTTTCAAAAATTAGGTGGTACGTTAGATGATGCAGTAGGTGAGTGCTACGATAAAGTCGCTAGAGTATTAAATGTGCCGTATCCAGGTGGTCCACTTGTGGATAAAATGGCTCATGAAGGGAATCCAAGTTATTCATTACCGATTCCTTTACAAGATGATTCGTATAATTTTAGTTTTAGTGGATTAAAGAGCGCTGTTATCAATTTAGTTCATAATGAAGAACAAAGAGGAAATGCAATTCGTCCTAATGATTTAGCGGCATCTTTTCAGAATGTTGTTGTGGAATCCATTACAAGTAAAACGATGAAGGCTTTAAAAGATTACGATGTTCATCAGTTAATTGTAGCAGGTGGAGTTGCTGCCAATCGTGGCATACGGGAACGACTTAAAGCTCTTTGTGAAGAAAATCATGTTGATTGTTCGTTTCCACCAATCGAGTATTGTACGGATAATGCTGCTATGATTGGAGCCGCTGGATATTTTGCATATTTGGATGGTAGACGTGCCGATTTAACTTTAAATAGTGTATCTAGTTCTGAATTAAAGTGAGGTGTTTGGAATGACTGAAAATGTACGTGCACAAGTTTATGCCAAATTGACTATGATTGCGCGTGAATTAAAAGAAGCTGGAGTAGAAATGCCAGATTATTCTGGAGTTGATTCGTTAGAAGATGTAGAAGAGTATATCCGCGAGTTAATTTCGTCTGGAGAGTTAGAAGATTATACTATTGATGCTTTGGAAGAAATTCAAGATACTGACGTAGCAATTGATCAACCAGAAGAAGTAGTGGATCCTGAAATGATTCCGGAGGCAGAGGGAGTAGAGGAATATGTTCAAGAAGAACAGTCTTTGGATGGTCTAACTTCCTTATCTCACGTCTGTGATCGGGAGAAGATTCAATACAGTGCGGTTCATGCGGCAGAATCTGAATATGGAGTTGATACGTTTTCGATTCGAGTTGAAGCACAAAACCAAGCAGCAGTCGATGCTTTAATTGCCAATTTTTCGGGTGGAACATGTGAGATGCAATTTTCATACAATTCTTCAGGAGGATTTGACTTAAATATTTACAATCGAAATAATGGGTATGAAGCTGAGGAATTATTTACAGAAATTGCTGATGTTATTGCAACTGCACGTGATGATGTTGATTATTTAGAAGGATTGCCAGAAGATGTTCAAACTGATCAAATTGAGTTTATGGTGGAACATCCAGAAGTTATCGATTCATATTATACATCTGAGTCTTTGACGGAAGTTTACAATGACAATGCTGAAATGATTAACGATTTGACAGATGCTTCCGATAATTCTGGGGTTGCAGTAGAAGAGAATGCAATCGATTCTGACGGTATTAGTGATACCAATGTGATTACCGATATTGAAACTGGGGAAGTAATTGCAGAAGAAAAATCAGATGAGGCCGCCGATTTAAAGGCTAGTTTAGCAGGTGCGAACGCAGGTATGGTTGCTGCTTCTACTGTTGCTGCTGCTGTTGCGACTACGGCAATTTTGACTGCTGAAGTAGTTAATGAAGCGGTTCAAACTGTTTCTAATTCAGTTAAGACACAAGTTCCTGCTATGGAAGTTGCAGGCATTGTTAATATGTTCCGTGCTAGTGCAAATGAAAATGGAACGGGTTTAGATATTGTCATTCAAGATGATCCTAACAATCCAGAACAAGTGAATGTTACGATGAAAGAGCAAGGCGAAGAAAATAAGCCTGCCATTACCATGTCTTGTGACAAAGATGAATTTAGTCAAGCCAAAGAAGATATGTTGCAGTCAATGGATGCTGGGACAATTGCCTCTAATAAGAATTCTGACGGGACAATGAATTATCGTATGGCTTCCAAAGATATCAATGATCCGACGACCATTACGGTAATATCTGCTCCACCAGCCGAAGTGGATGCCATTCAACAATCTATGGTAAAACAAGATACGATGGTAAAAGTTTATACGAATCAAAATATATCATCACTCCCGAATGATGCTTCCAAAGGGGAGTCCGCATTCAGTAATCTTAATATACTGATTATGGCATTTGTAGTTGCAATTTTGATGATTGGTATCGTTATTGTCTTTGCTTAAAAAGAGTCGGAAATATCCGACTTTTTTTGTTGCTATATTTTTATTAGTCAAAATCGTTTTTAAATGGTATAATAAGTTTAAGAAAATGGGAGGTATGGGAATGATTAATCAGTTTTTTGAGAATTTTGATGCAATTACAGATTATTATAATTTTTTAATTGCCAAAACCAAAAATTTAGAATATGTTGGAATTACAAACGAATGGTTAATTGATAATTACTATTTGTTGGTTGAACATAAAAATAACATTGTTCGTGAAAAGAAACAGTTAGCAAAACAAATGAAACATTCTTTGTATATGAATAATGCTATTAAGAAAATCATTTCAAAAAATAATTATAATATTGATTTTCATAAATTGGTGAAAGAGTTGAATTCTTATCAACACGAAAACCATTATTTCTTTTCTTATAAGGAAATTACGTTTATACCAATTTTATTATTGTTCAACTATGTTGAACGGTTGCGAGAGTTATGTGAGGATGAGAAGAGTAAACTAGTTACGAAGGATTTTATTTCGGAAGCAGTTGAAAAAGTTGATAACAAAGAAATTGCGATTGAAGATTTTATTACAACTGATTTTGATTTTAGTGAAAATTTTGATTATATTTACGAATTGAATAATCAGTTAAAAGAACTTGGTACGAGATCTAATAAAGCATTTAAAGAGTTAAATAAAATTTTGGAAGCTCACCAAATTAGTTTAAAAGAAGTTTTAAACGAAGCATATCAGTCTAGAATTGATAATAATATTTTAATTTCTAATTTGTTTAACGATTTAAAAGAGTTTTTTGAATTAACGAGTGAGGAATTGTTTGAAAACATCAGTTTGGCAGAAAAACGGTTAATGCGTGATGAAATATATGATCATATGACGGTAGAAACCAAAAATATGTATCGAAATCGCATTGTGAAACTTGCAAAGAAAGCCAAGTTATCTGAATATGAATATATTTCAGGACTCATTAAAGAAGCAGAAAGAAATGAAAAACACATTGGATTCTATCTGTTTGAACAGAAGAATTATATGGGGCGTGTTTGGTTATACATTTTATTTGTAGTAATTATTTCTGTAATTATTACGTATTTCCTTGCACCACATTTCCTTTCTAACTGGATTTTAAGTTTCGTTATTTTGATTATTCCAGTTATGCAATTGGTAATTCAAATTGTCAATCATTTGATGACCCGGTTTGTAAGGCCAAAACCAATTCCTAAGATGGATTATTCCAAAGGAATTCCAGAAAAAGATGCAACGATGGTTGTAATCCCTACTATCATCAGCAACACAAAAAAGATTAAAGAAATGTTCGATACTTTGGAAACATACTACTTGGTTAATCGAACCAACAATCTTTATTTTACGTTACTAGGAGATGTAAAGGCAGAGCAGAAAGCCGTCATGCCATACGATAAAGAAGTCAGTGAGTACGGTGTGATGTATGCTAAGAAGTTAAACGAAAAGTATAAGAAAGAGATTTTCCATTTCGTTTATCGAAAACGTTTTTATAATCCAAAAGAGAGTTGCTATTTAGGATACGAGAGAAAACGTGGGGCATTACTACAGTTCAATCGTTTGTTATTGCGAACGATGTCTAAAGAAGATCAACAAAAGTATTATGTCGTTCATACTTTGAAAGATTTCCACGTTAGTATTAAATATGTCATTACGTTAGATACGGATACAAGACTTGTATTAAATACAGCTTTGAATTTAGTTGGTGCGATGGCTCATCCATTGAATCATCCAGTTTTAAATAAAAAAGAGAGTAAAGTTATTCGCGGATATGCATTGATGCAACCTCGTGTCAGTGTTGATATCGAGTCTACAAACAAATCTCTTTACTCACAAATTTTTGCTAGTATCGGTGGTTTTGATTCTTATACTGCAATTGTTCCAAATGCATATCAAGATTCCTTTAACGAAGGAAGTTTCATTGGAAAAGGAATTTACGATTTGAAAGTATTCGATGAAATTATGAATCATCGATTCCCAGATAATTTGATTTTAAGTCACGATTTATTGGAAGGAAATTATTTGCGTTGTGGTTATGTCGGAGATATTGAATTGATTGATGATTTCCCTGCTAAATTCTTGACGGATTCTACTCGTCAACATCGTTGGGCAAGAGGCGACGTTCAAATTATCGGTTGGTTATTCCCAAGAGTTAAAAATCAAGATGGTAAAAGAGTTCAAAATCCAGTTAATACATTAGGTAAATGGAAGATTTTTGACAACATTGCTCGTATGTTTTTACAACCTGCTATGTTACTTGTATTAATTCTTGCTATCTTCTTTGGTAAAACTTCTCCGATTTGGTGGATCTTATTTATTCTATTAGAAATCTTTTTACCGATTATTTTCTATTTACAAAGCAAGATTTACGATCGTCATGATGATTTGTTGACCGTTTATTATAAAAATTTAATGAATGGTAGTAAGTCAATTTTATTACGTTCCTATATTGTTTTAGCAACGATTCCATTCTATTCTAAACTATATATGGATGCATTTTTTAGAACGATGTATCGATTGTTAATTAGTCATAAGAATTTGTTAAATTGGATTACTGCAGAAGAAGCAGAAAAGACGATGAAGTCCGATTTGCCAACCTATATTCGCAATTTTTTATTCAATTTAATTTTGGGAATCGTTTTAGTAGTTGTCGGTTTGTTTACTGTTAACTTCTATGCGATTATCTTTGGACTTATCTTTATTAGTGCACCTTTTGTGCTTTACAAGGTTAGTCAACCAATCCCAAGTAATTTACAAGATTTGACAGATGATGAAAAAGATAAATTACTAGGAGTTGCTCGTCGTACATGGCATTATTTTGAGGAAAATTTGACACCCGAATACCATTACTTAATTCCAGATAATTATCAAGAAAACCGTGAAGATAAATTGGATTTGAGAACTTCTCCAACAGATATTGCCTTTTCTTTGTTGGCGGTTGTTTCTGCCGATGAACTTGGTTTTATTAAGACAAACGAAGCGATTCATTTGATATCTAATATTATCGATACTGTGGAAGATTTAGAGAAGTGGAATGGACATCTATACAACTGGTATAGTATTAAGACGATGAGTGCAATGCAACCGCAATTTGTTTCTACTATCGATTCCGGTAATTTCGTTGCATCTTTGATGGTCGTTCAACAATTTTTATTAGCAAAGAATGATGAAAAACTTGCTAAAAAGGTCGAACGCTTGGTTCGCAATACGAACTTTAAGAAACTATATAATAAGAAAGATGTATTCAGTATTGGATATGATGTAAACGAAGCTGCATTGTCAATTTACAATTACAATAAATTTGCTAGTGAAAGTCGTCTGACGAGTTTTATTGCAATTGCTAAGGGAGACGTTCCAAGTAAGCATTGGTTCTGTTTGGATAAGTCATTAACGAGTTTCAATCATGTTAAAGGTTTGATTTCTTGGTCAGGTACTTCTTTTGAGTATTACATGCCGTATTTGTTTATGAAGAACTATCCGAATACGTTATTGGATGAAACGTATCATTTTGCACATATGTGTCAGAAAGAGTATATGGCTAGTATCGACAAAGCATTGCCTTGGGGAATTTCTGAATGTGCATACGACGAATTAGATAATGCCCAAAACTATAAATATCGTGCTTTCTCTACACCGTATTTGAAAGCGAAAGAAGAGAAGGACTCTAGAATTGTATTGTCACCGTATTCTTCATTCATGGCAACACGTCTATTCCCAGAAGATGTTTACCGGAATATGTTGAAATTCCGTGATTTGGACATGTATGGTATATATGGTTTTTATGAATCATATGATGTAGAGACAGGAAATCCTGTCAAAGCGTTCTTTGCTCACCATCAAGGTATGAGTTTGATTGGAATTGCTAACTATTTGAAAGATGGTTTGGTTCAAAATTATTTCCATGACAATGTATCTGTTCAAACATTCGATATTCTATTGAAAGAAAAAGTTCAATTGAAAGCAAATATCGATATGAAGATTGCAAAATATAAGAAATACGATTATGCTAAAGAAAAAATTGAAAACGACATTCGAGCATTCAACTATGTTTCTGATATGCCAGAAGTCTCTGTTTTATCTAACAAGAAATATTGTTTGTTGATGAACGACCGTGGTGATTCTTTCAGTCGTTATCGTACTATTCAATTGAATCGTTATCGTAAAATAACAGAACAAGATTACGGTTATTTCTTATATATTAAAGATTTGGATACTAGTAAAGTTTGGTCTAATACCTATGCTCCAATCAATATTGCACCAGATAAATATGAAGTTATTTTTGCTTCTGATAAAATTAAGTATATTCGTACCGATGGCGATATTACGACGACAACTGAGATTGCTGTTACGAAAGAGCATCATGCTGAAATTCGTAAGATTACATTTACGAACAGTGGTGATGAAGTAAAAAGATTAGAACTTACTTCTTATATGGAACCGATTATTTGTGAAAATATGGCAGATGTCAGTCATCGTGTTTTCAACAGTATGTTCTTAGAAAGTACATATGATGAGGAGACGCATTCTCTGATTACGATGCGGAAAGCCCGTAATGATAATGAGACGAACGTTTACGTTGTCAACCGCATGGTTATCGAAGACCCTTTAGAAGAGTATCAATATGAGACAGATCGTTTCTATTTCTTAGGACGAAATCATAATGCTTCCAATCCAGAGGCACTTGTCAAACCGCTTACTAATCCGGCAGGTACGAATGTAGAACCGATTATGAGTTTACGAAATCAAATTGAGGTTTTACCGAATGATTCTACTACTGTTTGTTTGATTAATGGATTCGGTCGTAGTAAAGAGCAGATTATGGATATAGTTCGTTCCTATGATGATAATTTATCTGTTAAGAAGTCATTCGAAGTTGCCAATTTAATGAACATCGTCAATACGAAAACGATGAACCTTACAGGTAGTGAGATGCGTGTTTATAACATCATGTTGAACTACTTATATCAAACGACTAAGATTGCTGTTAACGAAGAGAGAAAAGAGTTCTTAAAGAAAAATGCACTGGCTCAAAATGGTTTATGGAAGTTCGGTGTATCTGGCGATTATCCAATTATCTTAGTAGAAATTAACGATATTGGAGATATTAGTTTCGTCATGGATATTTTGAAATGTTTCGAATATTACAAGAACAATTCTATTTTCGTTGATATTATCATCATCAACAGTGAAAATTCCCAATATGCCAAATTAATTCAAAAGGCCATCGATGAAGAAAAATATCGAATGTATACAGTCAACAATTTCTATCATACGCCAGGAACAATTACAGTTATCAATAATGAAGATATTACAAAAGAAGATCGCAGTGTACTGAATGTTGTACCGAGATTGCGTTTCATCTTAGATGATCATAAGTCTTTGAAAGAAAAGATGGATGAACTTCAAAAAGAGAATAAAATCAGTCATTATTCCGGTGTGTTATTGCAACACAATTTACCAGTTTCTACGGACGATTATTCATTGGATTATAAAACTGACTTCGGTGGATTTACGAGAAATGGTAACGAGTATGTGATTTATAATCGAAACACTCCGACTCCTTGGTCTAACGTCATTGCGAATAGCACGATGGGAACCATTATTACGAACAATGGTTGTGGTTATACGTTTGCATATAACAGTGGTGAATTCAAGATTACGAGTTGGACAAACGATATGGTAACGAACGATAAGAGTGAAGGTATTAAAGTCAATGGCGAAATTTTCGATCCGACGGTCTGTCGTCATGGCTTTGGATACAGTGTTTTAGAAAGTGAAACAAGTAAATTAAAGCAAGAGTTAACCGAGTTTGTTGCAACAGAAGATAATGTTAAGTTCTTCTTATTCAAGATGACCAATAAAGATAAAAAGAAACAGAAATTGCGTGTCAGTTTCTGGTTAAATCCAACGTTCGGTAATTTTGAAGAAAAAACAAGTCGCCATATTTTAACAGAATTTATGGGTGCTGATAACTACATGAAGATGAGGAATGTTTACAGCATTAATTACAGTAATGTTTCTGTATTTATGTCTTCTTCTTTACCGATTATTCATGCCGTCGATAATAAAGTTTTACTAAAACAGATTGATGTTTCAGTAGAATTAGATGCACAGGAAGATAAGACTGTCGTCTTTACTCTGGGATGTGCAAAGAGCGATGCTGAGAATTTAAAATTAATTCACAAATATAACAATTTGACAGCTGCTAGAAACGAGTTGAAGGCAGTTAGAGATTTATGGAAAGAACGTCTTTCTGTATTACAAGTTAAAACACCTGATAAGAGTACAGATTTCATGTTAAATGGTTGGTACTTATATCAGACAATTTCTTCTAGATTGCTTGCTAGAGCAGGATTCTATCAAGTAAGTGGTGCCTTTGGTTATCGTGATCAATTGCAAGATGCTATGAATATCGTTTATGCATTGCCGGAACTTACTCGTCGTCAGATTTTAACGAATGCTGCGCATCAATTTGAACAAGGAGATGTTCTACATTGGTGGCACGAAAGTAATCATTTTGGACTTCGCAGTTTATATAAAGATGATTATCTATGGCTTGTCTATGCGACAATCGAATATTTGACGGTTACAGAAGATTACGACATTTTGAAGGAAAAAGTTCCGTTTGCAACTGGAGAAGAATTGAAACCAGGCGAACACGAAAAAGGAATTACGTTCGGTTATACCAAAGAAAAAGTTTCTTTATTAGAACACATGGAACTATCTCTTCATTTAACGATGAACAGTCTAGGAGTTCATGGTCTACCTTTAATGGGTGGCGGAGACTGGAACGATGGTATGAATCGTGTTGGGGTTAAAGGAAAAGGTGAAAGTGTCTGGTTAGGTTTATTCTTCTGTGATATTCTATCTCGGTATATTCCTCTTATGCAGAAAATTAATCCAAAATATAACGTAAAACCTTATCAAGATGCGATGGATCAAATGGCTAAGTCTTTAAACGAACATGCTTGGGATGGAACGTATTACTTACGTGCATATTTCGATAATGGTGCGAAGTTAGGTAGCCATGAAAATACGGAATGTAAAATCGACTTAATTAGCCAAAGTTTTGCTGTATTGAGCGGTGTTGCTCCAAAAGATCGTGAAACACAGGCATTAAATTCTGTTCATGATTTATTAGTCGATAAGGAAAATGGTTTGGTTAAGTTATTAACTCCAGCATTCTCTAAATCAGTAAACAATCCTGGTTACATTATGAGTTATCCAGAAGGTTTACGTGAGAACGGTGGCCAATATACTCATTCTGTTGCTTGGTATTTAATGGCTTTGATTAAAGCTCATAAGTACGATGAAGCATACGAGTACTTCCATATGATTAATCCTGTTAACAAGACTGCTACTAACGAAGCGGTTTACCGTTACAAAGTAGAACCATATGTGATTGCTGCCGATATTTATTCTAGTCCTAGATATCCTGGACGAGGTGGTTGGACGTGGTATACTGGTTCTGCTGGATGGTTCTATAAAGTTGGTATGCGCGATATTTTAGGATTCTATAAAGAAGGAGATATCGTTCGCATTGCTCCACATGTACCAGCTGGTTGGAAAGAGTATAAAATTCAATATCGATATTTGGATACGACATATCAGATTATCGTTAAACTTGGTAAAGAGAACAAAGTTACCATTGACGGTAAGAAGAATACAAAGATGGAATTTAAATTAACAAACGATAAGAAAACTCACGAGATAGAGATTCAAACAAAGGGTGCGTGATTATGTTAAAATTTGATTTTGCGACATATACGAATTCGTATATTCGGGAAGATGAAATTCAGGCGTTTTTGGGGAATCAAGAAAAGACAAAGAACAAACTATATCAGGATTCCATGGCTGGATGGCTTAATCCAGACTTGGATCCATCTTTGTTAAATCAATTAGTAGAAACAGGAAACTACATTCGAACTAATTCTGATCTATTATTGGTAATCGGAATTGGTGGCTCTTTCATGGGCGCATATGCTTTGGATCAAATGTTCAGACGTTACTATAACGACTCTCATTTTGAAGTGATTTATGCCGGCTGGAATTTATCTTCTGATTATTTGAACGACTTACTAGCATACATTTCTGATAAACGTGTTACAGTAAACGTCATATCGAAGTCTGGAACGACGATGGAGCCATCGCTTGCTTATGAAAAAGTGATGGAAGTTATGCATCAAAAGTATTCAGAAGACGAACTCAAAAAAAGAGTAATCGTCACAACTGATAAAGAAAAAGGAACACTTCGTGAAGAAGTCAATCAAAAGGGTTATATTTCTTTCATTGTTCCTGACAATATCGGTGGAAGATACAGTGTTTTATCGCCAGTTGGCTTACTTCCTTTAGCAACGATCATCGATATTCGTGAATTGTTGAGAGGAGCTAAAAGTGCGATTCGCTACATTGATCAAGCATATTTGTATGCAGTCAATCGAATCTGTTTGTTTAATCATCATCGCTATGTCGAAAACTTCGTCAGTTATGAACCAAAAATGAATTATTTCTTAGAATGGTTAAAGCAGTTGTTTGGAGAAACGGAAGGAAAATCTAATCGTGGTATTTTTCCAACTTCTACCATTTATACTCGCGATTTGCATTCTTTAGGACAATTCATTCAAGAAGGGACACCGCTTTTATTCGAAACGGTTTTGAAAGTAGAAGAAGGAACGGAGTTGCTGGTTGCAGGTAGGGATATGCACGAAGTGAATAATATTACGGTCGACAGTGTTGCCAAAGCACATCAAGTACATACACCAACTCTTATGATAACTTTGGACCGTTTAGACGAGTATACAATTGGGGAAGCGATTTACTTCTTTATGCTTAGTGCCGCTTTTTCTGGATATTTATTCGGTGTCAATCCATTTGATCAACCAGGTGTAGAAGCCTATAAAAGTGAAGTTCGTAAGAACTTAAAAGAGACAACAAATTAATGTTGTCTTTTTTATGTGAAATCATTGAGTTGGAAAAGTGAACTTTAATGATGATGCATGAAAGCGTTCGTTTTCTTAAATTAATGTAAATATGCTTGAAAAAATCTTGATATGCTTTTAGTGACGTTATTATAATAAAGAGACTATAAAAAAATATGATTTTTAGATTTTTTGTGATACTATAAATATAGATACTAGAGGAGAATGATTATGAGCGTATTAGAAGTTAAGAACTTAACCAAAAAGTTTGGTAAAAGAGTCATTTTAGATCAGGTTAGTGTAACTTTAGAAGAGGGAGAAGTAGTTGGATTAGTCGGTCCAAATGGAGCAGGGAAATCTACTTTTATTAAATCCATTCTAGGTCTTTATAATATCGATGAAGGCGATGTAAAAATTTGTGGTTTTGATGTTTATAAACAGCATCGTGATGCTTTGTCTAAAGTTGGATGTATTGTGGAAAATCCAGATATGTATCAAAATATTTCGGGGCGTAAAAATTTGAAAATTTGTGCTTTAATGAATGACTTGCCAAAAAATACTGATATTGATTCGGTTGTTCATTTGGTTCGTATGGAAAGTAGAATTGATGATAAAGTAAAAACCTATTCTCTTGGTATGAAACAACGTTTGGGATTAGCTTCTGCACTTTTAAATCATCCCAAGCTGTTAATTTTAGATGAACCGATTAATGGATTGGACCCTCAGGGAATTATGGAACTTCGTCAAATTGTTAGAGATCTTAGTAAGAAAGATAAAATGACGGTATTAATTTCTAGTCATATTTTGGCAGAGATTGGGCAAATGTGTGATCGAATTATTATGATTGATCAAGGTAAGATTGTCGATTCTTTCACTATGGATGAAATTCGTGCAAAAAATATTAGTTTGGAAGAAGAGTATTTAAGCAAGGCTTCCAAAGACATAAGATAGGGGGATAACATGAAAAGAATACTACAGTTAATTCGATGTGAATTTGTAAAAGACTTTTCACTCGTTAAGATTGCCCTTTGTGGAGTTATTTTGTTTCTAGTTAGTTGGATTTTTTTATCTTTTGTTTCTAACATTTATTATCGCTATCATGAAACACCAAGAGAATTTTATCAAGAAAACGTCGATTATATTATTCAGGAACGGGATAATGCGATTGCAGATAATGCAGCAGAGCCTACGTTCTATCATCAGTTATCAGAAGATGTTTATACCTACATGGTTCCCTATTATGAGGATGCATTAGATAATCCGATTGACTTTATTGAGTACTATTTGACTTTGTTTCTTCGTTCTTATTCGAATCAGTTGGTACTAGAATCCTTGATTGAACATTATGGTACTGACTATGCGACTCAATTGATTTTGGATGACGATCCGGAATTTAACCGTTCGAATAGTTACGATAGTATTATTAAGTATAGTTCGTATACATTAGAAGATTTGAATCAAGAGTTAGTTCGTGAACAGACTATTTGCAGTATTTTAGAGCAAGTAATTACAACTGGTGAATATTATCACGTCGCAGAATATTGGCAATACATCAATCCTGATTCTAATGGATATCTGAATCGTTGTTATCAATACATTATCGACAATAAAATTGTAGATGAAGACGATGTGCGAATTCAAAATCAATGCTTTTATTACGAGTTAGAAGCACAGGAAAAAGAATTTGTCGTTCCAACGTTAGAAGAGTTTATGGATGCTGATCCGTATCAGTATTTTTGGTTAGAAACTTATGATCAAGTAGCACGGTATTATGAAATTCAAAATGAGAAAATTGACCAAGATAAACAAATTGTAGAGTATGCTATTGAACATAATGTCCCACATGGAATTGTAGAGGCAAGTGAGAGTTACGACTATGTCGAACCAACTTCTCAAACCTATATGGATTACGGATTATACTTAGCTTTTGCAGTCATTATTTTACTAACAATTTGCTATGCGGGAACCATTTCTAACGAACATAAAATGGGAACTGTCAAATTGCTTTATACGAGAAAAGCGACTCGTTTCGAAGTTATTACTGCTAAATTGATTTATGTAATTATGAATCTATATGTGTTATGGATTATTGCATCTGTTATTTTCTTCTTCTTAGTAGGTTCGCAATATGGATTTGCTGATCTATTTGGTTCAAAGATTATCACTTTATTTGGTAATACGATGTCTGTTCCTTATTTGCTTTGGTATTTTGTATCGATGCTCATTTGCTCTTTACCATTGCTTTTCTACGTAGCAGTTTTGGTTTTGTGTTCGGCATTTATTCCAACTACTGCAGTTACATCCGTTTTAATGACAGTTGGAACTATTTTCTTTTCTATTATTTGGATTCTAATTAATTTGATGTGGAGTGTCGATATTAGTGCGGTTGCCTTTTTACCGTTTTCTTATATTGAATATGCATTTACGTATTTTAAAAGTTCATTTTACATGTATTCGGTTGCTAGGACAGGTGTTCCTATGGGCTCTTATGGTCTTGTCGTATCTCTTGTTTGTGCTGTTTTGGTATTTATTGCTACGATTATTTTTTACCAGAAAAAAGATATTAAAAATTAGGTGAATTTATGAAATATTTTGGGAAGTTAGTTTATTGTGAGTGGTTAAAAAACTTTACGAGAGGAAAGTTCATCTTTGCTTGTGTTATTTTGGGCATAGTTGCATTTATCACAATATTTGTGAACTTTTATATTATGAATATAGGAACTTCTGTTCCTGTATCACGCGAACAAGTGTACAAGAGTGCATTGAATAGTTACGAACAGGATCCAACTCCTTACCGAGAACTTAAGCTTATGTACTATCAACAATTTTTTGATGATTTTTCAAAATTGATGGAGACAGAGCATCTATCTAAATCCAAAGTAGCAGATCAAATGTATTTTTTGTATCAAAATTATTATTCATATCAGTATGTTTTAGAACATTTTAATCAACCTGAACTTACCAATTTACTGGATTCAGCATCAGAAAGTGAGAAAAGTGATGCCTTTTATATATCGCTAAAAAATAATTCTCAAAGAGATTATGAGAGTGTTGTAAAATTTTTTTCATTTTACGAACAAGAGTTTAATCATATGCACCAAGCGGTGCAAAATGATTCCTATTATCATTATGCACAATACGTGGTTTTGTCAGAAGATTTACAAAGGGAGTTTGTAAGTGAAGACCTTGTTGTCATTCGCCCTGAATTTTCTTATGCAGTAGAAAATAAAATAGATGATTACCAAGATATTCGCTTGTTAAATTACCAATTTTACCAAGGTTTTAAACAAAATCTTGAATCCAATCCGATTCCTAGTAGAGAAAAATATCGTTCTGGTGATACTTTAGCATATCGTATGGATACATACGAGCAAACTGTTCAGTATTATGAATTCATGCATGAATATTGGAAGGAAGGAATGGCATTAACTAAGTACGGAATAGAACATCAATTAAAGACAGATATTCCAATAATTGGTGATAATTTGTATGCTCCATATCAAACTTCACAAACTTATATGAATTATGGTTTATCACTTGGTGTCGTTATTTTATTTCTATTGATTTTGACGAATTCTTCCATTGTTTCTAAAGAATATGAAGAAGGGACAGTTAAGTTACTGTATACTAAAAAGGCTCCTCGTTGGGAAATATTATTGGCTAAAATTTGTTATCTTATTATTTTGATGTATTTATTTTGGATTGTCGGTTCTATTTTTTACTTTCTTTTTTCCGGGCTATTTTACGGATTTGGAGATTTAATTTCATCCAAATTACTTTATGTGAATGGAGTTGTTGTCGAACTTCCATATTTAATTTGCTATTTTAGAGAGTTGCTTATTAGCAGTTTGCCTGTCATTTTCTTTATTTGCTTTTTATATGGGATGTCATCTTTTCTGTCTAATGTTGCTTTAACTGCTTCTCTTTTGAGTATTGTCTCTTTGTTTTCTGCTTTTTTCTTTTCTTTGGTATCGTTTTTAAGAGATGTTGATTTTGGTCTGTTTTTTTGGACTCCATTCCCATATTTAAATATGCGATATGTGTTACAATACAGTGATGACTTTATTTACTCCCAGGTCGTGTATGGTATTAGCAGAACGGGTTTTGTTCTTCCGTGTGTGATTGGAATTGTTCTTGTTTTAGGTATTTCATTCGTTGTTTTGAATTTTCAAGATGTGAAGACAAAGGCATAGAAAAAGGACGTTTTAGTCCTTTTTTTGGTTGATCCACTTTCCAAATATAATGACGATGTAGTACATAATTACAGACAGAATTGCTAGTAGTACGACTCCAGCAATGACGAGATCTAAATTGAATACTTGACTGCCGTACATGATTAGATATCCAATTCCTTCTTTGGATACTAAAAGTTCACCCATGATGACACCGATTAAACACATCCCGATATTGACTCTCATACTTTGTAGAATGGTTTCTTTGTTGGCTGGAAGTACACCGTAATAAAACTGTTTCCATTTACTTACTTTGAAACTTTTTAATACCGTTAGGTACTCGTCTGGTGTATGCATAAATCCCTCATAGATGGTAATAATCGTCACAATTAAGGAAATCATCAGTGCCATGACAATGATCGAATTGGTATTGGCTCCAACCCAAATGATGATGAGTGGTCCTAGAGATACTTTTGGCAGAGAATTTAAAATGGTTAAATACGGATCCATTACTTTGGCAAAGAAGGAATTGAACCAGAGTAGGGTGGCGATGATGAGCCCTAAGACGATTGCAAGAGTAAAACTGACAACAGTTTCCATACAAGTGATGGCAATATGATTCCAGAAATTTCCAGCTTGAATTAAATTGGTAATGACACGTACGACGTTTAATGGCGAAGAGAATATGAATTCATTAATGGTTTTTGTCTTTACTAATGCGTACCAGAGAAGTAGAAATCCCATTAAAATTGCAAGTTGTGTACAAAGTACTAGGATTTTTGTCCTTTTCTTTTTCTTTAAATAGTTTTGATGTTCGATACTATGTTTCATTTAAATCCCTCCAAATCGCATCGTAATAGTCGTTAAACTCTTTGCATTTCCTGTTTTGAAATGGAGTGGATTTATCGGTTAAATGTATCTTGTATTCTTTTTTGATTGTCGCTGGTCTTTTGGTTAAGACGATAACCCGGTCAGCTAGGGCGATTGCTTCTTGGATGTCGTGGGTAACGATGATAGCGGTTTTTCCTTCTTCTTTGATGATTTGATAGATGTCATCACTTAATTTTAAACGGGAGATATAATCTAGTGAACTAAACGGTTCATCTAACAGTAAGATGTCAGGGTTCGTAGCAAGAGTTCTGATTAAAGCAACTCTTTGTCTCATACCTCCAGATAAGCTTTTCGGATATTTGTCTTTGAATTCTTCTAAACCGTATTTTTGTAATAATTGAATTACTTCTTTTCTTTTTTCATTTGTTAAATTTCCTTGTACTTTTAGTCCAATTAGACAGTTATCTAAAATGGTTAACCAAGGAAATAGAGAATCTTTTTGTAGCATGTATCCGAATGATAGATTGGAATGGTTCGATGTAATGGTGCCATCCGATTTTTCTTCTAGTCCAGTTAATATGGATAATAATGTGCTTTTTCCACAACCGGAAGGACCGACAATGGCAACGAATTCTTTTTCTTCAATCGATAACGTGATATTTTGAATGGCCTCGATTTCTCCTTGTTTATCATGATATCGTTTGGCAAGATGATTGATTTTTAAAAGTTCTTTATTCACTGATTGGATAACTCAGTTCTGAATAAGGAACTTTTTCTTCTAGTTCGCCAGCGTCTATCATGATATCTTGTAAGTGATTGAATGATTCTTCTGTAAAGCTAGTTGTCGTTGGCCAAGCATCGATTTCACGGTAGCGTCCGACAACTTCTGTCAAGTCGTTTAAAGAAGTGTCTGGGAAAAAGCTAAGAATGGTTTTTGCAACTTCTTCGTCACTATGAGAGTGTACATAGTCAAGTCCTTTCTGTACAGCGCGATTAAATCCTGCAATTAAATCTGGATTTTCTTCAATAAAACTAATTCTGGCACTATAAGAGGTGTATGGCACTACTCCTCCTAATTCCCCGATACTAGCAACGACGTAGCCGTATCCTTGTTGCTCTACTTCTAGAGCAGTTGGTTCAAATAACGTTACGAAGTCGTCATCTCCGCCGATGAACGCTCCACCCATGGCAGCAAATTCGACACTCGTATCGATTGTCAAATCCGTTTTTGGATCCATTCCATTTTGGCGTAATACGTACTCGAATGTCATTTCTGGCATTCCACCTCGTCTTCCACCAATGACTGTTTTTCCCCGTAAATCTTCTAAGGTAAAGTTTTCAATCGGTGTACGCGATACTAAAAACGATCCATCTTTTTGTGTCAATTGGGCAAACGTTTTTAAATAGTCTTGTTCGCCACCGTTGTATACATAGATGGTCGCTTCTGAACCGGATAATCCGATATCTGCGTCTTTGGAAAGTAATGCTGCGGCAACTTTATCGGCACCAGGTGTTAAAATTAAGTTGATTTCCATGCCTTCTTCTTCAAAGTAACCGTTTTGGATGGCAGCGTATTGAGGAGCATAGAAAATCGTGTGCGATACTTCTGCCAAATTGATTGTGGTTAGGTTATCATCCTCTTTTGGTGTAGAGAATGTCATTGTCAATATGGTAATCACTCCGATGAGTAAGAGAATGACTCCCGTTATGATTAATCTTTTTTTCATATATTCTCCTTTCAGGGTATTATATGTTCATTTGTTGGAATTGCTTGTTATGAATGACTATTTTCCGGTTTTGGTATGAATGTTTTTCTTTACAGGACCGCTTAAAATGACATATAATGAAGATGGTGATAGAATGTTAAAAATAGCAATTATTCATGGACCAAATCCGATGGATGGTAAAGATATGGATGGAGAGATTACGCGGTTAGAGACAGAGGACGAACACGAGCAACATATTGTTACGTTAGTAGATTTTTTAAGAAGGCACTATAAAGATGACCAGAATTTGCAACAATTAAAAATGACACATCCAATTCAAACGGCATGTTATGTGTTTACTCGTTTAGGAGATGTTGTGTTTATCGATACGACAGGTGCTAATCCAAAATCTCACGTTGGAATCGGTACGTTTATGATGCCGAAAGAGTTGACTGAAAAACAGAAAGTGGGACTTCAAAAATTTCAAAATCAGATTGCTGATTATAACGATGTTCGTATCGATTATGATATTCAGTATGATGAAGGGTTCTTCGATTCTCAGACTTTGCGCGGTACGGGTAAAAATGCCGTTAGTGTTATTGATCGATATCTAGAAAAAGTTGCTACAAGTAAAAAAATGAAATAGTTTTTTATATTTCTTTTCGTTTCGCTTTTGGGCGAAATTTTTCTTTTTTTGAGCGGCTTTTTCTCTTTACCGTATTTCTGTTTTCGTTTATAATAAACGTAAGATGAAAGTATTTAAAAAATACTTTTTGTATTGTTTTATGGACAGAATCATTCAAAGATGAATAGGATAGCAGTAAAGGAGTAGTATGTATATGAATAGAGAGGTTGTTAGAGCAGATTTAACGCGAGAAAAGGCATGGAATCAAGCTGTTGCAATCATGCGTTCAGAAGGATATGAAATTAGTCCTCAAGAAGAAGTTTCCTATAGACATCAGTTGACTTCTTCTGAACATAGGAGTACGACTAGTAAAGTTAAGAGAAAGGAATATCGATAAAATGGATTTGACAGCAATCGGGATGGATCCTTATTTAATCCCTGGGACAGATGTATTACAAAATAAATTGGGAATTACCGATGGGGAACAATTAAAGGAAATGGATAAAAAAATCAGTTTGGAACGTCTTTACGAACTTCGTACAGATGCATTGGGATGCTTTCAAAAGGAAGGTTTGATAACAGATGATAGCATCACGTTTGGACCGGAACATTTAAAAAGAATTCACTATTATCTTTTTCATGATGTTTATCCATTTGCTGGAGAGTATCGTACGATGGATATTGTGGCAAAAGGTAGACATCCTGCACCAGCAGATTACATCATAAAATTTATGACACATTACGATATTGAGATGGAACTTTCGATGACACTTTCCAATATGGCTAGGACGTTACCATATAAACAATTTTCTGATAAGGATGCCTATGCCGATTGGTTAGCAAATTATTTTGAACGTACGATTTACATTCATCCGTTTCGAGAGGGGAATGGTCGTTCCATTAAAGAATATTTTACAGAGTTCGTGGAATACAACAACGATAAGTTACAACTTCCAGATGTCGAACTACGTTGGGATAGGATGGATGCGGATGTTCTTTCTAATATTACTTATCAAATGACAGTTGATGAAGATTGTGTCAAAAAACAGTTTCGAAAAGGAATTGTTTATCAAGATCAAAAGGAGAGTCATTCATCGAATCAAATGTAGAACAGTTTAAAAAAGGAGCACGAAGTATGAATTTAGAGGGTTTAAATACAAATCAAAGAGAAGCAGTTACGACTACTGATGGAGCATTGTTAGTTTTAGCAGGTGCAGGTAGTGGAAAGACTAGAGTTCTTACCATGCGAATTGCTTATTTAATTGAAGAGAAAAACGTCAGTCCTTACCAAATTTTGGCAATTACGTTTACGAATAAAGCAGCACGGGAAATGAAAGAGAGAATTACAAATTTAGTTGGTCCTGTTGCTAAGAACATGCAGATATCGACATTCCATTCCTTAGGTGTTCGAATCATGCGTGAGAATTACGATAAGTTGGGATACGATAGTAACTTTGTCATTTTAGATAGTGATGATTCGTTATCAGTCATTAAAAGAATTTTGAAAGAGATGAATCTAGACCCGAAACAATATAATCCGAATGCGATTCGCAACAAGATTAGTAATTGTAAGAACGAGTTGATTTCTGCGGATGCCTATGAGCGATATGCGGTATCCGAGTTCGAAAAAATTGTATTAGATGTCTATCGTCGGTATCAAAAGAAGTTAAAGAAAGATAATTCTTTGGATTTTGATGATCTTTTGGTTTTACCAATCGAGTTATTTCGAAAACATCCGGATGTGTTAGAGCACTATCAAGATAAGTTTCAGTATGTATTGGTAGATGAGTATCAAGATACCAATGAGGCACAGTACATCTTGACGAAGATGATTGCCGCTAAGTATAAAAACATCTGTGTAGTAGGAGATCCCGATCAAGCAATCTATTCTTGGCGTGGTGCTAATTACAAGAACATCATGAATTTTGAAAAAGATTACAAGTCTGCTAAGACGATTTTGCTAGAGGAAAATTATCGTTCTACTAAGACGATTTTGGATGCCGCAAACTGTGTCATTCGTAACAATCCAAACCGGAAAGAAAAGAATTTGAAGTGTATGGGAGAAGTTGGGGATGCCATTACATACTATCGTGCTAACGACGAACGGGATGAGGCAAGATTTTGTATTGAGGAGATTAAAAAGTTGGAAAGTGACGATGTTTCTCCTTCTGAAATCGCTGTTTTATATCGTACGAATGCGCAATCTCGTGTTTTAGAAGAAGAGTTTTTGAAAGCGAATGTGCCATTTAAAATCATCGGAAGTTTCTATTTCTACAACCGAAAAGAAATTAAAGACTTGTTGGCATACTTGAGATTAATTCATAACGACCGCGATAACGTCAGTTTATTACGTGTCATCAATGAGCCAAAACGTGGCATCGGTTTGAAAACGATTCAGAATATTCAAGATCGTGCTGATGAATTGGGTATCAGTTTATATGAAGCAATTACTTCTTCTAAAGAGTTGGAGTTTAAGAATTTAATTGAAGACTTAAAACGAGTCAGTGAAGATTTAACTCTTACAGAACTTGTCGATAAAGTTTTAGATGCGACTGGTATGCGCGCTGCACTAGAGTCAGAGAAGACGATTGAATCTGAAATCAAATTAGAAAACTTGGAAGAGTTTAAGTCTATTACGAAGTCATTTGAAGATAGAGAGGGAGTTGTTTCCTTAGAAGATTTCCTTTTAGAAGTCAGTTTGGTTAGTGATGTGGAAGACTATAAGAACGATCCAAATCGGGTCAGTTTGATGACAACTCACTCGGTCAAAGGATTGGAGTTTGAATACGTGTTTGTCGTTGGTTTAGAAGAAGGAATTTTTCCACATATGAATTCTTTGATGGATGCGAGTGAACTAGAAGAAGAACGAAGACTATGTTATGTCGCAATTACACGTGCTAAGAAGAAGTTGTATTTATTAAATGCTAGACAGAGAATGCTTTTTGGTAAAGAGCAAATCAATCCAGTTAGTAGATTTATTCGCGAGATTGATTCTTCTTTACTGAAGACGAGCGAACCGGAAGTAAAAGAAGAAAAGGCTCCGATTCAGAAAGAGGAAATGTACCGCAGTGAAGATGTTTCTTATCAAGTGGGAGATTACGTTTATCATGAAGTGTTCGGTGCTGGGCGTGTAACAGAAGTTTCTAATAACTTGCTTACGATTGCTTTCAGGCATCCGTACGGTATTAAAAAATTGATGAAGAATCACAAGAGTATTCAAAAAGTATAGATAAAGGAGAAATTATGGAGCATAAAAACATGACGTTACTGATTATGGCTGCCGGAATGGGCAGCCGGTTTGGAGGACTTAAACAGATTGAACCAGTAGGACCAGAAGGAGAATTCATCATCGATTATTCGATTTACGATGCGATTCAAGCTGGATTCAATAAAGTTGTTTTCATTATTAAGCGAGAGAACTACGACCTTTTCAGAAGCACGATTGGAACAAGAGTAGAACCGCATATCGATGTTTCGTATGTCTTTCAAGACATGGAAAATGTTCCTTCGTTTGTGGAGATTCCATCCTCTCGCGTAGCCCCATGGGGAACTGGTCAAGCGATTCTTGCAGCAAAAGATGAAATTCACGAACCGTTTGCGGTCATTAATGCCGACGATTTTTATGGAGCGGATGCTTATCAAGTAGCAGCAAACTTCTTACGTACTGCTCATGAAAAAGAAAAAAGTTATGCTGTCATTTGCTATGAAGTCAGTAAAACGATGAGTGAAAATGGCAGTGTAAAACGTGGCGTATGTGAAATTCAAGACGGATACTTAAAAGGAATTACAGAGTCCAAAGTAGAACGAGAAGGAGAATATATCGTTGCTAGACCTCTTTCTGGTGCAAAAGAATTTACAATTCCTGCCGACCGATTAGTATCTATGAATTTATTCTGTTTTTCTCCTGATATTTTTTCGTTTTTAGAAACGGATATGGAACGTTTTTTCAAACGCGAAAAAGATAACCTATTGAAGTGTGAATTTTTAATTCCAGAAGTGGTGTCAGATGCAATTCAAGATGGAATATTCGATGTAAAAATACTTTCTACAAAAGCGACTTGGTATGGTGTAACGTACCGAGAAGATAAAGATACCGTTGTGAAAGCAATTCAGAAAATGGTGGATGATAAAAAATATCCACTTCCATTGTGGAAATAGTTACGGCTATTTCTTTTTTTTGGTATAATATATCTGGTGATATAATGTGCGGAAGTTTATAGGATTATTGTTATTGCTTGTGATTGTGACGGGATGCACCAAAGATCAAAATTGGATGTATTCTCTACCAAACGAGTATGCTATCGATCGGAGCAATGTGGAAACGATTCAATTAGTCAAAGAAGAAAATGGTGAAAAAGAGGTTGTGGTATCACAATATATCACAGGATTTGCTTTGTTAAATGACCGATATGTGTATTTACAGACGGCTAGAAATTATACAAATGATGAAGATACTTCTACCGTTATTGTTTTGTATTATTTGGTTGATTCTGAGACGGATGCCGTGACAGGACCGTTTACGTTAGATAATCGAGATGTCATATTAGAAAATATCGGTGTGACAGAAGCACCAACTTTGATACAGACTGGTTCTATGCCAGACGGGGCGACAACCTATTAATTTTTTTAATGATTTATTTGTATTTTGTTGCTGTTTAAACAAACGTTTGATAAAATTCTAAGAGAGGAGGTTTGGTGTTATGAACAATTTAGAAACATATTCAGAAAGTATATTTGAGAATATTAAACATATTGATGAGTTCGGCAATGAATATTGGGATGCTCGAGAGTTGATGCCTTTGTTGGAATATAGTAAATGGGAGAATTTTCATAAGGTTATTAAACGCGCGATGTTGGCATGTGAAACTAGTAATAACAATGTTTCTGATCATTTTCCTGAGTTCAGGAAAACGATAGCAATGCCTAAAGGTGCATCAAAAACAGTAGTTGATTATAAATTATCAAGATATGCATGTTATTTGATAGTTCAAAATGCCAATCCTAAAAAGAAATCAGTGGCACTTGGGCAGACGTACTTTGCAGTGCAAACGAGAAAACAAGAGATTACGGAGTTAGAATATTCTAGGTTATCTGAAGATGAGAAAAGACTATATACTAGAATTCTTGTTAATAATAAAAATAAATACTTGTTTCAGACTGCAAAAGATTCAGGTGTAGAAAATTTTGGTAAATTTAATAATTATGGATATAAAGGCCTTTATAATGGTGAAACAGCTAAACAAATAGCAAAACGAAAGAGCATTAATGAAAATGAAGATATTTTAGACTATATGGGAAGTGAGGAATTAGGTGCTAATTTATTTCGAATTACTCAAACAGAAGCTAAATTAAAAAAAGATTCTGTCGATAATGAAAAAGACGCCTGTTTGACGCATTATCATGTTGGCAAAACAGTTCGAAAAGCTATTCAAGAATTAGGTGGCAATATGCCGGAAACATTGCCGACACCAGAAAAGTCTATTCGAGAGTTAGAAAGGGAAGAATTACAAAGAATTGGAACCAATCCATAGAAATTTGAATTTCAAAAAATGATAATGTCACAAGGAGGAATAATATGGAAGATGTCAAGAAGCGAATGGATGAATTGGTCGAATTATTAAATGACGCCAATTATCATTATTATACATTGAGTGATCCTAAGATTACCGATCAAGAGTTTGATAAGTATTTACGAGAACTAGAAGATTTGGAAAGCGCCTATCCGGATTTGGTACGAGATGATTCTCCAACGAAGCGTGTCGGTGGAGAAGTTTTAACTGGTTTTCAAAAAGTTACGCACAACGTACCGATGCTTTCTATTCCGGACGTATTTAACGAAAGTGAGATATCTGCTTTCGATGAGCGTCTGCATAAGGAAATTGGAAATCCAACTTATGTTTGTGAATTGAAAATCGATGGTCTTTCTGTCTCTTTGGTTTATGAAAAAGGTCGTCTTGTCAGTGCTTCTACTAGAGGCGATGGAACGGTTGGAGAAGATATTACCAACAATGTTAAGACCATTAAAACGATTCCTTTGAAATTAAAAGAAGAAATCGATATCGAAGTTCGAGGCGAAATCTACATGGCCAAAGACACGCTTAAGAAACTAAATGAGAAACGTGCTTTGGAAGGCTTGCCGTTACTCCAAAATGCCAGAAATGCAGCGAGTGGTTCTATCAAGCAGTTGGATAGTAAAGTAGCTGCTAGTAGAAAGTTGGATTCTTGGATTTACTATTTGCCGGAGCCTGAGAAATTTGGAATTACGACTCACTTTGAAGCATTGGAGTTTATGAAGAAATTAGGCTTTAAAGTCAATCCGAATAACCGCATCGTTCATACTTTTTCTGAGATTTTGGATTACATTAACGAGTATCAGGAAAAGAGAGCATCACTTCCTTATGACATCGACGGAATTGTCATCAAAGAAAATTCGGTTGCTGCTTGGACAAGACTTGGCAATACTGCTAAGTATCCTAGATGGGCGATTGCATATAAGTTTCCAGCTGAGCAAGTATTAACAAAATTAAAAGATATTATTTTTACGGTTGGTCGAACGGGACAAATTACTCCCAATGCCGTTTTGGAACCAGTTATTGTTGCTGGTTCAACGGTTGCTCGGGCGACTCTTCACAATGAAGATTACGTCAAAGCAAAAGATTTGAAGATTGGGGATACCGTTTCGATTCATAAAGCAGGAGATGTCATTCCTGAAGTGGGCGAAGTCATTTTAGAAAGACGAACTGGGGAAGAGAAGGACTTCGTCATGATTGAAAACTGTCCGATTTGTGGTAGTAGACTTGTGAAAAAAGAAGGACAGGTCGATTATTATTGTGTCAACCCAGAATGCCCTAGAAAAGATATCGAAAGTCTCATTCACTTCGCATCTCGTCATGCCATGAATATCGAAGGCTTGGGCGATGAAATCGTAGAGGACTTCTACAACCTTGGATTTATTAAAGATTTTGCAGATATCTATCACTTGAGTGAACATCGTGATGATTTGACGAGGTTAGAGGGATACGGTGAAAAGTCAGTCGATAAATTGTTGGCAGCGATAGAAAACTCAAAAAAGAATTCTTTAGAACGTTTGCTGTTTGCACTAGGAATTTTAAATGTCGGTGAGAAGACTTCTCTAACACTCGCTATGAAATTCGACAACCTTGCCAATTTACGTGCGGCTACCGAAGAAGAGTTGAGTTTGATTCCTGATATTGGTCCTGTCATTGCTAAAAGTATCGTTTCTTATTTTCAGGATTCTAAAAAGTGTCAAGTTGTCGATAAATTAGTAGATTTAGGATTGAATACAGTTTACACTGGGCCGAAGATAGTGCAAAACGAGGATTTTGCCGGTAAAACATTCGTCGTCACCGGTACGTTAAGCGCGATGGGCAGAGATGAGGCAGAAAGTAGAATTCAGTTGTTAGGAGGAAAAGCTTCTGGATCTGTAAGTAAGAAGACGAGTGCAGTCATCGTCGGTAGCAATCCTGGCAGTAAATATGACAAAGCGCAAAGTCTTGGAATTCCGATTTGGACGGAAGAAGAATTTTTAGAAAAGTTAGGAGATAAGGTGGCTTAGCCATCTTTTTTTTGACGTCTTTTTTTGTCAAATTTTGTTGTCAACTTTTGGAAAACTTTTGGCAACTTGTTTACAACTTTTTAGAATCTATTATAATGATACTAGGAGAGTGATCAGGATGAATTTTAAACAGAGAATGTGCATCTTAGGTATGGTCTTTGCAATCTTCCTGATTACATTAGGAAACGGTCTTTCTTTTATATCTAACTACCGTGAAGATGTTTCTTTAAAAACGACAATCGTCAATCAGATGAGTCAAGAATACGAGTCTTTTGCAGATCAATCGGTTCTTTTACGAAACGAGTTAGAATCTTTCAATCGTTCGATTGGAACGTATTACGATACGATGTTGACGACGAATGTGGAAACACTAGAGCATATTAGCAATGCGACTAGTATGATGGATACTTTGGTTCCCATGGCTGAATCTTTACGGGCGAAATGTGCTGAAAATGGTAATATCGATTCTTTGACTGCTCAAAAGTGTGCGATTTTCGAGCAGAATTACGAAACGTTAACGTCTACTTACGTTAGAATTATCGATAGTTACAACCATGTTGTTTCCGGTTACAATGCTTGGGCAATGCAAAATAATCAGGAACAAATTTTACCGTATTCTTCTATTTATTATGAACAGTTCCGTTAGGAGGTCTCCTTATGAAGAAACCAAAAACTTCTAAAAAGAAAAGTAACAAACTCATTAAGATTTTGTTTTTAGTTAGTTTAATTTTATTGCCATTTACTTGTTTTTTTTATTCTAGATCTTTATATCATGGGAGTTCTTTGCATTCTATTTTTCTATGGATTTTTTTGGCTAATGTCATCTTGTCGTTTATTTTTTTCGTTTTGTTGTTTTTGAGACGTGGTTTTCCACCAAAGGTGTTCTTGATTGCTCCGGATACTCTTACCATTACATGTATCGCGGTTGGGATTTGTTTGTTTGGACTTGGATTCGATTTGTTGTTATATGGTGATTATTCGGCATTTCGAGAATTCGTCATTACGAAAAGTATGAATAGTTTGCATTATCAAGATATTGCAACGTATCTATATCCAGATTCTTTAATCGAGAAAGTAGTCAATAAAAATATGGTTCAAGATCCTTCTTTGATGAGTGATTTGATTGTGTTCGATGAGATGGATTATACGAAGACGACTTACGTTTCCAAAGAGGAAGAAGAAATATTCACGAAAGATAGTGAAGATCAGATTTACAAAATCATTCCAATCGAAGGAACGAATTCTGTTTCTGGTACCAAGTATACGGGATATATGGCTGTTATCTATGATCCTTCTAAAGTGACGTTGGCAGTATCTCCTGGTGTTGGGGAAACGAGAGAAGGTACATACGGTCAAACGTTATTACAATTAGCACGAAACAACAATGCTTTGGTTGCGATGAATGCAGGTGGATTCTACGATCCAGATTGGAATTCCAATGGTGGCATTCCGCATGGCCCTTTGATTCATGATGGCGAAATTGTTACGAATTTTAGAAGAGGAATTGAAACGGGAGGAATCGTCGGACTTACTTATGACAATCGTTTGATTTTAGGAAGAATGAGTGCTGAAGAGGCAATCGAAGCAGGGGTTCGAGATGCGGTTGATTGGGGACCATATCTAATCGTCAATGGCGTTAATCAACAGACTTCTAATTCTTATTTGTGGGAAACTTGTCGTACCGCAATTGGTCAAAGAAAAGATGGCATTACTTTAATGGTCGTCATCAGTGGGCATCCTTCTGTTAGCTCTGGTACGACTTACAAGGACTTGGCTTTGCTTTTTGAACGATATGGTGCCTATAACGCAGCCGTTATGGATAGTGGTGCTTCTACTTCTATGGTAGAAAATGGTAAGCATCTTTTGACGACTTGGAATGGAAATCGTTCCACATACCGGGCTCTTCCAAATGCTTGGATTGTTACCGAATAATATTCTTTTATAGAAAGTAGTTATCATGCTACTTTTTATTTTGTAGTTTTCTTCTAAAAATAATCTATTTTTGTTATAATAGAAAAGAGTATTGTGATATAATACTAGATATTAATTTTAAGGATGTGTAGATATGAAAGAAAGGTTAACGAAAAGTGAAGTAGAACACGTCGCAAGACTTGCTAAAATTCATTTGAGCGAAGAAGAAAAAGACGTGTATGCAGTAACGTTACAGGAATTATTGTCAGATGTCGATCATATTTTAGATGTTCCTGTTAAGACAGAGGAATGTTTGATTGCTCCTGTTCATCATGATGCGAGGTTGGAAAGTGATGAAGTTGGTGCGATGATTGGATTACCTGATGTGAAGGAAGGAGTTCCTCATGTCAAAGGAAATTTTGTGGAAGTGCCGGTGATGGTTCGTGAGTAAATATAGTAAGTTATCGATTTTAGAAATTCATGAAAGGTTAGTAAAACGGGAAATTACGGTTTTAGATTTGGTTACCGATACGTTTGAAGCGATTCGTGAATCTAGTAATTTAAATGCTTTCATTACTTTGAATGAAGAAGCGGCATTAGAGGAAGCTGCTCATCTTACGGATATCGATGAAGATGATTTGTTGTATGGAATTCCAATTGCCGTTAAAGATAACATTTGTACAAAAGGACTTCGTACGACATGTGCTTCTCATATGTTAGATTCCTTTGTGCCAATTTACGATGCGACTGTTGTCGAACAAATTAAGAAACATCATATGGTAATCGTTGGAAAGACAAACATGGATGAGTTTGCCATGGGCTCTACTTCTCGTACGAGTTATTTTGGTGCGCCTTTAAATCCATGGAATCCAGATCGCATCTCCGGTGGCAGCAGTGGTGGTAGTGCCGTCAGTGTAGCAGCAGGAGTTGTACCGTTCGCTTTAGGAAGCGATACCGGTGGCTCTATTCGTCAACCGGGAAGTTATTGTGCCGTTGTCGGAATGAAACCAACTTACGGTAGAGTTTCTCGTTACGGTTTGATTGCATTTGCTAGTTCATTAGATCAGATTGGTCCGATGTCACGTAACGTTTATGAGAATGCATTACTTTTAAATGCTTTGGTTGGATATGACGAACACGATTTAACTTCTGCAAAGAAAGATGAGGAAGACTTTACGCGTTTGATTGGAAAAGATATCAAAGGTATGAAGATTGCGATTCCCAATTATTTTGTCAGCGATATTGTAAATCCGGAAATCTTGGAGAAATTAAATCAAGTTGTAGACCTATTAAAGTCTTGTGGCGCCGAAGTATCTTACATCGATATCGATTATTTGGAACAAGCAGTGACGTTATATCAGATCATTGCAATGGGTGAGGCATCTAGTAACTTAGCTCGTTTTGATGGTTTGCGTTACGGTTATTCTCATCCAAATTCAACTAGTCTAGAAGAACTTTATGCAAAGACACGTGCAGAAGGATTCGGTAGTGAAGTCAAACGTCGTATCATGGTCGGTTCTTACTTGTTATCAGGAGAAAATGCGGTCAAGTATTACGATAAGGCTATGAAAATTAGACAGAGCATGCGCGATAGTTTCTTGCAAGCATTTCAACAGTACGATTTGATTATTGGACCAACGACTACGACGGTTGCATATTCTCAAAGTGAATCTTTAGATGACCCAAGAAAATCTTTCATGGACGATGTTCTCGTTATTCCTGTCAACATGGCTGGTCTTCCAGGACTTAATTTACCGATTGGGTTCGATCATGACCATATGCCAATTGGAATGCATATCATTGGAAATGATTTTGAAGAAGCTAAGATTTATCAACTAGCAAGTTTTATTGAGAAAAAATTAAATTTGGATTTAGATTCGAAAGGAGGTCAACATCATGAGTGAGTATCGTACGACAGTCGGAATTGAAGTTCATGCTGAACTAAAGACGAAGACGAAAATGTTTTCTAACAGTGCCAATCATTACGGTGCTAGTTCCAATACGAATATGAACTTAATCGATTTTGGTTATCCGGGAACGCTTCCGCAAGTGAATCGTTACGGTGTCGAACTTGGTATTCGGGCTGGTCTTGTTTTGAATTGTCAAATCAATCATCATATGCACTTTGACCGTAAAAACTATTTTTATCCGGACTTACCAAAAGGATATCAGATTACACAAGCACGGACTCCGATTGGAGTGCATGGTTATGTAGAAATCGAAGATGCTGGTGAGATTAAGAGAATCGGTATTCACGATATCCACTTGGAAGAGGATACTTGTAAGAGTGTTCATACGAAAGAGTCTGCTTTGTTAGATTTCAATCGTGCGGGTGTTCCGCTTTTAGAAATCGTAAGTGATCCCGATATTCATAGTCCACAAGAGGCCATGTTATATTTGGAAAAACTTCGTGAGTTACTATTGTATAGCGATGTGTCCGATGTTAAGATCGAAGAAGGAAGTATGCGTTGTGACGTCAACGTTTCCGTTAGTAAGACCGATCAGTTAGGTGTTCGTGCTGAGATTAAAAATGTCAGTTCCATTGCTGCGGTTGGAATGGCAATTGCCAGTGAAACGAAACGTCAGATTGCACTTTTAGAGTCTGGTGGCGTTCAAGAAGAAGAAACGAGACGTTACGATGAAGCAAAAGACGAGACCATTTTAATGAGAAAAAAGGAGACGGGAAACGATTATCGTTATTTCCCAGAGCCAGATATTCCTTATGTCAATGTAACGGATGAAGAAATCGAAGCAGTGCGCAAGAATTTGCCAGTTTCTGCCGATACGCGTCGTAAGGAATACATTAGATGTGGCATCAGTCCACTGAATGCTGATAAAATCATTCAAAATCGTACGATTAGTGACTTTTTATTAGATGCTTCTGATGATGCTAACTTAGTGACGATTTCTAATTTGTTATTAGGAGATATTTCGGGATATTTAAATGCTAAGCATATCGAGTTAAAAGATACGCCACTTTCTATGGAACGGTTAGAGTTATTGGCTCGTAAATTTGATCAGAAAGAAATCAGTAGTAAAATCGTCAAAGAGATTTTAGAGGATGTCATCATAACAAGTGATGATTTGGATTCTATTATCGAACGTCACGGTGGAGCTTCTATTACCGACGAGAGTGCTTTGATGCCAATCATTCAATCCGTATTAGATAACAATCCACAGAGTGTGAGCGATTATCGTTCTGGACACGATCGTGCTATGAAATTTTTAATGGGACAAGTGATGAAAGAAACGAAAGGAAAGGCCAATCCGGTTCTTGTTCAAGAACTTCTTATCAAGCAACTGTCCGAATAAGCGTTTGCCAAATCTCGTATCATATTGTATAATAAGTGTACATTATAAAGGAGTGATTTGATGTTAGAAATCATAAAGAAAAATAAATACACAGTTTTATTTATTGTCTTATTTATCGTTCTAGTCATCGTCGGATATCAAGCTTACAGTATTTTAGTTCCAAATGAAAACCGAGCCGTTTATGGCGATCGGTTGGATGGAATTGATGAAGTTATGATTACGTCTGATCAAATGACATCTATCAACAACGAAATTAAAACGAATACGTTCGTTACCGATTGTGTTTCTGATTTAAAAGGAAAAATCTTGTATGTGACAGTTACTGTTACAGATGATACGAGTGTCGATTCGATTCGATCATTTCCAGATGTTGTCCTATCTAAATTAGATGATGCTCAAAAAGCATATTTTGATGTTCAAGTAATCTTTACGAAGCCATATACGGAATTGTTGCCACAACTAGAAGCAGCACAAAAGAAAGTAGATGATTTGGAAGATCAACTTGCCAGTGCTACAGCCGAAGAAAAGACGAGTGTTCAAGCATCTTTAGATGCTGCTAATAGCGAATTACAGGCCATTGAAGATCAAATGTCTTTCCCTTTAATTGCTTATAAGAATGCAAAAAGCGAGACGTTCTCTTGGACAAAAGACAGAGGTAATGGACAATGAAAAAGAAATATATCATTATTATACCGATTTTAATTGCCGTTCTAACCTTTGTTGGGGTTTACTATTATTATAATCGGGAAGACCGTGAGACATCTTTAAATATATCTGAAAAGAGATGGATTGAGGACAATAATTCTACTCGTGTCAATATCGAGATTCCGAGTGATGTTCCGATTTTTTCTTTAAATGGTTCTGGTATCATTGCTCAATTTTTAAATGATTTTGAGGAATCGACAACGTTACCATTAAATAAGATTTCTTATACGCAAAGTTCGGCTCCATCTGGAACGGGACTTCGCGTTCGCATTTTAAATAATGAAACGGCTCTTACAAATAAAGATTTATTAATCTACGAAGATAATTATGCGATGTTTAGTAAGACGTATTCACCTGTTTCTTCTTTAGAAGAACTTTCTGCTTTTAATAATATTACAGTTGGAAGTTTAGAGGGAGATGTGGCTGAACTTACTTACTATTTGAAAGAGTCTGGTATTACTACGATTCAAAGCTACGCTTCTTATAGTGAACTTTTCACAGCATTAAACGATGGTGAGATTGAAATTGCTATCGCACCTTACATCTTGTCATTAGATCAGACGATAGGACATCCTGATTTTCAAATTATATATAATTTGACAGAGATGAACAAACGTCTGGTGCTTACTTTGGCAGACGAAGATACGAGAGTCAATTCGATTATCTCTAAGTATTATGAAAATTGGCGTAGTAAATACTATGTTTCAGAGTACAACAAAACGTTATTTAAATACTATACAGATCAAAATAGTGTCAACGATAAGACGCGAGCAGATTTGATTTCTAAGAACTATGTTTATGGCTATGTTTCCAATGCTCCTTATGAAGCACAGATGGGAGATATGGCTGAAGGAATTGCTAGTGAATATTTGAATCGTTTAGCAAGACTTACGGGAATCGAATTTGAATACAGAGAATACAAGAGTGTCGATGAGCTAAAGAATGCCATTGCAAATGGTGAAGTAGACGTCTACTTTGATTATGATGGCTCTACAAACGATCAGTATACCAAAACAGTTTCTCCATTTGATGAGTCTTACGTCGTGCTTGGTAGAGCAGATAAAAATGAACCGGTTCCTACTTTTGAATCTTTAAAAGGAGTGAACGTCAATTTATTAAATACGAACGTTATATTCCAATATTTTAAGGATAATAGCAGGGCTTTGTTAAACGAAGGAACTACCTTAGATGCATTGAAGTCTAATGATAATTTAATCGTATTGGATAAGGAAGTATATAATTATTATAAAAACAGTAAGTTTAGTAATTATGAAGTCTTCTATGAAGGAACGATTACAAATGATTATTACTTTATGGTTAAAAACGACAATACGGTGTTCAGTGAGTTGTTCAATTATATTATGACGACAAATTCTTATCAGAATTATCGCAATGAAGCACTTACTAACTTAAATGCAAATGTGTTAGATCGTTCTACTTTTGAACAGTTGTATTTGATTATTTTAGGAATCGTTTTGTTACCAATCGTGATTCTATTGGCGATTTATATCTATCTTCATAAGAAACGTCAAATTGTTAAAGTGAAGAGAGAAGACCGCCGCAAATATACGGATATGATGACGGGACTTAAAAACCGTAGCTATTTGAATTTAAATATCGAATCTTGGGATGATTCAAACGTTTATCCACAAGGAATTGTCATTGTCGATTTAAATAGTGTCAAATACGTAAATGATAATCATGGTCACGAAGCAGGAGATGATTTGATTATCAAAGCAGCAGGTATTTTGGTTAATACACAGTTAGAGAACAGTGAAATTATCCGAACGGATGGTAATGAATTCTTAGTTTATTTGGTTGGATATAGCGAAAGTCAGATTGCTACTTACGTTAAGAAGTTAAATAAAGAAATGAAAGACTTGCCATATGGATTCGGTGCCAGTGTCGGTTACAGCATGATTGTAGATGATATTAAGACAATCGATGATGCGATTAACGAAGCCGTTTTAGATATGAGAACGAACAAAGAAGAAGGAAAATAGTTTTTCCTTCTTTTATTTTGTGGTTCTGTGGTAAAATAAAGATAAGGTGATTCTATGAAACGATTTAAAAAATTTCGTGTCAGGCTTCATAAGTTAGCAAAAAGTGTCTTTAAAGTTACCAAACTTCCGGAAATGAAGATTTTACCAGGACAGTTGGCTTTCTTTTTGCTTCTTTCTGTTATTCCAATGGTGGCATTGATTGGTGCACTGATGTCTATCTTTGGCGCGACAGGAAATGTTTTACAGGAAGCTTTTGCCAATATTATTCCGGATTATGTCATCGATTTTTTTTCTTCTTCTTCGACGCTTACGATGTCTTCCAAATTGAATTATTTTATCTTTTTTATTTCGGCTTTTGTATTGGCATCGAATGGAACCAGTTCTTTGATTATTGCATCGAACAGTATTTATCATATTAAAGATGCCGGATTCATCGAACGTCGGGTGAAGTCATTGGTCATGATGATTATTTTGATTGCCTTGATGTTATTCGTTATTTTAGTACCTGCCCTTGGGGACTTTATCGCTCAGACTTGTCGTACAATATTTGATGATAACTCCCTCGTCGATACCATTTACACGATTTATCGTGTTTTACAGATTCCACTTTCTTTGTTCTTAATATTCTTTAATATCAAACTGTTGTATACCTTGGCACCGGATACATCTATTCGTAGTAGAGATACTACTTTTGGTGCTATGTTTACGGCCATTGGTTGGTTTTTATCATCGAAAGTGTACTCTTTCTATATCGTCCATTTTTCTCATTACAATATGTTTTATGGCGGATTATCCAATTTGTTAATTTTATTGTTATGGTTTTATTTACTGGCCTATATTTTGGTACTTGGTATGGCTTTAAATGCTTCTGGTATTTGGCATCAAGTAAATGGTGATGAGATTACAATTTCGTAATCTTATCTGAATTGCCTTATGGCTGCTTGCGTGGTATAATATACCTTAAGAAAGGTAGTTACATATGAAGAAATTTTTTCGCAATTTAAAACAGACTTTTCACAATGGATTTCAAAAATTTAAGAAGAATCCGAAATTGTTTTTAATTAATATATTGGTTCGTATTCGGGAGTACGTCAAAAGTAACGTTTTGTTTTTCCTTTTGATTCTTACTTCTGTCTTTAATGCGCTTTTATTACGCTATTTTACGATTCACACATTGGACAACTTTTTAAACATAGCACCAGTACTGGCGGATGCAGCGATTGTGACGTTGTTTGCATCATTCTGTTATTTGATGAAACCTAAGAAACGATTCCCGTATTTGTTTATTTTAAGTATTATTTTTACAGCAATATGTATGATTAATTCGATTTATTATTCTTACTATAATTCGTTTTCTTCGATTTCGTTACTGTCTACTTCAAGGTTCGTAAGTGATGTAGGAGATGCTGTCGTCGATAATGTCTTGGAAGTAAAAGATTTCGTCTATTTATTTGAACCGGTTGTGATGCTTATCGTTTACTATGTTTTAAAGCGAAATGGGATCAACCAATTTCAAGAAGAGAAGAAAGATGATAAGACGAGAATTCGTTTTAAGAAGAGTATCGGTCTTGCCATTGGTTTGGCAGTTGTATTTTGTTTTTCCTTAACGCCAGTTAAAGTCGGACGGTTTGCCAATATGTGGAACCGTGAATACATCGTCATGCATTTTGGTATTTATACATATCATTTAAACGATTTTGTCAAGAGTTTGGAACCAAAACTTTCGACCATTTTTGGATATGATCAAGCCGTGAAAGCATTCCATGATCATTATGATGAAGTTTCTGATACACAGGATTATACGAATGATTATACGGGTATCTTTCAAGGAAAAAATGTCATTGTTATTCATGCGGAAAGTATTCAGCAATTCGTAATTGGAATGAGTTTTAATGGGGAAGAGTTAACGCCAAACTTGAACAAGTTGGCTAGTGAGTCCATCTATTTTGATAACTTTTATTCTCAGGTTAGTGTCGGAACTTCATCCGATGCTGAATTTACTTCGCTTACATCTTTGATGCCTACAAATACTGGCACGGCTTTTGTCAGTTACTTTGATCGTACTTACGTCAGTATGCCATCCTTGCTAAGCGATAAGGGTTATTACACGTTTGTCATGCATGCGAATAAAGCCAATTTCTGGAATCGTGATTTAATGTATGCTAGTTTAGGATATCAGAGGTTTTATAGCAAAGATGATTACGATATTGACGAAGTGGTTGGACTTGGTTTATCCGATACGTCTTTCTTCCGTCAATCCGTTGAAAAACTGAAAGAAATTAATGAAATGGGAAAACCTTACTATGGAACACTAATCATGCTTAGTAATCATACGCCATTTATCGATAGTGCTGCTATGACAGATTACGAAGTCGATATGAAAGAAGAAGTAACTTTAGAAGATGGTACAGTAACAACCGTCTCTCATCCATATATGGAAGGAACGAAACTGGGACAATATTTAAAGAGTGTTCATTATGCAGACCAGGCTTTAGGAGAATTCATCAATATGTTGGAAAGTGAAGGTTTGCTAGAAAATACCGTTTTGGTTTTATATGGTGACCATGATGCAAGACTTGATATTAACGACTATGTTAGACTTTACAATTACGATCCAGAGACGAATTCTATTTTGAATCCGGATGATCCAGATTACATCAATTTCGATGAATATCAATACGAATTGAATCGCAAAGTTCCATTTATGATTTGGAGTAGTGAAACGAAAGAAAAGTTGCATAAGACTGTTTCTGATGTCATGGGAATGTACGATGTCATGCCAACACTTGGAAACATGTTAGGTGTTTATAATAAATACGCTTTAGGACATGATATTTTCCAAATTGGAAGTAATAATATCGTCGTCTTCCCAAATGGTAATTGGGTGACGAATTCGATTTATTACAATGCGCAAAAAGGAGAGTACTTATCTCTTGCTGAAACTGCCATCAGTGCTGACTACATCGAGAAAAACAACGAATATGCAGATGAGATATTGAATACTTCTAATTCGTTAATTACATTTGATTTGATTCAGAAAACGCAAGAAGGATTGTCTTCTGAAGTGGAATATGTGGAAGAAAGGAAAAAATAACTATGAAATTAAAAAAAAGTGTGAAGCGGTTCCTCATCGTATTATTGATTGTACTAATTCTTGCTGCAGTGATTCTATGGTTTGTATTTGGTCGTGGTGAAAAGAAGCAAGACCCTCAGACAGCAACGGTTGTTGAAACATTAGATGATTATGAATATTCTTTAAGAAGTGATGCGACTTCATTACAGAAGAGTTTATTTGAAGAGTTAAAACAAGTGTTAAATGCAGAACCGATTAACGAAGAAGAATATGCTAAGATTGTTGCTCGTTCTTTTATCGCTGACTTTTATACGTTAGATAACAAGGTCACCAACAATGATGTTGGGGGAGCACAATATTTTTATTCGGCTGTTCGTGATAATTTTATTTTAAGTGCGCAAGATAGTATCTATAAGTATATAGAAAGTGATTTGTATGGTGATCGTGAGCAAGAACTTCCAATTGTAACAGCTGTCGATGTTGTTTCCGTTAGCCAGACTAGTTATACGTACGGAGAGACGACCGATGACAGCGCATACCAAGTAGAAGTTGCGATTACTTATCAAACCGATTTAGGATACGATACCAGTCGAACGATTACTTTAATGCATGAAGGAAATCGTCTTGCGATTGTAGAAATTTCATAAATGATTTTTTACGAACTCTAAGTTGATACGAAATAATAATTAATGTTTATATTTTGTGAAACTATGGAGTTTTTTGATGGAAAATTAATGGATATAGATATGATAAACAATGGTAGTACGACATCATAATTTATGATATAATTCTAGTATAAATAATGGAAATCTATATAATTAAAAAAGTTATAGGTTGCTTTTTCGATTGTATTATAAAGGAGAATGATTTATGAAAGTTGCAGTAGCAGGAGTTGGATATGTCGGTTTATCTCTAGCAGTACTATTAAGTCAAAAGCATGAAGTAATGGCATTGGATATTGTCCCTGAAAAGGTGAATATGATAAACCGTCATATTTCTCCTATTAAAGATGAGTATATCGAAAAATATTTAAAAGAAAAAAAATTGAATTTAACTGCGACTTTAGATTACAAAGCAGCATTTAAAGATGCAACATACATTATTATTTGTACACCAACGAATTATGATGATGAAAAAAATTCCTTTAATACTTCTTCCGTAGAAGATATTATTCAAAAGGTACAATCTTTAAATCTCAATACTACTTTAGTCGTTAAGTCGACGATTCCTGTTGGTTTTATTGATATGGCGAAGCAAAAGTATCATTTGAATCGTATTTTTTTCTCACCTGAATTTTTACGTGAAGGAAATGCGTTATATGATAATTTGTATCCTTCTCGCATCATTGTTGGGGATTATTCCGACGAAGCAAAAGAATTTGCTAAATTATTAAAGTCTTGTTCTTTAAAGTCAGATGTTTCAGTTATTTGTATGAATAATAAAGAGGCAGAAGCAGTAAAATTATTTGCAAATACTTATTTGGCTCTTCGTGTCGCATTTTTTAATGAATTGGATACTTATGCAGAGCTCAATCATTTAAATACGAAAGATTTAATTAATGGTGTATGTTTGGATCCTCGTATTGGTTCTTACTATAATAATCCTTCGTTTGGATATGGAGGATATTGCTTACCAAAAGATACAAAACAGTTAAAAGCAAATTATAAGCATGTTCCAGAAAATTTGATTACTGCTGTTGTAAAATCTAATGTAACTAGAAAAAAACATATTGCTCATATGATTTTAAAGAGAAAGCCAAAGGTTGTTGGTATATATCGATTAATTATGAAAAGTGGTTCTGATAATTTTCGTGCAAGTGCGGTGCAAGATATTATTCAGCAATTGATTGCGAAAAATGTTGATGTTATTATTTATGAACCGACTTACCAGAAAGACCAATTTCATGGGTTGAAAGTTGTATCTGATTTTAATCAATTTAAGAAACAATCTGACGTTATTTTAGTAAATCGTATGGATGATGCGTTAAATGATGTTTTGGATAAAGTTTATACAAGAGATTTGTTTCGTATAAATTAAATAAATTAAAAAAGGCCTCATTTTTGAGGCCTTTTATGTTTCTTCGTTACCCTCATCTTCTGAACTAGATGGAGGAGTTGGTGTTGGGGTAGGACTTGGGCTAGGTTTTGGACTTGGACTCGGAGTTGGAGTAGATGGTTTATCATTTTCTTCTTTCTCATCGTCCGGATCTGTGGTAGAAGATTCATTATCATTAGAAGAACTACTTCGTTCTACTACTGTTAAGGTAATGGTCCTGCCTGGAATTAAGTCTAACCGTTTTGCTTTTGGATAGTTCTGAGCGATAATTTCACCATCAGAGCCACCAGATGATACGACTTTCCAATTGATATCGATATTATGAGAATTTGCCCAACTCGTTGCATAGGAACGGGTTCTACCAGTTAAATCTGGTAATAAATCATATAGTTTTGTAGGAACATCTGTTTCTCCTGCATTTTTTTGTTCGTAAGGTTCGTTTGCTGAATAACTGAATGTTTTAACGATTTCTGGTTCTTCTAGACCAAGATTGATTTTCATGGCGGTAATTACTTTTTCTAGACTGTCTTGGTTTACGATTTCATCGGATAGGACAAGGCCCATACTTTCGTCGTAGATATATTGATTTGTCGTTTCTAATTGTAAAGATTGAATGGATAGGATGTTGCCACCGTTATCTGTATTTTGACTGATAATATCTTTGGCAACGTTGTAGAATGATAAAATTTGTGATGGTGAGAAATTCGTTTCAATGTTGTTACTGATACTATCGATGATGTTTTGGAATGCTTCTACACTTTTTACGTTTTTCAGTTTTGCTAATACACCTTTGATAACTTCTTGTTGATGAATGGCACGAGTAGCATCACTTCGATAGTGTGTATTGTATTTAGCAGGGCAGTACTGTGGCCATGTATGACGGTTTCTTGCATATGCTAAGGCTTGTTCGCCAGTTAATGTTTGGAATCCTTCTTCGATGTATACCGTATTGTTGCCCCATTGTCGTTTGCTGTTTTGTTCACAGATTGGATATTCGACATCAATGTCGACTCCACCAACCGCATCGACTAAATCGACGACGCCTTTAAAGTTAATTTTTACATAGTAATTAATTGGAATTCCTGTTAAGTTTTCAATTGTATCGATCATACAACTTGCACCTTGCCATGCGGCATGTGTAATTTTATTTTCTTTTTGGTTTGCAAAACAGGCGATTGGTACGTAACTGTCTCTTTGAATACTCAACATGGTGACACTTAACGTATCTGGATTAAAGGTTGCTAATATTAAAGAATCTCCGTTAAAAGAGGTGCTAGAACTTAGTGTATCGGAATCGGAATCGACGCCCATTAACAATACGGTAATTGGTTCTGTGATTGCTAAAGAGTTGCTGGTATCTGTTGCGATGGCATCCTGATTTTCCATTTCTTGAGATGCACTGGTAATTACTTTCGTATCGTCTGCAATCGTTTCATATCCAGGAGTGCTTGCAAACTGTGTGACGTAGTTCGATGTGATAAAGATTGCTTGAACGTCACCGTTATATAAGGCTTGAATTAGTTCAGATACTTGGTCGTATTCAATAATGTTATTTTTTTCATTTAATTTGTTTGGATAAATAATAGACTGGGCGATGATGTAGTCGGTTGCAGAAGTATCACTGATGATTCCTAAATCCATATCCGTTACATCTTCAATGGAATTGATATCGCTATCTTTCATTGCTACTAGGTTTGTTGTATATGTGACTTTAGTCTTATTCATATTTTCTAGTCTTCCATATAGATAACCGATGATGAGACCTACTGCAATCATTAAAATTGCATATAGAATCATGAGTGTGATGGAAATGCGATGTCGCTTTTGTTTTTTATTCTTGATGGAAAGAATCATTCGAATTAGAATGATGAAATCGATGATTCCTAAAATGCCGATTACGATGTACCGGATTAAGTTTTCAATCGTATTTAATAACAAAATATGATAAATTGCATAAATACTGCTTGCAATTGCTAATAACGATACTACAATATAAAAGATTTTTCCAAATTTATTTCCTTTTGTGTTTTTCTTTTCTTTGTTTTTCATACCCTTTTTGGCTCCTTTCCATCATTATACAAAAAAACGGTAGAATATACAAGGTAAGTGGACTTTTTCTTGACGTAAACTATGGCTAATTTACAGTTCCATCTAGCATGTTGATTATAAAATTGATATAATATACTTGGTATATTATCGAAGGGTGTGGTAATCATGAATAAAGTATTTCGTGTTTGTTCTACTGTTATTGTGTTTGCTTTTACTTTATTTATGCCTACTTTAGTCGATGCACTTCAAGAAAGTGAAATGTTATCTCGAGCTGTTTGTCCAAATTTTGAAGTCGCTATTGCGAATCCAGATGGTAGTTTGACGAATATGGCATGTTTCGGTACATATGAAGAATCTGTTTCTTATATGAATTCTAGTGCTGATGACGATTTGGTCATATTGGAACGAGCTAATAATGAGACGAGATTAATCGATGCAAAATATGCGATTGCCTACGTTTCTAAGGGAAATAATCAATCAACTATAAATTTATATAAAACAGTTTCAACTAGTTATGCTTGGACTTATGTAGTAGGAGGTCCTGACTATGCGTCTTCCGATGCTGCTTTTATGGGAATCGATTATGGTAGTAAAAAAGCACATATTATGATTAGTGGCTTTGATGGCTATGTTAATAAATACGATAGTGGGGTTCGTGCTTACGAAGTAATTCCATTAAATTGGATTGTTTCTACTAATTATTATAAGGTTACAGATAGCGAAATTTATCATTATTTGACTTACAATGTTTCTGCGTCCAATCGCTATACTGGTTATGCATTAGGTCCAAAACCTAGTATGTTAAGTCCTGGCGATTATTACAGTTATGATGGAAATTATTTTTATACTGATTTAAAAGTTATGTTAGATGATTATCGTGCTGGTGTACGTACTAATGCTGTCAATGCTAATGCTCCTTATTATAATTATTATCAGTATTTACCTATCCACACACGCAGTACGTATGGAATGACCGAATTGGATCAATTTATTAACAATCGTTTTGATTCTTACGATTTTAGTTACATGTATGGGTTAGGATATTCGTTCTTCTATGCACAAGAAGAATACGGTATGAATGCTTTAATCAATGCTGCTCTTGCTACCCATGAATCTGGAAATGGAAGGTCTACTATTGCGAGAGTTAAATTTAATTTGTTCGGTCATGCGGCATATGACTCGAGTGCAGTTTCTTCTTCTACTACTTATGCTCTTCCAGAAGAAGGAGTTTATAATAATGCTTATCGTTATTACACGTATGGTTACTCATTCCCAAGTGACTCTAGATACTTTGGGGGACAGTTAGGAAACAAAGCAAATGGTGCTAATGTAAAGTATTCATCCGATCCTTACTGGGGTGAAAAGATTGCTTCTGATTATTATGAATTTGATAAGTTTTTAGGACTTTCTGATTATGGTTATTACACGATTGCAATTAAAAATAGTGAAGATAAAGTTTATCCAAATCAAGTTATGGGAAGTAGTAGTCCAATCTCTATTACAGACCGGACGGATAACACATACAGTTATGTGAAATCTGGAACGGCAGTTTTGATACTAGATACCGTTGTTGGTGGAGATGGTGTTACTTATTATAAGATTCAAAGTGATGCCAATTTAAATGCAAACGGAACTTATATTCCGTATAGTACAGATCGAAATGAATATGACTGGGATACGAATTACGTTTACGTTCCGGCTCAGTATTATACGATTATTTCGCAAGGAGAGGCTATTCCAAGCGATGTGACACCGTATACGGAAAGAAATTACAGTTTTGTCTATTTTCAAGAATCTAGTTCTAAGTTGAATCCTAAAGCAGCACAGTTAAAAGATTCGAGTATGCTTTATTCTAGTCCGGTTTTAACAGCACAGACTGATACCACTTTGGCGAAAGGTCAATATGTCATTGTTTATGCTGCTGCATACGATGAAAATAATCAATTAAAGGCATATTTAATTTCTTCTGATTTTGGAAAAGCACATCGGGAATGGATTGAACCAAGTAAATTGAGTTTTGTAAGTGGAACCTATGGTCAAATTATGATTCGTGCTAGTGTTACATCCCATACAATGGTTAATGTTAGAAATTCTCCAGGTGGATCCGTTATCGGCTCGATGGGTGAAGGTAATTTCTTTGTTATTTTTGATACGCAAGTAGTAAATGGAACAACCTGGTATCATATTTCATATAATGGTGGTTCTGGTTATATTTGCGAAGATAATGAGCAATACGTTTTAACCGGTGCAATCAATACAGAAGATATCATTTTAAATCAAGCTCCAGTCATCAATGCAACTGATCAGACAATTCACGTTGGAACGCCATTTGAATATATGAAAGGTGTTACGGCAACGGATGCTGAAGACGGTCCTTTGACAGATTCTGTTACATATGATGAAACCGTTCGTTATAATGAACCAGGAACGTATTCAGTGACGTATCGTGTTACTGATTTATCAGGATTAGAAACGACTAAGACGATTCAAGTTCATGTCATTAATGATGCTCCAGTGATTACAGCAAATGATCAACAGGTTGTTTTAAATCAAGAATTCGATTATATGCAAGGTGTCACCGCTACGGATACAGAAGATGGCATTATTACTAAGAAGGTAACATATACAGAAAACGTCAATATCAACATGCCGGGTCCTTACGAAGTAACTTATACCGTAGAAGATAATCACGGTGCTAAGGCATCCATTACGATTACGGTTACAGTTGTTCAAGCAGAACCGATTATTTATGCAAGTAATCGTGTCGTTCCAATTAACTCTGATTTCAATTATATGGACGGTGTTACTGCATACGATGCTGTAGATGGTGATATTACAGATGATGTTACTTATACCGAAACCGTTGATACGAGTATTCCTCAAACTTACAAAGTAACGTATTCTGTAACGAATTCTAAAAATTTAACGACGACTTTGGATGTCTATATTACCGTAGATGATTACGAAGAGGGCAATCCGTTATTTGCATATCATGCCATCCGTCAGGAGAGTGAAGATACATTCTATTTTGCCGGGTTCTTAGGAGTTTCTGGAATGAACAATTCTACTTCTGATACCGTCACTCACTACATGGTATTCCATAATGATGGTACGGGTAAAGAATATTATTTCAAATTGGATAACTGGTTAGAAGATTATCCATATGACGTTATCGATATGAGTAGTTCCGTCGATTATGTCAATAATGCTGGTTGGTTCCAAGGAACAATTGATCTTTCTTCTTTACCAGAGGGCGACTATACTGTTTATGCTGAAGTAACGACAAACGATTACAAAGCGAGAAGTGTATTTAACAATTTAACTTATCAAGAACAACCTACGAGAGTAGAAGTTAGCTCTGGTCGTGGTTACGAATTTAAGATGGATTATATGTTGGCATCGATGCCATTAAATATGATTGTTCGTGATGAAGGATTGATTTCTTCTAATGCTGATATCGAACCAGATAATTCCTTTAACTTTTATTCTAACTTAACGCTTGGGGAAGATGGAACGATGAATATAACGGGATACAGTTACAGTATTGGACATGATTACAGTGCCGATACCAATGTATCTAGACAGATTGTTTTTGAAAATACCGAGACGTTTGAACGTTATACATTCGATGTTTCCTCTATCGTTGGAGAAGAAATCATGTTAGCAGTTCCAGATGGCTTCAGTAAGAAGCGCGCTTGGTATGAAGCTTCCTTCAATATTGCTGATTTTGAAAAAGGAACGTATGCCATTTATGTTCGTACCGATGTCGATGGATTCTCGGATTACGGCGAATTGAAAGATTATACATTTGCAACATTTGATGATGTGCAAATCGGCGATAAAACGTATTCTTTACATGCTGTTGCAGACCGAAGATTACGTATGGAACTTGTCGTTCAATAATACTAAAAATACTCAACTGTTTGGTTGGGTATTTTTTTGTTAAAACCTATTGACCGGGTGTTACTTCCGGTATTTATAATGAAGCATATTGAAAGGAAATGGAATATGAAAAAGATATGGTTTATTTTAATTCCCATTATAATATTTACCTTTGTTGTATTTGCATATTATTGGTATCGATATTCAGCAATGTTTCGAATTTTGTAGGATGACTCTTTAAGTGAAGCAGAGGTTGCGTCATTAGTAGAATCTAAAAAGGGGCAAGATTTAAATGTTTTAGTTGCATATTTTTCTTATACCGGTACAACACATGGAATTGTTGAAGAAATTCGGTTTAAAATTGGTGCTGATTTATTTTGTATCGAGCATGAAGAAGACTATTCTGATGTTTATACGGAATCGAGATTAGAAATATGGCATAATGACTGTCCTAACTTGAAAAACACAGTTGAGAATATGGATCAATACGATGTTGTATTTATTGGATTTCCAATATGGTTTCATGTTACTCCAGCACCTGTCAATACGTTTCTAGAAAGTTATGATCTTACTGGTAAAATTATCATTCCGCTTTGCACATCTGGTGGAAGCGATATAGAAGAGGCTATACCTACCTTTTTTAATTCTTGTAGGAACCTAGCAGTCTATCAAGAAAGAAGAATCTCTAATTCTTCCGAAATTGACTCGTGGTTAGCAAATATTGATTTGTTTTAAGAAAGTAATTTTAGTACTGTTTCAGTACTTTCTTGCAAAAAAAAGAAGGGTGAACCTTCTATGAATATACTTTAATTGTATAAGTTTGACCATCTGTTACAGTGTAAGTAGTGTTTGCTTTAATTGGGGAATCTGGAGTGATGACACCTTTCATATTTTCACTTGGAACTTGTTCAAATACTAATTTTGTGTTTGGACAATTTATCAATCTTCCACTTGAGTTGATTCCATTTAAAATTGATGTTTGAGTACTACTAAATGAATTTGAAATCCAGTTTTGTGGAATGTATAATTGGCAAGTTGCTTTTGCTGGTTCTGGACCGATACTTAGATAGACTGTGATGGTTGATCCTTGGTTCATAGAACCAGAGGAAGATTGTCTTGTGACGGTATCTTTTGCCGTACTTGAGTAATTTGATTCGTAAGTAAAGTTACAAGTAATTCCCAATTCGTTACATTTTGATTGGGCAGCACTTCGCGTCATTCCAACTAGGCTAGGAACGTTTACTTTTTGAATGATGCCACGACTTAAGGTTAACGTCAATACCGCTGAACTGGATACAGTTGAACCAGAACGTTTCGATTGACCAGTTACATAATCTCTTTGAACGGTTTCAGAGTAGGAACCGTATACAAAGGAGCAAGTAATTCCTTCTTGATTACATATCTTTTTTGCTTCACTACGGGATTTACCAATTAAATTTGGAATCGTTAATTGTTTTCCTTCAGAAATGACGATGCTAATTTCTTCACCGTTTTGAATGGTGTCACCTACATTTTTGGAAATACTGATGATTTCGCCATTTGCAACTGTATCACTAAACTCATATGACTCATTTAAATTGACTTCGTATTTCATTGCCCAACTACGTAACTCTTCCAAGTTTGCGTATTTTTCTAATTTTAAAGGCCCTTTTGAGATGACTACTGTAATCATTGTTCCTTGTTCAATTTCATCTCCTTCTGAAACACTGATGCTGATTGGTTTTCCAACTTCTACATTAGCATCATAGGCATCTTGGAATGTGATTTTTAATTTGTTTTCCATAATCCATTCTGTAATTTCTGAACTCGTTTTATCCATTAAGTTCGGTACGACAATTTTAGGACCTCTCGAAATCACTAGTTTAATCGTGTCGTTCGGAGAGACCAAAGAACCGACTTCTGTTTCACTACGAATGACGTAGTTTTTGTTTACTTCGTTGCTATATTCGTAACTTAGTTCATATTTTAATAGGTTTCGTTTGCACCAAGTAAGTGCATAGAATAGGGACTTGTTGGTTAAGTCAATCATGTCTGTTTCCCCAATTTCACTTGGGTCTCCTAAACTTGCGATGATGTGAATTTCTTCATTTCTTGCTAGGGCACCAGATTTATCTTGTTCGATTATCGTGTCACGTGACTCTTGTGCTTCTTCAAAATCGATGGTTACGTTTGTAAAGAAGTTTTCTTCTACAAATGTGATAACTTCATCGACTGATTTTCCAATCATACTAGGGAATAATACTTCTTTGGTCGTATCTGGACCATTAGAAACCGTTACGGTCAAATTGCTGATGTCTTTACTAAGTGTTCCTGCTGGTTCACTTTGATACATGATGTAGTATTCTTCTACGTTGTCACTATATTCGTAATCTTGCTCGATACTGATGTTGTTTTCTTCGCCCCATTTTAGTACTTCGACTAAGCTTTTACCAGTAAAGTCTACGACGTGGCTTTGTTCTGGCAAAGCAATCAAATTATGGGTTTCTAATATTTGAACGGAGCAGAAACCAAGTAGTAAAATGGATGCTAAAACGATTGCAACTTTTCCTTTTTTACGACCAGCTTTTACACAGATAACTGTGAATAAAATCGTAAATAAGGTAATGAACGATGCTAGTAAGATGTTACTAAAATACGTGATGCTCGTATCGGTCATTAAAATGACATCGACTAAGTAAAAAATAGAAGTCAGTAGTGTAATTGCTAGAACGATGTAAGTAACTACTTGTCCAACGCTCGTTTTAGGTGAGTTTTCTTTTTTTATTTTCGGTTTTTTTTCATCCATTTTCACAGAATTCTCTTTTTCTACTTTTTTTGCGATTTCATCTGTCACTATCTTTTTCTTTGCCAATTGGAACCACCTCTTTATTGTTTACATTATCATTATATAATAAAATGCTTCATTTATAAATAGAATTTAGTTTTGGTTTACACTTATTTGTGATATGATAAAATTATGAGTAGGGTATAGTAAGGGGGTGTGATATGAATAAAACTTTGAATAATCGGAAGAGAATTTACAATTTAGACTTGTTAAGAATTTTAGTTTCTTTTATGGTGGTTGTTATTCATGTGTCATCTTATAGATGGGCATCAGTGGCTAGTAATACTCTCGATTTTTATGTTTATAATGTTTACGATAGTCTTGCCAGAAGCGCTGTTCCTCTTTTTATTATGATAAGCGGAGTTTTCTTTTTAGATCCTACAAAACAGAGGGGTTTTAAAAATATTTTTAAAAAATATATTATAAAGTTAACTTTAATCTATATTATTTGGGGCCTTATCTATTATTTTTATAATATTGCATTTAGTAGTAACATTTTTGATTGGAAAGATATGATTCATGCTGTTGTTGATGGTCCATATCATTTTTGGTATATTCCAACTATTATTGGGTTATATATTGTTTCTCCTATTTTAAGTTGCATTACAAAGAATGCAAATAAAAAAACATTTTATTATCTATTTATATTATTCTTAATCGGGTGTTTTTTAAAAACAATTATTAATTGTTCTTTTCTTCCACATATTCAAATTATTAAAGATATATTAAACAAGTTTCCAATTGGTATTGTCTGTCAATACTACAGCTATTTCTTGTTGGGCTATTTTTTATATTATTATGATATTTCTTTGAAACATAGAAAATATATTTATATTCTCGGTGTTTTGAGTTTTTTATGTTGTATGTTTTTAACTCTTTTGATATCTCAATATACAGGTGTTAATACAGAAATATTTTATAATTATTTTAGTGTATTTACTTTTTTTGAAGCTTGCGCATTATTCTTATCGTTTAAACATGGGACTTTTAAATCGGAAAAAGAATATGGATTCTTTTTTACAACAATTTCTAATTGTACTTTGGGAATTTATGTTGTACATGTTTTAGTGATGAATTTTTTATTTGATTTTGGTCTTATTCATATCACAAATTTCAATCCATTTTTATCTATTCCAATTGTAGCCATCTTAGTTTTTATTATTTCTTTTTTTCTTTCTTATATTATTAGAAAAGTGCGTTTTAAAGGTGACAAATCAATATTTTAGAAGTTGTGATTTTTGATATAATTATTTATTTTAGTATTTTGCTACTTCTAAAAAACTTTGGCTTTTATGTAATTTGTGATATGATAATAAATGAGGAAAAAGTTTATGAAATTAATTTATATGATTATTAATTACAACGATGCCAATACTGTTAAGAATCTTATTAGTCAATTACATCATTTTAAAAAAGTTGATGAAATCCTAGTGGTCGATAATCATTCTATTGATGATTCGTTCAAAGAATTGAAAAAACTGCCTATTAAAAAACTGCGTGTTATTGAAACCAAAGAAAATAAAGGGTATGGGAGTGCCATTAATTTTGGTACAAATGATGTGTTAAAACGATATTCTGATGCTTATATTGTAATTAGTAATGCAGATATTGTCGTATCTTCAGAAAATGATTTAATTACACTTGCTAATGGTTTAGAAGAAAAAAATATTGGTATTGTGGCACCTACGATTACAGAACATGGCAATATTAGTAGAGGATGGAAAATTCCAACACCAAGGCAAGATATTTTAGAAAATCTTGTTTATTTTAATCGTTTTTTTAAAAAAAGAAAATTTTATTCGGAAGAGTATTATTATAAAAAAACAAGTGTAGTTGATGTTGTATCTGGGTGTGTTTTTTTGATGAAAGCTAGTACTATACGTGATGCTGGTTATTTTGATGAAAATATATTTTTGTATTATGAAGAAAATATCATTGCTAAGAAGTTGCAAAAATTACATTTGAAGTCTGTTATATATAATAAGATTTTATTTGTTCATAATCATTCTGTTACTATTGATAAGAGTGTAAACAAATTAAATAAGTATAGAATTTTAAAGAAGAGTCAGGCTTATTTTGAAAAGTATTATAATCGTGCTAATCAGTTGGAACAGTTTCTGTTGTGGTTAACAAATTGGATTGGTTATGGTATTTTTGCAGTAGTTTATAAGGTACAAGATATTATTAGAAGATAAAACAATAAAGGAGAATCTGTGTGAAGATATTTAAGAAGAAAATGAATGAAGAGATTTCTAAACCGATTGTGTTATCCAAAATAGAGCAATTACGTCAAGCAGGTGTTAAAATTGGTGTAGGTTGTGAAATATTTGATACAGCTGATTTTGGTAGCGAACCATATCTTATTTCACTTGGTGATTATGTTCGTGTGATCGAAGGTGTACATTTTTTGACTCATGATGGTGGCGTGTGGGTTTTAAGAAATTTAAAACTATTGGAAGATGCTGATATATTTGGACGAATTAAAGTTGGAAATAATGTTCATATTGGCATGAATGCCATGATTTGTCCTGGAGTTACAATTGGTAATAATTGTATTATTGGATTGGGGAGCATTGTTACAAAAAATGTTCCTGATAACACTGTTGTTGCTGGTGTTCCAGCTAGAAAAATTGAAACGATTGAGGAATATTATCAGAAGCATAAAGATACGTGTGACTTTACTAAACATATGCCATATGATGAGAAGAAAGAGTATTTGTATCACAAATATAAAATGAAGAAAGGAAAGAAAAAATAATATGAAGACATATTTGATTACTGGAGGGGCTGGTTTTATTGGTTCTACTTTAACAGGAAAATTATTAAATAAAGGAAACCGAGTTATTGCAATCGATAATTTTAATTCTTATTATGATCCGATTCAAAAAGAAGAGAATGTAAGAGAATTTTTAGAAAATGAAAACTATCAATTATATCGTATTGATATTCGTAATCGCGATGAAATAAGAAAAGTGTTTGATGAAAATAAAATTGATGTAATAGTTCATTTAGCAGCTATGGCTGGAGTTCGTCCTTCTATTGAAGATCCTATTTTATATCAGGAAGTTAATGGACTTGGAACTCAAATCATTTTGGAAGAAAGTAAATTACATCAAATTAGTCATTTGGTTTTAGCTTCTTCATCTAGCGTTTATGGGAATTGTAAAGAAGTTCCTTTTCGTGAAGATATGATTGTAGATTATGCGATTAGTCCATATGCTGCTACAAAGAAGGCAAATGAAGTGATGGCACATGTTTATCATTCTTTAAATGATATGAATATTATCATGTTACGTTTTTTTACTGTTTATGGTCCGAAACAACGTCCTGATTTAGCAATTAATAAATTTACTAGACTTATGTTAGAAGGAAAAGAGATTCCAATGTATGGAGATGGTAGCACATCAAGAGATTATACTTATATTGATGATATTGTTGATGGTATTATGAGAGCTTGTGATTATGTTATGACCAATAAGCATGTTTATGAAATTATTAACATTGGCAGTTCTCATCCTGTTTCATTAAAAGAAATGATTGATACAATTGGCGAAACTTTAAATGTTGTTCCGAAAATTCAAGAATTGCCAATGCAACCAGGAGATGTTGATAGAACTTATGCTGATATATCTAAAGCGAAACAGTTACTTGGTTATGAGCCACATACAACATTTAAAGATGGAATTAAAAAATTTATTAAGTGGTATCGTCGGTAGTAAATATGAATGATAATAAAATTGCAATTCTTAGAGTCAAAAATGATGATTATTTCTTTCGATATATTGCTCGTCGATTACATCCTTTGTATTTTACGAAAAATTTGCATTTGTTTGAAAAACTATATCAACATCATATAATTATTTTGGGTTTTTGGCATTTTTTTGTTAGGCATTATAATTGTTTTATATTATTTGATGCAATGTTAGTTGATGAAGTCCCTAATTATATAAAAAAGAAAAATCCGAAAGCTAAAGTAATTGTATATTTTTGGAATCGAATTAATCAAAATAATGATTATTTATTACGAAATTCAAATATCGACAAATTTTATACATTTGATGAAACTGATGCTAAAAAGTATGGGATTCACTTTAATGAGACTTTTTATGTTCCAACGTTATTACCAAACAGTCCTGTTTTGTATGATGCCTTTTTTGTAGGTAGGGCAAAAGAACGAAAAAAAGAGTTGATAGAAGTTCAACATATTTTAGAACACAGTGGATGTACTGTATTTTTTAAAATTGTTGAACACGAGAAAGACTATATTTCTTATTCCAATTATTTAAAATTATTGTCACAATCCAAGATTATTGTTGATATTGTTAATAATAATCAAACAGGGTTAACTTTGCGTGTAATGGAGTCACTTTTTTATCAAAAGAAGTTGATTACTAATAATAAAAAAGTTTGTGAATATCCATTTTATCGTGCAAATAATATTTTTATTATTGACAATGATATTAATCCCAAAAAAATTCGTGCTTTTTTAAAAAAGCCATACCAGCCGGTACCGGATGATGTTTTAAAAAATTATACTTTTGAAGCATGGTTAAATCGTTTTAAGAGAGAGGATATATTATGAAAAAAATAGCAGTTTACACTTGTATTACTGGAAATTATGACAACTTGATGGAAGTGAGAACTCCCGAAAAACAAGTGGATTATTATTGTTTTACTAATAATCGCACGATTACTTCTAATACCTGGAAAGTTGTTTATATTGATAACGATGGCTTAGATGATCATCGATTGTCAAGAAAGATTAAAATGTTGGGTCATCCAATTATTAATGAACATTACGAAATCAGTGTCTGGATGGATGCATCTGTTTCTTTTATCAAGAGTATTTATCAATTTGTTGAACAGTTTGGACAAATGAAACAGTATCCATTTGCAGCATGTGCTCATCATTCTAGAGATTGTATATATGATGAAGCTAAGACGTGCGTAAAGTATCGAAAAGATAAAAAAGATATTATTAAAAAGCAAATGGAATTTTACAAAAAAGAAGATTTTCCTGCACATTATGGTTTATATGAAATGACTGTTTTTATAAAAAAGCATAATGATCCCGTTGTGAAAAAAACAATGAAAATGTGGTTTGATATGATTTGTAAATGGAGCAAAAGAGATCAACTTAGTTTTATGTGGTGCGTTTATCAAACTCATATGCCAATTGCGAAAATTCCACTTGATGTATTTGCGAATGATTGGTTTTATTGGTATCCTCATCATTCTGTTCCACAAGTGAAAGAGTGTCGAGTTTATTGTGGTACGAACCAAGAAGATGAAAAACAATATAACTGGGATTACGATTTAAGTGTTCCCTATTTACACCTATCAGAACAAAAAGTTCAAATTCAGTTTTCTGCAGTACGAACTATTTCAGACATTAAACTTGATTTGATGTTACCTGCCTCTACTAAAGTGTTTAATATAGTTACTAATTATTCTTACGAAATGTTTCATTTTGAAGAAATAGATGATTGTTTTTATGCAACATCAACATCTTATATCATGTTACATGGAAATTTTAAAAAGGGTACCACTATTGATGTACAATTATCAATTGATTTATATCAAGGTAATTATTTCATGAAAAAATATATAGAGAAAGAACAAGATAATCGATTACTTTTGGAAAAGAATAAAAAACTAATACAAAAAAATAATGAATTAGATCATGAACTTTGTCACTTATTAAATAGTAAAAGTTGGAGGTTTACAAAACCATTGCGAAAAATTTCTAAAATTCTGAAGAAATAATTCGATAAGTTGTAGTTCTTATTAAAAATTGATATAATGTAAGTAGAATGGGAGGTTTTGATATGAAAGGAATTATTTTAGCAGGAGGATCTGGTACTAGATTATATCCGATTACGGAAGGAATCAGTAAACAATTGATGCCAATTTACGATAAACCTATGATTTTTTATCCGTTATCAACTTTAATGATGGCAAAAATACAGGATATTTTAGTTATTACGACACCACAGGATCAAGATGGATTTGTTCGCTTGTTAGGTGATGGAAGTAAGTTTGGTGTTCACTTAAGTTATGTGACACAGCCTAGTCCTGATGGTTTGGCACAAGCTTTTTTACTTGGCGAGCAGTTTATTCAAAATGAGCCATGTGCAATGGTTTTGGGTGACAATATTTATTTTGGAAATGATTTTAAAAAATTATTAGAATCTGCAAAATATGATGCATATCAAGGATATGCTACTAATTTTGGATATGCCGTTAAGGACCCAGAACGTTTTGGTATTATGGAGCTTGATCAAAATCAAAATATTATTAGTGTAGAAGAAAAACCCAAACATCCAAAGAGTAAATATGCTATTACTGGATTATATTTTTATCCTGATAATATTGTTTCTATGGCTAAACTTGTTAAACCGAGTCCAAGAGGAGAGCTTGAAATTACAACTTTGAATGATATGTATCTGAAAGAAAATTGTTTAAAAGCTCAAATATTGGGAGAAGGATTTACTTGGTTTGATACTGGTACACCAGATAGTCAATTAGAGGCTGCAAATATGATTAAATCTATTCAATCAAACAAGGGAACTGTTATTTGTTCACCAGAAGTTATTGGATATCAAAATGGATGGCTGTCTCGTGAAGAATTGTTAAACCGTGGCGAATTACTTCATAAAAATGAATATGGTAAATATTTAATCAAAGTTGCAAAGGAATAATCGAATTCTTTTCGATTATTTTTAAATATGCTATAATAATGATACTTAATTTGTAGAAATTGGAGATGAGAAAAATGCCTAAAAAGAAGAATTCGAAAGCTAAGAGAGAAACATCACAAGTAGCTATTCAGGTAAACCATGTTACTAAGTATTTTAAGGTATATTATGATAAAGCTAATACATTGAAGGAAAGACTTGTTTTTTGGCGGAATTCTAAAGCTGAAAAAAGGGTAGTTTTAAAAGATATTAATTTAAAGATTAATAAGGGCGAAAGTGTTGCTTTAATTGGAGTAAATGGTAGTGGTAAAAGTACCCTTTTGAAATTGATGACTAAAATTATTTATCCAAACGAAGGAACTATTGTAACAAATGGAAAGTTGACATCCCTGTTAGAGCTTGGAGCCGGTTTTCATCCTGATTTTACAGGCCGTGAAAATATTTATTTTAATGCTTCTATTTTTGGACTTACTGCTCAACAAATCGATGCTCGTGTTGACGATATCATTTCTTTTTCTGAATTAGGAAAGTTTATTGATGTTCCGGTTCGCACATATTCATCTGGTATGTATATGCGACTTGCGTTTTCTGTTGCCATTAACGTAGATGCTGAAATTCTTTTAATTGATGAAATTTTGGCGGTTGGAGATCAACATTTTCAAGATAAATGTCATCAAAAATTAGAAGAACTAAAGAAAAGTGGAAAAACGATTGTTATTGTTAGTCATAACATTGGGGCAGTAAAACGGTTGTGTGATAGAGCTGTGTGGATTTATAATGGTGAAGTTCAGATGGATGGTAAATCTGAAGATGTAATTGCAGAGTATTTAAAGGTGTGTGGATAATATGAAGGAATTATTTAAAAACTTATATGATTATCGTCAACTATTGAAAAGTAATGTTCGTAAGGAAATTAGAGGAAAATATAAAGGGTCTTTTTTAGGCGTTCTATGGTCTTTTGTTAATCCTTTATTAATGACTTTAGTCTATGCAATTGTATTTCCGATTATTATGAGGAATGATATTCCACATTATGTTACATACTTGATTGTTGGTATTATTCCATGGACGTATTTTACTACTGTGATCGGACAAGGAACGACTACAGTTTTGGTAAATGGAGGAATTATTAAGAAAGTTTATTTTCCACGTGAAATCTTGCCAATTTCAGTTAATTTAAGTGGTGTTATTAATTTTTTGATTTCTTGTGTTGTTATTGCATGTTTCTTAATTTTTAGTGGAATTGGATTTAGTTTTAATATTTTGTTTTTGCCTTTGATTGTGCTTACACAATTTATTTTACAACAAGCCATTATTTTTATTACAAGTGCAATTGATATTTACATTAGAGATGCAGAGTATATAATTAACTTTTTTGTTAGCATGTTATTTTATGCAACACCTATTTTATATTCGCCAACTTTATTTGTAGGGACAAAATTAGAGTTTTTGATGCATATTAATCCAATGGCAGTCATCATTACTTCTTATCGTGATGTTTTTTATTATCAACAGACTCCTGATTTACTGAGTTTGTGTATCGTATTGGTGGTCTCATGTGTTTTGTGCTATATTGGATGGCGGATTTTTAAACGCTTAGAACGTGGTTTTGCAGAGGAGGTATAAGATGGCAAAGTGTGATATTATTATTCCTGTTTATAATGCACCTGAATATGTGAATTTTTGCGTATTTGCATTATTTCATAATACAAATATGAAGAATGTTGGGAAAGTTTATCTATTGGATGATTGTTCTAATGAAATTACGCAGTCTTTACTTGATAACTTGAAAACTAAATATGGCAAGCAAGTAGTCGTTATTCATAATAAGAAAAATCTTGGATTTATTAAAAATGTCAATCACGGATTTGAACTTAGTAAAGAGCAATATGTACTTCTATTAAATACAGATTGTTTTGTTGCTAAGCATACGGTGGAAAAATTAATGAACCATATGGAAAAAGATTCTAAAATTGGCCTAATTTGTCCTGTGTGTTCTAATGCCGCTAATTTGACTTTAGAGATGTATCCCGGTTACTCTTACATGATGATGGATCAATTATTAGAAAAGCATTTTAAGGGTCAAAATTATGATGCGTGTACGGTTGTTGGAAATTGTTTGATGATTTCAAGAAGATGTATTAATGAAGTTGGTGGATTAGACGAAATATATGGAATGGGCTATGGAGACGAGACAGATTATCAATTTAAAGCTATGGAAAAGGGTTTTACTGCAAAAGTGGCAATCGATACTTATGTTTTTCATAAAGCGGAAATGTCTTTTAATACAACGAACCAAAAACGAAGTGAACGTTTAGAAAAAAATCGCGAAATCTTTTTTTCTAGATGGGGTGAACAGTATAATGCTTTATTAGCTGAATATCAAAAACACGATCCTATTGAATACATTAAATCTACTTTGAAGAAAAAAGATGTTTTACCAAACTTTGATTTTGTGTTTATATTACCACAAATGGGAAAAGGTTCTGGTGGTATTATTGTTGTTTCTGAACTTGTTAATTACTTAAATGTTTTGGGATTAACAGTTGGAATGTTGAATTTGTATCCAGGTGCTTATAATGGAATTATGACGTTTGCTTCTTTAACACCAAAAGAAATTTCTGATTTGAAATCAAAATATTTAATTGCAACCATTTATGATAGCGTTTTCTTGGCTAAAAAATTAGCATCAAAAATTGGTGCTAAAGTGGTTTATTTTTCACAAGGATACGAATTCTTGTTTGACTTTGGTACTCGTTATGGTGAAGTTGAATCATCTTTTAAAATTGCTGATTATGTTATGACAATTTCCCATTATTTGCAAAACAATTATAAGAATATGTTTCACATTGAATCTTTATTATCTTTAAATGGTATTGATTATGATATTATTCATTGTGAACATATTTCTAAAAAGAAGAATAGTAAGAAAAAGATTGTTATGAATTTGCGAAGTGAAGCGTTAAAAGGTGGTTTTATTTTGAATGATATTATCAAACAGATTACATTGCAATGTGATAATGTTGAAATTCATGTTATTGATAATTCTTCAAAATCAGATTTTGGCGTTAATAACAATGAAAGCGTTGATTTGATTATTCATAAAGGTCCGGTTGACAGAATGACAATTTATGAATTATTAAGAGATGCAGATATTTTAGTAGATTCATCTTTTAGCGAAGGTTTTGGATTGTTACCGTTAGAAGCTATGGCAGCCGGTGTAGTTCCTGTTATTTCAAACAGTTTAGGTTGCAAAGAATATGCGAAGAATGAAATCAATTCGTTTATAATTGATGAAGTGAATGATTCTTCAAAATACATAGAGAAAATTAAAGTGCTATTAAATGATTCAACTTTGTTAGAAACGATGCGTAAGAATGCAGTAGAGACAGCATCACATTTTGATTTTACAGATTCTATTCAGCAGTATTATCGCAATTTGAAGTCTATTTTGGATGAAGAAATTGCTCCGATTAATTATCCTCTTACAGAACGTGACCAAGTAGAACTTGAAAAACATTTAATTACAGATATGCAATATGAGAAAATTTTATTTACGTGTAAAAGGAATTATTATGATGCAAATAAACAGGATGGTAAATCTGGTAGGGCACATAACTTATATGTTTTAGCAAAAGAATTTGTAAAAGCAAATGTATATATTGCTAAAAAGACAGTAAAAAGTATTTTGGATAAGGATTATAAGTTATAATATGAAATTTGTTGGTGTTGTTGTTGCTTATAATCCAACGAAAGAGATTTATCATTGTATTGATTCATATTTGCCTTTTTTGAAAAAATTATATGTTGTTGATAATAGTAATGTAGATCATCGTGAAATGTTTTTGAAATATTCTAATGTTGAATATGTTCCGAATTTAGAAAATTTAGGAATTGCTAAAGCTTTAAATATTGGCGCTGAACATGCATTAAATGATAAAGCAGATTGGCTTTTGACGATGGATCAGGATAGTGTTTTTGAAAGTGATAATTTAAAAAAATTGATTGATTTTGTTAAGATATGTGATATAAAAAAGGTTGGATTAGTTTCTCCATGGCATGTGACTAAAGAACATAAAGAAAAAAGCAATGATGACGTCGAAAAGGTCGTAGAAGTTATGACTTCTGGAAATTTTGTCAACCTAAGGGCATGGAAAAAAGTTGGCGGCTGGAAAGATTGGTTTTTTATTGATTGCGTTGACATTGAATTTTGTATGAATTTAAATATTCATCATTATGACGTGTTGCGATATAATCTCTCTTTGTTACATCACAATTTGGGGAATATTGAACTGCATCATCTTTTGGGTAAAGAGTTTGCATGTACTAATCATAATTATCTTCGACAATACTATATGATTCGAAATATGTATTATTTAGAAGAGTTATATAAAGATATGTTTCCAGACAAAATTCATTCTATGAAACGTGGGGCATTTGGTAGATTTAAAAATATTTTAGTTTGGGAAAAGGATAAATATCGGAAAATTAGAAATATGTATCGTGGTTATCGTGATTATAAAAAAAGAATTAAAGGAAAGTATCCTTATTCTAATTAGGAGTTGAAAATTACATGAAAAAGTATTTAAAAAAGTATCATAAGGAATTGTTGTTTTTATTACTTTTGGTTACTTTTTTTTCTTTTTCTGTCATCATTACTTATGACAGTTCGCATTACATGTCTTATGTCAATATTTTAAAGGGGAACTTAGCCTTTTCTACATGGGATATTGTTAGAGGCCCAATTTTTCCTTTTTTGATTTTTGGGGGTATTTTTTTATTTGGTGAAACGATTCAAGGATTATTAATTCTCTTTTTCATATTTTATCTTCTGTATGCTTATCTTGTATATGCTTTTGCAACGAAAATTCTTCAAAATCGTTTGGTTCGGTGGATTGTTATTTTATTTTGTCTTTTGAATCCTATGATTTTTGGCTATTTTCATACTTTGTTGACGGAATTTGTTGCAATTACTTTTGCTATGCTATCATGTTATTTAGCTTGTTTATGGTGGAATGAAAAAGATGCTAAGAAACGAAATGCGTATTCATTGTTTTTTATTTTTGCAATGGCATTTGCTTGGCTTTTAAAACAACCTTATATTTGCTGTGCTTTTTTTCCGATGGTTATTAGTGCGATTTTTGCGATTGTTAAAAATCATACTTGGAAAAATATTCGATATTATATTGGTGTCTGCGTTCTTTCTCTTTCTTTTATGATTATTGCTATTTTTAGCTGGAATCAAATTTTGATTTATCATGGCGTTGATATGAATACAGGAAGAGATTCATCAAGTATGCTTTCTTCACAACTAATGTTAGGAGTTCAATATTTTGAATACGATTTTGATTTTGATTTTAATTCTTATGATTCTAATTCTTTTCTTTCTACAAATGAAAAGAATTATATACGTAATCATTTAAATGAGAATCAAGATAATTTAAAAATTATCAACATTTATAATCATAATCAGCTTGTTGATTTAGATGTGATTTCAGTCGACGAAAATGGTAATCCATCTACTACTAGTGTAATTTTACAAATCATTAAAACCTTTTTTAAACATCCAACAATTATTATAAAAAGTTATTTAAAAAATTATTGTGCTTTAAGCAGTGTCTGTTCAATTTCATCTTCTGATGGTGTTTCGTATCATGTTACAAATCAATTAGAATTAATCGATACTTATGAACATCAAATAATTGCATATCGTACGTTTGATGATAATGTTAGTAATCGTTTCTCTTTATCAGAGTATGGATATTCTTTTACTAATAATCTTGCTCAACAAAATCAACTGGGCATTTTTGCATTATTTTTTCAAAGTTTAGAAAAACCTACTAATGTTATCTTCAAACTTACAATCTTGTTGTTACCAATCGCTCTACTTACTTTAATCATTTTTCGAATTATTAAACGTAAAAAACTACAAAAATATTCTTTGTATGTAATGAGTTTTATCTTATTGGGTTATTCGTTTTTAACGGTTTTAGCCAATGCTGTTAGCGGTTCAATTATTGATCGATATGCTATTAATAGTTTTATACCAGGGCTATTTGGAATCATAACACTTATTGTATGGATTATAGAAAATGTTAAGACTCCTCAATTAAAGAAGAATAAATAGCATATTTTACATGTCCTATTTTTAAAAATTATGTTAGAATATCTTTTTGGAGAAGTGAAAATATGAAAAAGGAGAAGGAATTAAATAATATAAAGAGTAATGATAAAGTTTTAATTATCATTCCAGCTTATAATGAAGAAGAATCTATTTTTAATACTTATCGATCTGTTATTAATTATAATAAAAAACATAAGTCTAATTCTTTAGATGTTATTGTCATAAACGATGGTTCTAGGGATTTTACTAAACAAATTTTAGAAGAGAATCGAATTCCTCATATTAACTTAGTACATAACTTAGGAATTGGTGGAGCAGTACAAACGGGTTATAAATATGCTTTAGAAAATGGATATGATTATGCAATTCAATTTGACGGAGATGGGCAACATGATATTCATTATGTAGAGACCATTTTAGAGCTTTTGCGAAATGGAAAAGCAGATCTTTGCATTGGCTCTCGTTTTTTGGATAATACAAGCGATTTTAAATCTACTGGGGCACGTCGTGCGGGAATTAAAATTATTTCGTTTTTGATTTCTCTATTTTCTCACATTAAAATAACAGATCCTACAAGTGGATTTCGTGCTGCTAATCGAAATGTAATTCAACATTTTGCAGATCGATATCCTAGAGAATATCCAGAACCAGAATCGATTGTAAATCTTACGAGATTGAAATATCGAGTAGTTGAAAGACCTGTTAAAATGAATGAGAGAACTGGTGGAGTTTCTTCTATAAGAGCTTGGAAAACAGTATATTATATGATTAATGTTGGGTTATCTATTATCGTTACTAGTTTAAAAAGAAAAGGTGATTGTTAATGTCAAATACGTTACGTTATGGAACTGCAATTGTCGTTGTCATTTTTGCAATTGTAATTTTTAATTTGGTTCGTAGAAATAGGCTAAGTATGAAATATGCTCTTGTTTGGTTAGGAACTTCATTTGCAATGTTAGTTGCAGTTTTAATTCCAAATTTTTTGGATTTTATGGCTCGTTTATTAGGTTTTGAATTGGTCTCTAATATGATTTTTCTAATCGGATTGCTTGTGTTGATGTGTATTTCCTTATCTCTTACTATGATTGTATCTAAACAATCTAATATGATAAGACTTTTGACACAAGAAGTATCTATGTTAAAGAGTAAAGAAAAAGGGGAAAGTAAAAATGATTAAGTATGTTTTAACAATTGTTTATTTAATTTGTACCACTGGTGGAATCACATTTATGAAATTAGGAGGAGATTCTTTAAAACTAGGTTTGAAAGATGGATTTTCTCTTAGTATGGGATGGAAAACGTTTACTGGTTTTTTGTTATATTTGATTAGTTTTCTTTTATGGCAAAGATTAATTGTAAAATACGATTTATCTATTATGGTGCCAATCGTTACTGGTATTGTTCAAATATTGGTTTTATTGATTGGGCATTTTGTGTTTAAAGAGTCTTTGAGTATGTTGTCGACAGTTGGTGCTATTTTAATTATTGCTGGTATTGTATTGATGTCTTTTGGTAGTAGATGAGAGTGTTTCGACACTTCTTTTTTTGACTTAATTTTCAATCTATTTTATAATGGATATGGGTGATTACGTTGAAGAAAGTTACGATTTTGGCTTTGCATTTGGGTTATGGTGGAATTGAAAAATCAATTGTAGCTCTTGCAAATTTATTAGTAAATGATTACGAAGTAGAAATTATTTCGTCTTATCAGTTGTTTGATAAACCTGCTTTTGATATTGATTCAAGGGTAGAAGTACGTTATTTGATTACAAAGTTTAAGCCTAACCGCGAAGCATGGAAGTCTTCTATTAAACATTTGCGTCCCATATCGTTTATCAAAGAAAGTATTAATAGTGTGATGACTTTAGCTCTTCGTAGAAGTACGATGATTCGTGCGATTGAAGAAAGTCATAGTGATATTATTATTTCTACTAGGGATTTATTTAATACTTGGCTTGGAACATATGGAAAGAGAAGTTGCTATAAGATTGGTTGGGAACATAATCATTATCATGGTGATATGAATTATGCTGATAAGGTTACTAAGTCTGCTAGAAACTTAGATGCTTTGGTATTAGTTTCTGACTCTCTTCGAAAGTTTTATAAGAAACAACTTGCTGATACTAAGTGCAAATGTGTCTATATCCCTAATATTTTAGACTATGTTCCAGATAATTTGTCCAAGTTAAACGAAAAAAGGCTCATTTCGGTTGGTCGCTTATCTCGCGAAAAGGCTTATGAAGATTTGTTGGATATTTTTAAAATTATTCACGGGAAGGAACCTTCTTGGAGGCTCGATATCATCGGTGATGGTGCTCAGAAAAATTTGTTAGGAGATCGAATCTTTGCAGAAGGCTGGACCGATTGTGTAAAACTTCATGGATTTCAAGATAAATCTTACATAAATGATTTACTATCAAGGTCTTCTATTTATTTAATGAGTAGTGTGACGGAATCTTTTGGAATTGTTTTGATTGAAGCGATGAGTTATGGACTTCCCTGTGTGGCATTTGACTCTGCAGAAGGTGCCACAGAGCTCATTCGAAATGGTGAGAATGGATATTTGATTTCGTATCGAAATAAAGAAGAATATGCAAAAAAAGTAATTGAATTGATTCGAAATAAAAAAGAAAGAATTCAAATTGGTAAAGCAGGTCGTGAAACTAGTTTGAATTATACAGGTGATAAAGTAAAGAAAGAGTGGATAAAACTCTTAAAGAGGAAATAAGTATGAAACAAAAAGTATTATTTATATCATCGACAGGTGGACATTTATCTGAAATGATGCAATTAAAAAGTATGTTTAATCATTATGATTATCATATTATTACGGAAAAAACAAAATCAAACATGAAATTAAAACAGCAATACCCGGGGCGCGTGAACTATTTGATTTATGGAACGAAAGATCATATGTTGACGTATCCATTTAAACTTCTTGCAAATTGTTTTAAAAGTTTATATTTTTATTTTAAAATCCGTCCAAAGTACATTATTACAACTGGTGCTCATACAGCTGGTCCGATGTGCTGCATTGGTAAACTATTTGGTAGTAAAATTATCTATATTGAGACGTTTGCCAATATTCACACCAAAACAATTACCGGGAAATTGATTTATAAATTTGCGGATTTATTTATCGTTCAATGGAAGAGTATGTTAAAACTTTATCCATCATCTGTTTGGGGAGGTTGGATTTACTAATGATTTTAGTTACGTTAGGTACACAGGATAAACCGTTTACACGTCTTTTGGATGCTATTCAAAAGGCTATCGATGATGGAACTATTAAAGAAGAAGTCATCGTGCAAGCAGGATATACGAAGTATGAATCCAAAGATATGAAAATTTTTGATTTAATTCCATCTGATGAGTTTGACAAATTAGTTAAAAAATGTCGTATTTTGATTACGCATGGTGGGGTAGGGTCTATTATGACTGGATTAAAGACTGGTAAGGTTGTGATCGCTGCACCACGACTTTCTAAGTACAAAGAACATACCAATGATCATCAAAAGGAAATCATTCGTGAATTTGCTAAAGAAGGATATTTGGTTGAATTAAAAGATTTCAATCAATTAAATAAGACGTTGGCATATGTCAAAAAATTTAAACCCAAAAAATTCGAGAGCAATACACAGAATTTTATTGCTCTCATTGAAAATTATATAGAAGAGGACAGCATAAAAAAAGAAAAGAAAACTAAAATCTCATTAAAAGAACTATACCAAAAGTATAGAGAAGTGATTATGTATTTGATATTCGGTGTTTTGACAACTCTTGTATCCTTAGCAATCTACTATGGACTGGTTTTTACTATCATTGATCCTAGTGATGGTGTTATGTTGCAAGTTGCTAATTTTATCTCTTGGTTTGGAGCACTTATTTTTGCATATGTTACAAACCGAAAATTTGTATTTCAAAGTCATGAACAAAATAAAATGAAAGAAGCACTTAGTTTTGCGGGAGCAAGACTTGTAACATTATTTATGGATATGGCAATTATGTTTGTAGGAGTTACAGTCATGCATGGTAACGATAAAATTATGAAGCTTATTTCTCAAGTTGTCGTTATTGTTGCAAATTATGTGTTTAGCAAAATTTTTGTATTTAAAAAAAGTAAATAGTATTAGAATGGGGGATTATTATGTTTTATGCATTTATTTGTATTTTTACACCTGCCTGTTTAGCGACGGCTATTTTAAATGGAATTAGTAATAAAGAAAGGAAAACTTCTTCATTAATTTTGTCTTATTTTGTTTTTTTAATGTTTATTACGTTAGGAACTTTAGCTACATTTAATTTGTTTTTTGATTATGGATATTCATTTGTTGATATGAATATTTTTACTAATTCTTTTTCAATTCGTTATCTTTTGGTTTCTATTGTTCAAGCGATTGTTTATCCTATTTTGTATGAAATGATTGCTAGAACATTAGACATTAAGATTGAGGTTGAAAAAAAACATGGTGATAGTAAAGGAAAGTATAAAAATGAAACAAAAAATAAAAAACGGAATTAGTTACTTTCTATGGTTTTTAATGATTGTTATTGTTGTTAGTTCTTCTTGGCTAGTCAATCAATTTGGAACATCTGATTTTGAACAATATTTATATCATTTATTTGGACCTAAATTGGGATCAAATAACGATATTTTTCTTTTGTATTTTAAACAAACATTTCCAACTATCATTGGTGTTTTTGTTGTAATTCTTGTTGTTTACTTTATTATTAGAAATTATTTCGCACCTGTACGTAGTTATTTATTGATATGTTTTAGAAATCAAAAAAGGAAAATTTTGATTCCAGACTTTTCTTTTTTATCTAAGCATATTTTACCGATTTCATTTTTAGTGTTGTTACTGGTTTGTTATTCATCTTTAAAAGAAATCGGGTTTGTCGACTATGTTTTAGATAAAAGTAATTATAGTCAAATCTACGAAGATTATTATGTGGAGCCGACATCTTCTGTTCTTTCTTTTCCTGAAAAAAAACGAAATTTAATTTTAATTTATGTTGAATCTCTGGAAAACTCTTATACAGTTACTATGAATGATGGTAATGAAAAAGTTAATATTATTCCAAAACTCACAGAAATAGCAGATGAAAATATTAATTTTTCTAATTCTGAAGAACTGGGTGGGGCGTATCCTGTTCCAGGTACAGGGTGGACCGTTGCTGGTATTTTTTCTAGCATGTCCGGGTTACCATTAACAGCAAATATGGATTACAATACAGAAGAAAAATATAATTCGTTTATGCCCGGTGCTACTATTTTAGGGGATATATTAAAAGAAGAAGGATATAATCAGAAATTCATATTAGGTTCTAGTATTGAATTTGCAAATAAGAATACGCTATTTGAAGAACATGGTAATTATGAAATATTGGATTATTTAAAAGCTAAAGAGTTAGGATTGATTCCGGAAGATTATCGTGTTTGGTGGGGATATGAAGATTCTAAAGTGTTCGAATATGCCAAAGATAGTTTATTAGAATTATCAAGCAAAGAGGAACCGTTTAATTTGACTATTTTAACATCGAATACGCATTTTGTTGGAGGGTATTTAGAGGATAGTTGTTCTTCTGTGTTTGAAGATGCTTATTCAAATTCTATTTTGTGTTTTGATTCAATGATTGGTAATTTTATTTCTTGGATAGAAGAACAAGATTTTTATGATAACACAACAATTGTAATTACGGGTGACCATTTAACGATGGATCAGATTTGGGCTCAGACATTAGTTGGAGATTCTTATGAGCGTACTATTTTTAACACGTTTATTAATTCTACAATTTCTCCTGTTGAAACTCAAAACCGAGTATTTACGCAACTAGATTTATTTCCGACAATTTTAGCTAGTATGGGTGCTGAAATTGATGGTGAACGGTTGGGACTTGGAACTAATTTGTTTTCAGATACTCCAACATTAGCAGAAGAATTAGGATTTCAATATTTTTATGATCAATTGTCGATGAATTCTAGGTATTACAATAATCATTTTGTTTATGGCATCCTTGGTTAAAATTTTTGATTTCTTTATTTATTATGAAAAAGTGTTAATTGATAAAGTAATTGTGAATTCATTTCTTGTATAACTATAGTGTACGGTATCAAAATATCGTAGTTATAATTGCAAAATGAAGGAGGTTTCTCATGGAAGAAAACAATATTATTATCTATCAATCAGAGGATGTAGGACAAAAATCGATGTGAAGTTGGAGGATGAAACAGTTTGGTTATCGCAACAGCAGATGGCGGATTTGTATAGTACAACTAAACAAGATATTATCTTACACATTAAAAACATTTTTGACGAAAAAGAATTGGACGAAAGTTCAACTGTCAAGGAATTCTTGACAGTTGAAAAAGAAGGAAGTAGAAAAGTTAAATATTACAATCTAGATATGATTATTTCTTTAGGGTATCGGATTAAATCTAAAATTGCTACTAATTTTAGAAGATGGGTAACGGACGTTTAAAAGAATATTTAATTAAAGGGTTTACTTTGGATGATGAAAGACTGAAAGGAAATGGTGGCAGTAACTATTGGAAAGAATTACTAGCCAGAATTAAAGATATCAGATTGTCTGAAAAAGTCTTATATAGGCAGGTCCTCGATTTGTATGCTACAGCTGTCGATTATGATCCGAAAGATGCTAAATCTATTGAGTTTTTCAAAATTGTACAAAATAAATTACATTATGCTGTTCATGGTCATACTGCATTAGAAGTGATTTACGAAAGAGCTGATTCTGATAAACCTTTTATGGGATTAACTACTTTTCGTGGAGATTTACCAATCATGAGTGATGTTGTGATTGCTAAAAATTATTTAACAAAGGAAGCATTAAAAATTTTAAATAATTTGGTTTCTGGGTATTTTGATTTTGCTGAAATACAGGCAATTCGTCATCGTCCAATGCATATGGATGACTATATTAAACAATTGGATCTTATTCTTTCTAGTACTGGCGAAAAAATACTGGCAGGAGCAGGTTTTGTAAGTTATGATGAAACAATTCAAAAAGCTGTAGAGGAGTATAGAAAATATCAAGTTAAAACGTTAAGTCCAGTGGAAAAAGAGTATTTAGAAACTTTAAAAGTTTTGAGTAATCAAATAGAAAATAAAGTAAAAAATCAGTAAAGGATTATCACGCATTCAAACGATATTGTTTTTAGAATGATTTATTGTACTACAATTTGTAGTACTTTTTATTTTATGGTATAATCTAAGTATATTGATGCGAAAAGAGGAGTTATATGAAAAAAATATCGATTGTTGTACCTTGTTACAATGAAGAAGAATCGCTACCATTATTTTATAAAGCTGTAGATAAAATTACAGATAAGATGAAAAAGAAAGCAGAGTTTGAATTTGTTTTCGTCAATGATGGTAGTCGTGATAAGACTTTGGAAATTTTAAGAGATTTAGCAAAGAAAGATAAACGTGTGCGTTACATATCTTTCTCTAGAAACTTTGGAAAAGAAGCAGGCATGTTTGCTGGTCTTGAAAATGCAACTGGTGATTACGTTACGACGATGGATGCAGATTTACAGGATCCACCAGAACTGCTAGAAGAGATGTTCGATACATTAGAGTCTGGGGAATACGATTGTTGTGCAACGAAGAGTACTTCTCGAAATGGTTATTCTTTTTTCCGTAAATTGTTTACAAAGTGGTTTTATGGAATTATCGGAAAACTTTCTAAGACAGAGATGGTTCCGGGTGCTAGAGATTTCCGTTTGATGAGTCGTAAGATGGTCGATGCTGTTATTTCTATGAAAGAATACAATCGTTATTCCAAAGGATTATTTAGTTTCGTAGGATTTCGTACTAGGTGGATTGAATTTGAAAATCAGGAACGTGTTGCTGGTACGACAAAATGGAATTTTTGGAAGTTATTTACATATGCAATTGATGGAATCGTAGGATTTTCTACTCAACCATTGTTAATTGCCGCATTTTTAGGTGTGTTGTTCTGTTTGATTGCTTTTGTGATGATTGTTGTGATTGTTGTCAAAACGCTTGCTTTTGGAGATCCTGTTTCTGGATGGCCTAGTCTTGCTTGTATTATCTTCTTAGTTGGTGGTGTGAATTTGTTCTGTACGGGTATTATTGGTGAATATTTGGCCAAAGTATATTTAGAAGTAAAGAATCGTCCGATTTATATTGTTGCGGAAACAGAAAAAGATTTAAAAAAGTAAATCTTTTTTGTATTGATTGGCAGGTTGTAAAAAGTAAAAATTTATGATATATTTTTTAGAGAATAAAAAGTAGGTGATTTCTTTTGAAAAAGTACGGAAAGTATGTTTTTATCGTTGGCGTTATTTTAGTTTTGTTAGGTGTTGCAATATTCATTATTAGCGACCAAAATGAAAAGAATATGAGAGACAAGGAAAATTCCGAGAAAATTGTTGCGGGATTTGGTAACTTTAGTGATGCTGCCACAGTATTTTCTGATAAACGGGTAGAAGTATACGACACGATGTTTCAAGATGTTATTTTAGAAGACTATGCATCTTTAAAAGTCTCATATGATACGTTGTTCAATGAATATTTAAAAACGTTACAAGATATGGATGAAGCAGGAAAAGATTTAAAAGAGCTTTGCCCAAATCACACCTACAAGGATGATGACGTTGTCAGTAAATGTTCTTCTTATATGACGGCATATGAAACGAGTGTCAACTATTTCATTAAAGACATGAATTTATATAATGATCAAATCGAGTTATATAATGAAACTGCGACAGAACCGATTGAGTTATATCAAAACAATCAATATTCTGATTATATCGATTTCAACGGGGATGGAACTTACTTAGGTAGAGATTAGAGGTGATTCGATGTTTCGCAAAAAAGTAACAGAAATTGGTACGAGCGAACCGAAAAAAGAAAAAGTAAAGAAGACGAAAGAGCAAAAAGGAATTGCATTTAAACGAGCATTTTTGATTTTTGTTTCGGCAGGAATTGTTCTGATGAGTTCCGGTTTATTTATTCTGTATGGACCTTTTTCTTACGTTCGAGAAACTTTGATTACAACTGCTATGACTACGATGACACATCAGTGGTTATGTAAGTGGTTTTACAGTGATGATACGATAGCAAGTGTTTTAGCAAATAATACAGTTATTGAATCTGGGGAATCGACAGATCCGAATTTGATTACGATTTCGAATCCGGATTACAATGCTACTACTTATGCAAATCAATATGAAAAAGAAATTTTAGATCGCGAAGAAGGTGCTTTGTATAAAGTTATCGATATCGAAGGACCTGGTTACAAAGGATTTTTAGTAGCAGTCTATGATCCGTCTAAAGTTCATATTGCTACGACAAAGTATTTAGGAAAAACAGGTCAATCTTTAAAAGTTATTGCTAAAAATAGCAATGCAATTGTAGCGATGAATGCAAGTGGCTTTTATGATCCGGATTGGAACTCAAATGGTGCGATTCCTCATGGTGTTGTTATTTCGAATGGTGAAGTCGTTTGGCGTTATACTCCTGCTAACGTAGGTGGCGGCTTTATCGGATTTACAAACGATGATAAATTTGTTCTTTGTGCTTGTTCTGAAAAAGAAGCATTAGAGATGGGAATGCGGGATGCTATCCAATTTGGACCATTCTTGATTGTCAATGGTAAACCATCCTTCGTAAAAGGAAATGGTGGATGGGGAATTGCTCCTCGTTCTGCAATCGGTCAAAGACAAGATGGAATCGTACTGTTCTTAGTAATTAATGGTCGTCGTACTGAATCACTTGGAGCCGATATGGTTGATCTTACGGAAATTATGCAAAATTATGGTGCTTACAATGCTGCTAACTTAGATGGAGGTAGTTCTTCAGCACTTGTTATCAATAACGAAATTGTCAATACTCCAGTTGCTGGAGGTGCGGAAGGATTACGAAATATTCCAACCGCATGGGTTGTAACAGAAGATTAAAGGTAAAAACGAAAAGTTTTTATCTTTTTTTTGCACTTTTTTCTCCAAAGTTGTCTCTTGAAAAGTTATAATATTGAACGAACGGTGGTGATAAGATGAGTTCGTCTTTGGTTACGCAAATGAGATTGAATTATAATCTCTTAAAATTGCAACATGGTCATATCGAAGCATTGGAAGAGATTTATCATTTGATGTATCCATCCATCTTCAAATATGCGTTTTCTGTTCTTAGACATTACGAAGAAGCAGAGGATGTTTGTCAAGAAGTATTCTTGCGAATTGAACGGTATGCTTCTAAGTATGAACTGGGAACAAATCCACGGGCATGGATTTATAAGATTACGAAAAATCTTGTCACTACCCATTTAAAAAAGAGAAAGAAAGAAATTCCAATCGATAAGGAACAGCTGGAATTTTTTATCAATCAAGATTTGATTCGTCCGAAAGCGGATTTATCGTATGTGAAAGATGCCTTGAACTGTTTAACCGAACGGGAAGCACAAGTTGTAACACTTCATATCTACGGTGGTTTAAAACATTACGAGACGGCTGAAGTCTTGAATTTATCTTATGAAAAAGTTCGTTCAATTTATACGTATGCACTTCGTAAAATCGAAAAACGACTGACAGGGAGGCAAAAATGAAACAGATAGAAAAGAAACTAAAAAATAGTTTGGATATCCTCATTCCATATCATAATCATAGCCGAAGAAACTCTCTTATGAATACTTTTTCTTATGCTGTCTATGCCATTTTTATTTTCTTTGTAGTCGTTTCGTTTACGAAGCAAAATGCAGTTCTTAATTTGGTCGATTCCGATGTTTTGTTTGCTGAAACTGAAAATACGGATAACGAAAATGTTTCTGTTTTCAGTGCCACGCCATCTTTGGCAAGTCGAATCATCGAATATCCATGGCAAGAAAGTGAGGACTATTATACGTATCAAAATACAGGGGATCGTTTTTCTGTGCAAATTCAAGATGGTGAAAACGAATATCAATTGTCTATGGCACAGGGAACATTACAAGGGTTTGGTGATGCAACACCGATTTTAGATACAGATGTTTATTTTTATGTAACAGAAAACGGATATGTTGCCAAGTGGCAATATAAAGATTTTGTTGTCTCGCTTACAAGTAACGAATCGCTTTCTACTTTCATTCGTAAAGTAGAAACAATTATGGAGGAAAATTTAACATGAGAAAAATAGGAATTTTATTTTTAGCAGTCATCACGTTATTTATGACGGGATGTGGGGCGAAAGAAAAAAATATCGAAGGTAGTTTAACGGATATCATGGCTAAAGTGTACGAAGGAATTCCAGAAGAAGAACTTCCAATGGCGCTTTCTAACATAGAAGTCACAAAAGATACATTAGCAAATTATGTTGGGACTTCCGATATCGATATGAAAGAAGCACTTGCTAGCGAATCGATGGTTGGTTCTATTGCTCATTCTGTCGTATTGATTCGTATGAATGAAGGGGCAGATGTTGCTGCAGCAGTAACGGCTATTCAAGAAAATGCTAATCCTAGAAAATGGATTTGTGTAGAAGCAGAAAACGTATATGTCGAAAGCAAAGGCGACTTGATCATTTTGATTATGAGCGGGGAAAATGCCGATACGTTAAAGACAAATTTTGAGAATTTACAATAATAAAGGTCTTCTATTTAGAAGACTTTTTTAGGAGGCATATTATGGTTTTTTCTAGCATATCGTTTTTATTTTATTTTTTGCCGGTCGTGCTACTTTGTTATTTTCTGGCTTCTAGAAAAGCAAAGAACTTTGTATTGTTAGTTGCCAGTTTGTTCTTTTATTTTTATGGTGAACCAAAATACATTCTTGTGTTTTTGGCATCGATTGGTTTGAATTACTTTTTTGGTAGGAAAATAGAAGATAGTAAACAGCACAAAAAGTTGTATTTGATAATCGATTTGATTTTAAATTTTGGTATGTTATTCTATTTTAAATACTTTAATTTTTCGATTACGATTCTCAATGATATCTTTGGTACTGATTTTTCGCTATGGAACATCGTCATGCCAATCGGAATCAGTTTCTTTACGTTTCAAGCGACTAGTTATACGATCGATATCTATCGTGGTAAAGTTTCATCTGCTCCCAATATTTGGACGTTTGCAACGTACTTGTCTTTATTTCCACAGCTCATTGCGGGACCGATTGTACGATATGAAACCGTTGCAGATGAGTTAGAGCATAGAAAAGAGACGAGTCGTGAGATTGCGAATGGAATTCGTAGATTTATCATCGGACTTGCTAAGAAAGTTTTACTCGCCAATGTACTAGGGACACTTGCAAGCACATTAGGAGGCTTGGAAGAAATCTCTCTAGCATCCAGTTGGGTTCATGCTTTAGCACTTACTTTGCAACTGTATTTCGATTTTTCTGGATACAGTGATATGGCAATTGGGATGGGACTTATGTTTGGATTTCATTTCTTAGAGAACTTTAATTATCCATTGATTGCAAATAGTTTGACTGATTTTTGGAGAAGATGGCACATCTCACTTTCTAGTTGGTTGAAAGATTACATCTATATTCCGTTAGGAGGTAGTAGAGTACCATTTTGGAAGTATTGTCGCAATATTCTGCTAACTTGGCTTGCGACCGGACTTTGGCATGGTGCCAATTGGAACTTTGTGTTGTGGGGACTTTTTTTCGCCGTATTTTTAATTATTGAAAAAGTTTGGCTTTTAAAGGTTTTTAAAAAACATTCCATTTTGGCACATTGCTATACGATCTTTTTCATTTTAATCAGTTTCGTTATTTTCTCATTTGATGACTTATCTAGTATGGGTAGTATGTTACAAAATATGTTTTCTATATCGAATCCAATTATCACACGAGAAGCTTTGTACTATGTTCGAGATTATTTTGTTGTGATTCTCATTGCTTTGTTTGCTGCAACTCCTATTGCTAAAAATTGGATGGCGAAGGTAAGGAAATCTTCCATATGGAAACGTCTTTCTTTCTTAGAAGTTGTGTTCTACTTTGGTTTGTTTTTCCTTTGTGTAGCGTTCTTAGTAGATGAGTCGTTTAATCCGTTTTTATATTTTAGATTTTAGGAGGTGAAGCGTTTGAAAGATCATATTATGATTGTTGGATTTATTGCTATTTTAGTTTTATTTCCTGTGGTTGGTATCTTCTTACCAGATCAAGAGGTATCTAATAGTGAGCGAAGAAATTTAGCAATGTTTCCAAACATTATAGAGAATGGAAAAGTGAATTTTGATTTTTTTGATGAGTTTAACGAATATGTAGTAGATCAATTTCCAGGAAGAGATTTTTTTCGTACGGTAAAAGTCATTAGCCAGTTTTCTATTTTTGGACATTTAGAAAATGATGGTGTATTTGTAAAAGATGGAATGATTTATGAGACCAGTCATTTGAACCGGGAGTCTCTTTCTAATTTCGCGCAGAAATTAAATCGTATTCAAGATAAGTATTTGGATGAATCCAATTCCATTTATTACAGTGTGATTCCAAATAAGATTCATTATTTAGAAGACGATAAATATCCTAGAGTCGATTATGATGAGGTAGTTTCATCTTTAAAAGAATCTTTGTCAGAAGATTTTCAGTTTATCGATATTTCAGATGCATTAAACAAAGAATCCTATTATGCGACGGATATTCATTGGCGCCAAGAAACATTAGATGGTGTCGTCTCTAAATTATTACAGAGTATGAACATAGAGGCTATACCAACTAGTTATGAAGAACATTCTTTTTCTGATTTTGCCGGTTCGCTGTATTCTAAGATTGCATTACCGGTTTCCAAAGAAAACTTAATCTATCGTACCAATTCACTTTTAGATTCGATTTTGGTTTACAATTACGAGAAGAATAGAATGGAACCAGTTTATCAAGATGAGTATTATTCTCATGTCGATTCATACGACGTCTTCTTAGGAGGAGCGACACCACTTTTGGTTATCGATAATCCAGAACTTGAAAATGATAAGGAGTTAATCATTTTTCGAGATTCCTTTGCTAGTAGTTTAACCCCGTTACTAATTTCATCTTATGATGAGATTACGTTAGTTGACTTGCGATATATCGGAACGGATTATTTAGAAGGTATTGTCGATTTTAAAGACAGTGATATTTTGTTTTTATATAGTGATGAAGTCATCAATAACAGTTATTTGTTAAAGTAGGGAACAGTTGTTCCTTTTTTTTGTTTTTCCTGTTATACTTAATTTGTAGAATAGAGAGGATTATATGGTTTTACGAATTTATTGGCTTATTTGTTTGATTGCTTTTTACATTTCTTTAGTGGGATTTGTAGCGAAAGCAGGATATCCATTTTATTTTGGACTCATTCCATTTTTGAATTTATATTGTTTGTTGAAAAGTCTTCATTTGTCACCAATTTTGATTGCTGTTTTAGGTATTTTTATGATTTTTTGGGAACATCGTATGTTTATTTTTACTTTGTTACTCGTATTTTTACCATTTTTGATTTCATACTCCTACGGACATAAGTGGCTTGGAGGGATTCTTGCTTTTCTGTGTCCTATCGTCGTTTATCCTTATTTTGCGTTTTTTAATGGTAATTATCAATATGAATCGGGTGTGTAAAAATGAATTTTTTTAAGAAACATATCATTTTGACTCTTTTATTAGTTTTGTTTAGTGGTTACGTGTATTGGAACTATACACGTATTGTACCTACTAATCCATTGATTGATACTAGTCATCCTCACTATATTAATTCTTTGTATATGAGTAACGATTTTATCTATGATACTTTGTCAGAAAATTCTAAAAAGGCATACGACTATCTATTTGAAAAGATGTTATCTTATGAAAGTTTTTTTGATATCCCTTTTGAAGAGTTTTCTTGCACTGACTATAGCGAATGTTTTTCTTATTTCAATACGGCATTTTCTGCCATTCAAGTTGAACATCCGGAACTGATGAACTTGTCTAATTACAGTATCAAGCATGAACAAGAAAACGATTATGTTTCGGCACATGTCTATTATGCTCAAAGTTTTCCACTTTTAGTCGATCTTGGTGAACTTAGAATTCAACGAATTCTTGCTGATATGAGAGAAGATACGAAAGATATGACAGATGAAGAAAAAATTAAATATGTATATGATTGGATTGGACAGAATACCTCTTATGATACGGTGTTTACTTCCACATCTAAAAACCAATCGATTTACAACGTCTTTATCAATAAAAATGCAGTATGTGCTGGGTTTGCCAAGGCTTGTACCGTTATTTTTCAAAATATTGGAATTGAAGCGTATGCGGTAACTGGATATTCAACTGGACCACATATGTGGAATATTATAGGGTATCAGGATCATTATTACTATTTTGATGCGACTGTCGCTGCCAGTATTCAAGACTCCAGTTACGATCAGTATTACGATGGTCTTCGTCAAGAATATATGAATTTTTATACTGCCGATTATCCAGAATGGTATCCAGAGGTAGAAAAGACCAATATGTTTGTGGATATTTAAAAAAATTGACAATTTAATTAAAATGTGATATAATACATTCAAATTTAAGGGGGATATGATAATATGACGAATTTTGAAAGATTAGAAAAAGAACTTCAAAAGATAAATTCTCAAATTAATCAGTTGAATAGAGAATTTGACGAAGATGCAAAAGAAAAAGATAGACAAGATGCAAAACAAAAAACTGTAGGTAATAACATTTCATCAAGCATTGTTCAGACTGCTCAACTGAAACCTACTGTACAACCAGAATCTCGTGTTGAAAAGCAAATTGCTAATATTGATTTCGATTCGATTTTCGATGCGAAGAATGCTTGTCTTCAAAGTTTAGAAGCTTTAGGTGATATTTTTGGTGATGATTCAAGTTATTCCGATGATACTCAAAAAGTTTTGAGACGTTAGTAAGTTTGTAATATCAAAACAAGATAGCACAAAAATATTATTTATACTTGTCTAAAAGGATGTCAATTGTGACATCTTTTTTTTACTTTTTACTTGTTTTGTTCTATAATGAATATAGATTAGAATATGGAGGGTATTTTTATGGAATATAAAATCATGGATGGCAATGAAGCTTGTGCGCGCGTTGCTTATATGTTTACAGATGTAGCAGGAATTTATCCGATTACACCGTCTTCTCCTATGGCGGAGTTAACGGACTCTTGGGCTAAGAGTGAAAAATTAAATTTCTTTGGGCATCCGGTTAACATTATTGAAATGCAAAGTGAAGCAGGAGCAGCCGGAATGGTCCATGGTTCTTTACTAAATGGATGTTTGACTAGTACTTATACAGCTAGTCAGGGTTTGTTACTTATGATTCCTAATATGTATAAGATTGCGGGGGAACAACTTCCTTGTGTCATCAACGTTGCGGCAAGAAGTTTGGCTACCCATGCGCTTTCTATTTTTGGGGATCATCAAGATATTTATGCAACTCGTGCGACTGGATTTGCCATTTTAGCAAGTTCTTCTGTTCAACAAGTTATGGATTTAACTTCCGTTGCTTACTTATCTGCAATTTCTGGTAAGGTTCCATTTTTAAATTTCTTTGATGGATTCCGTACTAGTCATGAACTTCAAAAAATCGAAATGTTAGATTTTGATAAAGTAAAAGATTTGATTGATCAAGATGCTTTGAAAGAATTTAGAAGTAGAGCGTTAAATCCTGATCATCCGGTTACAAAAGGAACGAATCAAAACGATGATATTTATTTCCAAATTGCAGAGTCTAGAAATAAATATTATGATACACTTCCTGATGTTGTTGCAAAATACATGAACGATATCAGTGCCATTACTGGTAGAAGTTATAAACCATTTAATTACTATGGTAGTGCTAGTGCAACTCGTGTTATTGTAGCTATGGGCAGTGTTTGTGAAACGGTTAAAGAAACGGTCGACTACTTAAATGAAAGAGGAGAGAATGTCGGATTAATCGAAGTTCATCTTTATAGACCGTTCTCTACGAAACATTTCTTATCTGTTTTACCGGAGAGTGTTACGGATATTGCCGTATTAGATCGTACAAAAGAAGCAGGCGCTTCTGGAGAACCTTTGTTCTTAGACGTTTGTGCTGTTTTGAAAGAATCTAATAAGAAAATCTCTGTCGTTGGTGGTAGATACGGTTTATCTAGTAAGAATACGACACCAGGTATGATTAAGGCTGTTTACGACTTTTTAATGAGAGATGATAAGTTCAACGGCTTTACAATTGGAATTGAAGACGATGTTACAGCACGTAGTTTACCATATGAAGATTTACATATTCGTACACAATCAGTAGGATTCTTAGTATACGGATACGGTTCTGACGGAATGGTGTCTGCTGGAAAAGATATCATGAAGATTACCGGTGGTTATACGAATGCTTTCGTACAAGGATATTTCCAATATGACTCTAAGAAGAGTGGTGGCGTTACGATCGGCCATTTACGATTTGGAAAAGAACCAATTCGTTCAACGTACTATGTTGAAAATCCGGATGTTGTCGTTTTGACAAAGGACTCTTATTTACAAAAGTACGAGATGTTAAATAAAATTAAAAATCATGGTATTTTCTTAATCAACACGACTAAGAATGCAGATGAGTTAAACGATGCTTTAACGGATCATGATAAAGAAATCTTAAAGAATCGCAATATTAAAATCTACTATTTGGATGCTGAGAAGATTGCAGAATCGGTTGGTCTAGGTCGTAAAATCAGTGCCATTATGGAAACTGTTATTTTCAAAGTAACGAAGTTAATCGATTTTGATTTTGCTAAAGAACATATCAAAGAAGGAATTCATAAGAAATTCGATAAAAAAGGAAACCAAATTGCAGAGAAAAACATCGCTGCTATCGACAAGGCTTTGGAAGATTTACATGTCTTAGATTACAATGATTTAGATCTTTCTGGTCATGAAGAAGAAAAAGATCATTCTTTGTTTGCTATGATTGATAGAAGGCTAGGAGATTCTCTTCCAGTCAGTGCATTTAAAGATACTACGGATGGTACTTTTGAAGCAGGCACGACAAGACTTGAAAAACGTGGTGCTAGCGATATGGCTCCAAAGTGGATTCCAGAGAATTGTATCATGTGTAATCAATGTTCTCTTGTTTGTCCACACGGTGTCATTCGTCCATTCTTATTAAACGAAGAAGAAGTTCAAAATGCACCGGAATCTGTTAAGAAAAATTTAATTCCTGCTAATATTCCAAATCAAAATTTGATGTTTACGATTGGAATTAGTGTTAAGGATTGTACAGGATGTAAGTCTTGTGTCAATGTTTGCCCTGGTAAAAAAGGTGAAAAGGCTTTGATTATGGAAGCCATCAGTATGGATGAAAAAGATAAAGTAGAAGCATTCGATTATTTATACAATCACGTCAGCGAAAAGAAAGTAATGCCTAAGAAGACTGTGAAAGGTAGTCAGTTTGTCAAACCGAAATTTGAATTCTCTGGTGCCTGTGCTGGTTGTGGTGAAACTCCATACTTAAAATTAATTACCCAATTATTTGGGGATAATATGGTAATTGCCAATGCGACAGGTTGCTCTTCTATTTACGGCGCAAGTGCTCCAGCGATGCCATATGCAGTTCCGTGGGTTAACTCTCTATTTGAAGATAATGCTGAATTTGGATTCGGTATGAGTGTTGCCGATACAACGATGAAAGAAAACATCAAAGATACGATTGCTAAGAACATTTCATTGGTACCAAAGGCAGAAGTAGAAGTCTACCAAAATTACATCGATCACTTCGATACAGAAAGTGCCCAAGAATTGTACGATATCGTTGACAATACCAAGATTCCAGGATTAAAAGAAATGAAAGAATTCATCAAAAAGAAATCTTTCTGGATTGTTGGAGGAGATGGTTGGGCATACGACATCGGTTACGGTGGTATCGATCACGTTTTAGCAAATCATCAAAATGTCAATATTTTGGTATTAGATACGGAAGTTTATTCGAACACAGGTGGACAATCTTCTAAGTCTACGAGAACAGGTGCTATTGCAAAATTTGCTGCCAATGGTAAAGTTATTGCTAAAAAAGATTTGGCTGCGATTGCTGTCACTTATCCACACGTCTATGTTGGTGCTATCTCACTTGGTGGCAATCAACAACATGCTATTAAGACATTGATGGAAGCAGAAGCATACGATGGACCTTCTATCATCATTGCATACTCACCATGTATTTCTCACGGTATTTTAAAAGGAATGGACAATTCGATTCAAGAAGAACGTCTTGCAACGATGTCTGGATACTTCCCATTGTTCCATCGAAATCCGAGCGATGGTAAGTTCATCTTAGATAGCAAAGCTGACTTTGATCAATATGTTGATTTCGTCAATGGCGAAGATCGTTACCGGATGCTACGCAGTATCAATCCAGAACATTGTGAGGAACTGATAAAAGAAAATAAAGAACATGCGATGGAACGTTATCATTATTATGAACGCTTACAAGCACTTACGAATCCAGAAGAAAAATCTGAATAAAAAAAGAAGATTGAAGGTTACAACCTTCAATCTTTTCGTTTGAGGGAAAAAAATAGAGGCTACACCCCCTGAGGGCAGCCTCCTAAAAAGAATAAAAAGGGGTTGGCTAGTGTGATACTAGCACCAATTCGCTTTAAGTGAATTGGTATGTCTTATACTAACCGAAAAGGTTTGTTTTGTCAACATTTTTTTTGTGGAATTTTCAAAAACTTTTGTTTCCAAATTTTGACAACTTTTTCTTTCAAATTCGAAGTTTTTCTTTCGAAAAATTGAATTTTGTGCTATAATATGCAAAGAAAAGGGCGTGGTATAATGGAAACGGTTGAAGAGGTAAAGGGAATCGGCCCAAAGACAGTAGCGTTACTTAAGAAAATCGACATCAATACGGTCGAGGATTTAGTGACTCATTATCCATTCCGATACGATATTTTAAAGAGAACAGATTTGAAAACAGTTCCTGACGGTGAAAAGGTTGTCATCGATGGAAAAGTAGAAAGTGTTCCAATCCTTCTTCGCTTTCGAGGCGGATTAAATAAGTTGAACTTTCGTCTCGTCAGTTCTTCAGGAGTTGTTGGAGTTTCTATTTTCAACCGAGCATTCTTGAAACCGTCTTTATTGATTGGAACGAACGTCATCGTATTAGGAAAGTTCGACCGGACGAAGAATGTCGTTACTGCTTCTGATATTAAGTTTGGACTTTTGACCAATCAGGAGAAGATTGAACCAGTATATCACTCAACGACAGGACTTACGAGTAAGAACTTGTCTACTTATATCAATCAGGCATTAATGCAATACGGTAGTGAGGTACCGGATTACATTCCAACTTATATTTGTGATAAATATCATTTTTCTAATAAAAAGACGGCTTTGAATATTTTACATAATCCACCTTCTATCGAGAAATTAAAAGAGGCACAGATTCGTTTGAAATATGAAGAGCTGTTTGCATTCATGTTTAAAATTAACTATTTGAGAGAGCAAAATCATCAAGAGAAGGCGGGACTTGCTAGAGATATTCAAAAGGACGATGTACAGAAGTTTATCGATACTTTACCATTTTCTTTGACGGGAGACCAATTGAAGACTGTTTGGGAAGTCGTGGATGATCTAAATGCTTCGAAGAGAATGAATCGTATCATTCAAGGAGATGTTGGCTCTGGTAAGACGATCGTTTCTATCATTGCGATGTATGCAAACTACTTATCTGGATATCAGAGTGCTTTGATGGCTCCAACCGAGATTTTAGCAAAACAACATTATGACAACGTCTGCAATATTTTAAAAGATACTGGTATTCGCGTTGTGCTTTTGACAGGTTCGATGACAAAGAAAGAAAAGCAAGTTATTTATGATCGATTAGAGTCAGGAGAAGTTTCGATTGCAGTGGGAACTCATGCTTTGATTCAAGATGATGTTCATTATCAAAATTTGGGTCTCGTCATTACGGACGAACAACATCGATTTGGCGTCAATCAACGGGCGAATTTGAAGAATAAAGGTCTTCGTCCCGATGTCCTTTATATGAGTGCAACACCAATTCCTAGAACGTATGCATTGACTCTTTATGGAGATATGGATGTTTCTATTATCAAAGAGATGCCGAAGGGTAGAAAACCGGTCAAAACATACGTGAAATCAGAGAGTGAAATTAAAGATGTCTTGACGATGATGTTAGAAGAATTAAAGAAGGGACATCAGATTTACGTCATTGCGCCGCTCATCGAAGAAAGTGACAACTCGGACTTGACAACTGTCAATGAACTACGTGATAAGTTTACACTTGCGTTTGGGTCTCATTTTAAGATTGGACTGGTTCATGGTAAGATGGGAGCGCTTCAAAAAGAGACGATTATGAAGGAGTTCCAACAAAATCATATTCACATTTTGATTTCTACGACAGTAATCGAAGTTGGCGTCGATGTACCGAATGCAACGATGATGGTCATCTTCGATGCGAACCGTTTTGGACTTTCTACACTTCATCAGTTGCGTGGTCGTGTCGGTAGAGGAGATGCTGAATCTACTTGTGTTTTGATTAGCAATAGTGACACAAAACGCTTACAAATCATGGAAGAAACGAGTGATGGCTTCGTCATTGCGGAAGAAGATTTTAAGCTTCGTGGTCATGGAGATTTATTTGGAACCAAACAAAGTGGTGATATGGCATTTAAAATTGCAAATGTCAAAAGTGACTACAAAATTTTGGTTCAAGCGAGAGACGATTCGCGCGAATACTTATTAAATAAGGATTTCAATACAGAACCGTTAAAGCAAAAATTACTTTCTGAAATTAATGACAACTAAAAGTGTAAAAAAAATTCAATTTACAAATTGACATTTTTTGATTTACATATTATGATTAAAGTACGTGGAGTATAGAAAATATATTTCACGTAGCTCTTACGACTAAAGTGTGAGAGCGATTCAACCAAAACCCCCTGAAACGGAGCCCTCGTGGCTCCTATTTTTGTGGCATGAAATTAGAAAGTGTCATTTTAAATATCTTTGATTAATTCTTCTATAGGTATTCAACATCTATTTTAAAGAATAAGTTAAAATACGATTTTAGATTGTGTTTTATAATAAAGTATTAAAATTGATGAAATGTTTATAGTAAATAGAGATTATTATGATATAGTATATTTACAAACAAGGAGGTGGACTACATAAGTAATCATGATAAAAACATAAGTTCTTTAAGAACAATGATGAATATATCAGAAATGATTCCATATTTAAAACGGAAAAATATAAAATTTAATTTCATCTCTGAAGAAGACGCAGAAATTTATTTAAAATATAATAATAATTACTATAATGTAACTGCATATAAGCATAACTTTCAAAAATATCCTTCTCCAGCTGGAAAGTATGAAGGCTTATATCAAGATTTAGATTTTGCGTATTTAAAAGATATGGCAATTATTGATTATAGAGTTAGAGTGCTACTATTTAAAATGATTATTGATATTGAACATTATTTAAAGATAAAAATATTAAATACAGTAGAGAAAATTGATGATGAGAATGGATATAGAATTGTTAATTTGTATTTAGCAAAAGATTTCAATGATGAAAAGTTTCCTAAAAGAGTTCATAATAGTATTTTTAACAAAGTAGGTAATGAATATTATCAAAAAATATTTTCTAAGTATGATGTTGACAAAGACAAACAGTTAGAAAATATACCAATATGGGAATTTCTTGAAATTATTACATTTGGTGAATTGGTTAATTTTTATGATTTTTACACTAAGGAATATAATTTGCTAGATGAAAATAAAGATGTATACATATTACGAGATGTTGTGAAACTAAGAAATGCTGTTGCGCATAACGCGTGTGTGCTAAGTGAATTAAACAAGAAGGATAATACTTATCCAGCATCTTACAAAATAGTCCAGTATTTAAAAGATTGTGATATAGGAAAAGTAACAAGGCATAATAAGCTTAGTAATTCAAGAATTAGACAAATTACATATACACTTTATATGTTTAATGAAATAGTAACAAGTAATGGTATCAAAGAAAATATAAATAAAGAAATAAATCAATTGTTTTTTGATAGAATAATTTTACACAAAGAATATTATAATAATAATGAACTATTAAAATCAATATATTCATATTTTAAAAATATTATTGAAAAAAATTATGTAGATATTGATAAATAGTTTGACATAAATATATATTTTATGGTATATTTTTTATGCAAGAAAAAAACGTTAAATCGTTTTTGCATGGGCACTATCTAGCGGTAGAGCCCTATTTTTATGTATAAAATTAGATTTTTATATCAAAATTTAATACGAAATACAGTTACTTTTACAAACTTTGATAAATTATGTTATTACAGTTTTATAAATGAAATTTTTTTAAACTGTGTCATTATTTTTTGGCAGTCACATATATTATAATAGTTACACGTTACACCCGTTTCCATGTAGCGTGTAACAAAAATATTCCATTAGAAAACCATTGAAAAGGAAAAGGACTAGATCAGTCCTTTTTCTGTTGTATCAATGATTTATTCTGTATTGTCAATCATGTCGATAATTTCTTTTCCAGTCATCTCACAAGGAATATTGAATCGTTTGATGTAATTTTTATCAAAGTTTTGAAGATTGTTTATTCCAATATCGTACACTTGCATATCGATTCCATTCTTTTTTAAAATCCATACAGTTTCTTTTTTGTATGCACCATATGGATACACAAAAACTTTGATTTCTCGTTTACCTAATTTTTCTTCAATGATTTTATAAGAGTCTTTCACGTCATCTTTTAGTTTTCTTACTGGAAAGCGGTTATAGAAAAGGTGTTCTTTGCTATGGCTATATATTTTAACTAAATTGCTATTTTCCATCATTTTGCATTCTTCCCAAGTTAGATACTGTTTTCCATCTATTGTTTTTCCAATGTTATCAGTTACAACAAAAATAGAGGCGGGAATATCGTATTTTTCTAGAATGGGATAAGCATATTGATAGTTACTTGCATAACCATCGTCTAATGTTAATAAAATTGGTTTTTGTGGAATTGGCAACTCGTTTTTGAGTATCTTTTCTAGTTCTTCAAACGATATGAATGTATAGCCGTTTTCTAATAAGACTTGAATATTTTCTTCTAGCCCTTCTGGTGTATTGATATAGTTGAAATTATCTGGATCTGTTTCTGGCACCACCGATACAAAGTCATGGTAGAGAAGGATTGGAATTTTTACATCCATTTTATTTTCTTTTTGACTCATTTCAAACATTCTGATTGCTGTCCCTAATACAATCAGTGAAATGCCTATTATGATTAATAGTTTCTGTTTCATTTTTTCATCTCCAGTGTATGATATTCTCATTTTCCGTTTTTGTTAGTTTCTACAATCACCCGAATTTGTATTTCTCATAAGATACAGTAGAGGTGATAAAGTGTTTTTAATATCGATAGGAATATCTATTTTTTATTTTGTACTAGCGATTTTTATCAATTTAAATTGGATTCATGATATTGCATGTTATTTGGGTTATCCGCTGGCAATCTATTTGGTTCTTTTCGTTGCGTTGGTACCGGGTTTTATTTTTATTTTTGCATTGATCAGTTTGCTTTGTGGAAAGAAAAAGAAGAAAAAATGTTGTAAAAGACCGTGTGATGTTACGATTTTGATTCCTGTTTATAATGCTTGTGATTCTATTAGAGAAACGATTGAATCGATTCAAAGACAGAAGTATTGTGGTCGTATTTCCGTTGTGATTATCGATGATGGATCGACAGATTCCACTTTGGAGGTTTTAGAATCGTTACATTTGGGATACGATGTTAAGGTTCTAAAATTGGAACATAGAGGCAAAGCGACGGCATTAAACGAAGGGTTAAAAGAAGTTAAGACGAATTATACAATTACGTTAGATAGTGATACAGTTTTGCATCCAGATGCACTTCAAAATGTTATGGATTCTTTAACGAATGCAGATCCTAAAACGGCAGCGACAGCAGGCTGTATTTTCGTAAAAAATGATTGGCAGAATTTTATTACTAAGTTACAACAATGGGACTATACGTTAGGAATTTTTGGAGTAAAATTGTATCAAGGAGAGTATTCCTCTACACTTGTAGCACAGGGAGCATTTAGTGCATACAAAACGAATGTGTTACAGCAGATTGGAGGATGGAAAAGTTGTGTTGGCGAGGATATCGTACTGACCTGGGAACTACTAAGTATTGGGTACCAAACTAATTTTGCCAAAGATGCCATTTCCTTTACCCAAGTTCCTAGCACGTTCAAAGGGTTATTCCGTCAACGTAAAAGATGGGCTAGAGGAATGATTGAAGCGTTTAAAAAAGTTCCTGTTCTGACTTCTAAACAAATGAATTGGAAATCTAAAATCTTAATGCTATTCAATGTTCTGTTTCCTTTTGTAGATTTGGCACTTCTTATTTTTGTACCAGTCGGGCTGCTTTTTTTGATATTTGGAAATTCGTTGTTAATCGGATGGCTTACATTGTTTGTCGTTCTTTTAGGACTAATTCTTTGCTTGGTAATTGAAGTTCGTAGATGTAATGCACTGCGTCAAGTGGAATGCAAGTTAGAAAGAAGAAGTTTTTTTGCCTTTCTTTTCTACGTTTTACTTTATGCATTCATACTTGCTCCAGCTTGTATCATTGGATATTGTTCAGAACTTTTCAATGTTCGGAAAAAGTGGTAGGTTGTAGATTTTTTTCGGCATATATGATAGGATAAAAGCCAAGGAAGTGTATTTGGATGTTAGAAAAAATTCTTCAAGATGCTCATTTTGTTCAGGAACATTCGCAAGATGTCGTGATTCATGAAGATGCAATCGATACTTTTGTAAAATATTTTGTTCCAGGTGAGTTTTGGTTAAAAAGTAATCCGTTTCATGTGTTGGATATGAGTTTACGCGATTTGATTTCGTTTCTATTGGTCTATCATACAATTGGCGATTATTGTTTTTGGGGCGATCCAAAATGGACGATTCAAACGGAAGACGGTGTGTTGGATGGTTCTTTTGCCATTATGAAGTTAGTTATTCAAGAGTTTCAACAACGTGGAAATTTCAACTTGACTTTGGATGAGTTTCAGGCTTTGTTAAAAGGAAACGTAGAAATTCCGTTATTAAAGGAGCGATATGAGCAACTAAAGATTTTAAATACATATTTGCAAAATCATTCGTTTTACGATGAGATAGCAGATTTCAACGATGATGTTACTTTATTTTCGTATTTGATCGATCATTTTCCATATTTTAAAGATGAAAGTACTTACGGGGGAAGAACGATTTCATTTTATAAACGTGCTCAATTATTAACTTCCGATATTTTACATGTAAAAGAGATGAAAGGAATTCCTGTTGACTATACTCATTTGGTTGGATGTGCCGATTATAAAATTCCGCAGGTCATGAACTCTTATGGAATGATGACGTATTCTGATTCTTTAGATCAGATGATTGCGACGAAGACGGAAATTCCAGAAGGTGATGCTTACGAAGTAGAGATTCGTGCCAATACGTTAGCAGTAATCGATTTGATTTATCAGAAGTTAGGTGGTAAAGTTCCAAGAATGGATATCAATGATTCGATTTGGTTACTTGGTCAAAACAAACAAAAGGTGAAAAAATTATACCATCGTACTAAGACGACGCATTATTAGACATGAAATTCATGTCTTTTTTGTTTGGTTTGTGTTATACTCGAAGTAAATAGAAAAGGAGATGTTTATGAAGAAGTACCGTTGTAAAATTTGTGGATTTATTTACGATGACGCCACACAGGATGTGAAATTTGAAGAGTTACCTGACGATTGGAAATGTCCACTTTGTGGGGCTCCGAAAGCAATGTTTGAAGAGATTGTAGAAGATAATCTTCCAAAAGAAGAGGAAGAGGTTTCTGTTGCAGAGAAAGAAGAACTACGCGAACTATCTAATTACGAAATTTCTTATATTTGCTCTAATTTAGCAAAGGGCTGTGAAAAGCAATATCTTGCGGAAGAACAGAATTTGTTTTTAGAATTAGCTGATTATTTTGCTAAGAAAGAAACAACCAAAGAGGGAAGTTTGGAAATGGTCCAGAAACAGTTTCAGGAAGATTCTAAGTTAATGAATCAGGCGATGGGTGTTGCAACTAAATGCAGCGATTCAGGTGCCAAACGAGTACTAACTTGGGCAAGTAAAACTTCCATGATGATTGAAGGTATTTTATCTTCTTATCAAAAAGAAGGAATCGATTACTTAAAAAATACAAAGATTTGGGTTTGCGATATTTGTGGATTTGTCTATATTGGAGAGGAACCACCGAAAGTATGTCCTGTCTGCAAAGTTCCAAGTTTTAAAATATTGGAGGTGGCATAATGAGTCCAAAACATGCTTATCGCGATTTAAAAATCTGTTCTAAAGATTGCCTATGTTTATTTGTATGTCCGACAGGTGCCGCTGATAATGAAACTGGTCAAATCGATTTCGAAAAGTGTATCGGCTGTGGTGCTTGTGCTGAGGCTTGTCCTTCTAAGGCAATTTCGATGTTACCTAGAAAGTATCCACCGCAACAGAAGAAAAATGAAGAAGTGTTAGGTGCTTTATCGAAAGTCGTTCGTTCGAAAGTGGAGGAAGTTCGTATGTTTCATTATTTATTGGAACATGCAACTACGGACGAAGAGAAAAAACTATGGAAAGCATTGATTCATTCCAATCAAGTCGTCGTAGAAGATTTGATGAGAGAATCCGGTTATATGCTTCCACAAAGTAGCAACACGCGGGAATTTTTACAAAACATTCGTTCTTATGTACCAGAATCGCTGCAAAAAAAGGTTAATCAATTATTAGAAAAATTAGTAGTAAACGATTAGGAACTTTTGTTCCTTTTTTATTGACTTAGAGTGCACTTTAAGTTGTACAATATATTTGGTTTTTATGATAAAGGAGGAATTGATTATGGTTAAACAAACCGCAGGAAGAGATCAATTAGGAGATTTTGCTCCTAAATTCGCAGAATTAAATGACGATGTATTATTTGGACAAGTTTGGTCTAGAGAAGACAAGTTATCTTTAAGAGATCGCTCTATGATTACTGTTGTCGCTTTAATGAGTAAAGGGATTTTAGATTCCAGTTTGAAAAGTCATTTAATAAATGCCAAAAAGAATGGTATTACGAAAGAAGAAATGGCTGAAATTATTACGCATGCTGCTTTCTATGCTGGATGGCCAAATGCTTGGGCCGTGTTCCGTATGGCAAAAGAAGTTTACGAGGATGAGCAATAATTTATGAAACGAAGCGCCGGCATCTTGTTGTACAAAAAAGAAGAGAACGAGACATTTGTTTTGTTAGCACATTTTGGTGGACCGTACTGGCAAAATAAAGACATCGGTGGATGGTCTTTGCAAAAAGGAATTGTAGAAGAAGGCGAAAAGATTGTTACTTCGGCAAGAAGAGAAGTCAGAGAGGAAACGAACCTACAGATTCCAGAGGAAATTCACTATTTGGCCTCTAAGAAAGTATCGAAGCACAAATTGGTCATCATGTTTTATACATATTTTGATGGCGACTTATCTAGTTTTAAGAGCAATACTTTTCAGAAGGAGTGGCCAAAGCATTCTGGACAAATGAAAGAGTTTCCTGAGATGGACCAAATTAGATGGTTTTATCTTCGTGATGCAAAGAAGTATATTCATCCAACACAACGGTTCTTTTTAGAACGATTAGAAGAGAAATTACAGGTATAGGAAGGAATTTATATGACAGATACATTAGTTATTTATTACAGTTATACTGGAAATAGTAAAAAAGTTGCAAATTATGTAAAGAAAAAATTAGGTGCTGATATTTTAGAGTTAGAGCCAAAGATTCCATTTTCTGATGACTATGATGCTGTTGTAGAAGAGTGGCAAAACAACGATATTAAACGAGACGTGGAAATTAAAGATGTGACAATCAATTTATCACAATATTCAAAAATCGTTTTGATTACATGTACTTGGTGGTATGGCATCAGTCCCGTCATGAAGAAGTTTTTGAAAGAGTACGATTTGTCTTCCAAAGACGTTATCGTCGCTAGTAGCAATGCCGGTTGGCTTGGTCATTGTTTTAAAGATTATGAGTCATTATTGCCAAATGCACATATCAAAGGAGAACTAAATTTGGTATTTTCAGCAGATGAAGATAAACGAGATCAGATGGTAACTTCACAAAGTGAAGTCGATGCTTGGATTGAAAAATTAAATCGTTAGGAGATATGAAAATGAACGAAAAAGAATTTGAAAAAGAAAATGTATTTGGACTAGGACAACCAAACGATGCTTTTGCACAATATTTTATTGGTAAAAGTTATTTAAATCCACTTACGGATCCTAGTAAGACGTCTTTGTTTTTAGCAAATGTAACGTTTGAACCAGGATGCAGAAACAATTGGCACATCCATCACGCCAAAAGTGGTGGCGGCCAAATTCTAATTTGTACGGCCGGATTCGGTTGGTATCAGGAAGAAGGAAAAGAAGCACAAAGTTTAAAGCCAGGAGACGTTGTAACGATTCCTGCTAACGTCAAACACTGGCATGGTGCAAAGAAAGATTCTTGGTTTAGTCACATTGCAATTGAAGTTCCTGGTGAAGAAACTTCTAACGAATGGTGCGAACCTGTTACAGATGAAGAATATAACCAATTATGTTAAAATAGAAAGTTCTCTGAATTGAAGAGGACTTCTTTGTATGCTATAATCTTTTTAGAGAGCAGGAATGATTTATGAAACATATTGCAAAATTTTTTACAGAAAATCAGATCTTTTATGTGGATCAGAAAGATAATCAACTGGTTTGCTATTGTTATGAGACTTCAGGAAGAAAAGAACTTTCTTTAGGTGTCGTTGCTGGATTGATGCAATCTTTTTTTAATTCGTCTAAAGAAAAGTTTTTGAAAAAAGAAGGTTTCTATGATGTTTATGTAAATGAAGAAACTGGCTACCATCATTTCTATCAAAATGGGAAACAAGACATTTCTAAATTTTTTCAAATGAATGGTGAGGATGCTTTACTTTATAAAGACTTACCAGTTGATGATAGGATTAAACAGTTTCATTATCAGAATTCAAGAGCTCCTTATACTCGTTATATCAGTATGATGATAGATCTATTAAGTGTTACAGCATTTTTTTTGGAAATGCAGTATGTTGTTCCTCGTGTTTATTCTCAGCTTGATCCTAGAGCTTATTATTTTGATGCTACCACATTATCCCAAAGTATCAACTCTTCTGCCGAGTTGACTGATCGAGAAAAGGAAATTTTGTGTAATGATAAACTTTTTTCTGATATTTGTACAGTACCAATGCGTAGTTTTGCATTTCATGATTTGCGTGAAAAAACTTCTAATGTCTCGATTGTAGGACTAGATGAATCAGATGTAATTCATAATGATATCCGTGAAAAATTAGGTCTTTCTCAATTTGCAGGTTATTATAGTTCATTAGAGCCAAACGTGTTGCATGTAGATGATATGTATTATAATCGTGATGTCGTAACACACGAATTTGTTCATTTACTTCAATCCTGTGATGAAAAGTATTTGACTGAGGCTTGTGCCGAGATTATTGCCTATGAATATTATGATGCACCTGTTGACAGTTATTTGGAAGAAGTAAAAAGGACACGTGTTTTGATGGAAATTGTTGGAAGTGATCCTGTTTGGCAAAGTAACTTTTCAGGGGACAGTTCAAAATTACACGAATTATTAAAACATAATTTGTCGTCTGAAGATTATGAGAGTGTTTGTCGCATTTTAAAGACTAGTCCCGGGAATACAACTGATGAAAAAATGAATCAGGTTAATCAGCGGTTTGATGAGATTTTGTCTCGCCTATATGAAAATATTTATCATGAACCAATTGAAAATAATCAAGCGATTCAATTGATTTATCAAAGTATCAGTACAGATCCTAATTTTCATATGGATGTGGTACGCCATTATTTTAATCGAACAGAAGATTACGAAGATATACCTGACTTTTCTATTTCTTATGTGTTACCAATCGATGAAGCGGTTGATAAAGGATTGGTCGATGTAAATGTGACGTATAAAGGTACTGTTCCAATCTCTTATGAAGAATATGTACATGGAAAAGAAAAGGGTGAAGTCGTATGGGACGAATATCAAGCAAAAAACATTGACGGGTATGAGATTTCACAACATTTCTATACAGAAGATGATAAAGCACTAATTGATTGGCAAGTTTTGGATAAAACGACACAAACAATATCTTTTTATGATGACGAAGAAGCACGTCAATTAGGGTTCATTGAAAAGAAATATTACAAGATGGATACAATTGCCGTTGATTATAGAGAGTTTGATTATTCTATGAGCGAACGGTGGTATTCTTATCAACTTGTTCCAAAATCAGATGAATATCAATCATATTCTCTAGAGCAGTTACAGGATGATTCTAGCGATGTTGCTGGTATGGTAGTAAAGTGTTCTAAAGACTTTTATCTTTCTGATCCAACAGTGTTGCTATCTGATGATGCTAAGTCTAAATAAATCCACTTCATAAGTGGATTTTTATTTTTGGCAATTTTCTTTATGATATATGTTATACTTTTATTATTGATAATAGGGAGGTATTTATATGAAGGATTATTTTGGTTATCAAGACAAAGTCTGTGTTGTAACAGGTGCATCATCTGGTATGGGTAAAGCAACTGTTGAGATGCTTGTCAATCTAGGAGCAAAGGTTTATGCTATCGACATGAATCCGTGTCCTGTTTCTGGCATCACTCAGTTTTTAAAATGCAATTTAGCAAAAAAGGAAGAAATCGACGAGACGTTTAAACAACTTCCAGAGCATATCGATTGTTTCTTTGGAGTTGCTGGACTATCTGGTTCTAAGACCGATTATCGTACAACGTTTGATTGTAATTATACAGCAAATATGTATATGACATTGAACTATTTAAAGACTCGTATGAGTAAAGGTGGTGCAATCGTATATTGTACATCTACTGCTGGATTAGAATGGAAACGTTTTAAAAAGGAACAGAACAAAGTAGTTCATGCATCCACTTGGGAAGAAGTTGTTGCTGCTACAGCAAAACTTGCAAAGAAAGCACCTGCCACGTTTGCTTACATGTATTCAAAAAGATGTTTATCAGAGTTTGCTTGTGAACAGGCCGTAGAATTTGCAAAATTAGGCATTCGTATCAATAACGTTTTGCCTGGTTCTACCGATACAGGAATGAAACAGGAATTTCAAGATATGATAGGAAGTGAAGAAAATTTGATTGCTCAAGCTGGTCTTGCTGGCCGTCTTGCTACACCAGAAGAGATGGCTGCGCCTATGGTATTTTTAAATTCTCCAATGGCATCCTTTATCATAGGAGTAGACCTTGTCGTAGATTATGCTGATACTTGTCTAAAAGAACTAGGATTAAAGAAAAACCTAGAAGCTGTTTCTGCAACAAATCCAATTATTTGTGCCATGGCTAAAAAGATGATGGCAAAGTCAGCAAAGGAAGCTTCTGAAAAGAAATAAAGAGCATTTGCTCTTTTTATTTTGATGAAATATTTTTGGTGAATTTGCATTTTGGATAATTTTCACAACCAAAGAATTCCCCATATTTTCCAGTTCTTTTGATTAGATTTCCACCGCATTTTGGACATTTGTTTTCTCGATTCTTTTCCTTTTGAGTTTTTATTGTTTTTGCAAATTTGATATGTTGTTTTCGTTCTTCGTGATCGGTTATATTCAATTCTTGAATTCGATTGTAATATTCGGTGGCGTTTGGCAGAATCTCATCTTGATAACTTAAAATTTTTGGTATCAAATTATTAATTGAGATGACTTGTTCTGACTTGATTTTTATTTTGGCATTGCTAGAAATGCAGACAAGTGAAATGAATTTATTTGGTTCGATTTGCAATGCTTCCTTTAATGCTTGCATATGTCCATAGTTTTGATGAATCGGATTGTTGATATAAAACTTCTTTTTTCCTGCTCGAAAAGTCCAATTTTTATCGTAATCGTTTCCGATTAATGTCCCGTTGTATTGTTTTGTTTCAATGATAAAAATTCCACATTTAGATACTACGACATGGTCGATTTGATGAGTTTGAGTATTGGTACGAATCATAATATCATTTAATACTTTGTATTCTTTTGGTAATTTTTTTAATTCTCTTTTTACCCAAAATTCGCCTGCTGCACCGACAATTTTTTTATAAAAAACAACGGACAAAATCCCTAATATTATTATCGGTATCGCATAAGGCGCAAAGTATGCAAGAAATTGATTGGTTAGTTCACTCATAAAAACACCTCTTGTCCATATTATACTATTTTTTTGTTTTGGATTGATACTAATTTTACTGTCTGATTGTGGTATAATTATGACAGTTAGTAGCAACAAGAAAAGGAAGTGTTATCTATGAATGAAATTAAATGTCCAAAATGTGGAACGGTTTTTCAAATTGATGAACAAGATTATGAATCTATTGTAAAACAGGTTCGCGATCATACATTTGAAGAAGAGTTAAATGAACGGAAGGCACAATTTCAAAGAGAACTAGAAAGTGCTGTTAAACTTGCCAAAGCAGATACGGAGAAGAAACTACTAGAGCAAGTTAATCAACTGAAGATGGCAAATGCCAATTTAGAGACGCGGATACAATCTAGTGAAGAGGAAAAGAAACAGGCGGTTCAATCTACAAAAGCAGCAGTAGAAAAAGAATACACGTCTAAAATCAGTGAACTAACGTTATCTAAGACAAAGTTAGAAAACGATTTAAAATTAAAAGATACAGAAAATAAATTAGCGGTGGAACAAGCCATCAGTGCCAAAGATAAAACAATCGATTCTTTGAGTAATGAGTTAAGTTTAAAAGAAAAAGAATTTCAATTAAAAGAGACTTCTATGAAAGAGTCTTATGAAAGTAAGTTAAAGGATAAAGATGAGCAGATTGCATATTACAAAGATTTCAAGGCAAGACAATCTACCAAGATGATTGGCGAAAGTTTGGAGCAACATTGCAGTACGGAATTTAATAAGTTGCGTTCGTTATTTAAAAATTGTTATTTTGAAAAAGATAACGATGCAAAGACTGGTTCTAAGGGAGATTTTATTTTTAGGGCATATGCAGATGATGAACATACGAGTGAAATTGTTTCTATCATGTTTGAGATGAAGAATGAAGCAGATCAAACGGCAACCAAACACAAAAATGAAGACTTCTTTAAGGAATTGGATAAAGATAGAAGAGAGAAGAAGTGTGAATACGCTGTCTTGGTTTCATTACTAGAACTAGATAATGAATATTACAATGTTGGGATTGTCGACGTTTCTTATCAGTATGAAAAAATGTATGTCATCAGACCACAATTCTTTATTCCACTGATTACATTAATTAAAGATTTAGCATCTAAATCTTTGGAATATAAAAATGAACTAGAACTCGTTCGCAGTCAAAATATCGACATCACGCATTTTGAACAAAACATCAATACATTTAAAGATAGTTTCAGTAGAAATTATCGTCTTGCTAGTGAACGATTTGCTAAAGCAATTGAAGAAATTGATAAAACGATTGATCACTTACAAAAGACAAAAGAGCACTTGCTAAAGACAGAGGACAATTTACGTCTTGCTAACAACAAAGCACAAGATTTGACGATTAAGAAATTAACTCATAAAAATCCGACGATGGCTAAGATGTTTGATGACTTGAAAAAGAATGCTGATGATGTCTCATCTGAAGTGGAGGCAGAGTCTATGGATTTAGAGGATGCTGCATAGTTATAACGTGGTAGAAAGGGATGTATTTAGATGAAACGGAAACGAACAGTTTGGAAAAAAAGAACAAAAATTATTTTGGTAATCTTTGTTTTGATTCTCGTATTGATTGCTGTTTTGCTCTTTTGTTTGAGTAATAAGGATTTGAAATATCAAGAATCTATTCAGATTTTGATTGGAGAAGAGTTGCCAACTTTGGATGAATATTTAGATTCTGATGATTTAAAGAGGGTAGACAATCTTGAAATTACTTGGTCAACAATGCCTTTAGAGGATGGCAAAATTTATCATGCTGGTACCTATGAAGGATACTTTTCTTTTCGTGGCGAAGAAAAAAATATTTCGGTTGTAGTTATAGATGATGTTGCACCTTCTATCGAAGGAGTTCGTGATATTACTGTTTACAAAGATGAAACGATCGATTTGTTAAAAGATATAACGGTTACTGATAATAGTCACGATGCAGTGGAAACATCTGTTTCTGGTGATTACGATTTGTCTGCTGCTGGTGAATATGCGCTTTCTTATGTTGCTAGAGATGCTTCTGGCAATGAAGCGACGGAGAATTTTAAATTGATTGTAAAAGAAAAAGAAAAACCTACCATGGAGGTTCCTAGTTCTGGTGAATCTCAGATTGTTGGAACAACTTCGAAAGGATATACAATTGAACAAATTAACGGACTTTATTATATCGATGGTGTGTTAATTGCTAACAAGAGTTATACACTTCCTAGTAGTTACAATCCGGGTGGATTATTAGATTCTTTCCAAAATGCTTTTTCTACGATGCAAAGTGCTGCTGCTAATGAAGGAATTTCTCTTTCTGTTATCAGTGGGTATCGTTCTTATTCTAGACAGAATACAATTTATAATAACTATGTGAGTCGTGATGGAAAAGCGAAAGCTGATACCTATTCGGCACGAGCAGGACACTCAGAACACCAGACTGGACTTGCTGCTGATATCAACAGTTTGTCGCAAAGTTTTAAAAACACCAAGGAAGGGCAATGGTTAAACGAACACTGTTCTGAATACGGTTTTATCATAAGGTATCCAGAAGGAAAAGAGTCTATTACAGGTTATATTTTTGAACCATGGCATATTCGCTATGTTGGGAAAGAGTTAGCAAGTGCTTTATATAATAATGGCGACTGGATTACATTAGAAGAGTATTTTGGAATTACCAGTCAATATTCGTGAGGTAGTTATGGAACGAAAGATTGGACGGAACGAAATAGCAGTATTTATTTTAAATTCAGATCAGGAATTATTGTTGCAAAAGCGAAGTGCAAATAAAAAACATTATCCTAATTGTTGGGCTTTGTGCACTGGTCATGTGGAACCAGGCGAGAGTCTTTCAGATGCTGCTTTGCGTGAGATGAAAGAAGAATTAGGAATTATTGTCAATTTATCTGAACTTCATTCTTTTGCAAATGGAAAATTTGATATTCATGAGGATGAATGGCAAGGTACATATTTTTATTATACATTTTGTAATTTTAATGAATCAGATTTTATATTACAGACAGATGAGTTATCTGAAGTAAGGTGGGTTCCTATTGATTGGTTAATTGAACAAATCTTGAAGCAAGATTCAACAATGGTAACGTTAAGGAATAAGATTCCGATGTTAAAATATTTGAAAGAAAATATTTTATTCTGTGAAATTAAGAATTAATTATTGTTTTTAGTGGCTTTTTTTCTAATATAATGTTATTCTTAAGATAAGAAAGTAGGGATAATATGATATACGATTTAGATGTAAAAGGAATGCGGAAAATGATTCGTAAATTTTCTCGTACTGCTTATGGTAGAACTGTTTTTACTCTTGCATATGCAGCGTTTTTCTTCTTTTTGATTTTGACAGTTTTGTTCTTATTTGGAATGCTTTTTGGTAGCTGTTTGGGTGTAAACTATTATACACTTAATACATTAATGTGGATTTTAGGTTGTTGTTTTGCTGCTTTTCTTTCCTTTTTAATTGGAAGTGCTTACTATTATAAAGAACTTCGTATTTACGTTAAAAATTTGGACGAGTAATTTTAAATGTTTCTCATCATAAGATTTAGTGGGTGTATTTATGTTAAAAAAATGGTTTATTCCAAATTATCAGAATGTAGAATCTGCTAGTGTTCGTAATCGCTATGGTACAGTGGCATCCTTCTTTGGTATTTTTACCAATATTCTTTTGGGTGTCATGAAACTCATTATTGGGTTTCTTTCTAACAGTGTTACGATTTTAGCAGATGCTACGAACAATTTGTCTGATATGATTGCATCGATTATTACGTTGGTAGGATTTCGTTTTTCGGCTAAACGTCCTAGTAAGGAGCACCCGTATGGATATGCACGGTACGAATACATTGCCAATTTATTTGTTTCGTTATTTATCTTTTTCATTGGTCTTTTTTTTGCCAAAGAGTCATTTGAAAAGATTTTACATCCATCATCTTTGACAATCGATTTGGTCACATACCTAGTTTTAATTGTGGCTGTTCTTGTTAAAGGAATTCAAATGATGGTTTACTTAGACTTTGGTAGGCGAATTGATTCCGATACGTTAAAGGCTACGGCAATGGATAGTAGAAACGATATGCTTTCTACACTTGCTATTTTACTTTCGATGATTGTCATGCAAGTGTTCCATATTAATATCGATGGTTATACGGCACTTTTGATTTCATTCTTTGTGATTTATAGTGCCATCAGTTTGTTACAAAAAGCACTTGATCCTTTGATTGGAAAACGACCATCCGAAGAGTTAGTGGAACGATTACAAAAGAAGTTGAAAACGTATCCCGAAGTATTGGAAATTCACGATTTAGTTATTCACAATTACGGTGTTTCGTTTAATTTTGTCAGTGTTCATGTTGAACTCGACGCTAAGATGAGTTTTATGGAATCCCATCAGATTGCAGATCAAATTGAAGATGATTTTTATAGAGAGTTTGGCATCAATATTGCCGTTCATACGGACCCGGTGGAAATCGATAATCCAGTTGTCGTAGAGTTAAAGGAAAAAGTACTAGATGCTTTAAAGAAATACGATGCCAATTTAGAAGTTCACGATTTTCGGATTGTCGAGAAAAAAGATGCAATTCAAGTGTTGTTTGATTTGGTAGAACCTTTTGAAAAAGATTATGCCGAGGATGAACTGATTGCTTATTTATCTGAACACGTTCCAAAGAAGGGAAAAGACCTTCAATATTCTATTAAAGTAGATCATATGTTGACGTAAGGAAGATTGTCTTCCTTTTTTTATTGCTTTCTGTTATAATTACTGTTAGTTTTGAGGTGATATGACATGCGATTAAAAAATTTAACGTTGTCGTTTGGAACTCAACCAATCTTTGATCATATCGATTTATATATTCCAGAGAGGGAACATATCGGTTTGGTTGGTGTGAATGGGGCTGGCAAAAGTACGTTTTTTAAATTGCTTACGAAAGAGTTAACGCCTGACGATGGTGAGATTATTTTGGAATCTAAAAAGAAAATTGCCTTGTTGCCACAAGTGATTACCGATGAGATTCCATCACTCGACATGACTGTGTTTGAGTTTTTGGAATCTGGAAGACCGATTGAACAGTTAGAGAAAAAGTTACAAAGTACATACGAAGAGTTGGCTGAACATCCTGAAAAAGAAAAGATTCTATATCAAAAAATCAATCGAATTCAAAGTGATCTGGAGTATTACGAACAGTATAAGGCAGATACAATTTTATTAAAAATTATCGAAGGCATGCATATCGATGGCGATATGTTAGACGAACCGCTTAAAAATTTATCTGGAGGACAGAAGTCTACAGTGGCATTTGCTAGATTGCTGTACTCTAAACCAGAAATTATTTTGTTAGATGAACCGACGAACCACTTGGATTTGATGACGAAAGATTATGTCGTTCAGTTTTTAAAATCCTATTCTGGTACGATTTTTATCATTTCACACGATACAGAGTTTTTGAATCAAGTTGCAACGACCATTTTATTTTTAGATAAACGAACTCATAAAATGGAATTGTATCCGGGAAATTACGATCGTTTTTTAAAACTTCATGCCGAACACGAAAAGAATTTGCTATTTCAAGCAAAGATTGAAGAACGGGAAGAGAATAAGTTACGAGCAATTGTTCAAAAGTATGAACATGGAAATGGCAAACGGAAAAAGATGGCGCAAGACCGTGAAAAGAAACTGGCAAAATTATTAGAGAACAAGATAGAAGTTCCGCCTTCTATGCGACAAGTTACATTCCAGATGGATGTAAAAAGAGAAAGTGGTATGACACCTGTCCGAGTTGAAAAGTTATGTTTTAAATACGACAAAACGAAACCGAAGGGAATCATTAATAAACTTTCTTTTAGTTTACATAAAGGCGAAAAGTTTTTGATTGTAGGCGAAAACGGTGTTGGAAAAAGTACGTTATTAAAACTGATTGTCGGAATTTTAAAACCAGATTTTGGTACGATTGAAATTGGTAATCACACCGATATTGGCTACTATGCTCAGGAACATGAATTGCTAGACAAAACGACGACGATTTTCGATAATTTTCACGATACCGATTTAAATGATAAAGAGATTCGTTCTGCATTGGGAAGATTTTTATTTTCAGGGGATGAAGTATTCAAGAACGTTTCCATTTTATCGCCTGGAGAACAGTCTCGGGTCGCTCTTGCTAAGTTGTCTGTCTCTGGTGCTAATTTTTTGATTTTAGATGAACCTACAAACCACTTGGATCCGGATACACAAAAGATTATTTCTAAAGCGTTCCAAAGTTTTGAAGGAACGATGTTAGTAGTAAGTCACAATCCTGAGTTTGTTCACGATTTAGGAATTGGTCGAATTTTACTATTACCGGAAGGAAAAATTGTTCCTTACGATGAAGAAATTGTCAAACATTATCATACACTTAATACCAAACACTTTAAAAACCGTCAAAACCCTCTATGATTTTGGCGGTTTTTGATGTATAATAGGGCTACTTTTACATGGAAAAGAGGAAACAGGATGGGTTACATTAGCACTACTCACTATTTTTTTGTTAATTATGATAATGATCAGAAACGAATTCTTGTAAATAACAATTTGATTTCAGATGAGTATTTATCGTTAGAGGAGTTTAAGAGGAAATGTTGGGAACAAATTTTGCTCAATGGATATTTTCATTATACACCTGTTCCTAACAGTGTAAAGTGGCGCGATGTGGAGGAGTATCATTTAACAATTGGAGCTCAAGACTTGTTTGTAGCATGTGATAAGTACCCGGAAATTCATGAATTTTTTCAAAATGCGTATCGAATTTATATGGCTTATCAAAGCGACAAGGAGTTGCCTAGTGATATTTCCGATGATGAAAAAAATTGCTTTTTAACTACTTTGGAAGAAAACTATTCTCAGATTGCTATGCGTAAAGCTCGTCATGATGTTTATACACCAACGTTAGATTATTTTGATGAAGATGAGGTTTCCAGAGAAAAAATGACTATTCTTGCTCTTAGAGGTGCTCTTCCATCGATTGTCATGTGGACTTTGTCTTGCGGATTACAAAATGGATTACCAATTTTTCCTTTTTGGGTTCCAATTGTGCTTCCTACGACTAATTTATTGTTACAAAATGCGATACCAGCTTTATGGTCTTTATATAAAACTTCCAAAAATGATGAAAAATTACAAGAACAATTGAAACATTATCAGAAAACGGAAGAAGCAAAATTACAAATTAATAGTACTTTGTCATATCGAATTTCAGATGAGAAAGAAAAAGATGACGAGTTTACTTTCAAGCAAGATGCAGAGCAAGTTGGTTCTATATCTCCAGTAGTTTCTTCTTTTCAAGAAATTTGTGCAATGTTGAGTAATTTACCAGAGTCACCGCAAAGAACGAACTTGGTGGAAAAAACACGAGATCTTTTGAATCGTTATCAAAATGCCATTGGTGATATTTCAAGGTTAGAACAAGAAAGTGATAGACAAACCCAACGAATCAAAATTGAATCCGCATTTAACAATCGTTTGGTGTTATTACAACAGGAAGTTTTAAATGCAGACCAACAACATCGTGATAGGGTAAATTCTATCGAGCAATTGAAAACTTTGAATGAGCAATTACAAACTATGTTATTAGCGAAAGAAGATTCACCGAAAATGCATCATTTGAGTTCATTTTCAAATAGACAGCATCCTTGATTTTGAAATAAAATTTATATAGAGAGAAGGAAATACGATGAATGAAGAACAAAAGGACATTCAGAAAGAATTTTTTGTTTCATATAGTGAAATGAATGGTCAAAAAATTTTTGCTCATAATAGTTTGATTTCAGAAGATTATTTGTCTTTTGATGAATTTAAGGAAAAGTGTTGGAAACAGTTTTTGATTAGTGGAGTATCTTATCAGCTGCTTGACCAATCACAACATATATTGGAGTTAAATATAGGTTCAAAGCATTTTCGAGTCAACTCTAATGATTATCCAGAAATTCATAATTTTTTTCAAAATGCCAGTAGAATTTATTCTTGTTATTGTAGTAAAGATTCATTACCTGACGATGTTCCATTAGAAGAAAGAGAGTGTTTTTTGAATGCTTTAGAAGCAAATGATTTTGATATCGTTAAAGCCCTTTCTTTACATGACACGTATACGCCGTCCTTAACTGGGTATTCTAATCGGAGCATTAGAGAGAGCATTCAAAATATAATAGTAATAGGTTTATCAGCGGGAGTCTCTGCGGCTTGTTGTTTTGGAGTATTAACTGCTGCTGGATTCTTTCCGGCTTTGGGAACTATTATGTTTACCATTGCTGCTTTCGTTTTACCTAATGGAATTTCTCATATTAAGTTTTTGCGTTGCTTTCAGAAGAATCAAAAAAATTTTAATCAATTGTTAAGTCGTTATCAAAATGCGATGGGAGAAAAACAACTAGATATGGAACATGAATTATCAACAGAAAAGATTGAAGATGCTAGTGTTGAACAGAAAGAAGAAGAGATATTCAAGGCACCTATGTCTCCAGTAATTACATCTTTTCAAGAGATTTGTGCATCGTTAGAAAAATTACCTGATTCGGTTCAAAAAAGAGAATTGGTCGAGCAAACAAAAGACTTTTTAAATCGTTATCAAAATGCTATTGGTGATATTTCAAGTTTAGAACAAGAAAGTGAGAGACAATCACAACGAATCAAAATTGAGTCTGCATTTAATAATCGTTTGGTGTTATTGAGGCAAGATATTTTAAATGCAGATCAACAGCAACGTGATGATATCGATTCTATTCAACAATTGCAAACTTTGAATGAACAGTTAAATGCTATGTTGCTATCGGGAGAAGATACGGATGTTGCTAGTAAAGAAACTGGTCCATTTAAAATACTTCGCAAGAGTGTTGGTCAACATTATTAATTTTTGAAAGAAATTATATAGAAAAGAGGAAACTTGATGAAAGATAAGGAAATTGAAAATTGGGATACATTTTACGCTACTTATGATGAAATGAATGGTGAGCCAATTCTTGTTCAGAATAATTTGGTTCCTGATGAATATTTGTCGCTTACAGAATTTAAAGAAAGATGTTGGAAAAAGTTTTTAATCGATCATGTTTCTTATCAACCAAGTGATGATAGCGAGGATGAAAAACTTGATGTATTTGTTTTGAAGTCTGGATTAAAAGAATTAAAAGTTGATATATTTCGCTATCCTGAAATTCATAAATTTTTTCAAAATGCCAATCGGATTTATTCTTGTTATCAACGCGGTGATGGATTACCAAAAGATATTCCGTTAGAGGAACAGAAGTGTTTCTTGGATGTTTTGTCTTCCGATGCCGTTACTATTGCCAAAGCCCATGCCTTACGCGATGCTTTTTCATCTCATATAAAGTATTATTCTAGTTTGGATATTAAAGATGAGATTCAAAATAATATTATTTTGGGCGCCTGTCTTGGGTTTGTTTCACTTTTGGGTTTTGTACCAGCAACAGTCAATGGGGTATTACCAATATGGGGAACTATTTTGCTTCTAGTTGCCACGACGGCTTTACCAAATGCTTTTCCTTTTGCTAAGTTTTGCTATCGCTTTTTGAAAAATGTGAGTGCTATTAATTTTTGCCTTGATCAGTATAAAATTATGTATTTGCCACGGGTTCACCGGGCAGAAAAAGAAGCCCTAGAGAAGCAACAAAAAGCTTTCGAATTACAGAGGATGAAAGTGAAACAGGATGATTCTCTTGCGAAAGAGAATGAAGAAAAACAACAAGATGTTCCGTTGTTTCCAGCTATCTCGTCTTTTCAAGAGATTTGTGCATCGTTAGAAAAATTACCTGATTCGGTTCAAAAAAGAGAATTGGTCGAGCAAACAAAAGACTTTTTAAATCGTTATCAAAATGCTATTGGTGATATTTCAAGTTTAGAACAAGAAAGTGAGAGACAATCACAACGAATCAAAATTGAGTCTGCATTTAATAATCGTTTGGTGTTATTGCGACAGGATATTTTAAATGCAGATCAGCAGCAACGTGATGATATCGATTCTATTCAACAATTGCAAACTTTGAATGAGCAGTTAACTGCTATGTTATTAGAAAGTGATGATACGGATGTAACTAAGCAAGGAACTAATCAACCCAAAGTGCTTCGTAAGAGTACATGTGCTGGTCAACATCATTAATTTTTGAAAGGAAATGTATATGGAACTAGATGATTTACAAGATTATTTTGATACTGATAAGATAACGGAAGAAAATTTTAAGAATGTTATGTGGAACTTGTTTTTTGAACATGGGTTTGGTTACGAAATAAGAGAAGATAAAAAGACGAATATTTTGTGGATTGATGATTATTCTTGTAAAGTTTCTCCTAAGAAGTTTCCAAGCGTGCATCAATTTCTTCAAGATGCCTCTGATATTTGGGAAAGTTTTCGTTTTTCTAGTAATTTTCCAGAAGGAGTAAATTTAGAAGAGGTTCCTACATTCTTTCAAGCTTATCATGAATATCTTGCTAAAAAAGCGAAGCATGATGCTGTGCAGAAATTTTATCATTTAGATGACAAATACAGTAAAAAAGATGTAGAAGAAAAATATGTTACTTTGAAACGGTGTCTCATTTTTATGCCTATTAATGGGATTCTTTTAACTACGTTATTATTGTTTCAGATTGATTTACCGCTTTTGGTAAATTCTGCCATCTGTTTTGCTACTACATTTTTGTCTCCGTATTATCTCGATAAACCTGTGATTCATATTTTGTCAAATCGTCTTTTAAAAAAATCTGAGGTGCAACTCAATCAAAGAAGACAACAATTTGAAAAATATCAACAAACTTTGGCTCTGCAACAGGCTTCCTCTTATGATGAAGAACAGCAAGAACAAATACAATCTAATATTATGAATCCGTGTCTGATTCAGTTTGATGAATTGACAAGAAGAATTCAGAATCTTCCAGATGGTGTTCAATCATCATATGCCAATTCTTTAAAACAATTATTACTTCAATATCGTTTAGAGTGTCAGAAAGTTAGACCTAAAGATTCTTCGATGGTACAACAATTAGAATTGAACCGAATTGAATCTGAGTACAATACCCGTTTGTCTATGTTTGGAACTGTTCTTACAAGTGTTGAATCTGGTTTGCAAGAACAAGTTCAAAGAGAGCAGAAATTGTCTGATATTCAGTTAACGTTAGAGGAAATAATAGGAGAATCAGAACAGACTTTAGATACTGGTACCGCTTATCAAAAAAAGAAAAATTAGAAGAGTGGAAGTTCTTTGATTTGATGCAAAATTATTTTTGAATTTTCGACCATTTTAGATGTTTCTGGTAGACAGTTCATTAAGAGGATGACACCGCTTTCTGCAACTTCTTCGAAATAATCGATTATTAGAATGTTTTTGTACATTCTTTTTTTCTTACACAATTTTACATAAAGAAGAGATGAATGATTTTAGAGATTTATGCTATAATGTTTAATGGGAGTTGATTAGATGCAAAAATTCTTCAAAAGATTAGCAGCATACGTCGTTGATATTTTTATTATCAATATTTTAGCAACACTCGTTGCAAGTATTTCATTTATTAATCCACAATACGCTGATTATACAGCAGATTACGAAATGTATTTGGAACTTTATAGTCAGAGAATAGAGGTCATGGATGATATCGATTCAGCATATGAAGACCAAGCAATTTCTGCTGAAGAGTTAGATAATTTAAAGAATGATTATACGTATTTTGGAACCGAGTTCGATGTTTTAAATGACAAGACAGAAGTGACACAAGAAGATATCGATGGTTTAAAAGAATCGATTGCAAATTCTTATAACGATCAGTTCTATGATATCAATTATAGTCTTGAAAAGAACATGATGATTTATAATGTTATTTACATTGTTATGATTATTATCTATTTTGGATTATTACCAATATTTACCAATGGACAGACAATTGGAAAACGTTTGTTACGTTTAAAAGTTGTTACTAAGGATGGTAAGGATGCTGGATTTGTTCGTTATACCGTTCGTAGTTTGATTTTATATCAATCTGTATTTACGATCATTCAAATGATTTTAGTAGGAACGTTAAGTGTCGATAATTACTATACGGCAATCGATTTTGTCACGATTGCAAGAGATTTGGTATACTATGTCATCTTATTCATGGTTATGGTTCGTATCGATGGACGTGGATTACACGACTTTATTGCAGGAACCAAAGTTGTCATGTTAGACCGTGAAGGAAATGTTTTACCAGATGAGACTTATGCTCCAGTTGAAAAGACAGAAGAAGTAAAGAAAGACGAAAAGAAAGAAACCAAATCCGAAAAAGATGCTAAGAAAAAATATAAAAAAGATGATGTACAAGATGCTTTAGTAGAAGAAGTAAAACCAAAGAAATCTAGAAAGAATTCTAGTAAAACTAAGAAGAGTAGTGGCGGAAGGAAGAGTCAAAATGATGAATAAAATTCGTCTTGCACTCTACCGTTTCTTTATAGGGCGAAATGGGGCGGATGACTTGTATCGTGCGTCCTTTCTTTTCTATTTAATTCTCTTTGTTATCAGTTTGTTTGTACGCTCGACCGTTCTAAATGTCATTTTATTAGTCCTAGCCATTTGGATTGTATTTCGGGCATTATCCAAAAATATTCCTGCTAGAAGAAGAGAAAACAAGGCCTATTTAAAAGTGAAAAATCGAATTTCTAGGTTTTTCGATATGGTGGGAAGAAGATTTCGTGACCGGGATTCTCATTTTTATAAAAGATGTCCACATTGTCATGAGATGTTACGATTACCATTAAAAAAGGGCACTCATACTTGTAAGTGTCCTCGCTGTAAAACTAGATTTACTGTAAAATGTAGGAGAAACGCAAAAGCGGTTTTAGTCCGTTAGAAAGGGAGTTGTTATAGCTCCCTTTCTTTGTTTTCTAAATCTTTATCGACTAGTAATTCGTGAATTTCTTCTTCTTCGTTGTTTAGGTAAACTTCTTCGATACGATCGACACGACAACGTTCAGAAAGAAGAATGGCATTGACTTTGTTTGCAGCATCTTCTAAATCATCGTTTGTTACGACATAGTTGTATTTGGTAACTTCGTTGATTTCTTGATAAGCACGACGGAATCGTTTTAAGATTTTATCCCTATCTTCTGTTTTTCTGTTGACTAATCGTTTTCTTAGTTCTGCCATGCTAGGTGGCAAGATAAATATGAAGATGGCATCTGGCACCAGTTCTTTTACTTTTAGTGCACCCTGAATTTCGATTACCAAAATGACATCGATACCAGCATCTAGTTTTTCATTAATTTTATCTTTTGGAGTACCATAGTAGTGGTCATTATATTTTGCATATTCTAGGAATACATCATCTTTTATTCGTCTTTTGAATTCAGCTTCAGTGATAAAGAAGTAGTCACGACCTTCTTCTTCTCCTTTTCTGATGGCACGACTCGTCATGGAGATGGATATCCAGATATTTTTATTTTTCTTTAATACTTCTCTTACAATCGTATCTTTGCCAGCTCCAGATGGGCCACTGATTACGATTAAATTTCCTTTTTCACGGGTTTTAATAATTTTACTCATACGTCCTCCTTTATATTTTCTAGTATTATAGCACATTTTGGGACTTTAACAAAGAATTATTTTGTGGTATAATAAATGGGCTAGTGAGGGGATATAAGGTTACGAGCTATCCCGGGTGATTACTTACACGTCTTTTGGCGGAGTCACTTGCAGATAAAATAGAATAGGAGCGAAAAACAAAAAATGAAATTATTATCATCTGATGTTGTAGAACTTGAGCATGAGTATAAGCATTTATCTGAAGTAGTGAAAAGTGTAAAGGAAAATAGTGAAGATATTTTAGATTATTTAAATTCTAGTGAACCAAGTAGTACATTCTTTAGTTTCTTTGATACAGGAAGTAGAGAAGAAAATAATTCCAATTTTGGCCAACTAGTTTATTGGTATCAAAAAACTTTAAGAGATGTTGTAAAAAACTTGGGAAATGATACTTTTACAGGCCGAGAAAAGATGTTTAATTTTTTGGAGTATTTAAGACTTACTTGTTGTAATGAAAATTATCAAATTAACGAAAATGATTTTGCTGATGTCAGTTTAATTCCGGAACTTAGTTACAGTCGAATGAATGCGGCACTTTTAGGAAAAGGTGTTTGTAGTGCACAATCTAAATTTTTGAAGGATTTAATTACGTATTCGAAGGCTTTGCCATATGGCCGGGTTACCACTCAAACAATTTTTGTACCGAAGGGATTACATGATATTGTTGTGTTAAATAGTGAAGATGAAAATCGTGCGATTACGTTAGATCCACAGAATTATGTTGGAAGTGTAAGTAGTGTCAAACGTGGTTTCGATTGTAAAAAACGGTTGTTAGACGATTCTTTTGAAGGAAAAGGATTTCGGACTACTAAGAAAGATTTGTTAAAAGCAAGAGAGACTGTTTTGGATTACTGTGTACGAAAGTACGGTATCGATAAACTTGCTCATCGGGATTTTCAAGGTGCTAGTCCAGAGGAACAAATCGAAAAAATCGAACGATTTATTTCATCTTATACGACGAATTGCAAACATCCATTGAATTTTGATACCATTTCTGTACAGGGACATGAATTTGAAGTTGGTAAGTTCTTTGAAATGGCTTGTCATGCTTGTGGCATTCCTTATGAGTTAGAAGTTCCATCTAAGGAAGATCGTGCTCATACAGTCATTGTTCTTCCTACTATGAATCGTAAAGTTGACTTTACGCAAAAGCCAAAATTAGCTACTTCTACAAAAGAAAACGGACCAATTTATGTAAAAACTCCAGTTCAAGATTAAAAAGTATATTTGAAATATACTTTTTTTGTGCATTCTAATAAGGAAAGTTGTTTGATAGTTCGCAATTTATGATATAATTTTGATAGATAATAGGATGTGATTATTATGGCTATTGATATTCAAGCAATTTTAAGAAAAGTTGTTGCAGAGAGAAACGATGCAGATCGTCAAATTGAGATTAAAGATGTGCCAAAAGAGGAACCTGTTCAAGTAGAGGTTCCTGTTGAAGTACAACAAGCGAAGGTCGATAACCAAAAACCGAAAGATGAGGTTGGAGTTGTCCCGATTATTGAACCTGAAAAAGCGGATACGATTCCGGCGGTTCCGTTTCCTCCAGATCCGGAACCTGAGCCAGGAAAGTTTAGTATGTTACGGAGCTTTGGTGAAAACTATTGTCAAAAGACATATATTACGAATCCGGCTATTGGTAGAGACGAAGAGTTGCAAAAATTGATTTTGGTTTTGTTGACACCAGAAAAATCTGCCATTTTAACTGGTAAACCTGGTATTGGTAAAACGGCTATTATCGAAGGATTGGCTTACCGTATTGAACAAGGAAATGTTCCAGATGCTTTAAAAGGATTCAGTGTCATTAACGTTAAGACGGCATCTTTACTAGGAAGTTTACCAAATGGGGAATCGCGGTTACAACTTTTGATTGACGAGTTAAAAGAACGTGAAAAGACGATTTTGTTTATCGATGAAATTCATATGTTGATTGGTGCTACAGCGGAGTCTTCCGTTGACTTTGCCAATATCTTCAAGGAAGGGTTAGGTCGTGGTACAATTAAAGTAGTTGGTGCAACGACGACAGAAGAGTACGAGCGTTACATCTTACGAGATAAAGCGTTCACGAGACGTTTTCAAAGAATCGAAGTCGCAGAACCTACTAGATTACAGACGATTCGAATTATGATGGGAACGTTACCGAAGATTGAGAAGCAGACTGGGGCTAAATTAAAGTACTCTTATTACATGCAGACGGCAATCATGACGTTCTACGTCGATTTGACAAGTGAATACCGTCGTGTGTATGAGCTGGGTTCTAGATATCCGGATTGTAGTTTGACGATTTTAAAACAGGCATTTTCTTATGCGGTGTTCGATAACCGCAAAGAAGTGAATATTTTGGATGTGCGGAAGTCGATTGAAAATTCGAAAGGTGTTTATCCTGACGTTATCAGAAAAGAATTACCTCGATTCGATAAGACGTTTGCGTCTCTAATAGCAGAAGAGGGAGGTCTACATTAGACTCCCTCTTTTGTATATATATCACATAATTCTTTGAATCTCGCAAAGTGAACGATTTCTCTTTGCCGTAAGAACAGTAATGGCTCTATGACATCTTGATCTGTCGTCAAATCGATTAGGTTTTCATAGACTGCACGTGCTTTTTGTTCTGCTGCCATGTCTTCTGTTAGGTTGGCTAACCAGTCTCCGGTATCAGCAAAATAAGTAGAAGTATGGACGTATCCGTTGGCATCGGTTGGAAATAGACTTAGGCCATGTTCCGTGTAGTTTCCTTCTAGGCCTGCTTCTTTGATTTCTTCTATCGTAGCACCTTGCATCAGTTGCGTAACCATCGCTTGAATCATTTCGATGTGACCAAGTTCTTCTGTAGCGATATCAGTTAGTAATGCAACACCGCGGTTGTCTGGCATGTTGAATCTTTGATTTAAATAGCGAATGGCAGCACTTAATTCACCGTTTGGGCCACCGTACTGAGTAATCAAGTACTTTGCCATTCGTAAATCTTTGCTTTTAATATTTACGGGATATTGTAATCTTTTTTGATAACTAAACATTTTTATCCTCCCATGGGAAATTAATTGATGTCCATGCCCAAGGGACCACTTTGAGGATGTCACTCGTGATGGTAATTGGACCATACCTTCTTTCATATTCCATCAAAGCTTTGTTAGACTCTTCTCGGTATTCGTTAAATAGACGAATCATCGCTTCGTCTTCTGGATGAACATCTAAGTAAAGATTTAATTCATGTGCAGCAAATTGAAGTTGGGCTAGGTTTAGTAAGTACTGTTCTTGTTCTGTTTTAGGTTCTAGATTTTTTGGTACATAATTTTTGTACGGGTCATATAAATCTCTAAATAGATTTCCTTTATTAAATCCTTCATACGGACTAAATAAATTTTGATTCATAAATCCTCCTTCATTTTACTTTATGTGAAAAAAACTAGTTGGAATAGGCGAACGTGTAGAAAACGCAAAAAAGTCTTGCAAAATGTGCAATTTATTGATAGAATATTAATGTATTTTGAAATGGCGGTATTGGTGAAGTGGTTAACACGCCGGATTGTGGCTCCGGTATGCAAGGGTTCGATCCCCTTATTCCGCCCCATTAAGGAAATTACTAGGACGTTGGTCCTAGTTTTTTTGTGCTTTGGCAAAAATTGGTAAAATTTGGTAATTAGTAAAAAGAATAAATAATTTAAAAATGTATAATGCATATGAATTTTACACTTGATGTTCAGTAAATTAAAGGAATATGGTACAATAGTATAGAAATGTTGGGTGTGATAATATGAGTGAAATAAAATTAGGGAAATTAGAAAAAATATCAGATTTAAGAACAATATGGAGAAATGAAGAGTATGATTTTACACCGTGGCTTGCTAAAGACGTAAATATAAAGCTATTAAGTGATGAAATTGGAATTCCAATTAAAGTAAAGAAAACAGAAGCTCCAGTAGGAAAATACTCGTTGGATATTTTGGCTGAAAATGAAGATACCAATGAAAACATTATTATTGAAAATCAACTAGAGATTACTAATCACGATCATTTAGGAAAGATTTTAGTATATGGAGCCGGGTATGATGCAAAGACAATTATTTGGATTGTTAAAGATGCAAATGAAGAGCATAAGCAAGCGATTGAGTGGTTAAATGAACATTCTGATGATAGTATTAATTTATTTTTGGTGAAAATTGAACTATTTAGAATTGGTGACTCGGATATTGCTCCTCATTTTGAAATAGTTAGTCAACCGAACGATTGGACAAAGACTATTAGAACAACGCAAGATAATACAGAACTTACAGGAATGAAATTAACAGATTTAAATTTTTGGCAAGGTTTCAATGAATATTGTGCAGAGCATAAAAATAGTTTCTCTACAAGAAAAGCATTACCGCAACATTGGTATACTTTTGCTATTGGATCAAGTGAGTGCCATATTGATTTAACTGTTATCAAAAGTGGAGAAATAGCTTGTGCTTTATGGATAGGAGATAATAAAGAATTATATAACAAATTATATTCTAATAAAGAGAGTATCGAAAGTGAATTGGGATATAAAGTAATTTGGGATTATAAAGAAAATAGTAAAGCCAGTAGTATAAGTATCGTTTGTGATTTTAAGGTTGATTTCAACTCAGAAGATTTAAATCGAGGCTATGAATGGCTTTTACAGAAAGCAGAAGATTTTAAAAGAGTTTTTAAGAAATATTTGTGATATATGAAATGGTCGTTAGTAAAATTATTATATTATGCTGTTTAGATTGCTTGCATGAAATTGTAATATATTTGTTTCTGATTGATTTTATTTGTTTTATTGATTTCTTTTTTGATTTGTTTATAAACGACCATCACATTTGTGACTTTCTAAGTTTTTACAAGAGTTTTTGAAAAATTTTCAAAAAAGTTGTAATTTTGGCTAAGATTTTAGCTTAATTCACAACTTGAAACACTAAAGTAATCATTTATAAAAATTGATATTGAAAGGTTGTTATATTTTAAATAATGCTAAACTAATTTTGCGATGTTACATTATTCATGCACAATGTATAAATAAATCTAGTTAATTTAGTAGAACAGGTGGTTAAACAAGTATAGTAATGTTTACCTTCCTGTTTTTTTCTTTTGATAATAAACATAAATTGGATTTTCCTTATTAAATTTAGTAGATATAGTTACAATATTTCGACTATAATTAAATAATATTTTTGTGACATATCTATTTTCTCTTTAGAAATAAGACCATGATAATTTATATTTTTACTTGATATACTTGTCATGGCAATGAGTTTTTTCTAATATAAATGTTTTTGCCTTAATTACATTTTACTAGACTTATTGATTTTTCATTACATTGAAAAGTCTCATATCAATTGTAACACTATAACTTGTAATACATAAATTTCATTTATACTATAGAAAAGTAGTTGAAATATGTTATAATCATCGTAAAATATCGTTAGAGTTTGCTTTTGCTATGAATATTATTTTGAGAAGTGGGGGTAATAGTATGCCAAGAAAAGGTAGAGATTTTGAATTGCTTTATCAATGGTTATATAATTTGGATAGTACAAAGTATAAAGTTACTTCTCCGGCGAGGTTATATGATAAAATAACTGAAACAATAAGAGAAGTTGATGTACTAGTAGAATATTTAGATGATAAAGGTTTAAATAGAAAAATTGGAATTGAGTGTCGAGATAGAGAGAAAATTGAAGACTCTATATGGATTGAACAATTGACTACCAAGAAAGAGGATTTGGAATTGGATTGTATTATTGCTACTACCACTAGGAATTTTTCAAAAGGCGCTATAAAGAAAGCAAAAGCACATGGTGTGATAGTAGAGTGTGCAGAGACTTTTGACGAAAAATCATTGGATGACTCCTTGAAAGATTTTTATCTAGATATATATTTTTTAAAATTTGAATTTATTCAATTGTTTTTCAAGCGAAACGATAAATTATATACTTTTAATGAACTGTTAAAAGTATTAAATTTTGCAGAACAAAATGAACTCATTTCAGAACTGAAAGGACCATTATATTGTTCTTTGAATCCTCATGAAGTTTTAAGACGTTTGGGATTTGAATTAGAGGATTTTTACAAAAGTAATAAAAATAATTTACTATTTAGAAATGTTATTAATGGTAATAATTTGTCTGAAATATTTAAAAAGTTAAATATTACGTTTATTTATTATGAAATTCTGGCAATTCCGCTGAAAGTAACTTATCCTGTCAATAAACAGATTTCTGTGTTTACAGTATCACAAAAGAAAAATAAAAAGTTTAGAGCTCGATATGGCACTGATGAAGAATATTTTGAATGTGGATATGTTGATGACGGAAAAATACAAAGTACATTAAAATTAAAAGAGCGTAAATATTATAGATATATAGGTATGACTATGCAGGTTAATACGATATTTCCTGAAGGTTATAAAGCACTTATGAGTGAAGATAGTTTAACTAAAGAAATGGCAGGTGAAATTTCTTTTGAAAAAATAGTATACAAAGGTAGTAGAAAGTTGATTTGAAATGATATAAAATAATTAAATTTTATATTAAATATTATATGCTGTAATAGAGAATGGAGAAATAAATATGGATAAAAGAGATAATGAGAAAATGAATGAGATGTCAAAAATAGATATTCAAGAAAAAAAGAATGAGTGGCGCAGAAAAGGCTGGTCAATACCTGATTTGAAAGGAGGAAAAAAGAATTGGTTCATATTATCTAAAGCTTTAATTACCTTAGTAAGTCAAAATAAGGCCAATGATTTAAATGCTAAGCCAGTCATCACGGAAGTTTCTGAAATAGAAACATGGAGGAATTATTTGCCATTTTTAAAGGGTCTTAGTTTAGTAAGCAATCAATCTGGAATTTTATATTTATCTGATGAGGGAGTTAAATTTTTAAAAAATCCTACAAAAAGACAATTAGCGGATATTATTCAAGATAAATTTCGATTATTTGGAGAAGTTCTTAATCTTTTATCATTACAATCTTTAACAATAGAAGAAGCTAACGAAGAAATATGTAAGCAGTATGGATTACAATGGTCCAACTTAAGTAATATACGAAGAAGAATGGATTGGCTTGAAGTATTAGGATTAATAGATGGTATAGGTAGTCGAAAATGGAAGATTTCTGAAGAAGGAAAAAATGCTTTAAGTGCTTGGAGTCTTATACCTCCAGATGTTTTAGAACCTATTGAAATTGAATCTGATGAGTTTGAAATAACAGATCCACCAGAAGAAATAGCTATTCTTCTTCAACGTTTGAGGGATTTCCCAGAGTTACACAAAAAGAGAAATACATATAATATTTGGGCGCCTAGTCCAAATCGCATTGAAAATATACGTGTCATTGTTCAAGCAGCTGCTGATAGAATCTCAAAAAGTGAATTTTTTAATTTTATTAGTGATGAATTTAATTTGAAAATAAGTAGTGTTGAATCTATGCTTCCATTTTTAAAAGCAGCAGGACTTCTTGAAGAAGTTGGAAGAGGAATATATATAGCTACATCAGCAGCAAAAGCTTGGTTGGAAACCGGTAATGACTTGGACTTTATTAGAATTCTTCATGTCCACATGCAATTTGTTGGGGAAATGATTGATTATGCCAAAACGGATGTTATTCGTAACAATATGTATTCAAGAGCAAAATTATATGGCCTTAACACAGAAAAAGCTAGATGGATTGCAGGATTTCTAATTGAAGCAGGACTTTTAGAAGAACCTCAATATCTTCATTTGAAAGCTACTCCTTTAGGAATTTGCTTTGCAAATAGTTTGCCATTATTAAGTATAGATGAAGTGGCTTTAGAAAGTGAGAAAAAAGAAAATGAAATTAATGATGTAGTTCCTATCTTGAATCAGTTCAAAGATATAACTGAACGTTTAACAAAAGCAGCAAAGGATCCTGCTGCTGAAGGAAAGGCATCTGGTGTAGCTTTTGAAGAAGCAATTGCTGAAATATTAAATTTTATAGGATATGATGCAAAAAGAATAGGTGGATCTGGAGATACTGATGTTGTAGCTCGTTGGAAAGATAAAGAGGGAAAAAATATCACAGCAATAATAGACGCTAAATCAAAATCTAGTGGTCAAGTAACACATACTGATATAAGTGATGTTGCAATAGATACGCATAAAGAAAAAAATAATGCTGAATATGTGGCAATTGTTGGTGCTAGTTTTGGTGGCGATACTATAAAAAATCATGCTCGTAAGAAAGGATTTGCATTAATTACAACTGAACAATTAATTTCAATAGCTGAAGTTTCAAAAAAATTAGGATTAAGTCTACAAGATATTTCTTTAATTTTTGAAGGTTCTAATGGTCTATCTAAACTCACGGAAATCATTTCATTAAAACAACGGGAATTAGATATAATTTCCATGGTTATTTTGAAGTTTTGTAAAGAGCAAGAACAGATTGGCGCCCTTTCTCCTCGTGATTTGTTTTTGCTTTTACGAGATACTACTGAATCTCCTACTTTAGAAGAGTTAATTAATGTCTTTGATTTACTTTCTAGTACAGAAATTGGTGTGTTGCAGGCGATTGATAAAGATCGATTGCCAGAAAATACCATGTATGTAATGATTGAAACTGTAAAATCAATATCTAGATTACGTGCAATCGCTAATGCTATTGAAAAAGGTATCGTTTGATATTTTTTATTAGGTTTTGGATGTTAAATAGTTAGATGGATATTTAAGTTTTTTAAATTTGTTTAGATAAAATATACAGATGAGAATTGTTTTTTTCTATTAATTATTTAGAAATTTTAATAATAGTTTGTAAGATATGTTTAAAACATATCTTTTTTATTATATATAATTGGTAAATTTTTCCATTATAATATAAATTACCAAAATTTTCCAATTAAATATCAAAAAAATTAAACTTTGTTTTATCTTGTGCTACAATAACGGTATTGGAGAGTTTTATATGAGAGAAGATGCTAGTTTAACAGATGATGAATTAATTGATTTAATATTGTATGGACTACAAGAAAATTTTGTTTCTTTTCGCTTGGTTCACCATTTTCCAATTTATTGTTCAATTGAGAAATACAGACAGTTATCTACATTGGTAGAGAAAGAGTATGATGGAAGATTAACTACATTTCAATATACCTCATGTCTTTTAATTGCTTTATTTGAAAGTAAAATTATAAGAGATAGAGAAATAAATGCATCATTTGCATTTGATACGGCAATAAAAATGTGTGAAAAACCTTATGATCATTCTGATTATGGGGTTAGGTGTTTACTTCCTTTAGATCAAATTGACTTTGAGAAAACTTTTCAAAATCATTCTTCCTTTTACTTAGTATTTAAGAATGAAGTAATAGAAACTTTACTTTCTATGAAGCACCAACCTTTGGATTATGCTCTTAGTTTTAAGATGTTTTATCAAATGTCTTTGCATTGTTTAGAAAGAGATAGCAATAAATTGGAAAATTTTGGTAATTGTCGAAGTGGAGATAAAAATCTTTCTTTTGAAAATATACAAAGGTCTGTTAAAATTAAAGAAAGAGTCTTGAGCTTATTTTGAGATTAGAGGTGTTAAAATGTTAAGGTATGATACATTAATTGATTTTGATGGTGTTATTTATGATACAGAAGAAAGAATTGTAAAAATGAAAAGTGAACGGCCTGATATTAGTTGGAGTGAATTCTTTGATCATTTAGATTGGTATCAATTGTTAGAAAAGTCCAAAGTAATTAATCATTCTATTGAATATATTTTAGAGGCACAAGAACGTCAAAAGAATATTGCAATTTTAACAAAAATACATACATTGCTTGAGATGCAGGCTAAGGTTAATGTTTTACGAAGTCAGGATGTTACGATTCCAATTTTATTTGTTCCACCTAAAGTTCAGAAGAGTTCTATCTATTTACCTAGAAATGGAGAGGTACTGATTGATGATAGTATTCCAAATTTAAGAGATTGGCAACAACATGGTGGTAGGTCTTTATATTTTAATTTGGATTCGAATTCTAATGGTGAGTTCGAGGTTGTAAAAACATTGAAAAAGATTTTATAAAAATATTGGTAAATTTTGGTAATTATTTGATATTCCTTTGTTTTATATAGTAAACTTTTTTAAAACGTGTTATAATCAGATTAGAAGACATGGAAAGTAAAGGGCTAGTACAGACTTTATTAAGATATGAAGTTTTTGTACTGCCCTTTTCTTTTGATTTGATAAAACATGCTAGTATAGGTGTTTTATATATAATTTGAAGTAAAGGAGGTGCCAATGTATGTATAAAAAAACATTATTTGTTTTGGTGGGAGTATTATGTCTATTTGCATTTACAGGCTGTGGAAGTAGTTCTGGTTCTTTATCTTGTGAAAAAGTCACTACTGATGAAGACGGATATAAAGTTACTGATACTATTAATGTTACTTACAAAAATAACAAGGTTACGAATGTGGAAAATATCAATCTAACTGAAATGGATTCTTCAACAGTTGATATGACAATTTCTTTTGCAAACTTATTTACTAGTGCTTTAAATGAAGTTAGTGGTATGAATATTCAATACTCAAAAGAAAATGATACAACTGTAAAGTATATTATGACTGTTGACTATAATGAATTAGATATAGATGCTTTAAAGGAAACATTTGGAGATGACTTTGATGAAGAGTCATTTTACTCATCAAAAGATATTACAATTGATGAGTTTAAAGAAAAGAATTTAACAGATTATACTTGTCAATAATGTATAATGAAGAAACGCAGAAATGAAAACTATTTCTGTGTTTTTAAATTATTATAATTTTTAAAGTATAAGTTCTTTTAATTTAAGCGATTGAAAAAAATTATTTATGTGCTATAATTATTTTACTGAAACCTTATAAAGAGTAGTGGAGGGACTGGCCCTGTGAAACTACAGCAACCTATTGAGTTAGGTGCTAAAGCCGTACGATGAGGAGCTTTGAACAAGTTCCTATGGACTTGTTTTTTTCTTTATTTCGTTTCAGTAATATGAAAGGAGATAAGAAAGATGAGATTATATTCAAATGAAATTGTATTTCGTGGACATCCAGATAAAGTCTGCGATCAAATTAGTGATGCATTATTAGATGCATATTTAAAGCAAGATGAAAATGCAAGATGTGGAATTGAAGTGATGGGAGGAAAAGGAAAGATTTTTGTTACTGGTGAAGTTACATCAGTTGCCAAAGTTAATGTAGAACGTGTTGTAAGAAGAGTTCTACGTGATATTGGTTATTTCAGTGATTATGAAATTATCAATAATTTAGGATGTCAGAGTCCAGATATTGCATTAGGTACTAATGATGAGGTCGGTGGAGCAGGAGATCAAGGAATGATGTTTGGTTATGCGTGCGATGATACCGAAGAACTATTACCTACTGCTATGGTAATTTTACAAAAACTTAGTAAATGGTACGATGAAAAAAGAAAAGAATGCCCTTACTTAGGCTCTGATGGTAAAGCACAAATCACTGGTGAGTATGATGAGAATTGGAAATTAAAAAAGATTCGTTATTTTACCATTTCTTACCAAAATGATGAGTGTCATAGGAAAGAGTTAGATCAGATGATTCGAGATGAATGTCTAAAGATTTGTAATTATTACCAAATTTTGGTAGAAAAGTTTTTAATTAATCCGACTGGAAGGTTTCTAATCGGTGGATTTGAAGGTGATGCCGGCCTTACGGGTAGAAAGATTGTAGTAGATAGTTATCAATCTTTTGCAAAAGTTGGTGGCGGTGCTTTTAGTGGCAAAGATCCAACTAAAGTAGATAGAAGTGGTGCTTATAAAGCGAGAGAGATTGCCAAACGATATTTAAAAAAATATCGTTTGCATTGGTGTAGTGTACAATTAAGTTACGCGATTGGTATTTCAAAGCCTCTTGCTATTTATATTGATAGTGATAAAGGTAATATTGAAGTGGATGCATCTTTGTATTTGGAATGTACTCCTCAAAATATCATTAAAGATTTAGATTTGCATCACGTTTGTTATGAAGAATTGGCAAAATTTGGTAATCTTGTTGACTAAAACGGATTCTTTTTGTTTAATATACACGTGGTGATTTAAATATGAAAGAAACAAAATGGATTATTAGTATACTTTCTGCTTTAACTATTATTTTGCTATTTGTTGAAAATTTCAGTATTACTATGACGGAAATTTTACATAGTTTGGTTACTGGTTTTATTGCTACTATTGTTGTAGCTATTATCCAATACTTATTATATAGGAACCAAATTAAAAATTCTATTTTTGAAAGTTACTATGATTTCTACTTGAAGATTTATGTTCAATCAAGAAAGAAAAAGCGATTTTACAATACTAAGGAGATTTATAATCAAATTTTCATTTTTTCTAAGGAGTTTTCAGATGCACTTTCACAGTATGATTCTTTCATTCCCAAATTTATTAATCCTTTTTACAAAAAGATAAATCCTCCTTCTAGTGAATTGTTTTATTTGTTTAAATTGAAAAAGGTCAAGCGTTTGTCATCCTCTTTTGTTCCATATAAAACTTTTTGTAAAATTGCTATTCCTATTCAAGAACGTTTAGAAAATATTTTGATTAAAATTGATAAAAATAAATTCGAACAAAAACTTTATATATATAACGAAACTCTCAAAAAAATAGAAGATGACTAAAATTAGTATCTTCTATTTTTCATTGTCTATAATTTTTTCGATTTCAATTCCAATTCGTTTAATGACTCCTACGACCAGTGCATTTCCCATCATGAAATATCTTTTTTTATCACTCATACCAGTATCTGTCCAGTTATCTGGAAAACCGTTAATTCTTTCACATTCTTTTGGCGTTAACAATCTTAATTTTTTAGTTTTATAATCTTCGATTACGTGAGTGGTTCTGCTAACACCACTTTCACTAGTTAACATTGTTCTTGCTGGAGCATCTAAGTTATCTGGGAACGGCATTGCTCCTTCAGAATAATAATACGGTTCGCCATTTGGTTTTGTTCTTGGTATTTTTTTACTACCTTTTAAGAAAGCAAATTTTTCACTTTGTTTTTCTGTTAAAAAATATTTAGAATCGACTTCATCTTCTTCGCGAATATTTCGTAATGGAAATACTAAGTTATAATTAGATTTTACTTTTACTGTATATATATTACCATTTTTCATAACACCGGCATTATAAAATTGACACTTGAATAAATTGCTTACTTCAATTAAATCTTTATATTCAGCTATATTTGCTTTGGTAATTGCTTCATAACTGTCTTTAATTGGAAATTGTTGAATAAAAATGCCATCTTTAAATATTACATCTTGATCTTCAATTTTTTTCATTTTCTTATAATAGTTTGTTGATTTATGGTATGCAAAAATATACGTTCTTCTTCTTTTTTGAGGTAATCCATATTCTCCAGCATTGATTACTCGCCATTGTACATCATATCCGTTTTCATAAAAACTTCTTAACATCATTCCAAAATCTCTTCCACGTTGTTTTGCAGGAGATATTAAAAGTCTATCTACATTTTCTAATAATACAAACGGAGGTTGTTTGATTGCTAACGTTTGTTCAATTGCCCACCAAAGAACACCTTTTTTTCCTTCGATTCCTTTACTATTAGAAAGAGTTTGCGCAACAGAATAATCTTGACATGGAAAACCTCCAACTAATAAGGTGTGGTCTGGAATATCATGTTTATTTACTTCAAAGATATCTACGTTAGATACATCTTTTTCACCAAATCTTTTTACATAACAATCATATGCTTCTTGTGTTTTGGTTGCTGGTTCCCATTGATTAGCCCATAGAAATTTCCAATTTCCTGTTTCAGTTACTTTGTCGTTTTTTAATTCAATATGATTTAATCCGCAACGAAAACCACCAACTCCTGCAAAAAGTTCAACAACCGTTTTTTCCATGTTAAAATACCTCCTGACATTGTTTTAAAATTATAAATATATTATAATAAAAGCAAATGAAAAGATCAACCTTTTCTTAATATTATTATAAATGATTTCGTTGAAAAGATCAACCATCAGCCTATATTATTTTAAACTAATTTTAGAAAAAAAACAAGATCGATTGGAGGTTTTTATGAAAAAAGGTAGAAAATATTCTGAGTATGAGATTAGTATGATTGCTAATACTGCTTTAGGTAAAACTTTTAGACAGATTGAACAAGAAGACCTTACAACTTTTGAAGAAAAAATAGTTCAAAAAGGAAGTCTTGGACAAATTATTGAAACAGCATTATATGGTATTGAAACGAATAGTGAGTCGGAACCTGACTTTTTAGATGCTGGAGTTGAATTGAAAGTAACGCCTTATCGTAAGAATAAAAATAATTCGTTGTCTGCAAAGGAACGTTTGGTATTAAATATTATTAATTATATGACTGAGTATGCAAATAGTTTTAAAAATAGTCACTTTTGGTTTAAAAATCATAAGCTAGAAATTTTATGGTATTTGTATGAAGATAATAAAGATAATTTGGATTTTGTGTTAACTCATGCCAATCTAATTGATTTAGAAGTGAGTGAGGACTTAAAGCAGATTGAGAAAGATTGGAATACTATTATTGATAAAATCAAGGCGGGTAAAGCTCATGAAATATCAGAGGCAGATACTATGTATTTGGGAGCTTGTACAAAAGGGGAGTCTAAGAAGTCGGTTCGTACTCAGCCGTTTAGTGACATCAAAGCAAAACAAAGAGCATTCTGCTTTAAGCAGTCTTATATGACACAATTAGTTCGTAAATATATTGGTGATTATCATAATGTAGAAAAAATTCTTAAAAATAGTTCTGATACATTTGATTCTTTTGTCAATCGAGTAGTAAATAAATATAAAGGTAAAACTCAAATGGAGTTGATTCAGGAATTAGGAATTAGTCCGAATTGCAATTCAAAAGCGATATTCATGATGATTGTTAATAGAATGTTTCAAGTTAAATCAAAGTTAAAAAATACAGAAGAATTTCAGAAAGCAAAGATTATTCCTAAAACAATACGTGTAGAAGAAAATGGTACGATTGAACAATCGATGTCATTTCCATATTTTAGCTTTGAGTATATATTTAATACAGATTTTGAAGATTCCACTTTTCGTGAAGAGTTAGAAACTACTAAGTATATGTTCTTTGTTTTCAAAAAAGAAAAGGGAGAATACATTTTTGAAGGAATCAAATTATGGAATATGCCAGAGAATGTTATTGATACTAGTGTTAAAGAGATGTACAACAAGACAAGAGAGGTGATTCGCACTGGAAATATAGTGAATCATATTGATGAGCAAGGACGTAGGCTTACAAATTTTCCTGGTATAAGTGATAATGGTGTTTGTCATGTAAGACCACATGGACGAAATGCTGCTGATACAATCCCTTTACCTGTAAAAGACAAATTAACAGGTGCTGACAGATATACGAAGCAATGCTTTTGGTTTAATAACAATTATGTAAAAGAGATTATTTTTGAGTTCTTATTATAAAATTGTGATAGGTGGTGAATATAAATGAGTTGTACTGTCGGTTTTTTAAAATTAGACACAAAATTACTTTGGAAAACAACTGTTTTAGGAAAAATATATAAAGTTAAAATAGGGAAATACAATTATTTTTTGCATTTCCCTTTAATGCCAGAATGTCTTGTGGAATATGATGAAAAATTGGAGACAATTGTTGGTTGTTCATTAAAAGCACCTAAAATCTTAAATAATGTAAAAAATACATATAATTTGGACTCTTTTGGATTTATTGTAGAATATGATGAACGTCTTTGTAAAGTTAATTATTTAGTATTATCTTCTGATGGTGTTGATGGGTTAATTCAAGAAAATTTATTACAATATACTGATAACTGGTTAAAAAATTTTTTGGATATATTGCGTTTGAGTACAAATAACGTAACTTTAAAACCAAAAGTTGATTATTTATGTGATTCTATGCGCATTTATAATATGTCTAAAAATATGTTATCTCCAACTTCTACTCAAAATTCGGCACGAATTCCTATGATATTATACAATGATGTTCCGGTTGATAATAAGACAACAACGAATACTATTTCTTTATTAAATCATGGTATATCTTTTCCAGATTCGTATAAATATTATTTATCTGCCAAGAATTATTATTATGAATGGGATTTTAGAACTTGTGTATTGAATTGTGCAACTGCAGCAGAAATTGTGATAATTAATAGAATTATGATTAAACGTCAGACGGCATCACACAGAAAATCTTTTAAACAAAATCAAGGCTTGAAGTATAAGTTTAATTGGTTACGCTCATGTGGAGAAAATATACCGATTGATATAAATCTCATCACTAATCCTAGAAATAAGGCTATACATTCAGGAAATATAATTTCTTTAAACGAAGCGAAAGCCTGTTTGAATGAAACAAAGAAATTACTAGATTTGTTTGAAAAATTTTATTAATTATTTCTTGAGTTGAAAATGGTAAAATTTACCAAATAAAAAGCACATTTTTGTGCTTTTTTGGTGTTAACAACCGCAGTTGCCTCTGTTATTTCCTGTGCAGAAGAAGATTAAGAAAATAACGATGATAATTGCCCAAACCCAGCCTGAACCGAATCCGGAATTATCGTTACTATTTGGCATGCAAACTGGATAACCACATCCGTACATCATAGCTAACACTCCTTTCATTATATTATATTGTTGTCGCTAAATTTGGTCCATAATAATGATTGGGGAAAATAGCAATCTGTGGTATACTTATCCTATAATAGGTGGTGGTATCCATGTTTGTGTTAGATGGGGAAGAGTGTGTTTTAGAATTCAGGCAGTTGTTAAAACAAAATCGTTATATTTCGTTTCGTGAGTATCAAGAGTTTTTAAATCGATATGATGATTTGTTTCGTAGAACAGACATAACAAACGAAAAGGAAGAATTACGTACGATTGCCAATTCTGGTTACGAACTGATTCAAAAGCACAATCAAGCAGTTATCGATCATCAAATGGTTTTATATAAAGATTACTTTGATCACATGTTTGATGATATTGATTCATCCATACATTTGGATGAAGAACAACGACGGGCTATTTTAGACCAAGAAGATTATTCTTTGATTATCGCTGGAGCAGGCGCAGGAAAGACGACTACCATGGCTGCTAAAGTGAAGTTCTTAGTGGAACAACGAAACGTTTCACCATCTAAGATTGCTGTTATCTCTTATACCAATCAAGCGACTGAAGAACTAGAAGAGCGAATTCGTTATGAATTTCATTTACCTGTTCACGTCATGACATTTCACTCTTTGGGAATGCAAGTCGTACGTCATATGTTCAATACACCACTGAAACCGGTTGTAGAAGGAGAACAAAAACAGATTATTATCGATTTTGTAAAGCAGGAACTGTTTCCTAATCCTTCTTTGCTAGATGATTATGTTGAAACATTCAATGCTTATAAAGTGGGTGAGTATCCTTTATTTTCCAAAGGATTCGTTGCAAATTATAAGAAGTTTCGTACGTTTGACGAATATTTTGCTGATTATAAAAAACGAAAACTTGCGGAAAACAAGGATCAACTTTTAAAGATTGTGACGTACCGAATGGAAAATTATTTAAAAGACTTTCGAACGTTAAAGAATGAGCGAGTTAAGTCGGAGGCAGAGGCTAGAATTGCTGATTTCTTGTTTTATAACGGAATTCCTTATGAGTATGAACAACCGTATCCAGAACGAATTGATCAAGAACGTGCATATTTACCGGATTTTACCATTTATGTCGATGATATTCCTATCTACATCGAGTATTATGGTTTATCTACGTCTACTCATCATGGCACAAACACATTATCTAAACGCACCTTTGAAAAGTATCAAGAAATTCGTCATAAGAAACGAGTCTTTCATAAAAATCATCACAATCGTTATATTGAATTGGATTATGAACTTGAAATTGATGGTAAAAAACTTTCTTATTTAGATATTCTAAAAATCGAATTGGCAAAATATCATGTGCCAATGAAACCACGTTCTTTAGAAGAAATTTATGATCAGATTTTGGATAACAACGTAGAAGCAGAGTTTTTTAACTTCGTCAATTTGATGTTAGATATCATTGCGAAAATTAAAGCCAATGTGAACCGAAATCGTTACTTGGATAAAATCAGAGAGTTCGTCATTTCTCAAGATGTACCCGATTCTTTAAAATCTACTTGGATTCATGAAGCAAAACTGTTGAGTCGTCTATATTCTTATTATGAAAGCCAAATTTTACCAAAAAGTCGTGTCGATTTTGCTGATATGATTTATTATGCTAACAAATACATGACTTCGATGCGTGATAATTTAAGTGGTTTGGAATATGACTATATCATTATCGATGAGTATCAGGATATTTCATTGGACCGTTATCAGTTTGCTAAAAACTTGTCTGTTTTAAGTAATGCTAAAGTAATATCTGTAGGAGACGACTGGCAGACAATTTTCTCTTTTGCAGGTTCTAGAATCGATTTGTTCTATCGTTACAGCCAACTCTTTGCTGGATCAAAACAACTGTTCATCAATCACACGTATCGTAACAGTCAGCAATTAATCAATCAAGTTGGCCAGTTTATTATGAAAAACCCGTTACAAATCAAAAAGGACTTAATTTCTTCCAAACGACAAGATCATCCAATTCGAGTTCGTTATTATATGGACGATGAATTTGCAGTTTTGGAAACTGTCATCGGTGAAATTTATGAGCAAAACCCAAATCAACACATTTTAATATTGGCAAGACGTAATAAGCGCTTGCGTGACATGTTCGAATCCGGTCAATTTATCAAAGGAATCGGAACGCGAGCAGTCTCTAAAAAATATCCGAATGCTTACATCGATGCTATGAGTGTTCACAGTGCCAAAGGTCTTGGTGCTGATCAAGTTATTTTACTGCATGTGACGGATACGGATTTTCCTTGTATTGAACCAGAACGCATGTGGCTTGTGAAATTATTTACTCCGACTGCTTTCGAAGAGGAATTTCCAGATGCCGAAGAAAGACGTGTTTTCTATGTCGCATTGACTAGAACTAAAAATCAAGTTTACTTATTAACACCTTCTAATATCGATAAACAATCTAGGTTTTTAAAAGAGTTATTTTAAAACATTTGCATTTTTTAAATCGATGTGTTATAATAATATTATCGTTAATGAAAGAAATGGAGAAGTGTTCTTTTATGGGATGCTTCTTTTTTTTCGCCTTTCCATTTCTATTTGACATTTTTTATAAAATGTGATATAATTTAGAAACTTTCTTATAAGAGACGGTTCTTATCAAAAAAGAAAGAATGGAAGGGGATTTTGATATGAAAGGAAATGTTAAACAAGTTATGGATAATCAATTACAACCAGAAGAATTATTAGAGCAGTTAAATCGTGGAGTAAATCCCACATTAAAAATAATGCAGGACGATATGATTCGCATTTTAACCGATTTTTATCGTGATTTAAATGTTGCGACGGATTCAAATTGTTCCGCTATCGAAAGAGAACGTGCACAGGCGTTTGCTAACAGTTCTTATAGTAAATTGCATTCTATTTTGGATGTAGTATCTTCTATGTTACCAGCAACACATACTCACAATACAACTCATCCAAATAGAGAACCATTACCAGCCGTGCTTCTACCAGTGGATGAACAAGGAGAATCAGTTCTTACAATTATGGATGAAACGCGTGCATTGCCATTGACAAATCAAAAATCAAAAGTAGATGGTTACGTTGAAATTAATGCAGATATGTATTATGCATTTTATGCTATTAAGATTCGTGAACTATTAAAGAAAGATGATGCTGTAAGAAACAGTCAATTAGGAAATCAACTTTTGACACAAGAAGATTTTGTGACGTTTACAAAACATTATTCATTGATGGATCAAATTGCACGTTTACAAACAAGTGAGTCATATGTATCTAGTTCTAGCGAACAAGAAAGAGTACCACAAAAAACAATCGGTAGTAAAGTTGGATAGAAACCATTCGGGTTTCTTTTTTTTTGACCTTTTCATATTTTTACACATTTTTCGCACAAAAATTACACAAATTTTTAGTATCATGGATAGTGTAAGGAAGGTGATAGAAGAATTATAGAAAGAAAAAACATGAAGTAAATACATAATTAAAATTTATTTATATAAAGGAGATGCAAAACTATCATTCAATTAAAACTAGTTGGTTCTGATTCTAAAAACGGAATCAAAATCATGAAAACTCTCAAAAAACTCGAAAGAGAACTCAATTGTGAAATGAAAATTGATCAAATCTCTTCTCAAGACAAACACAAATACCATGTAAACGTTACTCCAACTCTCATTATTAACGACCAAGTATTCTCATCTGGAAATGTTCCAACTGAAAGGGAACTTTCTAGAGTTTTAAAACCTATGTTAGAAGGAATTTAGAGCGCAAGCTCTTTTTTCTTTCTTTTTTTACGAAATTTTCATCAAATTTTAACAATTGTATAGTATGATTATTCGTGTAAGGAGTGGAAGACATGAAAAAAACAGAAGTAAAAAAATACTTTTGTGCGACATGTGGTGAAGAACTAAGTAGTGATGATTTGTTCTGCCCTTCATGTGGTGCAAAAGTTACAATTCATAAAGAAGAAAAAGAAAATTCAAAAGACGAAAAAAAAGAGGAACCTAAAGTTAATTGGTCCAGTAAATCGTTCGATGATGTGAAAGAAGTTGAAACCGAACGAATTCCAAAAGATGGTTCTAAGAAGACGAAACCAGAAAGACCAAAGAAGAATCATTCATTTTTGTATCCGGTTCTGGCAAGTGTTTTAACATTTGTAATCTGTCTTGTCTGCTTTGGGCTTTTCTATCAATTCTATTTAAAGAATTTAGTCATCGAAACGACGAGAGAAGAAGTAACGGTTACAGATACAGGTATAGCTGATGCCGTTGAAAAGGTATACGATTCTGTCGTTGTTGTAGAAAGTTTTGTCAATGATCGTTTGTATGCAACTGGTACAGGTTTTGTTTATAAAGAAGACAATAATAAAGGTTACATTTTAACAAATGCTCATGTTATCGAAGGAGCAACCGAAATTAAAGTAGTGTTCACAAACGAAGAAGAAGTTACAGTCGATTTGGTTGGTAGTGATACGTATTCCGATGTAGCTGTACTTAGTGTCGATCAATCTAAAGTAATCAGTGTTGCTGAAATTGGAAGTAGTGAAGATTTACGTGTTGGAGATACCGCTTTCGCAGTTGGTGCTCCAATCGATTCTTCTAGTTATGCTTGGACCGTTACAAGAGGTATTATCTCTGGTAAAAATCGTTTGGTAGAAGTTAGTGCTACTAGTACGAGTGCTGGATATATTGCAGAAGTACTTCAAACAGATGCGGCTATCAACGAAGGTAACTCTGGTGGACCATTATGCAACTCAAATGGTCAAGTAATCGGAATTACGAACTTAAAACTTGCTAGTGAATCTATTGAAGGTATGGGATTTGCGATTCCAATCGAAACAGCTGTTTCTTATGCCGATAAGTTTATTGCTGGTGAGCCATTACAACGTCCATATTTAGGCATTACAATCGTCGATGGTTCTTCCTCATTCTTTGGTTATACGACTGGTTCAACTGGAGTTTACGTTAACTCTGTTGATGAAGGTAGTCCTGCTGCCAATGCTGGCATGCAACAAGGAGATCAGATTGTAGCAGTTGGTGACAACGAAGTATCTGATACAACTCACTTCCGTTATGAATTATATAAATACTCTGTAGGTGATACTGTATCGATAACTGTTCGTAGAAACGGAAGGGAACAAACGTTATCTGTTACATTAACATCATCTGGAGAAAATGCTTAGGAAGGTAATCCTTCCTTTTTTTGTGGTTTTTTTCATGGTATAATTATCTAAACGACAAATTGTAATTTGTTAAAAGGAGGATTATGAAAAAAGTTTTTAAAATTCTATTAATAGTTATTGTTTTTATATTAGCATTTTTCACAATTGATATTATTCAAGCAAGAGTTTTTGATAATTCCCCGCTTATTAAAATTACTAAAAATATGGATGGTGGTAATTTAGATCAATTGGATGTAGGTGTCTTCACTAAAACTTATTATTGTTTAGATGGTACTCAAAAAACAATATTTAAATGGGAAGAATATACTTGTTCAGAGGAAAATAATCCTACCATTACTACGCAAAAAATAACTTGGGATGAAATAACTGAAAATGGTGTTGATGAAGAATTGTTGCTTCAAAATATTGATATAGATGTATTAAATGAAGTTGGTAGTGAACTTCAAACATTGATTAATGAAGCATACGAAGAAGAAAGAGCACACCCTGAAATAATTTTTACTGAAGGATGGGCAAGAATTTTAGAATATGATCGATTTAAAAAAGTAGTTGATATTGGAGAACCAGCTATGAAACCTTTATACTTAATCATTTATAAAAGTCCAAATCGTGGTGTATATGAATACCTTTGTGCTTATGCTCTATATCAAATATCAGGATATGACTTTTTCTGGTCAACTACTGATGAATTTATGGAAAAGTTTAATGCACATATTTTAGCCGAAAAAGCTGGCGAGCAGTAGATATGTGATTTTTATTTTATTAGTCCCTCAATTTTTTATAATAAATCACAATTGTATATAGATAAATGGATATCGATTTATAAATGAATTTACGATTGGAATGAAATGAGTGATAAAGTGAAATTTGATGTTGAAATAAATAAAAAGTTTAGTGATAATATTATAATTAATTATGGTATTGTAAATGGAAATAATACAATTGTATTTATAAAAGCAGGACAAGATGGCTCTTTATATGGTTATCAAGATAAATATATTAAAATGGCAAAAAGACTAAATCAAAAATATGGTTGTTCTGTAATTTGTTCCTCCAATCCTTTTGATGGTAGAAATCCATTAGATAATGCTATGGAAGTAATCAAAGATTACGCAACTCAATTTGATGACTATACAATCTATTATTTAGGTTTTTCAAATGGAGCATTGATAGGTGCATGGTTTGGAACAAATTATTCAAAAATAAAGAGAATGGCTTTAGTAAATGGGCCTTTAATGTACAATTATCATAAAACGAAACAAGGAGTAATGTCATTTAATGGTGAAAAAATGACGTTCATTTATGGAGAATATGATCAATCAATTAAATTTACTGAATTACTAAGTTTATTAGTAAATGATACCGTAAAACTTGAAATAGTCAAAGGAGAAAATCATCACTTCAGTAAAAATGAAAATGATTTCATAACGATACCAGATAAATATTTGTTTTATGATGTGGATAAATAATATTGTGATGAAAAGATAACGATAATGTTATCCGGTTCGAATTGTAATGAAAAATCACAATTTGTAGAAATGTTAAAATGCATTGCTTGTAGCAATGTGTTTTTTATCATAGAATAAAATTAACGAAAGGAGGAATTTTTTTGTTAAAAGATAATTTGAAAACTTTAAGAAAGAATAAAGGACTTTCTCAAGAAGAGTTAAGTGTTAAGTTGAATGTTGTTAGACAAACCATATCTAAATGGGAATCAGGATTATCTGTTCCAGATGCGGAAATGCTAATATCGATATCTAAAGTTTTTGAAGTTCCAGTTAGTGAAATTCTAGGTGAAAACATTGCCGAAAAAGAAAAGAACGATATAAAAGTAATATCAGAGAAATTAGAAATTATAAATGAACAACTATCTATGATGCAAAAACAAAAAAGACAAAAAACAATTCAATTTTTAATCATTATAGATGTCATTATTCTATTATTTTTTATATTACTAACTGTACTCGGTAGTCCATATCAATCGTGGAATTATAGTAATCCTGAATGGAGTGTTATTGGAACAATATGGCATTCATTTGAATGGATATTCTTTCGTATTGCACCAATTTTAGTTATCGTGATTACTTTTATTTTAGGAATGCTTTTGATAAAAAGAAATCGATTATAAATCACAGTTTATAAAGCAGATTGATTCATATAATAAAATTACTTTATGATATAATTACAGTGGTGATATTATGAAGGTACTTAGTATCAGAGAACCTTATGCAAGTCTCATTTTAAGTGGTGTTAAGAAGATTGAAACACGGAGTTGGAAGACAAATTATCGTGGTGAATTATATATCCATGCATCGTTAGGGAAAAGTAGTCCTTCTCCTGAGGTGATGAAACTTGTTTCACATACAAATCCTGGTTACATACTTTGTAAAGCAAAGCTGGTTGATTGTGTTTATATGACGAAAGAGTACGTGGAACAGATGAAGAAAGACAATCCCACTGAGTATCTATGTGGAGATTACCAAGAAGGACGTTATGCTTGGGTTTTAGATGATGTCGAACCTGTTGAACCGATTCTTGTAAAAGGGCATTTAGGTATTTGGAATTATGATGAAAAGAAGATAGAAATTTGAATTTTCTGTCTTTTTTTGTGGAAATTATGAAAAATTATGAAATTAGCACTCAATACTTGACAGTGCTATCAAAAGTGACTACAATATCTTTTGTAAGCTTAAAGGAGTGGGTATAATGAAGAAAAAACAATTTAAAGCTGAATCACAGAAGTTATTAGATTTGATGATTAATTCAATCTATACCAATAAAGAGATTGCCATTCGTGAACTAATTTCCAATGCGAGTGATGCCATCGATAAAATTTATTTTAAATCTTTGACAGATAAGAGTTTAAAGATTAAAAGAGAGGACTTAACAATTCGCATTGCTGTATCTAAAGAAAATCGTACGATTACAATTTCTGATAATGGCTGCGGTATGAACGAGTCTGAATTAGAGACCAACTTAGGTACTATTGCAGAATCTGGTTCTAGTCTATTTAAAGAAGAGAACAAAGGAAAAGATTTATCTATCATCGGTCAATTTGGTGTCGGTTTTTATTCTGCGTTCATGATTGCGAATAAAGTAACCGTTACTTCTAGACCATACGGTAGTGAAGATGCTTATACTTGGGAATCTACTGGTTGTGATGGTTACACGATTACGAAGAGTAAGAAAGATGATTTCGGTACCGATATTACACTTACCATTAAAGAAAAAGATGACGATACGAACTACGATGAGTTCTTAGAAGAATACAAGATTCGTGAAATTATTAAGAAGTACTCTAACTACATCAAATATCCAATTCAAATGATGGTTACGAAACATGAATTAAAAGAAGGTTCTAAGGATGAATACGAAGATAAACAAGAACTAGAAGTATTGAATTCTATGGTACCAATCTGGAAAAAGGATAAGAAAGATGTTAAACAAGAAGATTATGAATCTTTCTATACGAGTACATTCTATGATTACGAGAAACCATTTGAAGTCATTCCTTATAAAGTAGAAGGACTTACATCTTTCACATCTTTGTTGTTTATTCCAAGTCATGCACCGTACGATTTATATACAAAAGAGTATGAAAAAGGATTGCAACTTTATTCCAATGGTGTCTTAATTATGGATCATTGTGAATCTTTGTTACCAGATCACTACAGTTTTGTAAAAGGAATTGTCGATTCTGATGACTTACCGTTAAATATTTCTCGTGAGACATTACAACAAAATCGCCAGATCGATTTGATTGCAAAGAACATCGAAAAGAAGATTACGTCTACTTTGACAGATATGTTGAGGAAAGATAGGGAGCGTTATGAGAAGTTCTTCGAAAACTTTGGTCTTGCTTTGAAGATGGGTATCTATGCAAGTTACGGCATGGCTAAAGATACGCTTCAAGATTTGATTTTGTTTTATTCTTCTAAGGCACGTAAGATGGTTACATTTAAAGAGTACGTCGAAGGCATGAAAAAAGATCAAAAAGAAATTTACTATGCTTGTGGAGAAACGGTTTCTAAAATCGATTTGATGCCGCAAGTGGAAGCTATGAAGGATAAAGACTATGAAATCCTTTACTTGACGGATGCTACAGATGAGTTTGTACTTCAAATGATGATGTCATATGACGATAAGAAATTCATGAGCGTTGCTAGTGCAAATTTAGATGTTGAAAGCGAAGAGGAAAAGAAAGAGTTAGAAAAGATTCAAGAAGAAAAGAAGGATTTGCTAGCAGGTATTAAAGATGTGTTAAAAGGCGACGTTACAGATGTTAAATTCACGACTTCCTTAAAAGAACATCCAGTATGTTTGACGACATCAGGTAATTTGTCTGCTGGAATGGAAAAAGTAATCAATCAACTTCCAAATGCTTCTAAAGTGAAAGCAAATGAAGTTTTGGTAATCAATGCACATCATCCAATTGCAGAAAAACTAGAAAACTTGTATCAAAACGATAAAGATTCATTCGATAAATATGCAAAAGTTCTATACAACGAAGCACGTTTAATTGAAGGATTATCTTTGGAAAATCCAAGTGAATTCAGCGACTTAGTTTGTGAACTTCTTTCAAAATAGGTGGAAATTCCACCTTTTTTGTTTGCACTAATTTTATAGTTTTTTTTCAGAATGTGTGTTATACTTATACTAGTGAGGCTATATGGAAACAAAAACAAACGTCATGCGAATTTTAGATGCACATCATATTCCTTATCATGAATATTGTTATATTGGTACTGGTGCTGTTAGTGGTATCGATGTGGCAAATGTGTTAGGACAAAATCCCAATCAAGTATTTAAAAGTTTGGTCACAGTATCCAAAGAAAAACGTCATTATGTTTTTTTAGTACCTGTTGCAAAAGAGTTGGATTTAAAAAAATGTGCCAAAGCAGTATCGGAAAAGAACATCGAGATGATTCCACAGAAGGATTTATTGGGACTTACCGGTTACGTTCATGGTGGATGTTCTCCAATCGGTTTAAAAAAAGAGTTTCCAGTTGTTATCGATTCTTCTGCTGAACAGTTTGAAACCATCATCTTTAGTGCTGGTAAGATTGGATATCAAGTTGAAGTGGCCTTGGAAGATTTAAAACAAGTCATCCCTTATCGGATGGCGGATATTGCTAGGGAGTGAGAAAATGGAAAAGAGTAAAAAGAAAGGTAGTATTCGAGGAAGAGTTAAAAAGAGAATTAGTAAAATTCAATATCAGAAGGCAATTAAAAATGAATCTTATTATGCTAATTTATCGGCATTGTTCTTGTGTGTTAGTATTGCGCTTGGATTAGGCGGTGTCGTAGCAGGTTCTGTTTTGACAGTTGTTTATCAACCAATTTTAAATGAAACTTTAAGTATCGTTTTTATTTTAATTTCAGTATTTTTGTTTGTGGTGTCCATTATTGGATATGGTTATACGCATAAACTTTATAAGGAAATTCAAAAGCAAAATTTAAAAAATATGATTAAGAGTTCAAGCGAAGTCAACAATCGTGAGATTTATGTTTTGGGAACACTTGTCATGTTGATTGTTGAAGTGACAGCAATTTATTTTGCTAATAGTACGCTTTCTAATCAGTATCAAAAATATGTGGATTCGAAAGAAGAGATTAAGTCCCAAATTGCCGATCAAGTAGACGGAAAGGTAGAGGCAACTTACAACGGCGATTATTCCAAACTTTCTGTTATTTTCAATAAAGATTATGCCAATGGTAGTGCTACGATTAATCTTACTGATAAAAATAGAGCTATGATGTGTGATGAATCTGAAATTGTATATATGGCAAATTTAAATCAGTACAATGCCGATAGTATGACGGATGAATTTATCGATTATGCTGCTACGATTTTAAATATTTATCAAGATGGATATTCAACGGATACGTTGATGAATGAGTTGAGTGGCAATGTTCGGGTTGCAGTCAATGGGTTACTTGAAAATGTCGATAATACAAATTTTCAATACGAAAGAGATTTTAATTTAAGTAAAGGAAAAGTTCATCGTAATTTATCTGTTACAAGAAGCAATCAATATGTAACTATTATGTTGACATATACTTGTCGTTAGAGGGCGAATGCCTTCTTTTTTTTAAAAAAAATATACCAAAATTTGTTTTTTCGATATAATAGTAGTAAAGAAAGATAGAATGAATTCTTTCTAGCGCCAGAACTTTGAATAGTTGACGAGGATAGTAGTGATCGAAAATTCGGCGGATGCTACTACGTAGGGAAGATGCGTTAGGTATGTCTAAAAAGCAAAATCGACATTGTAACAACAGATGTATCACTTTTCAGAAGGAGGAAGTATGTGTGGAATTGTCGGATGCGTAGGAAAAGAAAAATGCGTCCCAATTTTATTAGACGGCTTAAAGTCGTTGGAGTATCGCGGTTATGATTCGGCTGGGATGGCTTATTTCAATGGTGGTCAAATTGCGATTACAAAGGCCTTTGGGCATGTTAGTAATTTAGAAAAAGAAGTAAATCCTGGAGTGAACAGTTTTCTTGGGATTGCTCATACGAGATGGGCGACTAATGGCGCACCATCCCTTAAGAATGCTCATCCGCATCGAGTTGGAAAAATTACATTGGTTCACAATGGTATCATCGAAAATGCAGATGAAATTAAGAGTCGTGCCAATTATTCTTTTCAAAGTGATACGGATAGTGAAGTAGCAGCATTTGTCATTAACAAACTTTACGAAGAGACGCACGATATGGTGCAGGCACTTACTTTGTGTAATAAAGAGTTGGAAGGAAGTTATGCTTTTGCGATTTTGAACGAGGATGAGCCTACGAAACTTTATGCATTAAAGAAGAGTAGTCCTTTAATTATCGGTGTCGGCGAACACGAAAACTTTGTGGCAAGTGATATTCCTGCCATCATTTCTTATACTAGAAAGTACATTATTTTAGAGGATGAAGAACTTGCCGTAATCGATGAGGATAAGGTATCCGTTTACCGTGACGGTCGTGCGATTACGAAAGAGGTTCGTACCTCTAACTTGGATGCGACTGCAACTAGAATCGATGGTTATCGTCACTACATGATGAAAGAGATTCACGAGCAACCAGAAACTCTTCGTAAAACGATTGAAAAACTAATTCACAATGGTTCTTTTGATGCCTCTTTACCAACTTTATCACAATATGATTCGGTTGAAATTATCGGATGCGGTAGTGCTTATCACGTCGGTTGTGTCGGTAAAAGTTTGTTTCAAGATTATGCGCATGTCTTTTGTAATGCGTTTATTGCATCGGAGTATCGCTATGAAGAAAATCTTCATTATGGTAAACCTTTGATTATTTTTATTTCACAATCAGGAGAGACTGCTGATACGCTTGCTTGTCTTAGAAAGGTAAAAGAGGAAGGACTCGATACTTTGGCTATCGTCAATACCAAAGAGTCTTCGATTGCTAGGGAAGCGGGTAAAGTTATCTACATTGAAGCAGGCCCTGAAATCGCAGTTGCAACGACCAAGGCTTATACGGCACAACTTGCTGTTTTATCGATTTTGGCATTAAAAGCAACGGCCGAACATAACCCAGAGTTTTCAGTATCGCCAGTTATGGAATCTTTCTTTCGTTTGCCTATGGTGCTGCAGAAGGTGTTAGAGGATGACTCTCAAATTCGCGATATTGCCAATCATATCTATCAAGAACACGATATCTTTTTCTTAGGAAGAAAGGTCGATTATGCGATTTGTTTGGAAGCATCTCTTAAGTTAAAAGAAATCTCTTATTTACACAGCGAGGCATATCCCGCAGGTGAGTTAAAACATGGTACGATTTCTTTGATCCGAGATAAGACTCCAGTTATTTCGATTATTACGGATTCTAGTATTGCTAGTAAGACGATCAGTAACGTAAAAGAGGTGCTTGCTAGAGGAGCATACTCGATTATCTTTACGACATTTGACTTAGAAAGTGACGACTCACTTTATGAATATTTGGTTTTGGTTCCGAAGTTGGATCCATTTGTACAACCGATTGTGGTCGTTGTTTTACTACAGTTATTGGCATATTACGTTGCTGATAACAACGGTTGCAGTATCGATAAACCGAAAAATTTAGCAAAATCTGTAACAGTAGAATAGAGGGAAACCTCTTTTTCTTTTGGTTCATTTTATGGTATGATAGATACATTGGAATTGGAAAGGGGACACTCATATGGTTAGCATATTGGTTGCCATTCTGGTAGCAATTTTGTGGGCAGTTGGCGAAGTATACATGGCCAAAGATAGCGTATCTAAAAACCGCAGAGTTATTATTTTTTATCAATACTTAGGTATGTCTATTTTATATTTTGGAACGGTGCTCATATTATCACCAAGTACATTTTCTACTTTTTCGTGGAGTCGCTTTTTTCGCTTTATGCCAGCGGCACTTGCTAATATCATTGGGATGGTCTTCTATACTAAGGCAATTAAAAGTGGAAAACTTTCGGTCGTATCACCAGTTATGGCCGCATATCCAATCATCAATGTGTTTTTAGGATTTTTTATTTTAAAAGAAGATGTTGGCATGATATCCTTTTTGGCAGCGATTTGTATTACCGTTGCCATCGTCGTCATGAGTTTTTTACAGACGAAAGGAACATCGCAAGGAAAAGCACTTAACATTGGACTCGTTGCTGCTGTTATTTACATGATTATCGTAGCATTTGCAACGTATTTAGAAAAATGGGCCTACGTCGATGGTCTTACGTTGATGGACTGTTTTTACTATTTTGGAATCTGTTATTTGTTATCTGCCATCGGTGTTTTGATTTATTTGAAACTCAAAAAGATTTCTTTCCATAAAATTACAAAAGATACCGTGTTGGGAATTGGCGGGACTGACTTTGGTAATTTGTTATCATCGGTTGCTTTGTACGGTTCTAGTATGTCGGTTGTCACACCGATTATGGCGATGTATACGGTTTTGACAAATTATTTGTCGCGCAGTATTTTAAAAGAGAAAATTTCTTTTTGGCAAAGCATCTGCATTGCAGTCATCATTTTATGTACATTACTGATTTTGATTTTGTAGGAGGAATGAACCATGAATGAAAATATTGGAAGTAAAGGAAAGGGAAACGATTATCGTAGGGTGTTAAAAAACATTGAAAGAAAAAAGATGAAACTACGGGAACAATCGAAAAAGAATCGTCCGAAAAAGAAACGTGTCGTTCAAATTACGGACTCCAATTATTCTTTCGAACCGGATTCTAAGAAAAAGAGAAGAGTTGTTTTGGTTTCTCCTACGCCTCCTGATGTGGTTGAAAATGGTACGAAAGTGGTACTTCAAAATCCCAAGCCAAGAAAGAAAAAGGGCATTTCTGTCATCGATATCGATCAAGAGATGAAGCAAAAGGAACAGCAACCATCAGAACAAACACCAGTCCAAACAAAGGAGACACCATCTCCAAAGAATGTCGAACAAGTAAAACCAGTTGTATCCAAGCCATCAAAACCGGTTCCTAAAAGGGAAACGAAACCAGTTCCTGTTGTCATTCCTGACGTAGCAGAAAAAGAGAATAAACCGATTCAAAAAGATGCAAAGCCAGAGAAGCAAGAACCGCTTCGACCTAAGAAAAGAAGAAAAGTAGGGACTCCTTTAACGGACCGTGAACGAATTGAAAACGAAGCACTCGTCAAAGTTTTGAACGAGAAGATTTACGATATCGAATACGAGTTACGAGATCTTGCATATCGCGAATGGGTCATTCAAAAACAAGTTGATGCTGTGCAAGAACAACAAGAGGCAGAGAAACTTGCAGCGCAGTTAGAAGAAATCTTAGTGGCCTTACAAAAGTTATTGGACGACTTAAACGACAACGATTACTTATTCGATCAAACTTATTTGGAGGAACTGGGAATTCATTTGGTTCATAAGATTAGTAACCGGGAATACGTCGGTGACAATCGTTTCATTCTTTACTTTGATCAGTTGATTTCTGAAATCGAGAAAAGTAAGGACCGAGTAGAACAATTAAAAGAGCGAACGGAAGAAAAAGGCGAAGAGTTAGGACTGGTCGAAGAAGACTACAACCGCTATTTGGATGAGTATTACAATCAAGAAAAGATTTCTGGTATGGTGCAGGATATGGTTCAAAGACAAGAAGCTATCCTCCGTGATATCGATGGAAAACTTGCGAATGCGGTATCTACTTCTGAGCGAACTCATTACGTGATGGATGGCATCAGTAAGCAGACGAAAAACTTAATGGCTGGTCTTGCAATCGGAATGTTAGTGCCTGGAATTCGGGGTGCTTCTGCCGTCGCCTTAGGTGTCGTTGCAACGGTCACAGGAATCCGTCATTTGGTGGCACCTCCATCTCATGCCGTTCATGAAAAAACAGTTAAGGTCGATGACTATCAGAAAATTATTCGAAAAGGATCCATGGACATCAGTATGGCAAGAGCGTTATTAAACGAAAATATGAAATATTTAGAAGATGTCATGGAACAATGCGAAAGAGAGTTTTCTTCGTATCCGGCATACGACTCCATTGCAGCAGATTTTGAAAAGTTACAAGTCGTTTTAATGGAGCAAGATGCTTATTTTGCTAAAATGGAAGATGACTTATACAAAAAAGAAAACGTCAATAAAGAGCAATTGAAACTTGTTCGTGAATAAAAAAGAAGCTAATCGTTTGGATTGGCTTCTTTTTGTAAGTAGACCTGATGATTATTTTGTAGTCGTACATCATCGGGTTTGTATTCTAGGGCGATTGTATTCCAGTACACAGCATAATCATATTGCTTTAGTCGGAATGATGAAATCGCTAATAAATCGTATAAGGTTCCGTCAAAACTCATGACTTCGTTGATGTATGTCTTAGGATGCGTTTTGATTTTTAATGCTTGTAGAGCAGTATGAATGCACTTTTCATATTCTTCTTGTGAATAATACAAAAAGGCAAGTTCTGTATAACCATCGCGTAAGTATGGCGCTTCTTCGATGGCTAACTTTAACCACATTTCGGCTTCACGGTACCGTTTTAGATGAAAGTAGGATCTAGCAATGAATCGCATCGATGCTGCTCGTTCATCTTTCCAAGTTGCGGTCTTTAGCGATAGGTGTTTAATTAACGTATCGATACAACGATTCCATTTGTGGTAATACATGTACTCGCGTCCCAAGTAGTGGACGTTACGATCGTTTTCGGGATCTTCTTTTACAGAAAGTTCTAGTAAAGGTAGGTAAGAAGATCTCGATTTCTCATGATCTGGGTAATGATTCAATGTGATAGAATCGATTGTCACAACTCGTTCTTCTTTCAGTGCTGTTAAGACTTCATGAACAGGATGGGTCCATTTATAATCTTTCTTGGTGTGGATTTTATCTAGGTAGAAGTTTACAATTGGGTTGTTGTTTTCATCTAGACTCCAATTGTAATTGTATCTTGCTCTGGTTGTATCAGGTTGCCAATATTTTTCTAGTTCTTTGCGCCAGCCAGGCATGAAGACTTCATCCAAATCCGTACAGACACAAATATCGGTATCATCTGGAACCATTTTTAACGATTCGTTTCGGGCGACGTCAAATCGCCACGGTTTGAAAACTTTTGTCTTGACGTGAATTCCGCATTCTTTTAATTTTTTTACGGTATCATCGGTAGAACCGGTATCCAATACGTAAATTTCATCTGCTTCTTTTACCGATTCGTACCAGCGCTCGACAAACTTTTCTTCGTTTTTGCAAATTGCGTATACGACTACTTTGTATTTGTGTTCTGTCATACTATGGTCCTGTTGGTCCTGTAGGTCCTGTCGGTCCTGTTGGTCCGGTTGCTCCGTCTGGTCCTGTTGGTCCGGTAGGTCCTGTAGCGCCGTCTGTTCCGGTTGGTCCAGTAGGTCCTGTTGCTCCATCTGTTCCGGTTGGTCCAGTAGGTCCCGTAGCGCCGTCTGGTCCTGTTGGTCCTGTTGCTCCATCTGTTCCGGTTGGTCCAGTAGGTCCTGTTGCTCCATCTGTTCCAGTTGGTCCAGTTGCACCAGTTGATCCGGTTGGTCCTTGTGGAATCGTCAAGTTTAATATAAAGTTAGGTGAAGTTCCCGTAATGGTTGCTGCTGCTTGAGAACCAGGAGCACCTGTCGATACGGTTCCGATTGTCAAGTTTGGTGCAGTTCCTGTAGGTCCTGTAGAACCTGTGGCACCCGTCGGTCCTGTTGGTCCTGTTGGTCCACTCGGTCCTGTAACACCTGTTGGACCTGTAACTCCGGTTGCACCAGTAGCGCCCATAGGTCCAGTTGCACCGGTTGGTCCTGTAGCACCGATTGTTCCAGCTAATCCTTGCGGTCCTGTTGCACCTGTAGCGCCCGTCGGTCCGGTTGACCCTGTAGAACCTGTCGGTCCAGTAGGTCCCGTAGGTCCAGTTGCTCCAGCAGGTCCGCCACTAGGTCCAGTCGGTCCTGTTGGCCCAAAACAGAAGATTGGAAAACGTGCTGGTCTATCTGGTCTACAATCATTATTTTCAAAAAAATCTCTATTCATTTTATTCTCCTTTCTAATATAAAATATGATTGAACGAAGAAATGCGAGACACCATTAACCCAGAAAATCATGACTTTTTATAAAATTTGCTGTATTTTTTTCTGAATTACTCAAAATTTAGTAGTTGGTCTTTTTTTGATGTCTTTCATCATAAGATGAGATAGAGGTGGAAAATGAGAACATATACGGTTCAAAGAGGAGATACGTTATATGGAATATCCAAGCAGTTTGGAGTGAGTGTTTCAGAAATTAAGCGTTTGAACAATTTAACTAGTGATTCGATTACGGTTGGAGATGTGTTACAGATTCCTACGACAGGAAATACAACTTATACCGTTCAAAGAGGAGACTCCTTATACAGTATTGCTAGACTTTACAATACGACAGTTGATGCGATTAAACAATTCAATGGACTTACCAGTGACTTATTGTCGATTGGAATGGTTTTACAAATTCCCGCACTCGATGGCAATGACTCTTCCGGTTACGTGAATTACACGGTTAAAAAAGGGGATTCTCTGTATAGTATTGCCAAATCGTTTGATACGACTGTTTCTGAAATTATGTCGTTCAACAATCTATCGTCGACAGTACTCAGTATTGGGCAAGTTTTAAAAATTCCTACGATGGAAACGGGTCAAAATTATGGTGTTTACTTAGTTCAAAAAGGGGATACTTTGTATTCAATTGCCAATCAATATGGTATTACCGTATCAGAACTCAAGGCTTTGAATCATTTAACGAGTGATCAACTCAGCATTGGAATGATGTTGAAAGTTCCTGGAACTGGTGTCATTTTAGAGTGTTATGGCACTAATTACACGGAACCTACTTACATTACGCATACAGTTGTTAGAGGAGATAATTTGTATTCGTTGGCATCTAGATATGGTGTCAGTGTCGACAGTATCAAGAGACTGAATAACTTGACTAGCAATCTGTTATCGATTGGGCAAGTATTAAAAATAAAGGAGGCTTAAAATGGCTTTAATTTCTTATGAAGAGTTTCAAAAGACAGATGCTTATCCAGCATTTGCAAAACAAAATTCGGATGTTGGATATTTAAAGGTGCAGGCATTTATGGCCGATCAGGCAATTCCGATTCCCGACGTGGAGATTTTAATTACTAAAGAAATTGAAGGTAATATTGTTGTTTTTTTTCGCGGGTATACGGATTCTAGTGGCATTATCGATAATATTACTTTACCAGCGCCAGCAGATACGTACAATGTATCGACGGAGACGTTTTCCGAATTTGAAGTGTACGATTTGACCGCAGTCAAAGAATCTTTTCAAACCTTAAAAAAATATACGATTGGAATGTTCGGAGGATTAAAAGTGTTGCAGTACATCAAAATGGTTCCTATGATTCAGGGAGGTAGCTATGCCCGTTAGAGTTCCGGTCGTTCCAGAGTATATTACTGTTCATTTGGGTGCTCCTAATGAGGCTGCTCGGAACATTACGATTCCGTTTATCGAATATATTACGAACGTTGCTACGTCTGAAATTTATCCTTCTTTTCCAACCGATGCGATCAAAGCTAACATTTTAGCTCAGATTTCGTTTGCACTCAATCGTGTCTACAACGAATGGTATCCTTCACAAGGATACGGATTTGATATTACAAGTGATCCGACATATGATCAGACATTTCGGGAAGATAGTCAATTTTTCGAAAATATCGCTGTCATTGTAGATGATCTATTTAATGATTACATTCGAAGAGAGGGGCAGATTCAACCACTTTTTGCACAGTATTGTGCTGGTAAAAACGGCAGTACTTGCAATGGACTTTCGCAATGGGGAAGTGTCAACTTAGCCAATCGTGGTTTTGATCCATTGGAGATTTTAAGATATTATTATGGTGACGATATCCAAGTTGTTTACGATGCTCCGGTGGAACCTTTGATGTCTTCTTATCCGGGATTTCCACTTGCGGTTGGTTCGGCCGGAGATCCGGTAAGGACTCTAAAAATTCAATTGAATCGGATTGCCAATAACTATCCGGCGATTCCTGTCATATCGAATTTAAATGAGTTTTTCACAGTTGAGATGGAACGAGCAGTTAAAGTATTTCAAGATATTTTTAGTTTAGAGCAGACTGGGGAAGTAGATAAATCGACTTGGTATAAAATTAAATATATTTACAATAGTGTCAAACGAATTGCCGATTTGGAGAGTGAGGGAATAAGTGAAGAAGAAGCGACACTTCTTTATGAACAAGCATTGGAATATGGTGATCAAGGTCCCTATATTCGACTTCTTGCTTATTTACTATCCGTGATTGCCTATTTGGATTCTTCTTTGCCGATGTTAGAAGTAGGAGATGTCTTTGATGATAATTTACAGGAAATGCTCATTGCGTTTCAAGAAAAGTATGGATTGGATGCGGATGGAAAGTTGGATGTCGAAGATTGGCCTGTCCTTTTAGATGTCTATAATCAATTGTTAGAGTCGGTGCCAAGTAAGTACTATGACTATCGCGATGAGTTTTATCCGGGATACTTTTTGTCAATCGGTATGACTGGCGATGACGTCAAGAGACTGCAACAATTTTTATATCAAATCTGCGTACGAAAGAAAAATATACCTGGTGTACGAGTCGATGGTACATTCGATTCTTTGACTGAGTCTTCGGTAAAAGCGATTCAAAAGATGGCGAATCTTCCTGAAAACGGTGTGGTTGGACCCGCGACATGGTACCAGATTGTCGAGATGTCTAAGAGTTAGCAAACGGAAAAACGTTTGCTTTTTTTGTCTTCTTTGACTATACTAATGATAGTAGATGAGTAGCAGTTTGTACTCATGAAAAGGAGGATGCCATGAAAAATAAAGAACGTATCATCGCTATCGTTTGTTTTGCATTGTTCATTGTTTTCTTGGTTTTCTTTCTCGTTTTCTGGGCTTTGTTTCGAAGTGACTCTTCCGGTGACTCTTACGATGCTTCCAAGTGGCAGATTACGATTGTGTACCGACTCATCAACATTCGGGCGGAGGCTAGTTTGGATGCTGAAATTTTAGGACAAGTGAAACAAGGAGAAACGTACGATGTTTTAGGTTATACGGTCGATGAAGAGTACGAATGGTATCAGATTGAAAAAGATGGAATCAAAGGATATGTCGGATCTAAGAAGGATGCTCCTTATGTCAAAGAGTCTGGGCAGGCTAAAAAGTCTGATATCGAACTGAAATATTACGATGAATATGTCGTGTTTGTAGATGGCAACATTACGTTAGATGGCCTTACGTGTACCTCTAGTTACGGCTGTGATATTACGTATGAGATTTTAGATGATGATTACATTCAGTATATTGCAACGGACTCTTTAGGAACGAGTGTTTATAAGACACAACGGTACTACATGGTGTATTCCATTTCCAATTTTGAACGAGAGTACGATGATGTTACGGTTCGTGGTACGTTTTCTAATTTGAGTGATGGACTTCATATCAATTTACAAGTTTGGAATAAAATCTTGATTCCACCAGAGTCTTTATCGCCAACGTTTTACTATATCATAACGCCGTATTCGGATGTGGAAACGATTTCCACAATCAATGAAAGCGTCGTATCTTTGGAAACACCTAACTTGATGTTTCAAGCAGGGAACTTATTGGATAGTACTGTAAATGCGTATCAAGATTTGGTTTCTAATCCGTACGAATTTTCACCTAAACAGGAGTATTTAATTGGCGGCGTTCCTGCTAACTCTTGTATCAATGTCGATTATTTGATTCCAAGGAACGTTCATCAGTACTTTACAGAACCAGTAAAATATTTTGAATTTGGATATCGGTCATCGTTACCGAATGCGGTTGGATTCCGTTCTTATTTATCAGAAAAGTATGTAATGCCTTACTAAAAGATGTGAAAAATGCACATCTTTTTTTCTTTTTTACATAAAATAAAAATAATTAGCACTCTCGCTTGACAAGTGCTAATTAAGTGAGTATAATGGATGCTAGTGAGGTGATATATATGTATGGAATGCCTACTAATCAAGAAGAAGATGTATTAAAAAAATATGGTCGTGACATTACGAATGAGGTCAAGACTAGAAAGACAGATCCGGTAATTGGCCGTGATGATGAAATTCGTAGTATTACGAGAATTTTATCTAGAAAAACGAAGAATAATCCGGTTTTAATCGGTGAACCTGGTGTCGGTAAAACTGCTATTGTCGAAGGACTTGCCCAGAGAATTGTCAAAGGCGATGTCCCAGAAAGTTTGAAAGATAAGACGATTTGGGAACTCGATATGGCTTCTTTGGTGGCTGGTGCCAAGTATCGTGGTGAATTTGAGGAACGTTTGAAAAACGTTTTAAATGAAGTTAAGAAAAGTGAAGGAAACATCATCATGTTTATCGATGAGATTCACATGATTGTCGGAACTGGTGCGGAAGGTGCCATGGATACTTCTAATATCCTAAAGCCGATGTTGGCGCGTGGTGAGATTCATGTCATTGGTGCGACAACGTTAAATGAATATCGTCAATATATTGAGAAAGATGGTGCCCTAGAACGAAGATTCCAAAAGATTATCGTTCATGAACCTTCTGTCGAAGATACGATTACGATTCTTCGTGGCTTAAAGGAACGTTACGAAATCCATCATGGTGTTACGATTCAAGACCGTGCTTTGGTTTCTGCTGCGGTATTATCCAATCGTTATATTACAGATCGCTATTTACCAGATAAGGCTATCGATTTGGTCGATGAGGCATGTGCAACGATTCGTGTACAGATGGACTCTGTTCCGACAGAACTCGATGAACTTTCTCGTAAAATCATGCGTTTGGAAATCGAAAAAGAAGCCATTCGTAAAGAAAAAGATGATATTTCTAAGAAACGTGTTGCTGAAATCAATACGGAATTAGATACTTTACGAGAACAAGAAAACGAGATGAAAGAAGCTTGGAATAAAGAGAAGGGAATCAATGATCAAATTAAAAACAAGAAGAGCGAAATTGAAAAAGCAAGATTCGATTTGGAACAAGCGGAAAACAATTACGACTTAGAGAAAGCGGCTAAATTGCAACATGGTGTATTACCGAGACTTGAAAAAGACTTGGCAGAATTACAGGGCTTAGAGAAAAATAAGTTATTGAGTGATGTCGTTACTAGTGATGATATTGCTGCTGTCATTTCTCGTTGGACGGGTGTACCAGTTGCTAAGTTAGTTAGTACTGAAAAAGAGAAATTATTGTCTTTATACGATAACTTAAGACATCGTGTCATGGGACAAGATGAAGCATTGAAATTAGTAAGCGATGCTATCATTCGTTCTAGAAGTGGTATCAAAGATCCAAATCGTCCGATCGGCTCTTTTATCTTCCTAGGTCCAACTGGTGTTGGTAAAACAGAAGTTGCTAAGAGTTTGGCATATGAATTATTTGATGATGAACGTCACATGATTCGTATCGATATGAGCGAGTACATGGAGAAGTTCTCTGTCTCTCGTTTAATCGGAGCCCCTCCAGGATACGTTGGATATGAACAAGGTGGCGAGTTAACGGAAGCGGTTCGTAGAAACCCTTACAGTATCATTTTGTTCGATGAAGTAGAAAAAGCTCATCCAGAGGTTTTGAACTTGTTGTTACAGATTCTAGATGATGGTAGATGTACGGATTCGAATGGTCGTACGGTCGACTTTAAAAATACGATTATTATCATGACTTCTAACGTCGGCAGTGAGTACATTCTTTCTGGTCAAGATGATAAAGTAATGGAAGAACTTCACAAGCATTTTAAACCAGAATTTATCAATCGTGTCGATGAAGTTATCGTATTTAAGAAACTTACGAAAGATGTATTGTACGAAGTCTTAGATAAGATTGTTCGTGAGATTGAAGATCGTTTGAAGGACTCTCACATCCAGATTCGTTTGACGGATGCGTCAAAGAACTACTTAATCGATAAAGGTTACGATGAGTTTTATGGCGCTCGTCCATTGAAACGTCTCGTCAATCGTGAAGTAGAGACAGTATTAGCGAAGAAATTAATCGACAACGAAATCAAACCGGATAGTATTGTCACAATCGACTATCAAAATCATCAGATTCTTGTCAGTTAGGAAAATGTCAAGCGCAAGCTTGATTTTTTTATCATTTTATCATTTCTATGTTATAATCAATTTATAATAGTGAGAGGTTTTAATTATGAATGAGGTAAATCAACAAAATAATATGAATACAGGGAATCTGTCTACACAGGATGTGAATTCCTTTGTAGGTGGGGCAGTTCCACCTAGCGATCCGAATGAGACATCTATATCTTTTCAAATGCCAGAGACGACTTCGGTAGATACTGGAACATCCGCATCTACTACAAGTGATGTAATATCATCCGATACTTTGGTTGTGCCATCGTTTCCTGAGGTACCAGAACAGGTGTATGTAGATTCTTCGACACCTAGTATAGATTCTCCAATCGTCGGTAGTAATGATTCTTCTAATGTTTCTCCAATTGAAAATGTTTCTCCTCCTACAACTGTATCAGCATCGCAATCATCATCCACATTGCAATCATCATCAGTATCGCAGCCATCCGCTGATTCATCTGTTTCAACAACACAACCCAATACGAATTTAGGAGGTCCTGAACAGCCTAATGTTGATAGTCCACAGAGTTCTCAGACCGGTGGTTCGATACCTCCAACCGATAATTATTCCAATACTAGTTCTGTTGGTATGAGCTCTTATAAAAATAATTATGACACTTTAATTGCAGAATTTATTGGTCCAAATTATGAAAAATTTTTTAAGAGGTTTAATTTTTCCGCATTTTTCTTTACTACCTTTTATTTTGCATATCGAAAAATGTATTTGTATGCTCTTATTGAATTTTCTTTATTTTTATTTATATCTCATTTTTTTGAGTCTTCCATGATTTCGTCTTGGATTTTTGAACTCATTTGGAGTATTTTGATTGGAATCATATTGAATCCTTTATATCGCCATTTTGTTAAAAGAAAAGTTCGAAAAATCATATGGAAAAATCCAGATAAAAGTTTTGAAGAATTAAGAGAAATCTGTATTCGTAAAGGTGGTCGAAGCATTCTTTCTATTTTTATTTGGATAGCTATTTATATTGCTATTGTTTGTGTGATAACTGCTATTTCAATTCTTTTTGAATTTTCGTTTTCTTATTTCTTGTTTTATACGTTACTTAATTTGTTTCAAATTGCTCAAAATTCTACAACACCTATGGAAAATCCTACTTACGAAGGAGTTCTTTCATATGATACTGCCGTTATCATGGACGATGAGTTTACAATGAGTGTTCCGAGCGTGTTCACAGATAATTCGGATTATTATAATTATGATTATTCGTTTGAATCTGGCAATGGTGTTTTTGATGAATGTAGTGCCCAATTAGTAAAGGTGGATAATTTTTATCAAGCTGATAATTTGATAACCCAAATGGCTCAATACCATAATTCTGAAACTGGGTCTAATACCGCTTTTTATACTACGGTAAATGATATAGAATGGTATTGGTTTTCTAATACAGATAGTTTTGGCACAACCTATTATTATGCAACATCACAAGGTAATCAATTGTATCTGTTTACTTATGAGGAACAAGAAAGTGCTGATACTTCGTGCGATAGTTACCGCGAAGAAATTTTGAATTCTATTCAAAGACAATAATTTGATTCATTTTCGTTAAGCAGACGAATCGTCTGCTTTTTTGATTCTATTTTATCTAATAAATTTGAAAGTAATGATTTTTTATTTTTATCTGTTTCTAAAAGATGATATAATTAAAGTATAGTAGGTGAGGATATGAAAAAAAATAGAGGTATTACAATTGTTGAGTTGATTGGATTTATTATTGTATTAGGAATTATTATCGTATTAGTAATCCCTAAGATAACGGAATATATTACCGGTTCTAGAGAGAAAACGATGGTTCAAAATGCTGAGATTTATTTAGAGTCAGCGAAAGTTTTGTATCACAGTCAATATATGCTTCCGGAAGCAGGTCAAACTGATGCGTTAAGTGTATGTGATATTAGGGTTCGTTCTGGTGGAAAAAGTCCGTATGGTGCGGAATGGGATTGTGGAAAGAGTTTCGTTGCTGTTTATAATCCTGATAATAATCAATATAATTACTATGTTCAGTTAGTGGATGCGAATGGAAATGCTTTGCCATTAACAGAAGAGGGACATTTTCATGAAGATTTAGTCGTAGTAGAAAGTGATGGTAACTATCCGACACGATCTGACGATAGGTTGCTCATTATGAGAGCAAAAGTTGGCGATTACGTTAATTATGATGCCGGTGTTTGGGAGACTGATATGGCACTACCTACGCAGGTTGGAACGATTGGAGGAGTTACGGCAGGAACTAGTCGAAATAATAGTGTCTCTTGTTCCAATGTTACTTCCATTTTATCCGGATGGCGAATTTTGTCGAAAAGAGATGGAAAAGTTACTTTAGTTAGTGCAGGTAATCCACTTTGCTATTATCATGGTGGAACGGATAATGCTTATACATCAGAACAGTATCTAAAAGGAAATTTAGATTGGGCATCTAAGTACGTTTCTAGTAAGGCAACTAGTGAAGTAGACGCTCTTTCTTTTGAAGATTTTAAGAATGAATTTGCACTTTCTGTATCCGTTTTAGGAAAGGAAGACTTATTGAATTATTGCAAAGATACTAGCAATTGTGAAATGAATGAAGATTCAGAAGGTGCCATTGCAAATGTTTCTGATTCTAGTTTGTTCCGCATCGATGCACCGTACTATTTGGCATCTTCTAAGGACACGGCAACGTTATGGAGTGTGGCAACCGATGGAAATATTACGTCTTTTACAAATCAAGCACAAGGTATTCGTATTTTGATTACGTTAAATAGTGATGTTGTTGCAAAAGGAAAAGACGAAAACGGTGCGTGGATACTATCTTAGCATATTTTGACGGAACGGCACGTTTATTATATAATATAGATAGGAGGATTTTTATGAAAGAAGATTTCAAAAACATTATCTTGATGGGACTTGGTGCAATGTCTTTGACGACAGAAAAAGCACAAGAAATGAAGAAAGAACTTTTAAAGAAAGGAGAAGAAGTATACGAAAAGGGAAAAGTAGCAAATGAAGAATTAAAGCATAACATCGAAGAAAAGATTAAAGAAAACGTTACAGTCGTATACCAGACGCCGGATTTATCAAAAGAAGATCTTGCTAAAAAGATTCAAGAGTTATCAGATGAAGATAAGAAAGAAATTATGGATTTATTAAAGGATAAAAAATAATATGAAGCGAGAAGGGAAACGCTTAAGTAGCATTGTACGTGTCATCAATAAATATCATCTGGTAAAAGAAGCGACTCCCGAAAGATTACGTCAGGCTTTAGAAGAATTGGGACCGACATTTATTAAGATTGGTCAAATTATGTCTTCTAGGCCTGATTTGGTTCCTAAGGAGTATTGTGCAGAATTAAAGAAGTTACGGAGTAACGTAAAACCGATGGAGTTTTCTCTCGTTACAGAAATTCTAGATCGTGAGTATAATGGCGAAACTTGGAATATATTTGCATCGATTGAAGAAGTTCCGATTGGATCTGCTTCGATTGCTCAAACCCATCGGGCTACTTTAAAAAATGGCGATGAAGTTGTTATAAAAATTGAACGAGAACACGTCTATGAAACGATGACACAAGATATCAAACTGTTAAAAAGTGTCGTTCGGCTTTTACATTTAGATAAATTATTTTCGAGTGTTTTGGATATCGATTCTTTCTTAGATGAGATGTATCAAACGGCTTTGGAAGAAATGGACTTTTTGATGGAAGCAAGACATATGAAAGAGTTTGCGAATAATCAAAAAGAGGTCCGTTACATCAAACCGATTCGTGTTTACGATGAGTATTGTACGAGAAATGCACTCGTTATGGAGTATATTGGTGGATACAATATCAATCAATTAGATTCTTTAAAGAAAGATGGTTACGACATCAAAGAAATTTCTGAGAAACTTGCCTATAATTATATTAAACAAGCATTGGATGATGGGTTCTTTCATGCAGATCCACATTCCGATAATATTAAGATTGATGATGGCAAAATCGTATTTTTAGATTTCGGTATGATGGGGAGACTAACACATCATAACAGAAAACTTTTGGATGCTTGCATTCGGGCGATTGTATCGAACGAATACAGTGAAGTAGGGCATATCTTAACGGTTATGAATACGAATAACTATCCAATCGACCATATGAGACTTAACAACGATATCAAACGCGTTTTGGATAAAAACAAGACAGCAGAGATTGCAAATATCGATATCAAAGGATTTGCACTTGATATGTTTTCGATGTTAAATGACAATAAGATTATTTTGCCACGCGATATTACGATGTTGTTACGTGGTATTATCGTCATCGCGGGATTACTAGAAGAAATTGATCCGACTGTCAGTTTGATGCAAGTATTACAAACGTACTTTGATCCAAAAGATATGTTTACTAAGGACAAACTAAAAGATTATGCATCGACGGTTGTCCGTAGCGGCGCTGATTTAATGGTCATTCCAAAAGAAACATTGACTCTTTTAAAAGGAATTAATACAGGTGAACTTCGCTTTAATGTCGAAATGACGGACTCTACTGGACAAATCACTAGAATGGAAAAGTTGTTCCATTTAGGAATTGTAACGGTTTTAGACGTTGCCTTAATCATCGGAATTCCTTTTATTAGCGATACAAATCCTGTTTTATTTGCATTTTATGTGATTGCCGCTATTATCTGTACATGCTGGTTATTTGCTAAGATGTTCGTATCTAGAATACGAAGGAAATAATTGAAGACGGAAGTCTTCTTTTTTTAATGGAAATATGGTATTCTAATAGTAGATAAAATATAGGAGTGATAAGATGAGTATGTTTGATATTCACAATTTAAATATCATCCAAGATGATGAAAACTATTACTTTTTTAGAGCACTCAATTTGGGTGATGAAAATGATATGAGAACTCATCTTACTACTACTTTTGATGGTACACTAGAAAAAGTAAGAACAGACCGGTCTAGATATGAAGGCGTAGCAAAGTACCAAGAAGGGGCACCGTTAAGTTTGGAACAGGCCTTTGATCACATCAAAATGCATCATCGTAAAGATACCAATTGTATTTCGTTAAGTAGCAATGCCAATGTCGCGTTGCTTTATGGAAAAAGTTTCTATCGTAACCACTATGCAATGATTAAAGTTCCGAAAACAGAACTAGGTAACAATACGGTTTTAGCAGGACCATATATGCTAGAAGAAGTTTCTAAAAAGATAGAAGAGTATCGTAAAAATCCTAATTTAGATGAAGTGACGAAGTATTATTTAGATGGTATCCAAAATGCCAAAAACAAAGCAAGAATCGAAGAACTTTTGAAAACTATTAAAGAAAAGAAAACATACGATGATGTGTTTCAAAAAGGTTTGATATTCGCTCAAGACAAACGAACGGATTTGGGAGATTATTCGGATAGTGAAAAAGAAAATTTAGAACGAGAAAAGATTCTGGCGATGTTAAAGGTAATTCCAGATGAAATCTTGCCAAATGCCAGTAATCTGTTTTTAATTCAGACGATTGGAAATGCCTTTTCTGCATCCGAACTGTTACATGATGGGGAGATTACAAAGGAAGAACTGCTAACGCCACCAAGCGAGTTGGTAGAAGTATTTGCAAGTTTACAACAACTCCCAAAAAACACTCCTCATGTAGAGGAGTTAAAACGAGAAATCTTGCAAGCCGTTACGAAAAACGATTCTTTGTTTCCGTGTTTTACGCATGAAAATGATAATCTTCCAGAAGAACATGATTCAATTAAGAAGATGTATGAACTAACGAAAAGTGGTACGAGTTATCATGAAGCCATTACAATGTATCATAAATTGTTTTATTTAGCAAAATCTAGACTTCGTAATTTGCATACAGTAAAAATACTAAAAGAGATAACGAAGGATAATCCAAAATACAAAGGAATTATCGAACAAATTAGCAAAGAAGGATTTGGAATTGAACCTGAAATCTTTTCAAGAGCCAAAGGAAATGGTCTTTCTGTCAGTGAAAATGTAAGAGTAGGAATCACACCGAAAGAACAAGAAATGTTTGATAAAGTGAAAAATTACTCGGAAGAGGGATTGCAACATGTTTTACAAAATCCACAAGAAGTTTTTTTAGAGTTCTTAGATAAACAATATCAAATTTCAGAAAATGAGTATTATGCGAATGCGGTCATCGATTTGTTTGATTGGGAAAGTATCGGAGTTGTTCCATTCTCTATTCAAAGAAGAGAACAATTGGTACAGAAACTCCTGGAATCTGATGTTGTTGGAACGTATCAAATGTTAAGAAGTCAAGGCACGAGCGAAAAAGAGATTGTAGGAAAACTTCTAACAGCCATTATCAAAGATAAAAAAATCGATGAATTAAATGAAGAAGAACAATTCACAAAAGATGATTTAGACGATTTCCTAGGATATTATATAATCAAAGGAACGAGTAATTTTAAACTGAAAGCATACCAAGCTTACGCCTATCAGGAAGCGGAGCGGATTATGGATGCACATCAGTTTGCATCTGTCGTGATGCCAACTGGTTCTGGTAAAAGTTTTGTTGCGATTGCAACTTTACTCAAAAATCCAGATCAAAAGATGCTATATTTAGCACCAAATGATGAAATTATCAATCAGGTAAAAAAGTATCTCGTTCAATATGTTACTGGTACGACCTCTAGTAAAACTACAGAGCAACTTATTCAAGAAAGATTTCCGAATTTACGATTTGCCAGATATCATGATTTGGTCAGTATGAAGCAAGATGAAATCATTCATTTCAAATATGATTATGTTATTTTAGATGAGTTGCATCGCAGTGGAGCTTCTGAATGGAGCAGGAAACTACAGAAATTAGTCGATTATCAGCATGATAATCCAAACTTTCATATGTTAGGAATTACTGCTACGGAAGAACGGGATATGGATGGCAAAGATATGGCTGAGTTTTGGGCAAAATACTTTAATTATAGTGATGAAGAAATTGCTAAAAACAAACATGTTGCATATTATATGAGCCTAGAAGATGCCGTATACTATCGATATGTATTAAATCCTAAAAAAGTTGCTTGTGACTACTTTTTAGCAACCAAAGAAGGACAAGGGTTGTTCCAAGAACTAGAAGAAAAAATGAAAGAAGTAGAAGAAGTAACTGGAAATGACGAAAATGTCAAACGGCTTGCTGCGAAACTAGATCATCTAAGAAGAAATGTTACCAAAGCAAAAGGAACTGGCGATATCATTTGTGAAAATGTACGGTTTGGCAAAAAATATATCGTTTTCTGTCCAGTTACTGCTGGAACTGTTACAGCGGAAGATGAAGATGGTAACATCATCGATAGTAGAGTATCTGGTACCGAGGCAATCGAGCATCAACAAAAGCAGATGATACAATATTTCCAAGATTACTTTGGGATTAGCGAAGAAGAAGCAAAACAAAGTATAGAATGTTATTCGATGTTAGGGGAGTATTCTAAATCTAAGAATACTTATGAATTTGAACAATTTCAAAAAGATACCTCTGATAGTCCAAATAAAATTAAGTTTATGTTTGTCATGAACAAGTTAAATGAAGGTGTGCATTTAGACAAAATAGACGGAATTATTTGGCTTCGTCCATTAGACCAAAATTCTAGAATTTTATATTTACAACAATTGGGAAGAATAATTCATACGATGGATTCAAATCATCCAATTTCAGAAGAAAATTTACCGATTGCTATCGATTTAGTGGGAAACTCTCTGCGTGTTAAATTACATAAGAACACTAAACAGAAAGATTCTTTAGAAGACTTAAAAACGATTCAAGGTTGGATTCTGGAACATGATAATAAGATTCCAGATATCAATAGTAATGATCAGTTAGAAGCAAGATATGCTAGTAAGTTACAGATGATTCAAAAAGAATATCAAAAGTATATTACGGGTGAATCTTCTATTGAAACATTGAAACCAAGAATGAGATACCGAGTGGAAGAAATCTTATCGATTGGTTCTCGTTTTGCGTTATGGAACTACGAGTTTCCAAAACGAACCAAACAAACTAGAGAGCAATCTACTCTTGATGTAGATGATGAGTTATTTGAAGTACAAGGGTATTTAAAAGATTTCTTTGATATTGCGACAGAGTTAGATTCTTATGAGATATCTGCTTTTCAAAAGAACTATCAACAAGTTATGGCTTACTACGTGGAACATGGTGATTTAGCAGTCAATACAAAGTCTGGTAGTTTAGGCAAATGGATTCAGACGCAAAGAACAAATTACAAGAACCATAAATTGTCAGGAGAACAATTTGAAGCATTGAATGCAATTGGAATGATATGGGCTA
>ENA-OOZQ01000016-OOZQ01000016.1-human-gut-metagenome-genome-assembly--contig:-NODE-16-length-166340-cov-8.674264_pt1 | contig 166340 bp, 196 predicted proteins | sample MGYA00241188_ERZ501399 | MGnify/ENA primary metagenome ERZ501399 (study PRJEB25962, sample SAMEA2042658) | human gut metagenome | biome: human gut; feature: human-associated habitat; material: faeces... | reverse complement strand
AAAAGTTTTTGTCATTTATGTCGCGACAACGACAAAAGTTTTTGTCATTTATGTCGCGACAACGACAAAAGTTTTTGTCATTTATGTCTTGACAAATTTTACATCCTATGATATAATCCACTCAACAAAACAAAATTAATGAGGAGGTGTGAAAAATGGAATATGAAAATTTTGTATTCTATGGCAAATGGAGAACATTGATAGAGGGTTTTGATGAAACTACTGCAAAAGAAATTTTATGGCAAATTATGTCTTTTGGTACATCTGGAGAAATTACTACAGGCGATCCAATGATTCAAGCAATTATTAAAGGAGCTATTGAGTGCAGTATGAATAAAGCAAAGGAAAGATATAATTCTGCCCTTAAAGCAAAAGGAAGGCAGCCAAAATACTCAAGTGACAAAATTAAAGAACTAAATGAACAGGGCATGGATAATCAAGAAATCGCAAATGCGCTTGGCTGTAGTCTAAGAACTGTACAAAGAGCACTACAGGAAGATGATTTTGATGAGCTATAACCTATTGACAAATTGGGAAAATGTGTTATAATAACAGTACAAAATTAATGGAGGTACAGAAAATGGCACAACTTTATAAAATGACGTTATATGTCTGCGACCTAGAAGACAACCTATCTCTAGACGAAATTAAAACTCTAATTGAGCAAGATGCTTTAGATGGTGTTACTGTAAATTGTGTTTGCCACTTTGCAGATGAACAGACTGGCCCACAAGTTGAATGGGATGACGACATTGATCTAAATTATCTAGACTGCCCTACTTCTACTTGGGAAAAATATTTTAATAACAATACAAAATTATAGGAGGTGCTTAAATATGGAAAATCGTTGTGTATGCTGCGGAGAAATTATTCCAGAAGGTATACAGGTTTGCTATTCTTGTATGAATTCATTTATAACTGATGTTGCTCCGGTACGACATGGACATTGGATATCGTTAACCGATTGCTCGAATGCGGGGGTATATTGTTCAATTTGTCAGAAAAAAGTATACAAGGAAGATTATGCTTGGTGTAATAGAAAAAATAAAGTAAGGTCGCCATACTGCCCTAATTGTGGCGCAAAAATGGATGGAGATGAATATAATGCCTGAATATATAGATCGGGAAGCGCTGCTTGCAGAATTTGAATGGCTGAAATCTGTCGAATATCCATATCAAAGAGATAGAACAGAAGACGCAATCCAGCGAATTAAAAACGCACCCGTTGCTGATGTGGCCCCGGTGAGACATGGGCGGTGGATTGAGAAAACGGTACCTGTGGGCAAATATTTTGAGTGCTCAAAATGCGGTGCACACGAAAACCCGCATACGGCAATTATAGGCGGATATTGCTGGCGATGCGGGGCGAAGATGGACAGGGGTGACGGCGATGCGGCTGATTGACGCTGATGAGTTGAGAGGTACTATTGAGAACGAACACTTCGGTGAATATGAGGATAAGGAAACGGCATTTTATTGCATTGATACAGCACATACAGTAGATGCTGTGGTTGTAGTGCGGTGTAAGGATTGCAAATATCATGACGAAGGAGAAGGTTATATTTATTGTTGGGCACTTCATATGAAATGTCCAGATGGTTCAGAGTTTTTCTGTAAGTACGGTGAAAGAAAGGAGGCAAAATACTAATGCGCCCGATTGATGCTGATGAACTAAAGAAGCTAAGAGACAAGTACATACGTGGAGAAATCAAATTTGATGATGAGTATGATTTGATTGATAAGTGTCCTACTATTGATATTTCTCCTATTATACAGAGACGCATTAATGAGGACATACAAGAAGTAAAAAAAAGAATCCCTGCTGCCCTTTTTGATAAGATTTCCGAAGAACTTCTAAAGGATCAATGTTGCAGTACTTGGATTCATTGTCTTGAATGTCTTACTGAAATGGCAGATGCTTGGGAGGAAATCAACGGCGAGAACCTAGTGTGGGTTCCTGGACATTATGAAAGAAAGGACTAAATTATGAAAAATGAATTATATTCGGAGGATTTGTATTGATGAAAAAGACTTTTACTGATATGGCTAGACATGGTGTCTGTGAAGTATGTGGTAAAGAGGCTCCCATAGTCGTTGCAGCATCTACCCTAGGCGCTTGTAGCAATGCTTATTGTGAAGAATGTTTGAACGAAGGTCTAGAGCCTTATAATGATATTGTAGGTACTGTTTGGTGCGTTGGTTGGGACAACCTAGCAGTTTGGGCAAAAGATAAGATTGAACGCACTCTCAAGAAGCTTGGTAAGACAAAAGAGGATATTTTGGCAGATGTTGAAGCTACAGAAAAGAGGTTCAATGAGGACATGTGTAAAATGGAGGAGAATTGGCTATGAATAAAATTACTTGTGGCCTTTTTATGTATCGCGGTAAGTATTTTTGGAAAAATTTTAGAGACATCCATATTCTTTTTAAACGCATTTTATTTACGCTCAAGCATGGCTACTCTCCTGTTGCCCGATGGGAAACCTTTGCATATTTTATATATATGATGCGAGAGATTTTAATAAATTATCGTCATAATAGATTCGGTAGTCCATGTGTTGTTGAATTCAATGATTACGAAACATGGGATGGAGAAAATGAAAAGGCATATGATATTATCCTTGATAAAATGATTGACCTTCTTGATAAAATGGACGAAAATAATGAAATTTATGACAATATGGATTGGAAAACAGAATATGAAACACGGATAAATGCTAAAAATGAGTTTTTTAAGCTCTTTAGCGAATACTTCTTTTCGTTGTGGGATTAAAGAAGTGAGAATAATATGATATTAATGGAGGTTATATATTTATGTTAACATCTTATGAGCGTGAAACAATTATTAATTTTAACGAAGAAGAAAAGACCGCCTCTGTTTATACTTTCAATAAGGCCTTGAGAAATAAGCTTAATAAACTTGTTGGTGTGAATCCGGATATCCATGTTGTTCGTAGTTCAGATGAAATGTCGGAATTTGAGGTGCCTAAGTCTTGGATTAAGGTCTCTCCTACTAAACAGGTAAATCTATCAGATGAGCAAAGGGCTGCAATCGCCGCTCGTCTACAGGCAAGCAGAAATAAGTAATATTTTTATTACAATACAATATTAATTCAAATGAAAATTTTAATAGTATAAACTCATGTGTATATGTGTTTATACTTAAATTAGCATTGTACTCCAATTGTATAATGATTAAATTTTGGAGGTTTTATTATGTCTTTAGAAGTATGCGTGATTGTTCTAGCATTTATTGTAGGACTTTTCGCTATTAACCGTTTTGATAAAAATAATTTAAAAAATATGCGGAGGTAAAATATATGAATAAATTATGTGAAAATTGTCAATATAATGGGCCATACTTGAGTATCATTAACCCTTGTGAGAATTGTCAGAATAATGATTTTCCTATTAATAAGACTGTTACCACTACTACAACTACTGATATGAAGACGTTGCAAATTACTTGTGGTAAAAATACCGGCGATGTATCTGTGAGTGAATTAAATATCAAACTTCCAACTGCCGATGAATATCGTAAAATTATTGAAGATTCTATGTACTATCCACAAGAATGGTCAGAACCAAAGTATATTTGTCCTAAATGTCATGAGGGTGGTATGCGCCGCAATGAAATGGTAGTACTAACTTCTTATCCTGCACAATATGAATATTGTTGTGATAAATGCGGTCATGTAGAATATCAATTTGGTTGAGGTGAATTATGAAAAAGAAAATTAGTTGCCCTGCTTGTGATGGGCATGGTTTTATTTCAAAATTTAATGATTGTTCCATCTGGAGTGAAAAATGTTTTGAATGTAATGGAACTGGTGAAATTGAAGTTCCAATGACGAATGGTGATAAATTTCGTTCTATGTCTGATGAAGAGCTTGCATCTTGGTTTTCTAAGCTCGTATATCATGATTGTGCGACTACGTTTAGATGCTTTGAGTGCCATGCAGATGATGATGGTTGCGCAAAAGAAATTTTAAAATTTATTAAAGAAGAAGCAGCCTATTAAGGAGTGGTTTGATGCGAAGAAGAAACTGCCCTAATTGCGGAGCTCCATATGATATTGATAAGAATAAATGCCCGTATTGTGGGACTTCTTATTATGATATGAGTGCCATTGATTTTGAAAGTGGTGAACCATTTTATTTGAAAATACGTACAAATATGAATGGGCAACAAGTATATATTACTCAATTAGTAAAGCCAATATTGAGCACAATTGAAATGTCGACAGATACGGTTAACTGTTATGACATCATTGGTAGGGAGATTGCAAGTTATATATCTAACAAATCATTAACAACAAATATAAGTTTTATGGGTATTCCAGATAAAAATGGAAATCTTATGACAATGACGGTTGAGTAATTTTGAATGGTGGTGATAATTATGTTTATTTGCTTGGATTGCGGATGTGTTTTTGACGAGCCTAAACATTGGATAGAAACACACGGTTTGGACTCCCCTCCATATGAAGAATGGGATGGGTGCCCATTTTGTGGTGGAACCTATGCAGAAACATATAAATGTGATAATTGTGGAGATTGGATAAATGGCGAATACGTTAAATTAAAAAATGGCGATAATTTTTGTGAAAATTGTTATGAAATAAGAGAAATTGGCGAATAATTTTGTGGTTTGGAGGTGGTGCGTTTGGCAAAACAGCAAAAAACACAACAGTATATATATAAAATTAATTCAAGTCTGCTCAAGCAAAATAATTGGGAATTAGAATTATCATTGTCAGACGCAAGAAAAATTCCTGGGGTTGTTGTTTCTTTGGCTGATTCGCAAATTTTAACTTGGATTAATGAATTAAACGGAACTGAGAATTATGATTCAAGAGCAAAACAAATTAAAAAAGACATAAAAGAAATTAAAAAACAACCAAATAGTGAGGACAATAAGAAAAAAGTTTCAGAAAAATATACAGAATTATATGATTTACAGTTCAAAAAGGATTATTTATGTGTGGTTTTTGATAAAAAATCTGATTATGATAGAGCAAATAAAGGATTTAAAGTAAATGGGGTCGCATATAAAAGATTGATTTGCACTACCAATGGAGTAAAAACATCTAGTGTTGTATATGCCGCAGATAGATTCGTTGAGTACAATGGGCAAAGTGTAAATATTCATGATGAGTTAAAGAGACGCATAGCAAATGGCAGAAATACAGATGTAAAGCTCTCTCCTGCTAAGTATGGAGCCTATGAATCACTTGCCGCTAGTGCATCAATTCCAGTTAGCTGGCCTAGATCTCGTGAAAGTAATATTCCCGGAGGCATTATTGTTGTAAAAGACTGTGTTGTTCATTTTAAGACGAATTTTATTGAAATAGATGACAGTGATCCAACGGTAGAGCCAAAAGTAACAGAAAAACATAATGAAGATTTTGAAAATAATATGTCGGATGGATGCTCAATGATGCTCCCCCATTTGTCTAAAAGGTGGAATGGAGAGCTAAATGGAGACTCAGAACATACAATGAGCGGATGTAATATGCGTTGTGCATTTACAAAAGGCATGGCTCTCACTTTTGATTTTATTAGATTCGCAGAAGAAATTATTGGTGCGTCTGCAGAACATCCAGAAAAGTATTTAATTAAAGATTATTGGGGAAAAGAAAGAGATATACGTGATGCTGATTTAATATTAACTGAAAGTCAGCTTAAGTTGTGCGGCAGTTATTCTTCATGGGAAGATTATTATGAAAAATGTATTGCGAATCATTATACTTTAAGGGTTACAAAGACATCTGAAGAAGAAAATGATGATATAAGACAATTAAATTATCAATTTATACAGTCTTTAGATCTTACAGATGATGATATAGATGAGCTTATTGCACCAACAGTTAATGAAATTAAAGATATTATGCAGTTAGATCCAAGAAAAAGCGTTGCATATTTATGTGGCAAGGGATTAAACGAGAAAAATGTAATTTTTGCTGAAAATATTGCAAAAGCGCTTATGATTGATAAAATTGCTATAAATGATCCTTATATTCGTTCAAAAATCAAAAAAATGATAAATAGACGAATAAAAGACGCTAAAATTGGTGTTTTGGATCTGCATGGAAACTTCCAAATCCTTTCTGGAGATTTATACGCTCTTTGTGAAAGTATGTTTGGATTAGAACCACATGGAATTTTAAAGGCTGGTGAAATTTATAGTAAATATTGGTATGATGAAGGCGTAGATAGAGTTCTTTGTTTCAGAGCACCAATGAGTAATGCTCATTCTATAGTTGCTCAAAATATATGTAAAGATAAAAAAGCTCTTGATTGGTTTCAATATATTGATACTTGTATAGTTGTAAACGGATGGGATACAATGCCAGCTGCATTAAATGGCTTTGATTTTGATGGTGATTTATTATTTACAACAAATAATGCGTCGTTGATAAGAAGACAAACTAATCTTCCTGCATTGAATTGCATACAGACAAAGGCTCCTAAAAAAGTAGTTAAAGAAGAGGATATAATTGTTTCAAATAAGGCTGGATTTGGCAGTAAAATTGGTTCCATAACAAATAAGATTACGCAAATGACAAGTTTAATGGCAAATTATGCCCAAAATAGTAAAGAATATGAAACATTAAGATATAGAACTCAATGTGGTCAAGCACTGCAGCAAAGAGAAATTGATAAAGCAAAGGGGATTTTACCTATTCCGATGCCAAAAGAATGGTATCAATATGGTGCAAATATTATAAAATCTGATGATTCTGAGGAAATTCAAGAGAAAAAAGCATTTAATCAAACAATTTGTGCAAATAAAAAGCCGTATTTCTTTATGTATAACTATGATACAGAAAGAATTAATTATCAAAAATTTATTGAAGAAGTTAATTCAAAATCAATTGGCCTATATGGCATTTCGTTTGAAGATATGCTAAAAATGGATAATTTAAGTGAAGATGCGGCGAAATTTGTTAAATATTGTTCTGCAAAATGCCCTATTGATATGTCTCCTTCTACTATGAATCGTATTTGTAGAAAAATAGAAGAAGAATTTGATGAAAATTTTTCTTGTGAAGAATTAGAATTTGGCTATAGTATTTATAAATCAAAAAATAATGTAAAAAGAAGCTCTTATGCAGAAATTAAAGGTTTGTGTGAACGTTATTTAATGGATTTAAAGACTTTAAATAGTAGAAAAATTAATAATGAAGAAGAAAGAAAGATATTATTAGAGGACAAAGACAGACTTCTTGAAACTCTTATAGAAGATATGACGTTTATTTGCCCGAATGAAGAATCTCTTTGTGATGTTTTATTAGATATTTGCTATACTGGGAAAATGAGTAAAACTATAGTTTGGGATGTTTGCGGTGCTCAAATTATTAAAAATATGTTAGAAAAACATGATAATACTCTCACATATCCAGAAAAGAGTGAAAATGCAGATTTTTGTTGTTGCGGAACGAAATTTTCTAATAAAACTATTAGAATTGGAGGTGAAATTATAGATGAGATTTAATTTTAATGAGAAAAGTAGGATTTATAGCATTATAGAGGATAAAAATATTGACGGGGTTAGTATAACTCAGGCAATTTGGAATGCAGCAATTTATTATACACAATTAAATCCTGTAGATAAAAATGACGTATTTTGGAAAATTGTTGACTTTATGGCTCAAAATTATAATGGTTTTATGTATCAGGGGTATATAAATACCATTAATAAGGATATTAATAAGGCTTATAAATATAAAATTAAAGATGTAAATACTATTAATATTACGAAAAGAGAAATGGATAAAATTATGTCTTTAAATGATATAAGAAAAGAAAAAATTGCATTTGTCATTTTAGCACTAGCAAAATATCAAAATGCCGAAAGTCAAAGAGATAATGATACATTTTATGCAAAGACTTCTGAAATATTTAAGTTTGCAAGGGTTGTTATTCCAGCCAAAGATAGGGATTTATATTTTGGGTTTGCATATAAGGAAGGATTGCTCAAACATAATTTTAGCATAGGTTATAATGCCTTGACTGCCGCTTTTGTAGATCATGATGAGGATGAAGTCGTTCTTACGCTTGATGAATATGATTATTTGGAACTTGCTTATGCGTTTTTGAATTATAAAAATGGTGGATATAAAAGATGTAAGGCGTGTGGAAGATGGTTTAGGACAAAAAATAATGCCGTACAATATTGTGGCAATCATAGGAATGATTATAAGCCAGTTGTTGAAAGAGAAATAGAGTGTATTGAATGTGGAAAAATATTTAAAGTGCCATCGTCTAATTCTAGGAGTTGTAGGTGTAAAGAATGCCAGCATCAAGCGACCTTAGTGAAATACGCTAAATATAACGCGAAGAGGAATACGTAGTTACCACCGACCATTTGAAACGAACAATACAAAATTAATGCAAAAATGCAAGTAAATCACTTGCATTTTTTGCTACCATAAAAAATGATTTGATACAAAATAGTAATGATATAAGAAAAAGCTTATATTTTATTAAATAAAACACACAACAGGGAGGTACAAAACATGGAACAATTAGCAATCGCAATTCCAAATTCAATTGAGAATCTTTCGCTGCCAAACCCAGAACTCCTACAGTTCTATAAGGATGTAGAAAATCGCAGTATTTGGATCGAGGGCGAAATTGATGAAAGTCTATTTGAAGCATCAAAGCTGATTATGAATTGGAACAGAGAAGACAAAGGTACTCCACCAGAGGATAGAAAGCCAATTAAGATATTTATTAATTCTCCTGGCGGCACATTAGAAGATACATTGTCTTTTGTTGGACTTGTAGAAATCAGTAAGACGCCAATTATAACTGTTAATATGGGATGGGCATATTCGGCAGCATGTTTAATTGCATTATCTGGACATAAGCGTTTTGCTATGCCAAATACTAATTATTTGCTTCATAGTGGAAGCGGTGGCTGTGGTGGTTCGTTTGAGCAAACAACTGAGCAAATGAAACAATATAAAGCCCTTGTTGACAAAATGAGAAATTATATTTTAGATAAAACATCCATTGACTCTAAGACTTTTAATAAGAAAAAGAGTACAGAATGGTATATCACATGCGAAGAGGCTGTTACTCTTGGCATGGCTGATGGAATTATTAAAGACATTGATGAAATTCTATAATTTGGAGGGACTATATGGCTACAAAGAAAAAGACTGTCGTAAATGAATTTAGTAAAGATACTCCTATGACATTAGACGATCACCCTTTCTTTGGGATAATCCCTGATAGAGAGCAAAAAGAACTTATGGATGCCGTATGGAAAAGAGATAAAAAGGTATTTCTTGTAGACTCGATTGCAGGTTCTGGTAAGACTCTTATTGCTACGGCATTAGGAGTGTTAATGGTAAAATATGGGCTATATGATCATATAGTCTATATAACTTTTCCAGGAATTTATGAGAAAACACAAGGATTTTTGCCGGGTGATTTGCTTACGAAGTCCGAACCGTATTTTCAGCCATTATATGATGCCTTAATTACAATAGGAGAATTACCGGATCATGTATGTAATACCTCTTCTGCTGCTATAGAAAATGGAACAGCATATATTGAATGCGCCGTATCAACATATATGAGAGGTATTAATATTAATAATGCCTTTGTAATTATTGATGAAGCTGAAAATGCAGATTTACAAACATTAACTAAGGTTATTAGTCGCATTAATGATAATAGCTCTGTAATTATTATTGGGAATATGATTCAATGTGATATGTATGATAAAACAAAATCTGGATTCTCTGCATGTATAGATTATATGACAAAAGAACATTTTGAAATTGCACAAAGATTTAGTCTTCATACTAATCATAGAGGCAAAATAAGTGCATTCGCAGATTTAATGTTAAATGAATATAAAGAACCTCAATATGGATTTATTTATATGACTCGCAATAAAATCAATGGCAAATTATATATAGGTCAACATAAAAGAACTATGGATATTACAGACATTGATGATTCGTGGTATCTTGGTTCTGGGGTGTTGCTCAAAAAAGCAATACAAAAATATGGTGAAGAAAATTTTGAGCGTACTATCTTATATGAATGCAAAAGCGCAGATGAATTAAATTATATGGAAGAAGTTTTCATTGGATATTATAATGCTGTTGATGATGAACAATTTTATAATATTGCTAAAGGCGGATTGGGAACTGGTGGCTTAAAATTTAGTGAAGAAAGTATTGAAAAAATGAGAAAGTCTCATCTTGGCCAAAGTAGACCAATGAGCGAAGAACAGAAGAAAAAATTGAGTGAAATAGCAAAAAATAGAAGTGAAGAAGTGAGAAAAAAATATAGCGAAGCAAGAAATAAATATATCCGTGAACATGGCACGTGGTCTGATGCGGGTAAAAAAAGAGTTGTACAAATTGACAAAAACACGTTAGAAACTATTGCAATATATGATAGTGAGACCGAAGCTGGTAAAGCAATTGGTCGTGAGTATACTCATATTGCGCAAGTATGCCGTGGTGAAAGAAAGACTGCATATGGATATATCTGGCGCTTTGCAGATGAATTGGAAGAATAAATACAGTACAAAATTAACAGGAGGAACAATAAATATGGCAAAGGCAAGTATTAATAAGAATTATAAACTCTCTGCAAAGGGAGTGCTTGGATTAGACGAGGATGGTATTATTGGTATTGAGAACCCTGATACTGGTGAATTTATTGAATTATCTAGATTGTTTGTAGATTTTCTAGAAAAGCCAGTGTCTATGTCTATTTCGTATGATGAGGATTATGAATAAAATACAAATTAGGAGGAACAAAAAATGAATAAAATACTAAAAAAGCAAGATATAATTAATGAACTCGCAGATCGTACAGGTTTTTATAAGTATAATATTGAAGAGTTTCTAACTGCTCTAGAAGCGCTAGTTGTTGATGTTATGCAGGAAGCAAGTTTTGATGAAAATGCTGAGATGAAATTAATCCCCGGTGTTACAATTGGCGCTCGTAGAGTTGCCCCACGCGAAGTTAGAAACCCGCGTGATAATACAACTTTGATGGCCCCAGAAAGAGTTATTCCATATGCCAAATTTAGCCAGCCATTTAGATATAGAATTAATGGCGAATAATTGGGGTGATTTTATGGGGTATGAGAAATTAGTTAATGAAAATGAAGAACAATATATATTGCGTATATGCTCTATGAAAGAGTCACAAGGCTTAACGTGGCAAAATATTGCGGACATATTAAATGAATCTCTTGGATATAATTATGGCGAAAGTGCATATAGAAAAAAGGTACAGAGTTTTAATAAAATGATGGAAGCGAATGAAAGTACATTTTTCACTGAGGATGAATATTTGAAGAAAATTCGTGAAGAGAAGGAAGAGCTTTATAAAGCCAAAAAACAATTTCAAGACCAAAGGCGTGAATATAATAAAATCCTTACTATGGATGCCCGCTCAGACCATTTAACAGAAGAATTAATTAAGGTCGCTAAATCTCTTCCGGTTCGTGAATTAAATAATTTTTCAGATATTCCAGTAGTTGAATCTGGCAAAGAGGCTATTTTGGTTTTAGCGGATTGGCACTATGGAGAAGTCTCAGACAATATTTGGAATAAATATAATACTGATATATGCAAGCAGAGAGTGCAAAAGCTTTATGAAAAAGTTTCTCAATATTTAAAGTATAACCATGTTGAAAAATTGCATATTATGTTACTTGGCGATGAAATTCATGGCGCTATTCATTCTGGCTGCAGAGTTATGTCTGAAGAAAATACATGCGAGCAACTTATGCATGTCTCTGAAATTTTGGCGCAATTCATTAATGAGCTTTCTGCTAAAGTGAAACAAGTTGATGTATATTCTACATATGGTAATCATGCAAGAACAATCCAAAATAAGGATGATAGTATTCACTCAGATAATATGGAACGTATTATTCCATGGTGGTTAAAGCAAAGATTACAGAATAATAATCGTGTTAATATAGTTGAAAGTGATTATTATGAATTTATTGCATTTAGTGTGTGTGGATATAATATAATTGGTTGCCATGGAGACCTTGATAAGATTAAGAATTTTGGCGTTATTGCAAATACTATTTTTTCAAAGCTTTATGGGAAGACAATTGATTATTCGTTCCTTGCAGACAAGCACCACATTGAAGAGTTTGAACAACTTGGCATTGAATCTATTCTAGTTCGTTCCTTATGTGGAGCAGATGAGTATTCTAATAACAAGAGATTATATTCATCTCCGGGACAAACATTAGTAATTTTTACACCGGAAGATGGTAGACAGTGCACCTATAATATTAAATTATAAACAATACAAAATTAATATTATTTCGGCAGTAATTATTAATTACTGCCGTTTTAATAATATAAATAACAAAAAATAAAGGAGAACATAATAAAATGGAAGACATTAAAAAGAATTTTAAGTTAGTTTTTAACCCCGGATGCGCCAGACGTTTATTGCGCGCTGGATGTACTATTGCAGATATTAAGCAGTCTAAGGAAAACCCAGATAAGACTATTTTTGTTTTTAAGCGTGACGAAGCTTTCGAGGCTGCGTTTTCGGAGCTGAATGATAGTCTTAAGAAACAGGCAAACGATGAATCCGTTGAGATTTGTCACGAATAATATATAATATTCGTGACAAAATGCTAATCAGGAGGGAGGAAGAGTTATGGCGGCAGGTAAAAGTGCTGGAAGAAGACAAACTTCTAAGGCTTGTCAAATTGAAAAATATTTGTGCCCATATTGTAACACCATTAAAAAAGCTGGAGATTTTTATATGAGCTCTGATCCGCTTGTGATGACTGGCAAAACGGTAATGTGTAAGGATTGTGCAGAAAAGATTGCAAGAAATTATAATGCTAGGACTAAGACATATGGTGATTGCACGAAGGCGTCCGTCCAAGAAGCACTTGAACGTCTTGATAAACCCTTCCTCGAAAATATTTGGAATTCTAGTTATTTTGAGTATATAAATGATAAAAATCCAAAGCAACGTAGTAATATATGGGCGGCATATATTAAAAATATTAGTATGCCGCAGTATAAAACGATGCGTTGGCGTGATGGGGATTTATTTGCAAATTATAAAGAGGAAGCAATTAAGCAAGCTAAACAAGATATTGGAAAGGAATTATCAGAAGACCAACGCCCAAAAAATCAAGAAATCAATGAAGAGTATGAAAAGAACCGTATAGATGTTATTAGATTACTTGGATATGATCCTTTTGAACATGAACAAGAAGAAGATAAACCACTACTCTACTCTCAGTTGATTGGATATTTGGATGCAAGTGGAGAAAATGATGACATGATGAGAATTTCTTCTGCGATCACTATTGTTCGTGGATTTTCGCAACAGGCAAAACTGGATGATATGATTGCAAAGGCTATGTCTTCTCCAAATGTTTCTAATAAATCTGGTGAAATTAAATCTTACCTAGATTCTAAGAAAAATATAGCCTCTACCGTTTCTTTGTTGGCGGAACAATCTTGCTTAAGCTTAAAACATAATAAAAATCAGAGTAAAGGTGAAAATACTTGGACTGGTAAAATTAAAAAAATTAAAGAATTAAATCTCCGCGAGGGAGAAGTTAATGGATTTGACATTGCAACATGTAAAGGTATGCAACAGGTTATGGATTTGAGTAATGCTTCTATTTTAAAGCAACTTGCTCTTGATGAGTCTGAATATTCTGATATTGTTGCGGAGCAAAGAAAGCTTGTAACTCAACTTACTAGTGAAAGGGAAAATTATAAAGAGATATGTAGGATTTTATTGAGAGAAAATTTAGATTTGAAAGATACGCTGTCTGAGCATGATTTATTGCCGCAAGAGAATCTTATCAATTTAAATGAACTCTTCTCCCCTCTTAGTGAAATAGAACCTGTTAACGAGGAGGTATCCGAAAATGAGCAGTCAGATGAAGATCAAAATAATTGATGAAATGAATGATGAGTATCTTTCGGATATAATGAATGAAAGTAACGTTGTATATGTAAAACCCGGTGTATATGCAATGTCAACTCGTAAAATAGAATCATTGATAAAAATTGCAGAATTACAAAAATATTATCAATGTAATCCTGTTAGATTTATAAGTGATTTTTTCGGTATAGAATTAATTGATGCACAGGCATGGATAGTTCAAAGGTCTTGGAATTGTCCAAATGTACTGGTTGTTGCGACCCGTGGATTGGGAAAATCTACAGTAATTGATTTAATTCTTATGTCTAAAGGGATGCTATTTAATAACTTTTGGAGTTATATAGCATCAGGATCAGGTGGACAGGCTGAACAAACATTTACAACGCTCGAACGTCTGGCGAATGACAATATTGATGAAATGGTTGGTTCAACTGGATATATTTTTAAGCACGAAGTGGAAATTAAAAATGCTGCAGGAGATGGATTCAGTCATTCAAGTAATGGTTTTACGTATTCTTTATATAATGGTTCAATGACTCAAACCTTAAATAGTAATATAGATGCCAAGAGAGGTATGCGTGGAACTGTAATATTTGATGAGTCCGGCTTCTTGTCGGCAGAAATGATGAAAGTTTATGGTGCATTTGCCATTGTTAATAAAAGCTTTAAAACCGGTAAGGATAGAGATGGTAATCTTATTGACCCGATTAGACTTCGTACATTTCCTACAAATATTCCGAACCAAAAATTTTATATTAGTTCAGCATCGAGTACTGATACTGAATTTTATCGTTTATATAGAGAATTTGCTAAACGACAACTTATGGGAGATCAAGATTATTTTGTTGCCCATATAGATTGTGAAGTTGCTTTTAAACCGACCATGCATGGTAAGGTCATTGCCCCTTTGCTTATGCGTAGTACAGTTGAAACTGAAATGGCAACGAATCCCGAAAAAGCACGTCGTGAGTATTATTGTGAATTTACGACAGATGCTGGTTTAAATGCCATTATTAAGCGCGGTACCATTGCTCGTAATAGTGAAACTCGTGTTCCATTGTTGTATAACGATACGGGCGAGAAAAAGTTTATATTTGCATATGACCCTGCTCGTTCTAGAGATAATAGCGTTATTCTTATAATGGAACTTTATATTGATGAGCATGGTGATTATAAAGGACGTATTGTAAATTGTGTTAATTTACTTGATGTTGGAAAGAAGAGAAAAACTCCAATGCAAACGCCAGATCAGATTAAATATTTAAAAGAGCTTATATTGGATTATAATGGGAATGCTCCAGATTATGAAAATATAGAAGCCGTTTTAATAGATGCTGGTTCTGGTGGCGGTGGTGTAAATATTGCAGACTACTTGATGGAAGATTGGGTAGATGATAAGGGAAATAAACATAGGGGTTTGATAGATAAAGAATATAGTGCTGATTATGTTAGTAAATATCCTAATGCTATTAATAAATTAAAGCTTGTCTCTCCTACTCAATATAAGTCGATTATATATGAAGCACTTATTGAAATGATGAATCTTGATTGTATTAGTTTCACAAATGATTATGATAATAAGGGTTATTTAACTTTATTTGAGGTTGATGATAAATTATATAATTCAGAGAAGAAACGTATTTCTGAAGAACTAAAAAAGCAAAATATTCCAGAAGCAGAATTTGCGCAGAAGGTTGAAGAAGAAATGAAAAAATCTTCCTGTATTAAAACAAAAATTGTGAAACTTGATCCATATCAAGAAATTGCACTTAAAAATATCGATGCTATGAAAGAAGAAATGGTTAATATGGTACGTAAAAAAAGAGATTCAGGGAAAGACTCTTTTGATTTGATACCCGAAAAAGCCAATAAACTACACGACGATAGAAGCTATTGTGCGGCGTTATGTGCATGGGCACTTTCAGAAAAACGTGCAGAGCGTATTCGTAATAAAAAACGTACAACAAATTATAAACTTATAGACATGCTACCTGTTACTCCACGCAAACAAATTGAAAAAATATTTGGATAAGAAAGGAGGCCGATGCCTTTGGAAAGTTTTGAACAGAAAAAGAAAGAGCTAACAGAACAAGAGCGCATAGCGGCTCTCCAAAAAGACGAAAAAGCCAGAGCGAGATTTGCTGCAGTTAAAGATATTTTGCAGTTAATTGATCTAACTCAGAATCAATCTAGGTCTTATACGGTATATTCTAAGGACAATCTTAGAAGCTATCTTCAGAATCCTTCCACGGAAGCCAATCAGAAAAATTTAAGGAATTTATCTGAATTTTTATATACCGTTAGTCATGTATATAGAAGGTTGATATTAAATAAGGCCAATCAATTTGATGCAAAAAGTTATATTGTTTATCCTAAATTAAATGATAATGGTGAGGTTGAAGAATCTTCTTATCAAAATTATATTAAGACAAGCAATTATGTTCAAGGGATGCATTTAGACACACAAATTCGTAAATGTTTAATTAAAGCATGGCTGGATGATGTTGTATTTGGATTCTGTTACGGTAATCCAGAAGAAGATATGTTTTTTATACATATATTAGATCCTGATTATTGTAAAATTTCAAGCGTGGATTATTATAGCGGAAAAATAAATTTTGCATTTAACTTTTCATTTTTTGATGGTTCTAATAGTTTTTATCTTGACGTGTATGATCCGGTTTTTAAGAAGATGTATAATTCTTATAAATCTGATAGTAAGTTACGTTGGCAGGAGTTACCTCCAGAACAAACTTTTTGTTTAAAGATTAATGAAGATAATTTGGCTTATCCTGTACCACCATTTTCAGGGATGTTCAACTCTTTAATTGATCTTGTTGATTTATCTCAAATTCAGGCGGTTAAGGATGAGTTAAGTGCTTATAAATTAATTTGGGCAAAGATCCCTACTATTTCTGGTTCGAAAGAAGTAGATGATTTTGCTATAGATTTGGAGCTTGCAAATCAGTTTTATGAAAAGTTATTAGGTATCATTCCAGAAGGTATTGCTATTGGTCTATCTCCAATGGATTTGGATAGTATTGATTTTAATCAAAATGCCGCTGAGGATACTAATGTTGTTAATAAGGCATATCAAAACCTTATTGAAGCCAATGGTGATATTGTTTTAAATTCTAATAAGATTACTAACAGCACAAGTTTTAAATTTGCTATGATGGCAGAGAGTATGACGGCTATGGCTGTCGTGAATCAGTTCAATGTATGGATTAATTTTTATATTAAACAGAATCTTAGCATAGAAGATGTAATTGTTGAATTTTCTGATGTTAGTAAATATTTTAAGGATGACAAAATTGACCAATTATTAAAGTTGGGGCAATATGGCTTACCAGTTAAAATGCAAATGGCATCATTATTAGGAATTAACCCTGCTCAGTGCCGTTCTTTAGAGTATCTAGAAGATAAACTTGGATTAGCAAGGACGAAGTGGGTTGCTCCGTTGGTATCTAGCAATGTGCAGAGCGGATTGTCAGAAAACGGAGATGGTTCTGATGGTAGACCGACAAGTGATGAGCCATTAAGTGACGAAGGTCAAGCTACAAGAGATGGCGAAAAGAATGTAAAGTAAGGAGGAGCTGCCATGAATACTAAAAAATTTATTGTTACAAAAGATCCAGAAGTGGCAAAGAAACTTGCTTCCATCTTTAAACTGGTAAATAAGACAAATGATTCGTGGGTATTTATAAATGCGTCTACGAATTTTAATTTTGCTGAATATGGCAAGAAGATAGCATTTACTAATATTTTATGTCTGTAATCTCTTTTTTAGAGTTTATAGTTATTCTGCAAGAAAGGAGGAAATTACATGCATAAAATTTTAACGCTTGATAATTTATATCAGTTCTTTGTAGAACAAAATAAGTCTGTTAATTTTAGTTCAAAAGAAAAAGGCAACCCGATTGTTGTTTCTACTCCTGCAAATTTTGAAGTATCTGATAATGATATGCCTGGGATGCTTAAATTAAAATTTAAAGTTTGTCACACCGAAACCAATAGAAACGGAAGTCATATTTCTAAAGAGAATATGGAGACCGCTATGCCTACTTTAAAATATAGACCTGTCTTAGCATATATTCATCAACTTGATGATGGAACATATGATTTTTATGCTCACAATATGGAAATTGAAGAAGATGAAAATGGTGATGAAAAGATAGTTTATACAGAAAAGCAAGTTGGTTGTTTTACGGCAGAAGATCCTTATCTTGAGTATGATGAAGAAAAGGATAAGACATATGTTAATGCATATGCTGTTATTCCAGAAGAATATACTGAAGCTGCGAATATCATTCGTAGAAAGAATGGAACAAAAGTAAGCTGTGAATTGGTTATCAATGAGCTTTCTTATAATGCCAAAGAGAAATATCTTGATTTGACAGATTTTTATTTCGGCGGTTGCACTTTATTAGGCTGTGATGAACATGGTAATGAAATAGGCGAAGGAATGCTTGGCGCAAGAGCTGATATTGCAGATTTCTGTCAAAAGGAGCCTGTATTTAATTATCAAGAAAAATTGGTTGAAATATTAGACAAGCTTGACAGTACATTGTCTAATTTCAATAAAAACAATACAGAGAAGGGAGTGAGAAGAGAAATGAATCATTTTGAGGAACTTCTAGAGAAGTATGGTTTTACTGCAGAAGAGCTGGATTTTGATTATGAAAACATGTCGGATGAACAGTTAGATGCAGCTTTTGAGGAATTTAAGAATAAGAAGTATGCAGATGATGATGGCGATGCAGGTTCTGATACTGGCGACGCCGGAGAAACAGATCCTAGCGCTGGGGAAGGTGATGGCGAAGGCACAGGCTCTACAGATCCACAGCCAACAGAACCAGAGCCAAGCGAAGATGAAGATCCAGAGGATGGCGAAGGCACTTCGACTGAAGATGACGATGAGCTTAAAAAGAAGTTTGAAAATTTTGTAAAGACTTTTAAGATTGAAATTTCTCATGAGGATATCAGATATGCTCTTTATAATCTTCTTGGAGAATATGAAGAGTCAGACAATGAATGGTATGGAATTTATGCTGTTTATGATAATTACTTCATAATGCAGGGTTGGTTTAATGGAAAATTCTATAAACAGGGTTATGCTATTGACGGAGAAAATGTATCTCTTGATGGCGAGCGTACAGAATTATTCCAAATGCTATTAACCGAATCTGAAAAAATAGCCGTAGACAAACTACGTGGAGATTATGCTGAACTTGAGGCAAAATATAATGAGCTTAAGACATTTAAGGATAGTTATGATGCCGCAGAGCAGAAAGCCGCAAAAGATGCTATTTTTGCAGATGAAGCATATGATAGTATCCGTGAGTCTGATGAATTTAAGACACTTGTGAACGATTCCGAAAAGTATTCTGTTGAAGAGATTCAGAATAAGTGTGATTTGCTATTCGCTGCCAGTGTAAAGAAAGCACAGTTTGCTGCGAAGGATAAGAAGCCTCACAGTCTTGGATTTAATTTTAGTAAGAAGGAAGATAAAAAGGCTTCTGCTTATGGTAATTTATTTAAGAAAGATTAAACAATATAAAATTATTAAACTAAGGTCGTTATTCATAACGACTTTTGTTATATTAAACAATTTTTAATTATGAAAGGATGAAATTAGTTATGGCAAATGTTTTTGATAAAATTGTCGGAGCTGAGCACGTTGTTGCTGAAAGTTCTCTACTAAAAGCCACCGGCGCTGGTCATATTCTGTCTATGAAGTGCCACAAGGATTTAGACAATGGTTCTATTGTTACTAGAGGTGCATGGGTTGAGGCACAGGTTTTTGATTCCGCAGATTATGCTGCTGGCAAGAAGCCCTACTTAGTACTCACTCCTCCTATTGGATATAATTCCGATAGACGTTCTTACCAAGAGGAAAGATATTTCTATAATGCTGCTGGTGAAGTTGCAAGAGCTTATGAACTATACGTTGATGATATTTTCACCGTTTCTGCCAATGCTATTGCTGCTCTAGCTACCGCTCCTGTTGTTGGTAATTATGTAGAGATTGAGAATGGTCTTTATAAGGAGGCTAATGCCGCTCCTAAGACTGGCATTGTTCTTCAGATCGTTGAGAAGGTTAACTACACTAATAGCGTTTCTTACAGACTCCATGTCGTAAGTCTAGGCGCGTAATTTGAAAATTGAGAAAGGAGGAAATAATTATGGCTAAGTTTATGCAGTTTGATATGAATGTTAAGAATGTATTTGATAATAATGAAAATGATTATAATGCTTTTAATAAGCTAATGCTTGACTATGCTCACAATGCTCTAGATGGCATTTCCGTAAAGGAAGCAAATCAGAAGATTGTTGAGATTTTCCGCAATGTTATTGGTTGCGACGAAAAGTCCACCAAGGCAGAAATTCGTAGAGGTATTCGTAGAAATCAGGCAGTTCTTTTTGATCTAATTGAGGTCGTTATTGATGATGCTCTAGTTAGTGGCTGGCAGGAGAATCCTTTCTTCAAGGAGTTCGTCGAAATTCGTAATCTAGCACTTGGTGATAAGAACGAGTTCTATTGCCCAGATCAGAGTGTTCTTTCTGTAATGAAAGTCTCTGGCAACCATCATGATCTGCTACGTCAAAGATTAGGGGCCGGTAAGACCTTTAGTGTCGAGACTAGTTGGTACGGGATTAAAGTTTATGCAGAGATGGAAAGACTACTTACTGGTGTTGAAGATTTCGCAACTCTAGTTGGTAAGATTACTGAAGCTTTTGATCGTTATGTTAATCAGGCTCTATATGAGGCTCTAATGGGTGTTGGCACTACTCTAGGCGCTCAGTGGTATAAGACTTCTGCTCTAAGTGATGCAACCAAGGAAACCCTACGTACTCTATGTATGGATGTTGGTATGGCATCTGATTCCGAAGTCGTTATTATGGGTACTCGCGCTGCTCTTGCTAGTGTGTTTGATCTTACTAAGGTTGAATGGGCTTCTGGTAGCATGAAGGATGAGAAGTACACTACTGGTAAGTTTGGTTATTGGGAAGGAATCCGCCTTGTGGAACTCAAGCAGGGCTTTAAGCTTAACGATACCACTCAGTATCTAATCGCCAATGATATTCTGTTTATTATGCCCGTTGGCGTTGATCCTTTCATCAAGCTAGTTTATGAAGGCGACACTCAGATGTATCAGGTTCAGGATGCTGGCACTCATATGGATTAACAACATAGTCCACGTATTCAGAAATGAGTATGAGAAATAATGTATCGAATTGCTGGAAACTCCTAAAGCTTAATACGCTACAACGTAAGTTTAAATACTAAGCGTGAATGCTGCGAAAGTGGAAAAAAGTATTAAGATAGTGCAAGGTTAAACCCTAAACACTGTAAGAATGGATAATCAGCAGCCAAGTTTTAGCATATATTATTGTACGTTTTGCTAATCGACAATACAAAATTATTATATATGATATATGCTGGAAAAGGTTCAACGACTATTCCGAAAGGAAGTACACATATAAGCGATTGATATGTGGAAGTGGTACACACCCGCAAGGGTGAAGATATAGTCTGCGCTCTATTGAAAAATAGAGGATCGAAAGATCAACAAGGGGTAGCGCCCTATATTTACTTTCAACTTTAATATTATGATAAAAGGTGGTGATAATGTGGAAAAGAAAATTGGGATTTATTGTATCGAAAATATTATAAACGGGAAGAAATACATTGGTCAATCTGTTAATTTAAAAGATAGGCTATATGGACATAAAACTAAACTTAAACACAATAAGCATAAAAATAGACATTTGCAATTTGCGGTCAATAAATATGGTATTAAAAATTTTACATTTAATATCATAGAAGAGTGCGATGCTGCACATTTGGATGAGCGTGAACGTTATTATATATCGTTTTACAAATCTGACAATGAAGATTTTGGTTACAATATTGAACCGGGAGGTTCGCGTGATATTAAAACAATGTCAGAACAAACAAGATTAAAAATTAGCGAATCTCTTAAAGGAAGGATTTTTACTGAAGAACATCGAGCAAAGATAGGAAAAGCAAACCATGAAAGAGTTATAACAGAAGAAACAAAAAATAAGATGTCAGTAAATCATGCAGACGTAAATGGTAAAAATAATCCAAGAGCAACAGTCCCTTTGTATTGTCCAGAATTACATGAATCATTTTGGGGTGCAAAAGATGTAGAAAATAAATATGGCATTTCCAGAAGCCATGTTACTAGTTGTGCAAATGGGCATTTAAAACACGCTGGCAAACATCCAATTACAGGCGAACCATTATCATGGATAAAAGTTGAAAGTAAAAATTGTTAAACATAACGGATGACATATGATTACGAGGTTCAGACCAAGATGGGCCTTAGTGTTATTACTAACCAGAAGTTTGGTATGTGGAAGATTGTTAAGTAATTTAAACAATACAAAATTAATTATTAGGATAAAAGGAGAAATTTAATATGGCAAACACAAGAACCAAGAAGGTAGAGGCCGAGGCTCCTACTGAAGAAATTATCAAGGAAGAACCCAAGAAAAAGGCTCCTCGTAAATTCGCGCAAGATGATGTTATTTTGTGCAAGTCTGTGACGTTCGGAGAACTGCTATTACCCGGCAAGAAGTCTCAATTACTATACACATGGGCAGATTATGGTGATGCTACTGAGGTAGAATTTCAAGATCTCCAAGCTCTTAGGTCTACTAGGTCTGCTTATCTAAATGCCCCGTATTTTGTAATTGAGGACGAAGAATTACTTGAACAGTGGCCCGAACTTAAGGCCCTTTACGCAAAGGTTGCTGCACTAGATGTCGATAATTTATTCAATCTACCTATTAATCAGTTTAAGAAAAGACTCCGTGAGATTCCTGTTGGATTTAAAGATTCTATCAAGAATATTGCTGGGGATAAAATTCGTAATGGTTCTTTAGATAGTATTGCAAAGATTAACGCACTGGATGAAATTCTTGGCACAGAGTTAAAATTAATGATTGAGTAAAGGGGGTTATTTAAATGACTCCTTTTTCTGAAATTTATGAAAGAGCTGCTTCTAAAATTGAAGACCCAGATCTTGCATTACTTCCAGAGGAAGATTTGGAAGATATGTTCCATGGATGGCTTATGAGCGCTATTTCACAATTTAGAAAATGCAAAAATGACCTTTCTAATCGAGATGAAGAGAATAAGCAATTTAACGTAGATTTATTAGATGTAGAGAAGGAAATTCTTGCAATTTTAGTTGTGAGGCAGTGGCTTGAGCCGCAAGTTAATTCTGTTTTATTGACTAAGCAAGTTTTTGCTGATAAAGAGCAGAAATATTATTCTCAGTCTCAGCATCTTGCGGAATTAATAGCGTTGGATGAAAAAATGAAGTTAGAAGCGCAAAGGCTAAGCCGTGATTATACATATGGATATGGTTCGTATTGGACTTGAGGGAGGAATTACTATGAATACTATTTATGGAGATATCCCTCAAATGCAGATTATAGAGCAAAAACGTTATTTATATGGAGCTATTATTAGTTGTCTTTATCAAAAAGAGAATGAATACCCTTTTTTAGATGCCCATATGCAATCATTGATTAATCAAATAAGTGGATTAAATAAAATGTTTAATTATCAGCCAGAAATATTGACTATTATTAGTTGTTTAGAGACAGCACGAAGGGATCCTTCTCAGTTCCGCAAGGCTATACTTGATGCGGCTAATTTAGTTAATGCCTTGAAAGATGGTGATGATAATGCTTGATTTATTTAAAACTCGTATGGAAAGATTAGGGAAATGTCAATGCGATGCTTATTTGCGCAATGCCGATAGTACGATCAACGCCACCTTCAAGCGAGACCCTGCATATCGTGAGGTTTTTGTCACTTCTGTGCCAAACGGAATTGAATTAAAAAAACTAGACGCTAAGTTTATTATTGATACGCGCCGTTCAATAAGCGGTGACGAAGAAGTATATAAGCTACAATTTAGACCTCATGTTAAGATTCCTATTGGGTCATATGTTGATATCCCAGATGATGCGGGTGAATTACAAAGATGGCTCGTCATTCTTGATGATCATCAACCGCAGTTTCATATGTATTATGTATTAAAGTGTAACTGGACATTAAAATGGGTACATGAAGATAAAGTTTATAAGTGCGAGTGTGTACAGAGAACGCAGAGTTCTTATAACTCTGGTCTTTGGACTGATTATATTTTTACTACGCCAGAAGATCAAACCATCATGCTATTACCAACAACTCCATATACGCAAACGCTTAGTTATAATCAACGCGTATTGATTTATGATAGTGGAAGGAAGGTACCTTTAGCGTGGGAATTATCTAAGGTATTAGATACAATTCCGGTTGGTATTACACGTTTGACATTTAAACAAATCCAAGCGACAATGCAGGAAGACTGTGGAAAATATGGCTTAGCAAATTGGTGTACGAATAAAGAGCACGACATTACTAAAAACGAAATTTGCCAATATTGTAGATTAAAAGAGCCTCATTATATTGATGCCGGACTTGAAATGCCAGAGGAAGAATCCCCGACGGGGAGAATTACTTATAATGGCAAAGATGCTACATTGCGTGTTGGCGGTAGTTCTAAGGTATTTACGGCAGAGTTTTGGGATGTATTTAATTTGGTATATGTTGCAGATAAGCCAATATGGAAATTGTCATTTATGAATGATAGCCAGTTATTATGCTCTATTAATCTTCATTACCATAATGACGATTGGGAAATTGAACCATCTGACGATTGCCCTTCTAATGTTATGCTATCTGATTTAAGTTTTAGAGACGATGTTTCTACGCCATCGGATGTTGATGCATGTGATGTTACGTGTAGTGTCAATGGAGAAGAAATATTTAAAATTAATGTTGCACCGGCAGAAGATAATTGGAATGCTCTTAAATTACGTTGTTTACAATTGTATAGCATGGTTGGTAAAAAGATTGTTGTGTCGGCCGCAAACAAAGATGGTAAGTACGCAACAGAAACGGTTATGGAGGTGGTTAGTTAATGATTAGAGATATTCAAAATATTGATGATGATGTGTCTAGTATGAAACGTTTAATTCGTCAAAAACTTACATCAGATCCAGATATTATTGAGGCGTTAAATAATCGTGAACTAGATCCTTCAAGCCCAGATGATTATTTAAATACAAATATCTTTGCATATATTCGCGTGCCAGAGGTGCAGGATGTTGCAAGAAATTTTATATGCTTTAGCGTAGATGACGTAGAAGACCATCAATATAATAGTGTTATGAAAATTCAACATGTACAATTCGTTGTGTTTTGTCATGCGGATGATATTAAAACTCCGTATGGAATTGAGCGACATGATTTACTTGGGTATTTAATTCGTGATATTTTTGAATGGTCTAATATGTTTGGTATGCAAGCAAAATTAATATACAACAAAGAGGGAGTAACGGATACTGCGTACTCCACTCGTACTTTAAAATTTGAGCTTACCAGAACTAATTCTCTAAATAAAGCTGTAACGAGGAACAAATATGAGTTCTGATATTTTTGAAGTAGACCCTCTCCAATTATATTTTGGAGACGATTATATTATCAATGATAAAATAAAAATTAAACAGGCAAAAATTGGAGATATCGTAGATTTTGGTGAGGCAAAATATTTTAGTGTTGTCCATACTTTAACAGCCATTCCTAGCGACCTTAAATCCAAGCTTTGGGATATGGGTTTAGATTGGATGGAAATTGAAGATTTTGAGTTGTTTATGATGCTTGCCCCAACGTTATCAAAAGAAAACACTGAATTGCTGTTTGGTGATTTAGATTTTACTAAATTGAAACCATATAGAAATAAGGAAAATGGTGATATTGTTTTGGCGGATTTAGAATCTGGTGTAAAGATTGATAAGTTAATTTATTTAAGAATTGTAAATTATTTAAGAAAGGTTCATAATATTACGCCAAAAATAGAACGTGCGGCAAATAAGACAACCAAACAAATCCTTATAGATGAAGACAGAATGAAAATTAGGCTAAATCAAGAAAAGCCTTTTAAATCATATCTGTTGCCTCTTATTTCCTCTGTAAAGGTTCGTATGGGATATACGAAGGATTATGTGAGAAATGAGGGATTTGTGGAATTTTTTGATGATTTGGCTCGCCTACAAATTATCAATAATGCAGACCATCTACTTGCTGGATGTTATTCCGGCATGATAGATACAAAGAAAATAAATAAGGCGGATTTGAATTGGTTAAAGGAGATTTAATTATCTCTTTAATATTAAAATTATTATTTTTAGGAGGAAATTACTATGTTTGACATTAATAACTTTGTTATCGATAGAGTTACTCGTGGTGTTGCTCTATCTCAGAAGGACGATTCCGTACTATTCTCTATCAACCAGATGCAGAACGTTTCTCTAAACTGCGCATCTGAATCCACTGACGCTGTTGACGCTCTAGGTACTCCTATTGCTACGTTCTATCGTGCTAAGAGTGCTGAGTTCTCTGCTGAGAACGCTATTTTCGATATGAATCTAATGGCTACTCAGCTTGGCACTTCCAAGAAGGTTGCCAGCTCTACTGCCAAGATCACTGCTCCTGCTATGGAGAGCTTCGAATATGGTACTGGCTCTTACGAGCTAAAGCATGCTCCAAAGGGCGAAGTTAAGGAAATTTATGTTCTAAATGGCGATAGCACTTTTGGTAAGAAGTATACTAAAGGTTCTGCTCCCTCTGAGACAGAGTTCTCCCTTGTTGGTCAAAATATGAAGCTGCCTACTGGTCTAAACGCTAGTGACGAGCTATTCGTTATGTATGACTATGAGACTGAGAATGCTGTTGAGGTCGTTAACTCTGCTACTGAATTCCCTGTCGGCTGCAAGTTCGTCATGGAAGTTCTTGGTTGCGACGTATGCGATCAGACTACTCTAGTTCACGCTTACGTGATCTTTAACAACTTTAAACTTAGTCCTGATTTCGACTGGAGTAACAAAATTTTTGCTACAAATTTTAAAGCTCCCTGCGTTCATAAAGAGCGTAGAGCGGCGTAATGATATACGTCCAAAATCCCTTTAATTGCTGGAAGTACTTAAAGACAATCTAGCTACAACGTAAGGATGAAATATGCCTAAGCGTGAATGCGGCGAAAGCAGAAAAAATAGATTGTATGATGCAAGGTTAAACCCTAAACATTGTAATAATAGTTAATCAGCAACCAAGCCTCAAATAGAGGAAGGCTCGACGGCTATTCCGAAAGGAAGTAGGTTTAAGTGAACCGAAATGGGGGATACCCAGAAATGGGTAGTGATATAGCCTGCTCTTATATGAGAATATAAGACGTCTTTAATGACTGGCAAAGCGTAACGAACTTTGTTGAACACTAGGCATTGCAACAGATGGTGCTCATCCTTTCAGTGGTAAGGCTCAACAGGCATACTGTGACAAGGAAAAGAGACTATTCTCCATCGTTATTCCTAGCGAGGAATAATTTGTCAAGGATTTGACAAAACAAAATTAATGTGATATAATATCAACGTAAGTAGATGAGCCCTAGCTAAGTTCATTGAAAGGGCCCCTTGTTACCTCTCAGGGGCCTTCTTACGTATAATTTAAAAGAGGCAATTAAACGAAAGAGGTAATATTTATGAGTGTTAAGTATGAAGATTATTCAAATATTTTAACCAAAAGAGAAATATCATTTTTATATAAAAATGGGTCTCTTGGAGAAAATTGCCCAAATGCATTAAAATTTTGGGATTATGAAAAGAACCTACCGCTGACTCCATATATTGTTTTATCAACATCTAATAAAGTTGTGCATTGGAAATGCCCAATTTGTAAATATGAATGGGAAGATAAAATTATTGTTAGACATAAAGCAGAAAAATGCCCCGTTTGTTCTAGTAGAATTGTCAAACAAGGATATAATGATTTTGAGACAAAATATCCAGATATATCATTAGAGTGGGATTTTGATAAAAATTATTGTGATTATTCTCCTTCTACTGTTGCTTTTAGTTCTCATAAAAAAGGATGGTGGAAATGTAGAATATGTGGAAATTCGTGGTTTACATCTTTTAATAATAGAGCTAATGGACAAGGCTGTAAGGTTTGTGGATATAAAATTGTTGGTAATAAAGTTACAAAAAGATCTTTAGAGTCAAGAGGATCTTTATATGATAATTGCCAAGATTTAATGGAAGAATGGGATTATGAGCTTAATAAAGGAATTAATCCTAAAGAAGTCGCCGTTGCGTCTAGAAGCAAGGTCTGGTGGAAATGTAAAAAATGTGGGTGCAAATGGTTTGCATCGGTGGGTGCCAGAACTGGTAAAGATGGTACTGGATGCCCAGAATGTAAAAGAAGGCAAGAAAAAAGTAGCATACAATGTGCTACAGAGTTGCATCTTTTGAATAATTATGACTATCCATTATTGCATGAATTCAGATGCACAATATCTGCTGTTAATCCTTTAACTAATAAAAAGATGCCGTATGACAATGAATTAATCATTGGAGATTCACATTTAATCATTGAAGTTAACGGAGATCAACATTATCGCATTACAAATTTTACAGTTTATAAATCGAAGTATGATGGAATTACTCCTGAAGAAGAACTCAAAATGCAACAATATCGTGATAAAGTAAAAATGAATTATGTATTAAGCCTTGAAAATTATCATTATCTCGCAATCCCATATACTGCATTTAAAGACGATTCCTATAAAACACTCATCGATAATAAAATTTCAGAAATATTATCTCTTACAACTAAAACTAACATAAAGGAGTGACGTCTCATGAGATATCCTCGTACATGTCTGTGCTGTGGCAAGACCTATTCATATTGCAGTAGCTGTTGGGACTACCGTGCCCTCCCACTGTGGATGAATTCATTCTGCAGCGATAACTGCAAAGATATTTTTGAAACTTGTACAAATTTCAATTTCGAGCTAATCACTAAGGAAGAGGCAAAGGAGCTTCTATCCGCCTGTGATATTTCTGATACTAAGAATTTTAATAAATGCATCAAGCGCGATCTTGGCGTCATTATGCAGGAACCAAAGAAAGTTGAGTTCCCTATTAAAAAGGCAGAATAATCTGCAATCACATGAAGTAGTTTTACAATTAAATACAATATTAAGGTGTTAAGCTTCATGTAAAGCGTAGCACCTTATTTTTTTAGGACAAAAAGGAGAAATGAAAATGCAAGCAAAATCTAATATTATTCCTGGTCTGTTATATGATTCAGATAAATGCGTGTATATTACATGTGTCCCTCAAGTTCAAATGTATTTACAAAATAACGCGGAACTTCTTGATATTCTAAGCTGTGGTACTCGTACTAATCAGCTTGTTTTTGTGTTTGAAAGAAATACACTAACAAGAAGTCTTTATGAGGAATGGAAGAAACGCAGACCATAATTCTTTATTTTAAGGAGGTGGTTGAATGTCAAACATCGAAACTACTTTTGCAACCATTATAATTAGTGCTCGACATAATAAATTGTCTGTAGTGAGGAGCGCAGTTGGTACAAGCGGAATTATTAATACTTTAATGTGCAGATTTGAGTTCAAATCCACCGATTGGGCTGGCATCCAAAAGATGGCAGTTTTTCAGAGCATGAGTGATTATGTAAAACATAACGAAGAGAAGAAAGTAATTATCGAGTTAAATGAGCAAGGAGAATGTTATGTCCCGGCAGAAGTAATGACTGGGCAAGGAGAATTTTTAGTAGGTGTATTTGGTGTATATGAAAATAATAATCGTATTGTTTCAAATATGCTGGCATTTAAATGCGATAGAGGTTGTTATTGCATTGGTTCTACCCCGAGTGATGCTACTCCCGGTGGCAATGCGGAAATACTTGCTCTAATTGATAAAAAACAGGATAAACTTATTGCTGGTGATGGAATTAAAATTAGCGAAGACAATATAATTAGTTGTACTTGTGAAGATATAGACATAACACTAATAAGCGGAGGTGACAGCAATGGCTAAGTCAAGTTTTAATAATGTGCGCATTCAGCTTAAGAATGACACTTCGGAAAATTGGAAAAATTCTACTCTTGTTTTATTGGCTGGCGAATTTGCTGTCGAAAATGACACCGGCTTGTTTAAAATTGGTAATGGCACAGATGTTTTTAGTGCGCTGCCTTATGCGAATGATGCTGCTCAGGTTGCAAAAGAATTTAATGAACTTAAGGATAAAATTGGCACAATACCAGACGATAAAACTATTATTCAATTAATAAAAGAAGCTGCTACAAGCGGTGGGCCTGAATATGATGATTCTGCATTAAAGAAGCGGATAAGCGCTAATGAGGCAGCAATTGCTACGTTAACTGGAGATGGAGATGGCTCTGTCAAAGACACTGTTGCAGGTGCTATTGCTCAAGTTCTTAATGGTGCTCCTGAAGACTTTGATACATTAAAAGAAGTTTCTGATTGGATTAAGAATGATCAGACTGGCGCTGCAAAAATGGCTAGTGATATTGAGGCTTTAAATAAGAAGAGCGCATTAATTGACGTCCTTGATCATCGTGCAGTTCGTCGTAGAGTCGAAATTGGTAATGTCCCTACTGGAACGTTAGTTAATTATGGGCAGGACGAAGTGCGTGTTATGGCCCCAAGTGATACAGTCTGGACTGCCAATAGGGAAAATAAGTACTATATGAGTGCAAAGCTATTCGCTCCTTCTAATGCTAAATATTTTAGAGAGTCATTATCTCAAGACATTACGGATGAAACATATTATGAATTTGAAAATTATGAATTCTCTGGTATTGATGAGCACGGCTGTAAATATAGTCTTGTATGGCTCCCGATGGCCGAGCAGTCTGGTGAAACTTGGGCCTATACAGGAAGTCTTTCTGCTACGGACAAAGGATTTATTGGCTGGTATTGGCATGCTAACTGGTATGATGAGAATAAGCATTTAATTGGTTCTGATATTATTAGAATTAATTTGTCGAATGAAAATTGTCACAACTTTGAGCAGCCTTATTATATGATAAAGTATGCTACAAAAGATTCTGTAAAGAATCCGTTAAATATTACTGGTGCAACTGCTGGACAAATTGTTAAAATCAAAACCATTGACGCAGATGGTAAGCCTACTGAATGGGAAGCTATTAATATACCTAGTGGTTCAGGTTTATCTGGCGTAGAGTCTGTAAACGGAAAAACTGGGGCAGTTACTATTGCGGCTTCAGACTTAATTACGTCTTCTTCTAATGCAAATAAAGTTGCTATTGCTGAAGATGGAACGCTTGAAGTCAATTCGTTAACTTTGGATAGAATTCTGCAATCAGAAGATGATGAAATTATTCTTTCTGGTGGCGGAGCTTAATTTTTAAAGGAGGATTTTATTCATATGACGACTAAAACACTAAACACGAGAATTGTTATGAGAAACGACACCGCTGCCGCATGGGCCGAGAAGAACACGGTTCTACTTAAGGGCGAGTTTGGTGTCGAAAACGACACAAACAAGTTTAAGATTGGTGATGGCGATACCGCATGGAATGCACTGGATTATGTTGGCGTCGATGAAGCTGCTATTCAGAGCTTGATTGATAAGGCAGAAGATAGTGTCACATCTCTTGAAGCTACTAACGATAAGACCGATGCGGAAGTTCTTGCAACGATTGCAGAGCCTAGCAAGGGCGACGCAGCCATTGTTAAACGTGCAATTTCTGGCGAGAAAAAGTCTTATACCGCATATGTTTACGATGGTAGTAAATGGGAAGCTATGGACGGCAACTATAATGCTAACAATGTTTACCTCGATGCAGATATCACAATGGCTGGTAACTATACTCAGGTTGGCAATTTAACCAAGACACAGACTGGTACGGCTACTTTTGCCACTAGAGGTAAGTCTGTTGCGGACGCACTTACAGAAATTTTCTCCAAGCGTTTACAGCCTGGTACGCCAACTGCTCCTGCTGTATCTATTACGTTTGGTCAAGCCAAAGCATATGAAGTTGGTACTACTGTGACACCATCTTATTCTGCTTCTCTAAGTGCAGGTTCTTACACCTACGGCCCTGCGACCGGCATTGCCGCTACCGCTTGGGAGGTTACTGATACCGCCGGTAATACCGCTGCTACTGCTTCTGGCTCTTTCCCTGAAGTGGTTGTTGCAGACAATACCAATTACAAGATTACCGCTAAGGCAACTCATGGCGAAGGCGCAGTTGCTAATGACAATCTTGGATCTGCTTCTAATCCTACTGTCAAGATTGCTGCTGGCACTAAGAGTGCGACCTCTGGTGCAATTACTGGCTATCGTAATAGTTTCTATGGCTCAGTTACCGAAAAGGCCGAGATTTCCAGCACTATTATTCGCGGTCTAAACAAGTCAAACAAGGCTCTTGTAAACGGCAATACTTTTACTGTTAATATCCCTGTCGGTGCAGTTCGTGTAATTTTTGCATATCCTGCTACTCTTGAAGATGTTGCATCTGTTAAGGATGTAAACGGTCTAAATGCCGAGATTAAGAGTGCTTTTACAAAGTCCTCTGTAACTGTTAATGGCGCTGGTGCTGATGCCGGTATTGCTTATAAGGTATATGTAACTGATTTTGCAGAGCCTGTCGCAAAGGCTAATTCTTATACTGTAAAAATCTAATGAAGGAGGAAATAAATTATGGCTATGACTTTTGGTACACTTGATTTTGCTGTAGCTTTTAATCGTCAGACGGCGTTTCCTCTGGATGCGAAAAGCTACTTTGAAAGTTTAGAACTCGCTCAGACTGCTGCTGCTTCTGCACAAGAGGCTGGTAGTTCTGAAACTACATATTATTATGGTCAAACAATTGCCGTTGTTGAAAACAGTAAAGCTACTCTTTACGTGATTCAGCCTGACAAGACTTTGAAAGAGGTCGGTGGAAATATTCTTATTAATGAGAATGTTTTTGCCAAGGATGAAAATGGCGTTTTGAATCTACTTGGTTTTGCTGATGCAGTTGGTGGCGCACAGCTTGTAAAGACCGAGGATGGTAAGATTTCTTGGGTTAAGCCAGATACTACCACTGTCGAAGGTCTATCTACTGCTATTGAGTCGCTAAAGACTGTTGTTGGTGACGACAAGAGCGGTCTTGTAAAGCAGGTTGCTGATAATAAGACTGCTATTGATAAGTTAAATGGTACGAGCACAGAGGAAGGCTCTGTTGCATATCAAATCGCGCAGGTCGTTGCAGGTGCAGACGAGAGCTATGATACTCTCAAGGAAATTGCTGATTGGATTTCCAACCATAGCACTGACGCAGCTTCCATGAGTTCTCAAATTAACACTAATAAGAGCGACATTGCTGCTCTAAAGGAAAAAGTTGGCGAAACTGCTGTTGCTGACCAAATTTCCACTGCTATCGACACTGCTCTAAAGAACGGCGCGGATGACAAGTACGCACTAGCTGCTGACCTAGCGACTGCGAACGGAAAGATTACTTCTTTACAAGAACTAGTCGGAGAGACAAAGGTTGAGACTCAAATTTCTACTGCACTCGACGCCGCTCTCAAGGTTGATGGTGCTGAAAAGTACGCACTAGCTTCTCACTCTCATGAAATTGCTAATGTTAAGGGTCTGCAGGGAATTCTTGATGGCAAGGCTTCTGCGAGTGCCGTTGAGGCCATACAGTCTGCTGTTGACGGTCTAGCGGCAAAAGCCCATGAGCATTCCAATAAGGACATTCTTGATGGTATTACTGAAGGTAAGATTACTGCCTGGGATGCAGCTCAAGCTAACGTTATTGAGTCCATTAAGCTAAACGGCACAGCTGTTAATATTGCTGCCGATAAGAGTGTTGATATTGCTATTCCAGCCGCTACTTCTGCAGCACTTGGTCTTGCACAGGCAGATGGCTCTACAATCGAGGCAACTGATGGCGTGCTTAGCGTTAAGGCTGTTGGCATTAGTAAAGTCTTTGTTGAGGAAGATACAGAGCTCGTAATGAACGGCGGCAATGCTTAAACATTTTACAATATTTCATTAAGGAGAATGATTTATATGGCTAATAAAACTTTTAATACAAGAATTTGTATGAAGAACGACACCTACGCACAGTGGGTTGAAAAGGATCCTGTTCTCTTGAAGGGTGAAGTTGGTGTAGTAGTCATTCCTGCTGACACTGGCGCAGTGCAGGGAGAGCCAGTTACTCTTTTTAAGGTTGGCGATGGCACCAAGAAGTTTAGTCAGCTAGACTTTATCGGGGCAAAGGCTGCGGACGTTTATAGCTGGGCTAAGGCTGCTAATAAGCCAACGTATTCTGCTACCGAAATTACTGGCCTAGCTGATTATATTTCTGGCGAAATTCAGGATACTGATACCCAATATAAGCTAGAGGCCGATGCAGAAGATGGTCACAAGTTCTATCTATATTCAAAGGCCAAAGGTGATGAGGCTTGGGGAACCACTCCTGTAAGCACTGTTACTATTCCTGAGACCGTCTATACTCTAGCTACTGGTACTGCTAACGGCACTGTTAAGTTTAACGGTACTGACGTTGCTGTTGCCGGTCTAGGTTCTGCAGCCTATACGGATTCCGATGCTTATGATGCTAAGGGTGCCGCTCAGACCGCTGAGGATAATGCTAAGGCACATGCTGATACTAAGGATTCTGCCATTGCAGAAGCTAAGAAAGCTGGCACTGATGCTCAGGCTGCAGTTGATACCCTATCTGGTAAGGTTGGTACAGTCACCGAGGGCAAGACCATTGTCGAAATGATTTCCGATGCTCAGGCTGCTGCAACCTATGATGATGCTGCTGTTAAGGCAGATATTAAGGCTAATGCTGATGCTATTACTAAGCTAAATGGCACTTCTGCAGTTGAAGGTTCTGTTGATAAGAAGGTAGCGGATGCTATCAATGAGTTTGCTACTAAGGTTAGCGATGACCAGACTGTTAACACCTTTAAGGAGCTAATTGATTATGCCGCTGACCATAAGGGCGAGTATAGCACTCTGTCTGGCGAAGTTCAGGCTAACAAGACTGCTATTGCCACTCTAAACGGCAAAGATACTGACGCTGGTTCAGTAGCAAAGACAGTTAAGGATGCTATTGATGCAGCACAGGCTACCCTTCAGGGCAACATTGACAAGAAGGTTGACAAGGTAGAAGGTAAGGGCTTATCTACCAATGACTATACCACCGATGAGAAGACCAAGCTAGAAGGTATCGCCCCTGACGCTCAGGTTAACGTCATTGAGATCGTTAAAGTTAACGGCGTTGCTCTAACTCCTACTGATAAGGCTGTTGACGTTACCGTTCCTACTGGCGCTCTTGCTAGTAAGGATCAAGTTACCGAGACTGACCTTGCAGATGCTCTTGCAACCAAGATTAACGGTAAGCTAGACGCTTCTGAGGTTACTGGCGATCTTCTAACACATCATGCTTCCGAGTTCGCTGCTGCAGATCACAATCATGATGAAGTTTATTCTAAGCTCGGCCATAATCACAAGATCGAGGATCTAGAGCAGACTGATTATATCGTATTCGATTGCGGAACATCATCTAGCATCATTTAAAGTGGCATTGCCTCTTCACATTAAGTAGTTTTATTTAATAGGAGAGGCAATACGCCTCTCCTATTTTTTTAGACTCTATAAAGGAGGAATAAAACTAATGGCTTATATAAATAAAGTTACTGTTAGGGGCAAAACATATAATCTAGAAAATTTAACAGATGGGTCGTATGTTGTTAGATTGCCAAAATTGAGTGCAGATGATGAATTTGTAACTAAAAACACATTACAAGATGGAATATCTGCATCTGAGCTTACTAATGGGACTTATACTGTTAGTTTGCCAAATAACTTAACAAAAAATGATACGTTTGTTGTACAAAGTGTACAAAATGAAATTAATAATAATAAAGTCGATAAGGTGAGTGGCAAGGGATTATCGACGAATGATTATACTACTACTGAAAAAAATAAATTAGCTGGCATTGAAAATGGTGCAAATAAGTATACCCACCCTGTTTATAACTCAAAAGAATCCGGGCTTTATAAGGTTACTGTAGATAATACTGGACATATTAGTAGTGTTCAGGATGTCACTAAAGAAGATATTACAGCTCTTGGAATTAAAGAATATCAGCACCCTACTTATGACCAAAAAGCGATTGGATTATATAAGATTGCCGTAGACAATACTGGGCATGTTAATCAAACTTCTGCCGTCACTAAAGAAGACATTACAGCATTTGGCATTCCAGAAGTTGCTGATGTTAATACTGTGTTTAATAATGCTAAGGAGTATACAGATCAGTCTATATCAGATTACGAACCATATGCCATTGAAGTAGTTGATGAATTACCCGCAACTGGAGAATCAAGGACTTTTTATCTTATCCCGAATAGTTCTAATACTGGCTATACAAAATATTGGTGGATTACTGATCAAGCTGGTACACAGAAGTGGGATGAGTTTAAAGGATCTTCTACAACTGTTGTAACCGAACTGCCACAAACTGGAGAAAAAGAGACAGATTATATTTTATATTCGGATGCTGGATGTTTTTATTATAAGTGGATTGATAATTCTTGGAAAATGGTTGCAGGAACTGTTGCACATATTGTAGACACCCTTCCTGAAACAGGTAATGAATTTTCCGATTATTATGTTAAAAATGGCGATGGTCTGTATATACATTATCGTTACATTGATGGCGCCTTCTGCATTATTGGCGGAGACACTTATACTAAGACACAGACAGATAACAAAATTTCTACATTAAAAACTGATATTGATTCTAACACGACGAATATTAGCTCGTTAAGTAGAGCCGTAGATACGCTTAGGCAGGATTTGGATGGCTTAGACACTGAGGGCTATACTTATTATGCCACATATGGCACCACAACTCTTGCCACTGGTGAAGAAAAGGAAAATGTATTTACTCTATATGAAGTTAAGAACGAAAAAGAAGAAGTGAAGAGTCAGTTTGTAATTACTGGTGGAGGCGGAGGTAGCACGACAACTACCACACTTAAAGTAGAACGTATTACAGAATCTCCTATTATTGTGACTACGACTGATAAAGTAGAAATTAGTTTTAGCTATTCTTCAACAGACAGTGATGGCGAATCTGTCGATGGTACATATACTTGGAAACTTGGAAATACCGTTCTATCTACTGGAGCATTGGTTCAAGGCACTAATACATTTGATATGACTGATTATGTCAATATTGGCACCCAAAAATTCACGTTGACAGTTGTCGATGCTGCTGGCAGTGTCGCAGTTAAATCTTGGACTGTGCAAAAGGTTGATATTAGGCTTGAATCCTCATTTAGCGATAAGATTGCATATGAGGCAAATAGTGCCGTGAATTTTACATATACGCCATATGGTGCTGTTAGCAAAACAGTACATTTTGTTCTTGATGGTACAGAAATTGGTACTGTTACTACAAGTTCTTCTGGTACATTGCAGTCTTATACATTGCCAGCGCAAACGTATGGTGCGCATTTGTTAGAATGTTATATTACTGCGACTATTAATGGTAAAAATGTTGAAACGGAGCATATTTTCAAGGATATTATTTGGTATGACGAGAGCAATGAGACCCCAGTCATTGGTTGTATCTATAGATATGATCATTATGGCAAGGTAGAGGCGAAGCAGTATAATTCGACTAATATTCCATTCTATGTATTTGACCCAAAGACAGAAACTCCAACTGTTACAAGGAGCGTCGATGGTAAAGTTGTTGCTACGCAGACCATGTCTGGTACATCAGATGTTTGGGCATATAAGTCATCCGATATTGGAGAACACACATTAACAATCACCTGTAGAAACACGACTCTAACGATAGTAATGGACATTAAAGAGTTAGGAATTACTATTGAGCCAATTACCGCTAATCTTGCGTTTGATTTTAATCCAACTGGTTTATCAAATAGTGATGCGGATAGACTATGGAAAGATTCTAATACTAATGTTTCTATGACAGTTTCGGATAATTTTGACTGGGTTAATGGCGGTTATCAATTGGATACAGATGGGAATCAGTATTTCTGTGTTAAAGCTGGAACTACTGCTGCTATAAATTATAACCTATTTGAAAGAGATGCAAGCACTTATGGTTCTGAGTTCAAGTGCATCTTTAAGACTACAAATGTTAGAAAAGCCGATGCAACATTTTTAACTTGCCAAGCTGACGCAACAGTTGTTGGTTTGGAAATGAATGTTCATGAGGCGTATTTGAAGTCTAGTATTAAGAGTCTGTATATTCCTTATAGTGAGGAAGATGTTATTGAGTTTGAGTTTAACATTAACTCACTCGATAAAGATAATCCAGACGCAACAGCCGTTATTATGAGCTATGAGGATGGCGTTGGTTTAAGACCAATGATTTATGACTCTACTCATAGACTGTATCAGTATGAGCCTGTACCTATTACTATTGGTTCTACAGATTGTGATGTTCATATTTATCGTATGAAAGCATACACTTCTGCTCTGACTGATTCTAACATTCTTTCTAACTTCATTGCAGATGCCAGAGATTCCGATGAAATGATTGCAAGATATAATCGTAATCAGATTTATGATGAGAACAATGCTTTAACCCCTGAGTCTGTAGCAGATGCTTGCCCTCAGTTAAGAATTATTAAGATTGAATGCCCTCGTTTTACTACAGACAAAAAGGATTTTGTTAAAAATTCTAATGTCGAATGTATTTATAAAGGCGGAGACCCTGTTCTTGATAACTGGAAATTTATAAATGGATATATATCAGGCCAGGGCACTACCTCCAATGAATATGGCTATGCTGGTAGAAACATCGATATTATTATGTGTGCGGACGGTAAAAATCAAATCATTAGTAAAATTCCATTAGATACAGAATATGTTACGGAGCTTATTCTTGGGGATGGGACTAAATATAGTGATGGGTCTGGCAAGATAAGTTTATCTAGAACATCTGTGCCTAATAACTGGTTTAATTTAAAATTAAATATCGCTTCTTCTGAGAATGCAAACAATGCTTTACTTCAGAAGAGATATAATGATTATTTGCCGTATAAAACTGTTGCTATGGAGAAAGATCCAAAATGTAAGAATAGCATGGAATTTAAAAATTGTGTAGTATTCATTAAGGAAACAGATCCAGATATGACTCAGCATAAAGAATTTAAAGATAATGATTGGCATTTTTATGGCTTGGCAAATATAGGCGACTCTAAAAAGACTGATGCTACTCGTGTTAATGATGTTACAGATTTAAAGGAATTTGTAATTGAAGTAAGTGATAACACTCTCGCAAATAGCACATTCCAAACTGGCGTTACTGATAGTAATGGCAATATGGTTTATCCTATTACTAAAGATCAGTGGAAAACTGGAAATGCGGCATATGATGCTTTATATAATGATTGGGATGGATCATTTGAATTCCGCTATGAGATGGGCGGAGAAACAAAAGATGGTATGACTACTGCCACTTCGGAAGAACAAGAAGCACAAAGATTATTGAATAAACAAGTATGGCGAGATTTTTATGAATGGGTAATTACGTCTACTGATGAGGAGTTTGTATCACAATTCGATAATTGGTTCATTAAAGATTCCGCTTTATATTGGTACTTATTCACTGAAAGATATACTATGATAGATAACAGGGCAAAGAATACCTTCTGGCACTATGCTAAATGCGCAGACGGTAAGTATCGCTTTGAACTGTTTGACTATGATAACGATACGGGTTTGGGAATTAATAACTCGGGTGAATTAACAATGACTTACGGTAAGGAAGATACTGATTATAGAACGGATGGAGACAAATCTTCTGGCTATATTTTCAATGCGGCAGACAGTGTATTTTGGTGTCGTATTCGTGATTTAATGAAGAATGATCTTGCGACAATGTATCAGACTCTTGATGGTGAAGGATGCTTTAGTGCCACTTCTTTAATCAATGAATTTGATGATTGGCAAGCACAATTCCCAGAAGAACTTTGGAGACTTGATATTGAACGTAAATATTATCGTACATACCAAGGTGGTGGTCTAAACGCTGGTGAAACTCCAGAACCTACTCCTCGTTTCTTGGAGTCTATGATGAATGGTCGCAAGAAATATCAGCGTAGACAATTTGAGCGTGATCAAGCTGCTTATATGGGCACGAAATATCTATCAGCCAATATCAAAGCAGACCAAATCATGTTTAGGTGTAATACTCCTTCTGGCGTAGTTGTTGCACCTAATTATACGCTAAACATTGTCCCATATTCTGATATGTACTTGTCTGTATTGTTCGGAAATTCCCCAAGCGCTCAACAAATTCGTGCAAAAGCTGGGCGGACATACGAGATTACTTGCCCACTTACAAAGATGGATGATACGGCAGTATTAATTTATTGTGCTTCTCGTATTCAGGCACTAAATGATATCTCTGCATGTTACATTCACGATAATGATTTCTCAAAGGCTTCCAAGCTTCAGAAATTAATTATCGGCAATAGTACTTCTGGATATTCTAATGTATTTTTGACCAACCTAAACCTTGGTAATAATGCGCTTCTTGAAGAACTAGACATCCGTAATTGCCCGAATCTAACTGGTTCTGTTAATCTTTCAAGTTGTGGAAACTTAGAAAAGCTTTATGCTGAGGGGACTTCGATTACTGGCGTATTGTTTGCAGCGAATGGTAAGATTGCTCTGGCACATCTACCAGCGACAATTAATAGTTTAACTTTAAAGAATCTGAGATATCTTACTGATTTACAGGCAACTTATGATAATCTAGAATCTTTAACTGTTGAGGATTCTGTAGTCGATGAATATACAATTGTTGAGGATGCTGCTGATACATTACAGATTTTAAGATTAATTGGAATTGATTGGACAGTCTCTAATACTGATTTGTTAAATAAGATTCTTAAGATGAATAATAATATGCTTGCTGGTAAGGTTCATATTGCTGGCCAGACAAGACAGAGAGAGTTGGATGCCTATGCTGCTGCATGGCCAGATTTAACTGTAACTTATAATGGCATTATTACTCAGTACAGAGTTACATTCTTAAATGCTGATGGTACCCCTATTAAAGATAAAAAAGGTAATGATTATGTTCAGTATGTTGACCAAGGAAGCAAGGCGGTTGACCCAATTGCATCTGGAGAAATTGATACTCCGACCATGGCAAGTACTGCCCAATATAATTATACATTCTCTGAGTGGGACGGTATCAACACTAATGTTACTGCCGCTATGACTGTAACGGCGAAATATACAAAGACCATTAGAACATACACCGTTCGTTGGTTACAACAAGCGGGTGTTATTTTAGCAACAAAAACAGGTGTTGAATATGGAACTGGTGTAGAATATGATGGTGATTACCCCACTATGAACGATAACGAAGATGCTTATATTTATAATGTCTTTACTGGATGGGATAAGAATACTGGATTCATTACTGGTGATACAGATGTATATGCTAAGTGGGATACTCAGAATGGCTTGCCAGCAGCAGGTACTGATTTGGCAAATATGACGCCGGTTCAAGTGTATGCTGTTGCGACTGCGAAAAAGGCAAACGATTATTTCGAGCAAAAAGATTATATTGATATTCGTATGGGTCAAGATTATTCGTTTACTAATGTTGATGAAAATTTCTTTGCGGATGAAAAACATTTTGATGGAACGAGTGCAAATGTCATAGATACTGGTATAAAGCTATTTGGTGCGGATTCTAAATCTTTCACAATGGCAATTGACTTTGAGTGTGAAGATGCTGCGGCAGACGCGACACTATTGTCTTGCTTCGAATATGATGGTTCTGAAGGCTTCAGACTAAAATATAATGGAAGCAATGCCGAGATTCAATGGGGTAATACTAGTAAAATAGTTAGTTATGGCACCAATAGAGACCTTGTTGTCTTAAGACATATACAAGGTGAAGATGATTTGCATGTTTACTCTTTTAATAGTGCCGCTGGTGGTAGCGGAGTATGTGCTGACAGTATCTCATATAATGTATTGACACGTAACCGTAGTACAAGCACCGAAGCAACAATTGTTCTTGGTGGTTTCAAGTTCTTATCTAATGGTTCTGTCGATGACCTTGGTAAAGGCTATATCCACTGGGCCAAAGTATGGTTTGAGGATTTGGGCGATTCTATTGCAAGAGATTTAGCGGCATGGCCTCATGAGACTATTCGTTTTGAATATTATGGGGATGAGCGCTATAGATTTGCAAGTGACTCCAGTAGAAAAACTGGTGCATCTTTTATTTGCAAAAATCTATTAAATTATACGCATAGGATGAATTATACTGGGACAAATGTTGGTGGTTGGGAAGACTCTTCTATGAGACAATTTGTAAATAGCAGAGTATATAATGCATTCCCAACAGTGTGGAAATCAATTATAAAGCAAGTTCAAATTCCTGCAAGTGCTGGTGGACAGTCTCAAGAAATTGTATTCTCTAAAGATTATGTGTATTTGCCCTCTTATATTGAGCTATCTGGAATTCAGTCGCAACCATATAATAGCGAAGGTACTCATATTGCGTGGTTCACAAGCGATTCCGCTAGAATTAAAACAAAAAATGGCGTTGCAAATGGCTATTATAGTAGATCTCCAGTTATTGGTTATGATAGGTACTTTGTTTATACCACATCATCTGGTACTTGTAATAACATTTATTATGTATCATCACGTGAAGATGGCGTTTGTCCATGTTTCTCGATCTAATGAGGTGAGCTGTTATGAGATATTACAAAATAATTATTGATGATAAATTTGTCGGTATTGGATCGACAATAGATTTAAGAAAATTCCAGAAAAAGCATGAAGTTTTTTTATCTTGTGATGAATCAGAGGCTCAATATATTCAATGTGGTGAACAGGTATATCATGATAATTGGATGCTTCCATGTCAAAGTGGTACGAAAGATTTTCTGACAGCAGACGTTGTCGAAATTGACAAATCTGAATACGAAGTTCTTTATAAGGCAGTTGAAGCAAATGAAGACATCCAAATATTAGATGAGCCAGAAGAGCAAGAACCAGCCATTACGGAACCTGATGTTACTGTAGAATATGTTAAAGAGTCCAAAATTAATGAGATGAATTCAAAATGTAATAAAATGATAGTTGATGGATTTGATATTAAGTTAAGTGATAACAATATTTATCATTTTTCTTTGACTTTACAAGACCAATTAAATTTAATTACTTCTGCCCAGATGATTTCAAATGGTGCACAAGAAGTTCCTTATCATGCAGATGGATGTGTATGTAAGTATTATTCTATTAATGATATGGATAAAATTATTGAGATGGCGAATCTATTTAAAACTTATCATATATCATATTTTAATTCGTTAAAAGGCTATATTGAATCATTGCAAGATATGGAGTCGATTTCTGCGGTATCTTATGGTGATGAAATTCCAGAAGAATATCAATCAACAGTATATGTTGAATTAAAAAACAAATTAGGATTATAAAGATTTTGATGGGGGCGTTTGAAACATAACGCTCCCCATTTCACAATTAAAAAATTGTGGAGGATGGTGAAAAAATGGCATATATAAATACTATTGATATTAACGGAGAGGTATATAATATTGGCAACCTAACCGATGGTGAGCATGTTGTTGATTTGCCCACATTGACTGAAGATAGTGTATTTTTATTGCAAAGTGACGTTATAAATAGTTTGACTAGCTCTAATCAAAATAAACCATTATCTGCAAATCAAGGAAAAATGCTTAATGATAAAATTGCGCAAATAGCAAAAGAATCTGATACACAAGGCACAGAACTCACAAAAGAAATCAACCAGCTTAAGGCTAACATTGCAGAGCAAGTTGCAACGCTTAAGGATAATATATCAACTGGGGATTCAAATACCTTAGAGTCTGCAAAAAGTTATGCGGATGATATACTAGAGCAAGCGGAGAGATATGCTGGAACGGAAGGCGATAACGCTCTTTCGGAAGCCAAAAAATATGCTGATACGAAAGTTAGTAACATGAGTGGTGTTGTAACTGGCACTCTGACTGTAAAAGATGGCATTAGCAATGACAAAGCGACATTGGGTGGTGCAGAATTAGATTTTAGTAGGCTTGATGGTAACGGCAATGATTTTGGTACATATATCCAAGCTACAGGTAGTTTTGATAGCACGAATTCAGTTTCCAAGCCTTCATTAGAGTTTTATGGTGCGAACGGTGATGAGTCGGTAAAGCTAAGAAATATTGCGGCACCGGAATTGGACACCGATGCGGCAAATAAGAAGTATGTTGATGACCAATTACTTGGAGCTGAAGTAGACATTGGAGGTAAGAATACTACACTTATTGATGTCAGCACACCCTCAAATGGCACTTTAAGAATGCAAGTTGGAACAACAGACGCCAGACTTGGTAGCGCATCAATTTCTGCAGATTCTCTTGATATGAACGAAACTTTAATCTCCAATGTTAAAACTCCTGTAAATGCTAGTGACGTTGCAACAAAAGGATATGTTGATAGCTATAAGCCCCCAATTGATGATGGCTCAATTGCTAAAGTAAAACTGGCGGCAGATTTACTGAGCTATCTTGATGGAGAAATGGTTTCTAGTGGTGATTGGACATACATTAAAAAAGATAGTGGGCTTGTGCTTGCGTGGTCTACAACAAAAATTACTTTAGCCATGTCCGCAGATTCAGATATAAATTCTACTATTGCAAATAAATATCCAGATGGGTTATTTATTTCTACCCCTATTTGCATCCCATATCTTCATGGCCCTCAATCGTTTTATCAATATAATAAAAAAGCAGGGACACCAACATGGACACCGCAATTGGGCATATATAATTTGGGCGATGCTGCAACAGCTGTAAGTGTGACTGCGGATTTCTTTGTAATAGGAAAATGGAAATAAAAATAAATAATATTGCTTATCGGCTCAGTCGGTATGCAAAATTTGTAAAGGAGTGTTTATAGTGGCGAATAAAACATTTAATACTCGCGTTAAGAATAAGCGAGATACTGCTGCTAATTGGGAGGCAGTAGCGACTACGTTCCAACCGCTCGATGGTGAATTGATTATTGTTGATACTTCTGCGGGGAAAACTCGCTTCAAAGTTGGTAGATATGATACGGCTAAGGGAAGACTTTTGTATTATAATGAAATTCCTTTTGCGGATGAGTATTTATATAATGATTTGAATGAGAGTCAAGGGAAGATTTATGATAAGCTCAAGGGTATTGATGATAAGTCTATAATTGAATCTACACTTGAACCTGTTGCTGGAGCCGACGATAAACTTTATCTTTATAACATTGGCTTATGGCAGTTTCCAAAAACAGGTTTTTATAAAATTAAATTAGCTAAAGTTGGTGCTCTAGGTGTACTGCTTAAGCTATACGCAAGGATAACTAAAGACGACGGAACAACTCCAGATGATTGGGACAATAACAACCTAAAATCGATGGGTATTGCTAGTGGCGATGGACTCATTGAAGAAATTTATGCACAAGTTGATTATATAAATGATGACAAATTTACTGTATATCGTGTTCAGTTTTTTAATTGCTTTGGTTATTTAGGTTCCTTTTGGGTAAATACGTATGACAAAACTACTCAAAAATGGGCGTATGTCTATAAGCATCGTGTTACAGCTGATCATGTATCAAATAATTTAACTCTCACCAAAGGTGATGTAACAACTAAGTTCAATGGTTCAGTTGCTAGAGAAGTATCAATCCCCACCAAGACTAGTGAGCTAACTAACGACAGTAATTTTACAACTCAAACTGACCTTGACAATCTGACAAATACTGTTGTTAGTTACAATGCTCAAGAAAACATTACTGATGAGCAAAAAGCACAAGCTAGAACCAACATCGGAGCAATATCAGAAGCAGATCTAGTTCAGCCTGATTGGAATCAGAATGACGAGACTGCTAAAGATTATATTAAAAATAGATTTGGTGGCTACGTTGAAGAAAGCAGTGTAGCAACTACTTTATATGATGCAACCCCAGATAGAAATGGAGAAGTAGAGATTACGCTTTTCCCGCTTAATACTAAGGTAGGTACTATTACTATTGATGGCGTGGCTACAACTTATACTTGCGTTACTGAGACAATTAGTGAACAACAATGTGTGAGTTTTGGCACAGCAACACTAGCTGAAATTTATAGTGGTACTACTGATGCTATAGTTGCAGCGAGTACTGGCACAACTTCAATAGCTTTAATTGGTAGCAGTTATGTTGGTAAGCACATTGTTATTTCAATCGGTGGCGAAGTTGTTCACACGATTCCGACAAAATTCATAGATAATAATTTTGTAAATAAAGTTAATAACGCTGTCAGTATGGCTACAGCAGCGCAAAAATATGTTGACAAGATTAAGAGTGATGGACTGAGTTATACTGGCAGCAGGGATGGTATAGCATTTATTGGCGTTGATACGTATGGGAATGCAGAGATTTCCAGAAAGCGCTCAGAAGATAGTGCAGAAGGTATGGATATTCAGCTTGCATCGGCTGGACTTACCTTATCAAATCATGGACGATATGGCAAATTAACAAGCTATGTTGTTATGTCTACAACTGGTACAACAGATAATCCTGCTCTTTATCTGAAGAAAGCAAGAATCGCTGGTGTTAACGAGCCAGAAGATGAAACTGATGCAGCAACTAAGAAATATGTTGATATAAAAATTCAAGCAATCAATAATCAACTTGGTGGCTTAACAGGCGCTATGCATTTTATCGGCAAAGCAACTGTTGATATTACTGACGGCTCAACAACTGACCCTGTAATTACAGATTATGATTTTACCAATAAAAAAGAAAAAGGCGATGTAATTCTTGGTAAAGATGATCATAAAGAGTTCGTTTGGAACGGCTCTGCTTGGGAAGAACTTGGCGATGAAGGCTCTTACGTTCTAAAGACTACAACCATTAACGGTAAAGCATTGTCAGGTAATATTACATTAACTGCTGCTGATGTTGGTGCTGCTTCTGCTTCTACTATTGAGACAATGCAAGCGGCTATCGATAGTAAACCTTCAGCTGCTGATGCAGTATATACGGCAACAGCTGCAAGTACTGACGGTGTTGCATACACTGCCACAGTTTCTGGTATTGACTCATTGACTATTGGCGCAAGCTTTATTATGATTCCCAATAAAGCAAGTACAAGCAAAGCACCAACGTTAAATGTTAACGGACTAGGTGCAAAGCCAATTAGACGCAGACTAAGCTCTCTAACAACTAGCTTACAGCAAGGATATAGCACCAACTGGATTGCTCTCAATAAGCCGTTTACTGTGGTTTATGATGGCACAGCATGGGTTATTGAAGGTCTGACAAAAACTGATGGTGCAGATGTGTATGGAGCAGTTGCACAAGCTACGGCAGATGCGAAGGGAAACAACATTGCAGATACATATGCTACGATTGCCATGCTGCAAAGTCTGTTGCCAAAGGTCACAACAATTACACTGACATCTAATTGGGTTGGAGACGCAAGCCCATATTATCAGGATATTGCACTAAGTTGTGTAACAGAGACAAGCATTGTTGATTTGCAGCCAACGCCAGAGCAGCTTAACTCTTGGCAGGATGATGGGATTGCATTTACAACTTTGAGCGGAAATGGTACTGTGCGTGTTTATGTAGCTGGCGGTAAGCCAAGCAGCGCAATTTCAGTACAAGTTAGAGTACAGGAGGTGACAGTTATATGAGTGGTTTATACGGAAATGTATGCGGAGGATTCGGTAATCCAAAGACCTATGTTTTAACAGATAAAAACGGAAAAGAAATCACTGGTGTTCTAGTTGATAATTTAACTGTCTTTACCGCTACCCCTGAAGATGTTCGTTCTGGTAAGGTCTTCGCCGGAGATGAAGGCGTAAAGACGGGAACGAATACATCAATTTAATAAATCGTTGAACTAATGATAAAGCTTTATTTTAAGGGAGGAATTTTCTATGCCAAATGGTGACTTTGAGCCTATGTATTCTACTAATAACATATGGTACGATACTTATACAGCGCAGTGCCTCACAAATCATCTTGAAGATATGGGAGCAGATATTGATACTTTACAAACCGGTAAAGCAAATGTAAATCATACGCATAACGAATATTCTCCAATTAACCATGAGCATTCTGAATATGCTCTGGTAAATCATTCTCATACTGGGTATGCTCTTATTGGACATACCCATAGTTATAATGACTTAGAAGATAAGCCAGTTATTCCGACTACTCTTCCTGCGAATGGCGGCAATTCCGATACTGTAGATGGCAAACATGCCGCAGATTTTGCGACTGTGGAATCAGTAGATATGCTTCAAACCCTTGTTGGAAGTACTAGTGTCCAATCTCAGATATCAACTGCAGTTAGTGCTATCACTCCGGCCGGTATTGGCGCAGCAGAGGAAGATCATGTTCATAATTATAACGATTTAACGAATAAGCCAACTTCGCTCCCAGCTAATGGTGGCAATGCGGACACCGTGGATGGTAAACACGCAAATGACTTTGCCACCGCCGAATCAATGAGTGCCATGGAAACTTTGGTTGGCAGCACAAGTGTACAATCGCAGATATCTAACGCAATTGATAATCATACACATAGTTATAATAATCTGACAGATAAACCAACGTCATTGCCAGCAAATGGCGGTAACGCTGATACTGTTGACAATAAGCATGCTAGTGACTTTGCTACAGTTGAAAGTGTGGATATGTTGCAGACCCTTGTTGGTACTACAAGTGTGCAATCTCAAATTACTACTGCTATGTTAAGTCAACAGCCAAATTGGAATCAAAATAATAGTTCTCAAATAGGATACATTAATAATAGACCATTCTATTCAGAAGATGCCAGTTTTACTGAAATTCTTTCTAGCAGAACTTTAACATTTAGTGATGATTATCTTGAGAACCCGTTTGATCTTGATTTGGTGCCCGGAGATTTATACATTGTTATATGGGATAATACTCCATATACTTGCAGAGCATATTCTAATTCTAGATACACATATTTAGGCAATGCGTCGTTAGAGACTTTGGAGATGGAAGATACGGGGGAACCGTTTTACATTGATATTTATTGTGCCCCAGAGCCTACCGCTGCAAGTTATTCTAATACTAGCAATACAGTTTATGTGAAGACTGAGAATAGTGGAGGAACGCATAGTATACAAATTAATAAAGATACTACCATTATTCATACAATCGATAGCAAGTATATCCCAAATGATATTCTCAGGACTACTCAACAGGTACTGACAGAGATGCAACAAGCGCAAGTAAGATATAATATAGGAGCCAGTGATTTTGACGGTAATTATAACAATTTATATAACAAGCCAAATTTAATTGGTAAATCTGGTAGTGGTCAACATTCTGAGATTTTTAATGATTATACAACTAATTCTGCAATTGGTAAGTATTCACATGTAGAAGGATATAAAAGTAAAGCTGGTAATTATGTTTCTCACGCAGAGGGATTTACTACGCAAGCAAATGGGCAATATTCACATGCTGAGGGATATCAGTCAATTGCACAAGAAGGGTGCTCGCACGCTGAAGGTTCGGTTACAATAGCGTCAGGAAACGCTTCTCACGCAGAGGGACAAGGCAGTATAGCTAGTGGGCAGACTGCACATGCTGAAGGATATAGTACCAACGCTATGGGTCACTCTTCACATGCGGAAGGAAGAGGATCAAATGATATTCCTTCTTCTATTACAACCTCGACTAACAAGGATACGATTATTACTACTTGGGAAACTACGAAGTTTAATCTTGCTAAATATGATCAATGCCATACAGAGGGCGACGACACTTTGGCTCTAGATAGTTGTGCTCATGCAGAAGGATATGAAACAATTGCTGCTGGTGGTTATTCCCATAGTGAAGGTTATAAAACAAGAGCAATGGGAACTTTCACTCATACAGAAGGAGAAGGCACTATTGCATCAAGTGCCAATCAGCATGTTCAGGGTCGATATAATATTGAAGATTCTAACTCTAAATATCTACACATTGTAGGCAATGGAAATTCTAATACGAATCGTTCAAATGCTCATACCGTTGACAAAAATGGCAATGGTTGGTTTGCAGGAACTATTGAAGGAACTGCATTGATCTTAAAATCTTCAACGCCTAATAGTACGAAACGTTTTAGGATTACCGTTGACGATAGCGGTACTATTAGTGCAACAGCAATAAACTAAATATATGGCGCAGGGCCAGCATCCTTGCGCCATTATAAATATTAAAAATAAGGAGGAGGATGTAAGAATGTCAACTAAAAAATTACAAATTGTGACTCCTATTGTTACATCGGTTAATGGTGAGACTGGTGATATAACGATAAATACTACCGTCGATAGTGCAATTTCTGCAACTTCCACGAACCCTGTTCAGAACAAAGTTATAAAAACAGAACTCGACAAGAAACTTCCGCTTTCTGGCGGTACATTAACTGGCAATCTAACCGGTAAATATATTACTGGTACTTGGTTGCAGACTACGGATGCGACTGAACTTACAAGCGCGGCAACAAAGATCCCTGTTTTAGATTCTCATGGTTGGGTTTATTATAGAACTCTCGAACATTTGAAGAGCGATTTGGGTGTTGAAAGTGCTGGAGTAGCAGTAACTTTGAAGACTTGGACGGCTTCAGATATGACATAAAGGAGGGGTGCTGAATGGCTTTATATTTAGGAAGTAATAAAGTAAGTATGAGTTCTGTCTTATCAGGTTCAAATGAGGGCATAACTCATGCTAGTATCCCTGATTATATAAAAACGGCAGCATTAGAAGTTGCGCAAAAGGTGCAGGCAAAACAAACCAGTGAAAGTATTACTTTTATAGCTATGTCGGATGCACATCAACTAGATACTAACTCTAGCATTGTAAATGGGAATCTTCACGCTGGTATGGCAGCGAAAGTGTTGGCTTATGTTTTGCCAAACATAGACTTTTGTTGTTATTTAGGAGATTATACTGCAGGTAGTAGCACAACAACTATCGAAGAAGGTAAACAGCATCTTGCAGAAATTAATTCAGATATTGATGAAGCATTTTATGGTATTCCGCAATTTCGTACTGTAGGTAATCATGATGCTTTGGCGTATTCTCAGACACAAAATGGTGCAACGATAACAGACGCAGAATTGTTTAATTTAATTGGTTCATATTGTTCTGGAGCCACATATGGCCCACAAACAGTCGGATACTGTTATCGTGATTTTGATGCAAAGAAATTACGTGTAATTTGTTTAAATACGTCTGAAAGTTTAACGTCTGATAATTCATCTGCTGGTAATGTTTCAACCACACAAGCACTTTGGTTTGCCAATACGCTTAAAGAAGTAGGTACTAAAAGTGGTTGGAAAGTACTAACGTTATCTCATCACCCTCTAGACTGGGCTTCTGTATGTATTTGTTCTAGTATTGTTAAATCTTATATTGATGGTGCTGGGGCTACAATTAATGGTACGACTGTTAATTTTAGTGGTAGCAATAATGCTCAGTTTTTAGGTGCATTTCATGGTCATGTTCATAATTTTAAGGCCGCAAAACTAAATTTTGTATCTGGTGGTACGGGGACAGAATTTAATGCTTGGAGAATTGCCACTCCTAACATGTGCTTTGCTCGAAACAATGAATACGGTCAAAATGGTGCTACGGAATACTTCGGTATTGAGTTTGGTGAAACTACGACTTACAATAAAACCGCTAATAGTGCAAATGACACTTCTTTTGTTGTTAATGTAGTGAATCCGAGTGAGCAGAAGATTTATAGTTATTGTTATGGAGCGGGCTATGATCGAGAGATTTCTACTAAGGCTGAAACTATTGCTGTCACTGGAGTAAATCTGAGTGCTTCTTCTGGTGAATTGACAATTGGCGGGTCTGTAACATTAACTGCAACCGTTACGCCTTCTACAGCAAGTAATAAGACAATAACATGGACAAGTTCTGTGCCAACTGTTGCAAGTGTTAGTAATGGTTTGGTTACTGCTTTAGCGGCTGGTAGTACTGTGATTACAGCAACGACCGCAGATGGTGGCTTTACGGCAAGTTATAATCTTACAGTAAAAGCTGCAGCTATTGACTTACTTGCTACTTGCGGATATACCGACAATACGCGCTTGTCTACAAGTTCAGGCAGTATAAAATCTGCCGCAGGCTATGTAACAGTTGGAACAACGAACGTTATCGACGTATCGAAGCAGACGTATCCTAACGGAGCAATCATTCGCGTGACAGGCGCTGTCAACTGCAAGGGAAACGATTGGAGTACGAACCCAAACGGTGGTGACAGTGCTTATGTTATTTATGGCAGTGATAAAACTACATTCTCAGCTGCAAGTTATATACAAGATGGAACCTGGTCTCTTGGAACATTTACAATTGATTCGGATAAAACAGGCTTTACACTTGACATCGCCACATTGAGTAACCGTTATATGAAGTTCTGTGTTAAGGGTACGGGTGCGAATCTTACGGTAACATTAACACCGAAATAAAAAATATTAGTTAAAAGGGGGTAATAAAATGCCAACTTCAAAAAATCTTAATTCTTTAATTATCAATAAAGTAGAATCAAAAGAAGTTTATGAATGGATGAAAACCAATAATAAAATAAATGAAGATGAGCTTTATTTAACACCAGATACAGAGTCGTCCGCATCTCCATTTGTTGATTGGACTTCACAGTATACTAAGATGCTTGAAAATGGTGGAGATGCCGCGAAGACCTCAGAATATTGGGGATTTATGCTTAATCCTGATGGCACATATCTAATGGATGATGGTATGTATTACATTGATTTGGCAGGGAACTTCAATTCTAGAGAATACTTAACTATTACAACCTCAAATTGCAATGGCAGTACTGTCAGACAAGTAATTCGTGAGTATGTGTCGAACGATCCATTCTGGTATAAAGAAATTTGGGTTAAACCGCTTGAAGCGGCAGACCAAGCTCTAGCAGCATATTTTTCTAGCGAGGAAGGATTTTTTTACAATAATGCCGCAGTTCTTACAAATGTGGCTAATGCGGGCGAAGAAGGGAAATACCTGAAAGCTGTAAATGGCCGTTGGAAAGCAGCAGATGCTCCTAGTGGTGGCACGACTTTAAAAGCTATGAAAGATATTGACAGCTATATTGGAGTCCCAACTGCAGATGTTCCAACTGATGGTATGCTACAATTAATCATAACGGGTCACGAAAGTACAGAAATGGCAATTGGTACCATAACAATTCAAGATGGAGCAATCACTACTAACGCTATGATTTCATGGTATGAGGGGAATGCCTCATTACTTGAATCAATTGTTATTGTAGCAAATGGCTTAACCGTTCAAGGATGGAGTGCTGGTTGTTATTGCGGAACTTATCAATTAGTGACTCAGTAACTTTAGCATTAACAATTTTATGGATAAAAGGGAGGAAATATTATTATGAAGTTATATCAATGTTTATTAGAGCAAAATGACTGTTATAAGAGAGGGGTAAAAATTACTCCGACAAAAATTGTAGTACATAGTACTGGTGCAAATAATAATACAGTAAAACGTTATGTTCAGCCATATTCTGGACAGACTAGCGGCATGGAAGAGTATTTACCGCAAAGAAAAACATTTTCTCGTACAGAGATGTTATCTATTCTTGGCACAAATAATTATAGAAATGATTGGAATAGAGGCGGTTTACAGGTCTGTGTACATGCATTTCTAGGCAAGATATCCGATGGCTCATTGGCAGTAGTACAAACTCTACCATGGGAAATGCGCTGCTGGGGCGTTGGCGCTGGTAGATATGGCTCTTACAATAATTGTGCAATTCAGTTTGAGATTTGTGAAGATGACCATTCTAGCGCAAACTATTGTAAAGAGACATTTGAACTTGCCGCAGAGTTATGTGCACACTTAATGCGTGCCTATCCATCAATTACAGAAATCGTTTCGCATAATGAAGCTGGTCAGCGTGGGTATGGCAGCGATCATAATGACCCTGATAACTGGTGGCCAAGACACGGCTATACAATGGGCATGTTAAGAAGACGTGTTAATGAGTTACTTAAAACAAACACTTCAACTCCTACTCCTGCTCCAGCAAAGCAGCTATATCGTGTGAGAAAGTCTTGGGCGGATGTGTCCTCGCAAATTGGTGCATTCTCTTCTCTTGAAAATGCAAAGAAGTCTTGCCCAAATGGATATAAGGTATTTGATGAGAAGGGCAATGTAGTATACCCTGTTGCGTCGGCTCCAGCTACATTATATCGTGTAAGAAAGACTTGGGCAGACGCATCTTCTCAGCTTGGGGCGTACAGCTCTTTGGAGAATGCGAAAAAGGCATGCAAGGTTGGATATAGTGTATTTGATGACAAGGGCAATGTTGTTTATACGGCAAATGCACCCGCACAAGGCAACGTTGAGAATCCACAAAGTTTTAGCAAGTCTAAGGAAGGCACATATACGGTCAATGCAGATGTTGGTTTACATCTAAGAGCTGGTGCAGGTTCCAATAAGACAAGCCTAGGTGTTTTGCCATATGGTACTAAGGTGCAATGCTTTGGCTATTATACTGGAGAATGGCTATATGTACAAACCGCTTCTGGTAAAGTTGGATTCATGCATAGTGGATATTTAAAATGAGGTGTTGAAAATGGAATTTTCCAAAAAGATTCTTATTGTTGCCGCTATTATTAACATACTTGTCGTTGGGTTTTCTTGCGCAATGATCGCCATTACACGAGACCTGTCCCCATTATGCTATTTAATCCCGTCTGTTGCGGGAGAGGTAGCAACCGGGACGGGTTTTTATTATGCCAAAGCAAAGGCAGAAAATAAGATTAAGCTAATGCAAAAATATGGCATAGGGCCGACAGAAGATACATTTAAGGATCAGTATTAAGCGAGGAGGAGATATTATGGGATCTGTTGATATTACTAAGATTGTTATTGCTTTAATTGGTCTATTGAGTACTGTCATTACCACATTCGTTATTCCTTGGATTAACACTAAGCTAAAGAATGAGAAAATAAAGACAGCCATTGAGATTGCATCACAGGTTGTAAGTGCCGCACAGGAGTTGCAGATTACTGGCGACCTTGAAAAACTCGGTCTTACTAAGGCAGAATATGCATGGAATGAAGCAAAGAAGGCTTTGGCAAAGAAGGGCATTACAATTTCTGATGAGGAACTAACTGCTTATATTAAGGCGGCTGTTACTGAGTTAAGAACTAAAGTTGAATGGTAATATTAGGGGAGCTTATGCTCCCCTTTTTTAAAAGGATAAAAGGAGTTGCATTATAGGTTTGCGTAAGTTTGCAACTCGTAATGTAGGTTTACGGAAATTTGTAATGATGATGAGGAGGAGTTATATGAGTGTAATATTGGCGTTTGATCAAAGTACGACTCGTTCAGGATACAGCGTGTTTATTAATGGCGAATATGATCATAGCGGTCTTGTAGATAAGCATAAAAATAAAGATTTACAAAGTAGATTTAAAGAAATGTATGAGGGCATACATGAAGTCATTGATATGGAGAAACCAAGTTTAGTTGTAATAGAAGATACACAAATGCAGGGAGGAAATGGAGCAACATATAAAGTATTATGTCAGTTGCAAGGGGCTATTATGGGTATGTGTTATGCAATGGACATTGGGTTCCGTGTTATTACTCCAACCCAATGGCGTTCTGCACTTAAATTTAGGCAAGGGCCGAAAGTAAAGAGAGAAGAACTTAAGAATCAAAGTATTGAATTTGCAAAAAATGAATTTGGAATTGATAGATATGAAGATGAAATGGAAGCTTGCTGCATTAATGCAGGATTCCACCGAATGAGAAATAATGATATTGATATCGAAATCTAACGGCGACGCCGTATTAAATAAATTATTTTAGGAGGAGTTATACAATGAAAATCGAGAAATTTGTAGAGATTATGGAAGCCAACAAGGGTAAAATTTATAGCAAAACTAACGCAAATGTAATGTCTGATTTTATTAAAAAGACATTGGAAGTTAAGGATTATATTCCTGTGATTGATAAATTACGCTTAGTTAATAATGTTTTATCAGAATGTACTGAAGAGGAATTCGGAATCATTAAAGTAGATTCTTTTAAGAAATATTTTCAATTTACAATTGCAATATTACAAGCACATACGAATCTAGAGTTTTCTGCAAGTGGGCTTGATTTATATAAAGAGTATGACATGTTATGTGAGAATGGGTTATTAGACCCTGTTATTGCAACTTTTGAAGATGATTACAGAAAAACAAATGACATATTAAATATGATGTATGGAGATATGATTGAAAATAATAATAATATTTCTAATGTTGTTGGATCTAGCGTTCAAAAATTATCTGGATCTCTATCTGGGCTTATTGAGACAGTTCAAAACAAGATAAATGATTTTCAAATGAATTTAAATGCGTCTGATTTAGAAGGACTGCAAAAATTTCTTAATGCCATGTAAAGGAGCGGATAAATATGGCATCAACCATGAAAGCTTTTATTGATAAGATTATGCAAGATACGGAGAAAAATACCAGAGGCATTGTTAACGGAGCAGCAAAAAAGGCGAGAGTTGATTTTACGAAAGAGGCAAAGCGCTGGATGGATAATTATTATAGCGAATATAGTTCTGATAATTACGAAAGAACAGATACTTTAAGAGATTATGGTTATGCTCCATATACATTATGGAATGCAAATAAAATACAAACAGGAGTAAGATTTACGGACAGAGGAGCGGATTTCTCTAAAGTGTACAATCGAGATGTTGGCGCAAAAGATGGATGGGGTTCTGGTATTGGTGGTATTATTATGAGCGATTTTGCTATCGGAGCACATGGCTGGCCAGGATATTCAGGCACTTTTATTGGAACGCCAGTTGGAGAAAAAATGGAAAAATTTGAAGAAACATATATATTTGAAATGGATTCTTATTTCCAGTCACAAGGATTAAGAAGAATTGGGTGAGGTGAAAAGTATGGGTAGCAGAGGGCCTAGTGCGCAATATGCGTATGGTATTACTGTTGAATTAAATAAAGATTATCAAAAAGAATTAAAAACATTAAGTGATGGTTTAGAAAATTTAGATAAAAAAATTAAAGCAACGCAAAAGAGTTTTGACTCTGGTATTCAGAATAAAGGGAATAAAGGATTTGAGCAAGTAAAACAGCAAACTGCGGACATTGTTGAATCTGTAGATAGATTGCTTCAGCTTGAAAGAGAATTAGGCGGCGTTAGCGCACCTAAGATTTTTGACGGATTAAAGCAAAATAGGGATGATATTGCAAAACTTTCTGGAAGTATCAAAGATATTAGAGAAAATTTTGCAAGCCTTAGTGATACTGTTAAATCACTTCCGTCTGATCTATTTTCCAGACTTTCAGATCTATTTGTTTATGACGAAAAGGGAGCGACTGGTAAACTTAAGGATACCGCAGAGTCTATTAAAGGCATTATTAATGATATTAGCAAATCAACCGATAAAGAAAAGCTTAGCTCTTTAATGGGGCAATTGACCCAAATGGTTAGTGAGTTTCAGATTGGTCTTACACAAGCAACAAACAAGGGGTGGGACGTAAGCAGCAGAGCGCTTGCGCAAACCTTGACCGATCTTAAGGGCATGATGCCACAGCTTTCGGAGGCCGGTGAAGGGTTCGATGGGCTTGCTGCAAAAATTGTTGGGTTTTATAATACGATTGGACAACAATATAAAAGTAATCATCCAACTGGGAAAGCATTTTTTAAAGATATTACGGTTGATGCAGTCAAAACACAAACTAGTGTAGAACAGACTGCAAATAAGATTGTTGCATCTTTTAATGCGGCTATTAATGTGGTAAATAAATTTAAAAATTCTGATATGGGTCTTGCCAAAAAAGGCAAGGAAATGGAAGACTTTTTAGCAAAGTTAAAAAATCCAGAAATTACAATTGATTTAAAAAATAAAGATATAGTTAAAGAATTCGGCAAGCTAGGTGACGAATTTGATAAAATCGTTGGCTGGAATGATGTCGATGTTGACTTTTTGCAAAATCTTCCTATAGATAAGCTACAAAAGCTCGGAGACGTTCTTCAAAATATTATAGCAATCGGACGTAAATATTCTGGAAGTTTATCAAAAGATCTTGGAATTAACAGTTCGGCATTCAAGGAAGAAATAAGTACATATGGGTCTAATTTAGACAAAGTTGTAACTGAATTAGAAAATAGATTGAATAGTGCAAAAGAGTCAGTGCAACAATTATCAGGCCAGCTACAAGAAATGCTTGAAAAAGCAGGTTTGAAGTCTATAGAATTAAAACTTGATGTTCCTGCAGATGCAGAAATTGATGCATACGTAGAAAAGATTAATGGTTTTATTGATAAAATTATTAAACAAACGACAAGAATCAAAAAAATTCCGATGTCAATAGCGTTTGACGATAGCAAACAAGAAGGCGAAGGCGAAAAAACAGATCCATCTGCAAAATTAAAAGAGCAACTAGAATCGTTAAAGAAGTCTATTCATGATGCAAGAACTTCAATTGAGGCAGATGCTAGAGAAATTAAAGCTCAATTGATGAATATGCTAAAACTCGATAATAAAGATATTAGCAATATTACTTCTGCAATGGAAGCATTATTTAATGAGCAGCCATTAAAGCTATATGTAGATGGGGAATTTTTAATTGGAGAAATTGAAAAGGTTCTCAATAGCAAGACATTTAATATATCTGCAAACATTTCTGGGGCAACTTATTCTGGCGGAGCAGTGCCAGTTTTGAGTGGTGGGGCTCAAGCTTTTAGTACATCCGCTGCTGATACTCAAAGTTCTGCTGCAAATACTCAGGCAAGTGCCGCGTCAGATCAATCTAAAGCTGCTTCTGAAAATTTAGGTGCTGCTGATGCTCAATCGGATGCCGCAAGAGATCAGAAAATAGCATCTACAGAAAATAGTAAGAGCGCGGTGCTAATGTCAAAAACGGTTGCCCAGCTTACTGCATTTGCTAAAAATTTTGGAGAGACATATTATAAGTCACTTTCAAAACAAAAAGCAATGAATGATAAAATTGCCAAGGGTGAAGAAGTTAGCGACAGAACTGTGAAGATGACAAATGGGAAAGTGGCAAAGCTATCTCCTATGGCGAATTATTTGCAGAATATTTTTGGCGAAGATACTGATTTGTCAAAAATGACCGAAGAATATGTGAGAAATGTTTTAACCGGGCTTTTACAAAAGAATACTAAGACAGGCGGATTCAAGGGAGAACTTTTGGGGTCAGACTTATCCGATCTGTCAGGTAAATGGAAGGGATCTTATAAGAATCAAACTGCTCTATTATCCCCGTTACTTGGTAAAAACGGTACATTAGAATCTCTGTTTAAATCTTTAGGCTTATCTACAATTTCTGGCAATGAAAAAATTAATAGAGACTATAATGCTCCAGAAATGCTAAAGTTTTATCAGAAATATGCAAGAACGGCAGACGTTATTGATTCGCTTAAAGGAGAAAAAGGTGACACTAAACAGCTGTTATCTGAACTAGGTAGTTTTTTAAAGGATTTACAATCTACAACTTCTTCTGAAGAATATAAAGCCAATATTGATGAAATTGGGAAATCAATTAATACATTATATTCTAATATAAATGAATATAATAAACAAGTGATTGCGACTAAAGGCTTATCCCAAGGCGAGAGCAATGAGTATACTGCATTATTAAACATGTTTAAGCAGTTTTATGGGACTGCAAGTGAGGATACAAAAACTCTTTTAAATTCTATGGTTGGGGTTAATCCATCTGAAGAAATTATACATGGGGATGCTCTTAGGACAGCTATTGATGCAATGTCTAAAATTTCTGGAGATGACGCGTCTACAAAAATTGCCAATGATATTGTTAGTTGGTTAAATCGCATGGTTGCTGGTGATAATGTTGCTATTTCTAGACAGACATTATTGGGACAACTTGGAAAAGGAGAAAAGGGAGCTGGACTAAAAATAGCTAGTGCTAAAAATGGCAAAGGCAAAATGACAGCTTATGGCATCTCCAATAATATGTTGTCTGATCTGAATGCCGATATTTATTATGAAGGTATTAATAGGCCTACGATAATAGACAGATCTGATTCCCCTACATCAAAACGTAAAGCGTTAAGAATGATTAATAATCTTTTGAATAAGAATGCAAAGTTAAGTGCACAAACCCAATTCTATTCAAAAGACAATCCAAGACCTGCACCGTTTGACGTGTCTCAAATTAAAGTAAATGATGAATATTCTATTGATTGGGGAGAAAGGCTTTCTGTCGCTGAAGAAAATATTCAAAAGAGTTCTGAACAATTAGAGGAAGCCAAGAAAGCGAGAGATGAAAAATTTGCTCAACTCGCAAAGCAAGAAGAAGAAATAAATCAAAAGTTGCAGGCGGCTAGAGACAGAGTTGCTTCAGCACAAAGTGTGCTCGATAGTGTTAAATCTTTTTCTTATTCTGAATCTCCAGAAATAGAATCACTTAAATCAGATTATAAACAACAAAAAGACATTTATGATCTGATGGTTAAGTATCAGAGCAAAACTCCAAATAAAAGCACATTAAAGTTTGAAGGAAAAAACTTATCTGATGATTATATTCAACTACTTGAGGCAAAAAAGCAAGTAGAATCAAGATTGGCCACTACTGTGAATACTTCCAAGCAGTATAAAAAATATGAAGAATCTCCAGAGCTTTTAAGTAAAGCCATTTCTACTGAGCAAAAAAAACAAGAAGCGATTGACAAAGAAATTAAAGAAATTGAATCTAAAATTTCGGCCGCAAAGGAATCTGAAAATAAGGGATTGTTGTCTAAATATCAAATTGAATTAGCAGATAAACAAAATGAGTTAGAACAAAGTAAAAGTAGACTTGTTAATTATACTAAGGTTCAAAAGGGAGAAAAAGTTTCTTCTGAATTTGAATCAAAAGCAAAAGAACAAGAGACTACTTTGCAGGAAATTAATAGACAAATTCAGCAATCTGTTACAGAACAAAAACAGAAACTTGATGATAATCTTTTTGAACAGTTACAGACCACTATTGAGGAATACAAACAAAGGCAGCAGGATTTATCTTCTCTTGAGAAAAGCCTTAAAGGGAAACAGGCTGGAACAGCGGAATATGATAAAGTCACAGTTCAAATTCAAACAGCACAAGAGAGTTTAAACGGACTATTTGATTCTATTACGAATATTAGTAATGATTTAGGGTTAAACGATGCAGATTTGAAAGATTTGTTCGCTGGAATGGATAAACAGTCATTTTATAATTCAAAAAATGTACGTGATTCTTTAAAACAACAGATTGATGCCATTCAACAATTTAAAAATAGCAAGAACTTTGATTTATCAAATTTAGAAATTTTCCCAAAAGAACTACAAACTTTATTACAGCAAAGAGCAGAACTATTTAATGAAAAAGGTAATTATGATAATGCGAAGGCTGAATTAAAGGATTATAAGCAAAGATTAAAAGAAGCGAATGATAAAGGGAGTACTGAAATTCAGGCAATCTTACAGCGCAAAATAGATGCTTTGAAAGAATCTGTTGATAATGCAAGATCAAAAAAAGAAATTAACGCTGATATTAGCAATTTAAATTCTGTTATCAATAATTATATTTCTTCGATTATTCAGCAATATGGTACGTATATTAAAAAGGCAAAACTTCCTTTACAACAATACGAAGTTGGCGATAGCGTTATTAATAAATATGAAGATGCTGTTGCATCGCAAAGATCCTCGTTGATGCCATTGGTAGAACAAAAAAAGTCTATTGAGTTAGAAAGAGAATCTTTAGACAATCAGGTTCAAAAAGCAGAACAGGAATTAAAAATTGCAGAAAGAAACAAACAAGTAGCTCAATTGCAAGTTGAATATAATCAAAAAAAGAGCGAAGAGCTTGAACTTGTACGCGAAATTAATAAGCTTGAAGAATCTGGGGCATCGCCAGTAACTCTTAGTGAAAAAACACAAGCTTTAAATGTTGTAAATACAGAAGTAACAGAGTTATATAATAAGCTTAAAGAAATTAACGGCATTAACTCCGCCAATATTTTTGATGAAAGTTTGTCCCCTGAACAGAAAAAGTTTAATGCACTTAAAAAAATTCAAGAGCTTCAACAAGTCATTATCAGAAATAATGAACAAATTGGCAAGCTTGGAGATTATACGAAAGATGTTCAGAAAGCACAAAAGCTTACATTCAATAAAGAGCAAGGTGGATTTACTACTATATATGGTAATAAATCATCTGCGGCAGACAATTTGCAAAAAATGTTCGTTTCAAATTACACATCTACAGATGAATTTAGAACTTATAGAGCGTCATTATATGCAAAAGCACAAGAAAAAGTTGATGAGCTTCAAAATGCAATTGCTAATCGTATTTCTGAAGTAATAAACAATATGTATCAAGATGTTGCTTCTAATTTTGTTAAGTCTAAATATGATGAAACTGGCGTGGCTTTACATCAAACTGCATGGGATACTGCTCAGGCAACTATGGAGCAGGAAATTCAAGAGGCAATAGAGTCTAGACTTAGAAAAATAAATAATGCCGAAAATGCTGCGATAGAAGAAATATTAAAGAATGAAGACCTGTCTAACGATGAGCTGATAAGCGAAATTTCTCGTGTAAGAGGTATTTTTGATGTTAAAAGAGCATCGTTAAATAATGGAGAAGAGATTAAAAATATTATTAATAAAAAGACACAAAAATTCTTTGATATTTATTATGACAATTTCGCTAAATTATTGGTTGAAAATTTTGGAGAAGATTCTGTTGATGATCAGCTTAAAGGAATTTTACAATCAAAATTAAGTGGAATGACAATGACAAAGGGTACTGGCAAAGATCAAGTTGAAACAGCATTTGGTAAGCAAGTTAGTACCGTTTTTAATCAAGCAGATGAATTAGAAAAAAGTCTCCGTAAGAGAATATATGATTCTGTAAATAAAAAGTTAGGAGAAAGCATCTCGGCATATATGAGTACAATTTCTGAAGATGTTACTCGTTTAGAAGGAGAAACTGCTGAAGATAAAGTATTTACCGATGGCAAAGGATTCCGCGTGAATCTAGCAGATCTATATAGAAAGAAAAATGCATATTTCCTTGGAATTAAAGAAGCTTTGGAAAGAGAAGTTAGAGATGCAGAGTTATCTATAGAACAGCAGAAAGCCTATGGTGGTATATCAAAAGAAGAAATTGCTAATATAACAGAAGCTCGCAATAGAGCATATGCTAAGTTGTATGGCGGATCAGATTCTGACATTCAAAATCTTGATATATTAATTGGCGAAGTTGATTCTACTCCAATAGCTGAAACTGTCAAGACTGGTGCAGAACAAGTTGTTAAGAAGACATCGGAGGTTGCTAAAAAAGCCATAGAAAAAGGCATCGAAAGTGCGACTGCTGGATCTGAATCTGCGGCTGCTGGATTAAAAGATGTTTCTGAAATGACCAAAAAAGAACAAGAGGCTCGTCTTGCGGCATTAGAAAAACTAGCTAATGATAAACTTACTGCACTTAAACAGGCAAGTACTAATACGGCAAAATCCAGACAACTTTTAGGCTATGAAGAAAATAGAGCAACTGATGTCGCAGAGCTTAATAACGTAAAAACGTTCCAGCAATTTAAAACTGCAATTCTTGCATTAACTAATGCAATTGACAATGGCAAAGACGTTTCAAAACAAAATGTAGAATATGGTTTCACGGAAAAAGATGGGAAGGCAATTGAGTTTGCAGTAGGTGATCTGTTCCAAGTTACGTTTGATAAGATAGAACAAGAAATAGATTCTATGACGCATTCCCATGCTTATAAAAAAGGCACCAATAATTTAATGTTCTCCCTTTCAGATATTGAACAATTGGCAGATTTTGCGGACGAAAATAACTTAAAAAAATATAATATGATTTATGGGCGTCAAATGATGTCTATAGATTTAGGAAAAGATTCTTTTGGAACTGCTTTAGATATCGCAGAAAAATATCCAATAATCAACGATGTTATCACTGCCATGTTCTCTACTGCGAATGGAGAGGATATTGCCGCTCAAAATTCTGGAGAAATGGCAAGAATGCTTAATGGATATCTCCAAAGAGTTGTGAAAGAAGCCGGAGGTATGCTGTCAATATCCGACATTTCCACTGGGCATGATGTTGGTGAACAATATTCTATAACAGATGAAGAATACAGTAAATTAAGGAATGTTATTGCCAATTTCCAGTCTTATTACGACCGTGTATTAAATAATGACACTAATGTTTCTAAACAAGATTATGTAGGAGTTATTAGAGATTTATTGTCCAAAGAGTTTGGTGGAGATTTTATTTCTCAGATTCTAAATCGTGAATATGATAAATCAATGGGCGGTATTGCAACAGAATACAGCGCACTGCCAGATCAATTGACTCAGGCTATGCGCACATTATTTGCTACATTAGAGAGTAAAAAGCTTACTTCTTATGAGCGAGGATTCTATGATGAATATAAAGGTTTGTCTGCTGATGAAATTGCCGCCGAAATGTCTAAGCTAAAAGAGGCTCTTGGCATTGGTACAAAAGAAATAGAAGAAACTACTAAAGAGGTTAAATCTACTCTGACAAAAGCTCAGATGGACGCCCTTAATCCAGACTCTACTTCCGCGTGGACAAAAAGATCAATTAAAGACGCTGGTAAGGCACTTAGTTGGAACGATAAGAATTATGCTGATATTCAAAAAATTCTTGGCACAGATAATATCGAAGTCCAAGAATATGCAAACAAATTTAAAGAGCTACAACAGATAGCGGCGGATATTCGCGCAAAAGGAGAAAATGGAACTGTCATTACCGATGCTGATCTTCAGAAACTAGACAGTGCTGTGTCAAAAGTCAAAGAGCTACAAACAGAATTAACCAAAAATGCGAAGATACAAAGCGCATATCAGGCACTTGATAAAGAAGGCAGAATCATATCTGGAGATAATAAGATTTCAGAAAATACGCTATTTACAGATCGCCAAGCTATTATGGAAGCTTACGCTAAACAATATGCTACATCTAAAAATAGCCAATATGATTTTAGCCAATATGATTTCGTTAAAGATAAGATATCTTTTGATATGGTAGATGCTGATGGCAAAATAACAAGTGTCATTATGAGTTGGAGTGACGCATTTAACGCTGCTTATATTCAATCTGAAAAGCTTCAAGATTCTTGTGATAATGTTACTGCTTCTATTCATAAAATTAATCAGGCTATTGTTGATGGACAAAAAGAAGGGTTCTTTGATAAGGATAGCGAAGAAATGCAAACTTATCAGGAAGCAATGAAGGCATATGGGACGGCTCAAGAGGCTGTTAGAAATAGTGCTGCAGATAATCTTGATGAAAACATTGACAAGTTAAAAGCTGCGCAAGAAGAATTGGTCAAACTTGGAAATGGTATTATTGGGAAGTCTAAAGACGCATATGGATATAATAGCGCCACAAAAGTTCTTGGTAGAGAAGAATATGTTAAGCAAGCATTAAGTGCATATAACGATCAAAGCGTTAATGTTAATGACGTAACTGTTGTCAAAGAATATTTTAATGCTTTAGACGCTTTGAAGAAAAAAAAAGATGAACTCGCTCAGAGCGGCAAACTATTATCTGATTCTGACGGAGAGCAAGCCGCATTGAAGCTTTTGGCAGATAGAGCGACCGAGGCAGAAAAGGCATTGTTAGGCGCGGACGAAGCGCAACGTAAAATTAATTCGCAACAAGCAGATTTGGATGTCCAAAAATTCTTTGCTAATGTTAATCCAAAAGATATTGATGCTGTTAAAAATGCAATGTTAAGCTATGTAAGTTCTGTTGAGGGAGCAAATTTTAAGGGCTTTAATGCAGAAACTCGTACCATGACTTATGAAGTAAGAACTGGCAAGCATGAAGTACAAGAAATGACAATGATCATGGGAGAGTTAGGAAACGCTGTTGAAATTATACCTGGAAAAATCAAGCCAGTTGAAACTGGATTTGAGAGTTTTATTAATGGCATTAAAGGAAAATTTAAGGAAGTAGGGACTTATCTTGCTTCGTTTGGTAGCATTTACAGAATATGGGGTGCAATAAAACAAGGCGCTCAATATGTGCAAGATATAGATGCTGCATTAACAGAACTTAAAAAGGTAACTGATGAGACAGATGAAACATATGCGAGATTCTTAAAGACAATGGCTCAGACTGGAGCAAATGTTGGTGCAACCACATCTGATTTGACCAATATGGCGGCAACCTGGGCGCGTCTTGGTTATTCTATTGAAGAAGCTGGAGAACTCGCCAAGAGTACTGCCGTCTTATTGAATGTTTCTGAATTTACTGATGCTGATAAGGCATCTGAGGCACTTATCTCGACTATTCAGGCGTTTGGATATGCCGCAAAAGATAGTATGCACGTAGTTGACGTGTTAAATGAAATTGGTAACAATTTCGCAATCTCAAGTGACGGAATTGCGACTGCACTGCAAGATTCTGCAAGCTCCTTAATGGCTGCTGGTAATAATCTTGAACAAAGTGTAGCACTGGTTGCTGCAGCTATATTTTATGGCTGTTCATATAGAAATATATGATTTGAACACATTTAATTGCTGGGAAACCCTTAGAGCTTTATAAACTACAACATAGTTAGTAATAACAGGTGTGAATGTTTAAAAATTATAAAGATTGGGCAATCAGCATCCAAGTTGCTTGACAAATTTAAATTTTGTGATATAATATACAATACAAAATTAAAATCAAGCAAAAGGTTCAACGGCCATCCCCATGAAGGGATTTGAGAATATCTAATTGATTATAAAATAAGGGTAAAATCCCGAATACTCAAATCAATAGGAGTAGGACGCAATCGCAAATGGCGTTGGTTAAATACCTTTAAACGAAATGGTGTGCTCCTAACAGGTAATGCTGAGGATGAAGATATGGTCTATTCAATATAGAAATATATTGGCATGTTATTATTTAGAGAGGGAAATATGAAAAAATTTGATAAAGAATATTCTACGCAATATACACCAGAGAGAGATTATTTATTAACAATTGGTATAAAACCATCCTTTGTTAAAATTATAAATGGTGTAACTACATATAAATATACAAAATCGTCAGATCTTTTTAATGCATTGGCTATTTTTTATAGTAGAAAATGAAATTTATTTTGATAATATACGGGAGATAAAATTATGGGAAAATATAATCATATATGTAATAATTGCAAAAAAGAATTTTCAGATTATTTTGAAAATACTAAGTATTGTAGTAGAAACTGTATGAATGAATTTAAAAGAAATAACGGAAAACTAAAATATAGAAATTGTGAGATTTGTGGAGAAAGATTTAGGCCAGCTTATTCTGGACAAATTTTTTGTAGTGTTGAATGTAGAACAAAATCTACAGAAAAGAAGGAAGAATGCAAATGCGAATTTTGTGGAAGACAATTCTTTAGAAAAATATCTGAAGTTGATAAGAATACACATCATTATTGTTCTAAAGAATGTCGTTATAATGCTATTTCGTGGAATGATAATGAAATAAATATACTAATGAACAATTATGGGAAAATTCCATATAAAAATATTCGTACTTTGCTTAATAACAATAGATCCGTTAAAGAAATAAGCAGGAAGGCAGTAGAATTAAATTTAACATCTAACAGAGAATGGTCAAATGATGAAATAGATATTTTAAAAGAGAATTATTCAAATATATCGTTTGATGAGGTAATGGCAATGCTCCCAAAACGTACAAAATCGTCGATATTAGGACAAGCTAGAAAATTGAATTTAAAAAGTTTTTATTATTCCAATCGAACATATACAGAAGAAGAGAATTTGTATTTAAAAGAAAATTATTTAAAATATACAAATGAAGAATTGGCATCGTATCTTAATAGGGGAGTAAAAGCAATTGCACAACATTTATGGAGCTTAAAACTATATAGGCCAATAGATAAAAGGGGATATGATACTATTGCGGAATATATTAGAAAAAAGCTTATTCCTTGGAAAAATAAAATAAAAGAAGCAAATAATTATACATGTAAAATAACTGGATGCCGCTCCCATATAGTTGTTCATCATATAAGAGGGTTTAATTTAATATTGGACGAAGCAATTGATAAGATAAACTTTCCAATATATAGTGATGTAAAAGAATATTCGGGAGAACAAATAGACGAATTATTCCAAACATTTTTTGATTTGCAAGAAAAATATCATAGTTATATATGTATATCAGAAAATATTCATAAGCAATTTCATAATATTTATGGTTATGGTGACAACACTGAGGAACAATGGAATGAATTTTTAAATAAATATTATCAATAATAACATGCAATACGTTGTTGCGAAACGTATTAAATATAAAAGAATAAAGTATTACAGGATCCATCAAGCGTAGGAAGTGCCCTCCGTACCATCTCACTACGTATTAGAGGTACAAGTGTAGAGGAATTGGAATCACTAGGCGAAGAAACTGATAATGTAGTAGAGAGTGTCAGCAAGCTTCAATCTAAAGTTAAAGCTTTAACTGGTGTAGATATTTTAACTGAAACCGGCGACTATAAGGCAACATATGATATTATAAAAGAAATTGCGACTGTCTGGAAAGATATGAGCGACATTGATCAGGCGGCATTACTTGAAATGCTCGCTGGTAAAAACCGTTCAAATGCTATGGCTGCAATGCTTACCAATATTGAAGACCTTGAAGGTGCATATCAAGACGCATTAGATGCAGAAGGTTCTGCAATGGCTGAAAATGAAAAACAACTTAACAGCATTCAGGGAAGAATCACCCTATTTAAAAATGCAGTTCAGACAATGTGGTCTGATGCGCTCGACAGTAGCTGGATTAAATTTTTCGTTAATTTAGGAACCGCAGTTGTAAAAGCTGTAGACTCATTTGGGTTATTTAAATCAGTATTAGCAGGAGTAGTTTCATATTTATTAATCTCTAAAAAGATAAACCCAGTTACTATGTTTAAAGAAATTTCCGCCAATGTATCTAATTATGGACAGGCATTGGAGAAAATTAAGGCAATTCAATCATTAAATGGACTTGGAGAAGCTGGTAAAATATCTGCTGCCGAATTTAATGTGCAAAATCTTAGTGCGTATGCTGCCGCAGTTAGTGATTTAACCGCGAAGCAACAGGCGGCAGCTCTTGCTTCTGCTGGTTTAACAAAGGCACAAATAGAAGAAGCAATGGCCAAAAACGGAGTAGATAAAGCGAATATACAACAGGCAGTATCAGAGGCCCAAGTAACGACTGCAAAAACTGAACAAACTACGGTTACTGCTGCAAATGCTGCAGCAATGGCTGCTGAGGGAGCAGTAAAGCTTTCTGCTGAATCAACCAACTGGCTTTTAACTCAGGGAGAAACAGAACTGACATTAGCAAAAGTTCAAGAAGCGGTAGCAACGGGGACATTAACTGCCGCTCAGGGCGCAGAAATTATATCTGCATTTGGTTTGACCGCTGCGAATCAAGGACTTTCTACGTCTATTCATGGCGTTGCGGCAGCACTGAAATCTTTAATGGCGTCTAATCCGGTTGGATGGATTTTGATGGCTATTACTTTAGTTATATCGTTGGTTACTTGGATAGCTAATATGACTCCAGCATCAGAGAAATTAAAGAATGAAATTCAAGATCTAAATAATGAAATTGAAAGCCTAAATTCTGAACTTGAGACTACTAAAAATAGAATTGAAGAGCTAGAAGGAAAACATAACCTATCTTTTGTAGAAAAAGAAGAATTAGAAACTTTAAAACAAACCAATGAGGAATTGGAAAGAAGATTAAGACTGTTAAACGAAAGCAAAGATTCTAAGCAAAAAGAACTACAGAAAGAAACAAAAGAAGATTATAAAAAAGATTTTAATGTTAAAAACTTAAGCATAGAAGAAGTTAAAACCAATAAAGATGACGAAAGGTATGGTAATGCCACAATTGCCAAGGCTGAAATAGAAAATGCAAAAAATAATCAAATCATTAATGATAATTTAAGAAATGCAATTAAACCGTATTCTGAAAAGTTGTATAATATGCTTGCCGATGTATCGCAATGGGGAGAATTAAGCGATGAGGCAGTAGCAGAGTTACTAAGAGTTGAGGCACAAATATCTGATGAACTGAATGGAGATTTAAAATATATTTCTGATGGTAGTATAGACAAAGAAGGCTATATTCAAAAGGGCATTGAAAAATATAATGAGTTAAGGCAAGAATGGAATGAGCTTATTAATACAGATACTAGTGCAATGAGTGAGGACGAAAAGTCTGCCCTAGATTCTAAAAAGAAGTCAATTGAATCATCAATGCAAAATCTTAAAGAAACATTATCTACATATGGAACAGAGCTATATGATTATCTAGATAATTATGGCGAAAATGTCGATGATGATTTCGCAAATAAGCTTAAGCAAATGGCACTTGATATAGATAAAACAATTAACCCAGGTGAATATTATACCGAACAATTTGATGCTCTATTAGAAAAGTATCCAGAGGTTAAAAAGAAATTATATTCTTTGGCGGAGACTGGAGAACTTACAGCAGATTCGTTAAATGGTTCAGATTATAGCGAATTTAGGAACGAATTAAATAAAATTGGGCTTAGTACGCAAGATGCTGTGGATCAAATTAATTCTTTAGGTTCTGCCGCCGCGCACGCTGAGCTTAATAAAGTCGATCCAGTTGGTAGTACTTTTTCTAATTATGCTGATGAAATTGATAAAGTTACTAGTGCGCAATCTGTTCAAAACGAAGTAGTTTACGATAAAATCAAACTTACTGATGAACAGGGGGAAGCATTAAAAGCACTCATTGGTAATGAAAAAGAATATGCAGATGCAATCGACACAACAAATGGGTACGTGGTTAAAGATGCGTCACTGCTTAACAAGCTGATTACAAAGATGAGACAAGAAGCTGCGCAAAATGCAAGAACTGAAAGGTCTCAAGCTAGATTAAAGTATTATGAGCTGTATAAGAAAATTAAGCAATTAACTGGAGCAAATGGCGAACTCGCGCAAGCTAACGCAAAAGAAATTAATGCTCTTTATAAAGAAATGGGAGCAGTAGAAAGAACAATCGCAAAGTATAGCCTTCTTGAACAGAAGTTGCTTGGAGCTGCGGATGCATATCAAAAATATGAAGATGCAAAATCTGCCGATGAAGCAAAGGATTATGGCAGCAAAGCAGAAGATATGATTTCTGGACTTATTGAAGGATTGCAATCAGCAAAACTTGGAACAGAATCTTTTAAGGCTGCTGTGGCAGGTATGATTCCAGAAGATGTTTATGCTGGTTTTGATACGGTAGAAGAAAAAGTCGCTGCTATTGCCAATTATTTAAAGAATTCGGATTTCAGTAAATATTTTACATTGAAATTTAGTGATGATGGCACCCTTGAAAGCGCAGAGATGACCTTAGATAATGTCCAGGCGTTCATTGAAAGCGCTCAAGAAAAAGGGGTATTTACAAATAAAGGTGATTGGCAACATTTTGAGCTTTCAAGTGATATTAAAACATTAGATGATTTCTGTGATAAGATGAAAATTACAAAAGAAATGGCTTTTGCAATGTTTACAGAAATTGATTCTTATGATGCAGAATGGTTAAATGGAGACTTTGGTTCCGTTTTCGACCAGCTTGACTTAGGTCTTGAAGGCAATATTTTTATGGCGACTAAAAATTTGGCGGAGCTGGATGTCGCTTTAGCAAATAATGAAATTGGTGTTGAAGAATGGGCACAAAAATATCAGGAAGCTAATAGTAAGCTACAAGGTTGCGCAGAAGATGCAAGAAAGAATGCTGTAGAGTATCAAAATGTCACGAAGGAAGTCACAAATTTAAAAGATGAAGTTGAACAAGCTACGAAAAAGCTGAATGAAATGAATCAACCTAATAGTGGATATACTCAAGAAGAAATAAATGCACAAACTAAAAAAGTTAAAGAATTAACTGAACAACTTGGAGAGGCATTAAAGAAAAAGTACAATCTAGAAGAGCCCACAGAGGTATCAATTCAGCTTGCGTTAGATGACATAGACTCTCAAATGGCTGCGTGGAAAGCAAATAATAACGAGCTGGCAGTCAAAGCGAATATAGCTAATATAGATGATAGTAAGCTTGTAGAGCTTGGAGAAGATGGTAAATATAAAATCAAGCCAGATGTAGAGATCACTGATGATGAGCGTCAGAAGCTACAACAGTACGTGGATTTATTGAATGACAAAGGAGTTATTAACCTTCTTGTTGAAAATAAAGAAGAGGCAAAGGCACAAATTGAAGAAGTAAAAACTGCCGCAGAAGCAGCGAAGAAGGCTATTGAGGCGCTCCCAGACCCAAGTGTTGATAGCACTGCTGCAGTAAAATCAATTAATAATTTGATTGACGCAATTGACAGAGTCCCTACTGGTGTTACTGTCACTACTACATATCGTGAGGTAAATGAAAATCAGACAGCGACGAAGCATAGTGGACGTCGTAGCCGTTATGAATTAAATTCTACAATGGCTAATGGTACGGCTCACGCTTCTGGCAATTGGGGTGCAGAATCAGCTGATACATCTTTAGTTGGTGAATTAGGCCCAGAACTTCGTGTGCGTGGAAACCACTGGGATATGCTCGGAGAAAATGGCGCAGAGTTCACTGATGTTAAAAAGGGTGACATTATATTCAACCATAAACAAACAAAATCTTTACTTGAAAATGGTTACATTAATAGTAGAGGCAAAGCATATGCAAGCGGAACAAATGTTATTGGTAACATATTTGATAAGCTAAAACTTAATAAGCTTGCTAAATATGCTGAAAAAATGTGTGTACAATATGAAAAATTGGTAAACGGCAATGTAGACCTTCGTAACCGCCCACATCTATCTCCATCGTATGAACATGACCTTGCTATGGGTGGAGGATACAATTCATTCATCGGCTCTGACGGAGAAATCTATGCAAGTACTTCCGCAGAGACTGTAACAATTGGGGATAAGAATAAGTATACTATTGATATTACTCCTGTTCTTGAAAATGGAGATGTTTTAACATCTGATGCACTTGCCGACTATATAGATGGTCTTGTCACGAATGGATCAACGCAGGATCTTCTTGATTCTGATAAGTATAACTTGGTTATTCGTGCTGTTCCTGGAGAGTATGATGAAAAAGATTGGACTGGATTTGAGGGCGAACTTTCCAAATATAAAGATGGTTATCTTAATACTATTATGGAAATGTTTAGTCTCGGCGGAGACAAAGCCGTTGAATCATCTGGCTTTAGTTCAGTTGGCCTTGCTGGCGTTGTAAAAGATTTGCAGGGCAACGGTTCTTATACTGGCAAAGAGGTAGCGTCTGCCATTGATGACACTTCTGACGGAATGAGAGAACTTGACAATCTTATTAATCAATATGTAACAGATGTACTTAATGCTAAATCTCTTGCAGATGACATTGGCACAGATTTATCTCAAACAAAATATGGGAATGTAGATACTAATGATCGTCAGGAACTATATTGGGACGAAGAGTCACTTGATAAGTATGGCGACGCAATAGATAGTTGGGGCATGAAAGCCGATGATTTGGTTGGCACATATTCCACTTTATTAAGTTCTGTTGGTGAATTTGATGGAGAAGACATATCGTTTACTCCGATTTTACAGACAGAAAATGGCCCACAATTGCTTGACTCCAATGCTGTAGATAAGTATATCTGGGGACTTATTGACGAAGCGAAGCAAAATGATGGGAAATGGACAAGTGATGAACTATTCCAACTTGATACCAAAGGACTGGAAGTTGATGGAGTTGTCGTTAAGAATCTTCTTGAAGGTATTGGTCAGGATGCAGATAAAACGGCTAAATTACTCCATTATGTTGGAGATACTGGAGCTATTTCAAATCTAGAAGGCGAGATTGAATCTACATCTTCTGAGCTTGTAGCAACAGGAGAAAACGTAAGTGCAGTTCAAGCGAAACTTGATAAGCTTAATGCGACAAGCATTAGTGATAAAACATTTACAATTACAACAGCTTATCAAACCATCGGTAAGGGAACCGAACAAACAGTTCATACTCCTGGTGCGAGCGGACGACTGACAATATATGCAGATGGCACAGCTCATGCATCTGGTAATTGGGGATTGCCACAAGCAGAAGATGATGCTTTAGTTGGCGAACTCGGGATGGAAACCGTTGTAGACCCTCAAACTGGCAAATATTATACTGTTGGAGATAATGGCGCAGAATTTGTAGATTTGCCAAAGAATGCAATTATCTTTAATCACAAGCAAACCGAAGAGTTGTTCAAGAACGGGCATATCAATTCTCGTGGCAAAGCCTACTCTGAAGGTAATGCACATGTAACAATCGTTCCAGATTATACGACGCCAACTTATTATAGTGGCGCTAAGAATGATAATTTCTGGACAGATTTGAATGATGCAGCAGATAGTTTATCTGACGCTGGAGATGATCTTTCTGATGCTGCCAATGATTTTGAAGAAATGTTCGATTGGTTCGCAGTTTTGCTTGAAGAGATTGATGATGATTTAAATTATATGTCCGCAGCACTAGAAAATGCCGTAGGTATTTCTGCTAAAAATGATATTCAAGATCAAATGATCAATGTTAATAAGTATAAATTGACAGAACTTGGAGAAGGTTATAAACTTTATGCGGATTATGCCGCACAACTTTTAAAGAAGATACCACAGCAATATCAAGAGCTTGCTAAAAATGGCGGTGTTGCTTTAACAGAATTCTTAGGAGAAGCTAATCAAGAAGTTGTAGAGGCGATTAATAACTATCGTGAATGGGCACAAAAAGCATCAGATGTAAGAACACAACAGCAACAAGTCAAGAAAGAAATTACATCACTCTCATTACAAAAAGTGCAAACTATTGCGGATGAGTATGATAGAGTTATTACTAAGATTACAACTCTTAACGATTTGCTTCAGGCGAACGTCGATCTGATAGACGAGCAAGGCGAACGTACTTCTGCAGTAATGTATGAAGAAATGATTAAGAATAGCATCAAAGAGCTTGATGAACTTCAAAAGAAACGCAATGACATGCAAAAAGAATTTGATGCTCAAGTTTCTGCTGGCAATATTGATGTCGGCTCTGAGGAATGGTATGAAGGGATCGCCGCAATTCAAGATGTTGATAAGGCTATTATTGACTGCCGTAAAGAGATTGAAGGATTTCAGAATTCTATCAATCAGTTACACTGGGATAATTTTGATGGTCTTATTAAAGCTATTGATAATGTCGGAAATGAAATATCTAATTTAGGCGATTTAATTGATGATGAGGATATTGCCGATGAAATGGGCAATTGGACTAATGAGGGCATCACTAAAATGGGTCTACTTGCCCAAGAAATGGAACGCGCCCAATATAGGGCAAAACAGTATGCGGAACAAATTGAATACCTGAATCAAGAGTATGCTGCTGGCAAGTATAGTACAGATGAGTATAATGAAAAACTACAAGAACTCAAAGACGGACAATGGGATAGTATAAAGTCATATGAGGCTGCAAAAGACGCTCTTATTGCTCTTAATAAAACTCGTGTTGATGCTGCAAAAAATGCGATGCAAGAGGAAATTGACGCTTATAATGAGCTTATAAATAAAAAGAAAGAGGAATTGCAACTTTCTAAAGATGCTCATGATTTCTCTAAGCAGGTAGAAGAGCAACAAAAGAATATCGCAAATATTCAAAAGCAACTTGCTGCAATAGCTGGGGATAATTCCGCAAGTGCTATTGCCAGAAGAAAGAAGCTTGAAGCGGAACTTGCCGCAGCACAAGAAGAATTAGATGAGCTATATTATAGTCATAGTATCGAGAAACAACAAGATGCATTAGACGATCAGGCAGAGAGCTATCAAGACGAAAAAGAAAAAGAGATGGAAGCTCTTGATGAATATCTAAAGAATGTTGAGCAAGTAATCGCTGATAGTTTTGCGACAATTACTGGAAATACAGAAGTAGTTGCAGGGACATTAAAAGAAATTGCCGATGAATATGGCATTAATTTGTCAGAAGCAATTACAAATCCTTGGGAACAAGGCGTAATTGCGATAGGTACTTATCAAGATCAATTAAATACATCTACAAGTGCGTTTACTGCGCAATTAGAAGCAATTAAGAAACAACTTCTTGATTTACAAGCAGCGGCGGATGAGACAGCAAGACATTTAATTGACGCTACTAATCAAAATGCCAACAAGACATCTAGTGCGACATATACTACTCCAACGCCATCTACTCCACAACAACCTAGTGCTCCTCAAAAACCTGCTGCTCCGGCTAATGGTTCTAGCGTGACTGTTAAGAAGTCTGCTACTCACTTTACTAGAGATGGCGGCAATGGTACTAGAATGCAATCTTGGGTTCCTGGTTCTACATTTACTGTTTATCAAGTTAGTGGCTCTGAAGTGCTAATTGGCAGAAACGGACAGTATACTGGCTGGATCAAGTTAAGCGACATAGAGGGATATGCAAAAGGTATTAAGAAAGTTCCAAACGACCAATTTGCAATTACTGACGAACTTGGGCTAGAAGAATTAGTATTACATGCAGACACGAATGGTAGGTTACAATATCTAAGTAAAGGCAGTTCTGTGATTCCAAGTGATATTACTGATAATCTTATGAAGCTTGGGACTCTAGATCCGAAAGATATTCTTGACAGAAATAAACCTAAGATTGGCGCTCCTTATATTATCAATAATAGTATTGAGCTTAATATGTCATTCGGCAATATGATCAATATCGAACATGCTGATAGGGATTCTATACCTGATATTAAGGATGCAGTTAAGGCTCAACTAGATTCTTATATGAAGGGCGTTAACAATAGTTTAAAAAGGTTCACAAGATGATATATAAAAAGGAGAGGTACTTCGGTGCCTCTCCCTTAATTACATAAAGTAGTTTATAGGAGGTGTGGTCAAGTGATTTACCATCCTAAGATTGAATTTAGAAATAGAAGCAATTATGATGAGAGACTCGTTGTCGCAACATTTAACCCTGATTCTGGAGAAACAGATACCTATTTGACTATGGAACCAGTTTATACGGATAATTTTGATGGTTCAATGCGCACAGATTATGGGGCAAAATATAACGATGTAGCAAAACCGTCAGTTACATTTGTAGATATCGATGGTGATGATATTCAGCCGTTTAAAGTCAGATCTGTTTTAAGGTGGCTTACTGGATCAAGAAAGAATGCTTGGATGGATGTTTATAATATGGATGGAGAAATTGTATGCTCATATCTAGGAAGATTTACAGATATTAAATTGCAGAAAATGGATGCTAGAGTTATTGGTATTAGAGCCGAATTTACATCAGTTAGCCCATGGGCATATTCAGAGGTTAAAACAGTAAAAATGACTTTAAATGGTGAGACAAATTTTAATATAGATAACGAAAGCGATGATTTATATTCATATATTTATCCTCGCATGATATTTAAAAATAATCAAAATGGTGCAAGTTTTTCGGTTAAAAATAATACTATTGGTGAAGAGACAAGTTTTAAGCAGCTGCAGCAAGGGGAAACGATAACAATAGATAATAATTTTGTTGCGTATTCTGATAATACCGCAAGAATTTTCAACGATGATTTTAATTTTGTTTTTCCTGCATTATCTGCTGGCATAAATAGTTTCCAAGCTTCTGGTAGTGGAGAATTAACAATGTCTTTTAGATATCCTATGAAAGTATCAGATGGATTATTAAATAACTACGAGATTAAAAATGCCGTTATTATTTATGTTGATAATAACATCGTTAAAATTAGAGGAGATATAACATTAGAGCCCCCCACTGGTATTAATATAAAAATAGCTGGCGAGACAATGATTGTACGAGGAGATGTTAAAAACGTCAAAACCGATGTTGGTATCTCTGCATTTAGTGAAAATAATGGCACTCTAATTGTTGATGATAGCGGTAACGAATGCCCATTTGATGAATTTAATGCCGAAGTGCAAGACGGAAGATTAATTATCAAAAAACATTTTAATGATATACAAATTAAAGGATAAGGTGGTGCTAGAAAATGCGATTACCTAAAGATTTGTTATCCGACACATATAAAACACCAAAGGTTATATTATGTCAGACAAATAAAGATAAAATTTGCCAGTTAGATGTGAATGATTTAAACGGAACATTTAAATTTAATGGATACTCCGAAATCTCATTTAATATCCCTTCTATTTATCATGATTTAATTACAGGAGAACAAAAGCGAACTCCATATTATAATTACATCGAGGGGTTGCGCTTGGTCTATCTTGAAGGGTTCGGATATTTCCAACTTCAAGATCCAGAATTATATAGTGATGGAATACAGGAATATAAGCAATTGAATGCTTATTCGTTAGAGTATTCTCTATCTCAGCGATATCTTGAAACATTTATTATTAATATGGGAGATACTGGCGATACAATTGGAAGTATTGATGGAGTTATATTATATAACCCAACAGACGCTGAACATAGCCTTCTGCATTTAATATTGAAAAAAGCATACGGATGGACTATTGGTCATGTGGACGCAGAATTGGCATCACAAGGTCGTAGCTTTGAGGTTGATAGAGAGTCTATTTATGACTTTATCATGAACGAAATGTGTGATACATTTAAATGCTATGTAGAGTTTGATACTATTAATAATATTATTAATGTATATTCGGAAAATGAAATTGAACGATTTATAGGCGATGGAACAACAACAACATTTAAATTGTCTGGCGATTTTTCAGATACAAGTACAGTAACTATAAATGGGCATATTATAACGCAATATACGTATAATCAAGAAACAAATAACTTACTTCTTTCTATCGCACCGGCACAAGGTGATATTGTAGAAATAACCAATGATTTTAAAAGTAAATATGACACGGATGTTATTGTTGCATTTGAAAATTTATCTAATGAAATGCATGTTAATTATTCCTCCGATGATATTAAAACAGTATTGACTGTAAAAGGAGCGGATGATTTAGATATTCGCAGCGTTAATTTCGGATTGCCGTCAATTATGAATCTTGATTATTACTGTACGCCAGAATGGATGGGAGATAAACTTTATTATGAATACCTTGCGTATATGGACAAACAAGATAAATATATGGGTGGTTTTTATAGTAAAGATATCAGTGGCTCTACCGAAGAAGTTTTTGACATATCTCCAATTAAGCAGGATTTTGTTGTTGGGCATACTCAAAAATTTATAGCAAATGGAGACACCAGCTCTCTTAGTGTGGATAGCGAAAATACAATTATGGATATTGATAAAATTTCTATTGAATTTGATATAGAAAGTGAAATTGAGGAATTCGATATTGAAAGTGAATCACAGCAATTTAATCAGCCAGAAATTTTATCAGAAACTTTTACTGCAAGCGCACAAGAAAACACATTTACACTTACTAATGAAATTATTGTGCCAGAAGACACCAAAGTATATATTGAGGGTGAACTTATAAGTAACGATCAGTATACATATGACAAGTTAACAAAAGAACTAACGATTGCCGCGCCGATGTCAGATGGAGATACCATAAAGGTTGAGACACCGAAAGCCGCACTTGCTACTAGGTTTGCTTTAAAAAATCCATCTAATAAAATTGTAGTGGTTAAAATTAATGGTGAGATAATTGATAGTAGTAAATATCAAATTAATGGAAGTTATTTATTATTTACTGACACCTCAATTTTACAATATGAGGATACTATTGTTATAGAGTTAATTAATAATAAATTTACTCTGCAGAATTTAAGAGATAAAATTGTTTCTGTAAAAATTAATGGCAAAGAAACCAATGCGTATCAATTGCAAAATGCGCTATTGACAATTAATAGTGCATTGAAGGATGGAGATGTCGTTTCCGTCGAGTCTATCGATACTCATTTTGATGTATCGTCACATAAAGATAAATCTTTAGTTAGTGTCTATATTAATCAAAATGAAGTACCGCAATCTGATTATAGTTTAGATATTAATACTTATGTCTTAACTATTAACAATCAAAATATTACTGCTGGCGATAAGGTCACTATTAATATGGTAAATAATGTTTTTACTATTCCACAAAAGAAAGATAGATTATTATCGGTCAGTATTGATTTTGAAGAAATTCCAAATAATATTTATAGCTTTGATGAATCTACAATGAAATTAACAATATCTTCATTACCAACTTTATTTGCAGGAGAGGTAATAGAAGTAGTCTCTATTGACACCTCATTTCAAATAGATATAGACAGAAGAAAAATAACTTCTATTGTTATAGATGGTGTTACCATTAAAGAGGATGGGTATAATTATATCAATAATAAATTAACTATAACTTCATCTTTATTAATGAGTGATAGTAACATCGTAGTTAATTTTGTAGAAAACTATTTCAATGTAACATCATTTACTGGGAAGATAGAATCAATCTCTATAAATGACAATAAAATCACAGAATATGAATTTGATTCTAGTAATAATATTTTAATTATCAATGATGATTCTTTAACTGTAGGCAGTACGATTCAGATAAACACAATTCAGACTACATTCCAATTGCCAGAATTTATAAATTGGAGTCCGACTTTTGTTGCAATTAACGGAACAAAGACTAGCAATTATACATTTAAATCTGGTGCGTTGACTATTTCAGATGCGTTAAAATTTACAGACATTGTGTCAGTTGAATTCATTGATAATCATTTTACATTATTAAATGAAATTGGACTTAGGCATATTGTTGAAAAAAGAAATGCTGGTTCTCTTGAATTTGAGACCCTTGTAGAGGGGCCAGACGGGTATGAATATAATAGCGGAACCCGTGTCTTAACGATATATGTCCCTCTTAATAATGGAGATAGAATCAGAGTTAAAACAATTGATTCGGTAGACGCATTATTAATCGTAAGTGCTAATCCTCAAGCCGGAGAAATTTTAATCGATGATGTGACCCCTGTTCTTAAGTCTTATACTCCTAAAATTGGAGACTATGTTATAAAAGTAGAAAGTTATACAGAAGTTTTAAAGGAATTATATAGACTTATTGATAATAGATTGACAGAGGAAAATTCTGTACCTGATGAATATAAAATTACAGAAATTAAATTAAACCCTGATAACTACGACCAAGCAGATATGTTCTTGCCCGAAGCAGATATTGAACATCTCGGTGAAGTATATAAGATTGTCAATCAGAACAAAGTAGAAGAAGACGGGAATATCACTTATAATGACATCGCTTGTAAATATTATGTATGTGAAATGAAAATGTCTGTGCAAGTTGACGAAGACGGGCACGAAGAAAATAAATATACATATGTTTGGAACGAGAGGGATTTAGTTTTTGGTAGTGATGGAATCAATTCTTTGAAAGAAAAAATAGATATATATTCATCTATTAATGATGTACAAATTGCAGCAGAATGGGATCAAAAGCCAAAAGATAGCGAGGAATATAAAAGCTATATTGATAACTTAAATAAATTGCAAGACGCTAAAAAACAGTTAGAAGAAAAACAAAATATGGTAGACGGAATTGCAGAGCAAATACAAAAAGTTAGAGAAAAAATTCAATTTATATCAGAAGACATTGATATTAGTAAAAACTTCTCACCAGATAGTCTAGATAGATTGTCATTATTTTTACGTGAAGATGAGTATACAGATGATTGTTTCTGTACAACAGATATAGATACAGATTTGGATATAATCAATACGCAAAAAGAATTATTAGTAGCTGGTAGCAAAAAATTAAAAGCAATTTCTAAACCAACTTTATCCTTTTCCGCATCAATGAAAAATATCTATGCAATGCCAGAATTTGAGCCAATTTTGCATCAATTTAGTCTCGGCAATTTTATCAGAGTTATGATAAGAAAAGATTTTATTAAAAAGGCTAGATTGCTCGAAGTACAATTAAACTTTAATGATTTAAGTAATTTCTCCTGTACATTTGGTGATTTATTATCAGTTAAAGACCAAGGAGATATACACGCAGACTTATTGGCACAAGCTGTAAATGCTGGGAAATCTGTGGCGAGCGGTTCTTCGTATTGGCAAAAAGGATATGATATTGCTACTGCAATTGATGAAAAAATTAGGCAGGGCCTTATTGATGCAACTACATCTATTAGGTCTAGTTCTGCGGGGCAAGATGTATCATGGGATAATTATGGTATTCATTTGCGCAAAATGGTAGATGGTGTTCTAGATAAACATGAAGGCTGGATTACGAATAATAAATTCTTATATTCTGATGATAATTTCAAAACAACAAAATCAGTATTCGGTAGTTATACAATTGAAGGTGAAACATATTGGGGTGTATTGGCAGGGTGCGTTAGCGCTGGGCTTATTGAAGGCAGCAGTATCATTGGTGGAGAAATCTGCATTGGATTACAAGATGACGGAACGTATGCGTTTAAAGTAGCTAAAGATGGCACTGTTACAATGAATAAGGGAGACGCAGCAGAAAAATTATCATATTTTAGTTTTGATGGTGATAATGGTCTGATTGTTGGAGAAAATAAAAACAAAGAATATTTTTCTAGAGTGTCTGCTCAAAGAATTGAATTTTGTAGAAAAGCAAGGATAAAAACTGTAACATCAGAACCAACATATAAAGCAGATAATTATTATGACTATATATTATATGAACACAACGATAATGGTGTTATGTATTATGATTATTATAAGAATCCAGATTTTATATATCAAGTTGAGTCACCTTTCTATGAAGCCAGAGCTATTAATGAAAATTTTGTAGACCCCGAAATTAAATTTGGTGTGTCAATAACTTATTTTGCTAATGACACTGCATATATGAAGAAAGCTGAAGTAGAAGGAGATATAAAAGTTGGCACAAAATCGTCAACTCCTTCGATATCTTTAGGCGGAAAATTCAAGATTCAAATAGAAAGCAATGGTAGTTTATCGATTGTTGCAACATAATTATAGGAGGTGAGCAATATGGCAACTGCATCAAGTGGTGCGTTTGAAACAAGTGTATACGATGCTGCTGGTAGCGTATATCCAAATAGAATTAGAGTAGAATGGTCTTCTTCACAAAGTGTGGCTAATAATACATCCACTATTTATTGGACAGTGAAGTCTGCTGGCGGTTCATGGGGATATGTTATGGCTGGCCCAGTTACGGTTAATATAGCTGGCACAACTGTTTATAGTAGAGCGGATAGATTTGAAATGTGGGTTGGAGCGACGCTAGGGTCTGGTAGTTTTACTTTAACGCATAATTCTTATGGTAATGCTGTTTTAACAGCTTGGGCGGAAGCTGCAGTTTATACATATGCAGTTAGTAGTACGAGGTATGGTTATTCTGTAGATCTTCCTCAAATACCAAGAGCGTCAAGTATTAGTGTTAGTGGAAGTACCATGGGTTCTCCATTAACAATTTCTATTTCAAAAGCTGTATCTTCTTTTACCCATACACTAACGTGGCAATTTGGTAATAGAACTGGAACTCTCGCGACACAGACATCTAGTTCATCTATATCGTGGACACCTCCGCTAGATTTAGCATCTCAAATACCGAGTGCTACATCCGGGTATGGGACAATTTGGTGTACAACCTTTAGTGGTGGAACTAATGTTGGGCGAAAATCCATTAATTTTACTTTGAACATTCCTTCCAATATAGCGCCAGTAATAAACAGTTTTAATCCGTCTATAGCCTCAACAAAACCGCAAAATTGTGGACTATATGTTAAAAATAATTCAACTGTTAGGTGGACTGCTTCGGTCTCTGGAGTATATGGGTCTACTATTAAAAAATGCGTTATCAGTGGCCCAAATTTATCTTATGAGACAGCAGCTTCTACAAATACGTACAGCGCAACTAGCTCAATTTTAACCACCTGCGGGAATAAAGCATATACTATAACAATTACAGATACACGTGGGAGAACTGCTAGTAAAACACAGTATATTAATGTTGAAGATTACAATCCCCCAGTTATTACTTCTTGCAATTCATTTAGAAGTAATTCTGATGGTACAATTAATAATGCTGGAGTATATGTAACTCATAAAATTAATATATCGTTTTATACTCTTAAAAATACAAATGCCGTAAAAATTGTTATTTATAATAAGAAAAGTTTAGATTCTACATTTTCATCTCATAATGTGACAATAAGAAATGATACAAGTAATAAAACAGAATATACTTTTACTGATAAAACAGAATTTGCGGTAGATACTGCATATGATTTTAAAATTGTGATATCGGATGCAGTTGGAGGAGCGCATGAAGTAATCTCTCATGTTGGGACAAAAAATCTTCCAATCAATATAGCATCTGACAATAACTCTGTTGCAGTTGGTGGTTATGCCCAAAAAGTTAGCAATAATACTGGAAGGTTTGATTGCTTCTGGAATGCTCATTTTGTGTCGTCTCCAATAATTGATTCCGATAGAAACTTAAAAAATAATATTCAGGATGTCAATATTGATATTATAGATTCTCTTCACCCGGTACAGTATAGATTAACAAATGACAATTCTGATATTATTCATTATGGATTTGTTGCACAAGACGTTGAACAAGCGCTGATAAAAGCTGGAGTTAATAATCAGAAAACTGGGATAGTTTATTATGACGAAGATGATACAACCAAAGAACGTTCTAACTATGCATTGGCATATGATGAGCTTATCCCTTTATTGGTGAAAAAATGTCAAGAACTGCAGCGAGAAGTGGATGAATTAAAAAAGAATCAATGATTATGATAAAAAGTTAAAAGGAGATAATTTATTATGAATGGGTGATTTATTATGGAATTAATTAAAGATATTGCCGCTGTTATTGGTTGCATATCTGCCTTTATTGCACTTGTTACTACAATTTTTAAACCAGTGAGAAAAAAGATTGTTAATTGGATTAAGCATACATCTGAAGCAAGTGAAACTTCTGCTGCCGTTAAAGAGATCAATGCTAAAATTACAGCACTCAAAGGCAATGTTGGAGAGATTCTTGAACGTATAGATAAAATAGATGATCGTATTAAAACATTGGATAAAAGAGTTTTTGAGAACGAACGCGATAGAATTAAGTCAGAATTGTCTGAATATGCATCAAGGTGTGCTCGTGGGATGAAGATATATCCAGAGGAAATGGTACATATAGAGGAAATGTATACAAAATACAGTAATGACCTCCACTGTAACCATACAGGGACGCAGAATTATAATATAATAGCCAATTATTATAAAAGCCAAGATTGGCTAAAAGCTTAAGATTTAGGAGCTTGAGAGAAATCTCAGGCTCCTATTTTTTTGTCTTGTTATAATCCTCTATATATTGACTCATTACGTAATTAATTAAATTCGTGATAGTTCTTCCTTGCTTTTTAGCTATACATTCAAGTTGAAAACGTTGCGAAACCGGCATACGTAATGTGAAGTTTGTCGTTTCAGTTGATTTTATTTCCAAATTTATCACTCCCCTCTCATATTATTTTACTTCATTCTCGTGTCATTTGCAATGCAAAAATAAAAAGAGTGGTTAAAACCACTCATTACTTAAGATTTTTTATAACGGACATAGATGCATTTTGTGTTTCTTGCAACAAATGAGAATATACTGTCATTGTAACATCAATTTTTGCGTGCCCAACTATTTTCGAAATCATTGTTATTGGAACACCTTGGTCAATAAGCGCACTTACGAACGTGTGTCTCAATGAGTGTGGCCCACACTGTTCTATGTCTGCTTGTTTTAATATACGCTGGAATACCTTATACGCATCAGCAGGGCGAACCATTGTATTATATCTTGAGCGTATAATGTACTGTTCTGGATCATATCCTTTTTCTTCTTTCAGATCGTTAAGAGCCTCTATTGCCATGTCTGATAAAAATACGGTTCTCCCTCTTCCTCCCTTTGTAGTTGATTGATCAATAAGAATTTTGCTTCCATCATTTTTTGTTCGGTCTTTTACATATACTATGGTTCTTGATACATAGACTGTCCTTTTTTCAAAGTCAATATATTTCCACTTAAGTGCGAGTCCTTCGCCAAGTCTAAGCCCAGTATACATTAAGAAAACATAAAATGCACCATATTTAAATCTTCTTTCCCCGTTACTATATTTCATATAGCAGGCGTTTACCAACCTAGCTCTTTCCTCTTCTGAAAAGAATCTTTGCTCTTTTTCTTCAAATAGTTCTCGTTTTGGCATCACCACATTGTCTATTGGGTTTTTGTTTACTTTCCCTCTGGCTATAGCATAATCAAAAATTTGCCCCAATGTTCCATAAGCTTTGCGAATTGTTGAACGTGAATACCCGTCTGTTTTAAACTTATTTATTATCATGGTTTGAATTAAACTATCATCTATTTGCTGCAACGCCAAATCCCCTAACTGTTTAATTAAAAAATTTTCTGTTATGTCTGCAAGTCTATCATATGAGGCTGGTTTAATCGATGGCTGTTTAATATTTTTAAGCCATGAATGAGCAAAATCCTTAAATAAAACGTCTTTCTCTCCAACAATACCTGTTGACAATAACGCTTCAAATTCTTGCTTTTTGTTTAAGCACTCTTGCTTGGTGCCATAGAAATATTTCCTGCCAAACCCCTTGTATGATACAGATAACTTCCATTTGCCATTATCGCGCTGTGTCCAAGATCCTTCTCCGTTCATTCTCTTCTTTGCCACAATAACCACTCCTTTAACAATACAAAATTAATTGTACTACTATTATAATTTATGTTAACTGATGTGGTCAAGTTATAAATTTCGTACCACATTTATACCACAATTATGGTATTAAATATGGTGAAAAAACATCAAAAACAATGAATGTTAGTGAAGTGCTTATGATTTATATATTAGGGCTAATCCATTGAAAATACTAGGTTTGTTGATTATATAATGATAATATTTATTGCGCTAATTTTTATTCAAATGGATAAACTAGACCTACCTAGGTAAGAACTTCAAAGTATTGATTCGACTAGTGTTTGTGTGAATGTGTTTTGTATTTGACCACATCATTTACCACAATTTGATTGTACCACAATTTGCAATGCATAGCAAGGCTTAATGATTATTTTTTATATGCCAATGTCTTTTTCTCGAACCATGCATCAACTTTATCTTCAATGATAAGAAATTTGTTGCCGATTCTTACGGAGGGGAAGTCTTTTCTTTTGACAAGATCATATACAGAATTGATTCCTATTATACCAGGATGTTGTGCATTTAATTTTTCATATAATTGTTTTACTGTTATATATTTCATTATATCGTCTCCTTGAATATTTTTAAATAAATATGGCAATTATTTAAATGGTTGCATAATGCTTTTCATCTATATAATTTACGGGGCGACAGGTTATCTCTTCCTGCCGTCCCGTATTTTTTATTTAATTGTCATACTCCAGTAGAGCCATAACCACCGATTCTGGCTGTTTCGGTATTGTCATTATCTATTGTTAAATACTTAATAAACATGCCCTGTCCAATACGATCCCCGGTATGTACCGTATAAATGGTTTTGCCAAGATTGAATAGCCTAAATCCGATGTTCCCATCATTATCAGGATTATTTGCATAGTCACTTTCGATCCATCCTTGCGTATTTGCAATCATAACAGGCTGCTTACCCATGGAACTACGAACATTAATTAACAAAGCTTCGTCATTCTCAAAAATAGCTTTTATATCTGTCCAAATCATTTGTGAACACATTGGTTCAATGTCTACACTAATTGGGCTATAAAAATCATATGCAATACTATTCTTGGTAGCGCGGGTGGGGAGTTTAATTTCCCCACCATTTTTTCTGTGCTTGTCTTTAACTACTTCAAAATGTCTCATTAGAACCAACCTCCAAGAAGCTTAGATAGCGCAGGGAAATCATCAAAATAACGAGCCTCACCAATCTGAATGGAGCCATAGTCTTTGATATAATTGTCAATAAGGACATTTAGTTCCTTGTACTTCTTATCAATTTCTTTCTTACGAGCAGCTTTTTCGTCCTCAAGCTTTTTCTTTGCAAGTGCCGCTTCCGCCTTTTTGCGGTCAGCAATGCACTGAGCTTCGTGAACATTTCTTTCCTCAATTGTCGCAAAAGTCTTTCCGCAAATGCCACATGTATATAGCTTGTTATTGACCTTTGTATCATTCTTCATATTGTTATCCATATTTCATTCCTCCAATAAATTAATTTTGTATTGTATTACCCACAGTGAGTAAATCCACAATTTTTACACAAATCACAGCCGCCAACGTGTTCAAGAATAGACCCACATTCTGGACATCTATCGTTTGAATTAATTTGTTCAGGCTTCGTTATCTGATGAACAACTGTATCAGTATTAATTTCCTCTTCATTATCACCAATATCTTGTTGCATTTCATTATACATTTCAACTAATGCATTACCAATTGCCATTGGACAACATGACCCCTTAGATGTATCATGTCTAGTTGCAGTTCTTGCGGCATAACTCGGACAAGCGCCAGTAGAATCTAGTTGATCTTTAATGGTCATAATATCAACACCTGCTCTGCACAATAGTGAAACTGTTCTGCTAAGACCAGTCATAAAGTTGGCGCATCCTCCAGTTGACCCCTTATTGAAATATGCTTCTTGTAGTGAGCCATCATATGGGTCAAAAAATGCAAGAACATGTAAACTACCACACCCCGTAGTAAGCTTGCGCTTTTTACCAACTAGGTCACTAGAACATTCAATAATAGCGCCACGTGGAAGTTCATAAGGCTTAATTCCATTTTCGTCTGTGCCACTTTCAGATTTGTCTGTTGTCAGAATGCCAAGGCGTTTACATCCATCTCTAAACATCGTAATGCCCTTACAGCCAGTTGACCACGCAAGTAAATACATATGAGCTACATCTTCTTTTGTAGCAGAATTAGGCATATTTACTGTAGAACTAATTGCAGTATCTACATGGTTTTGCATAGCCGCCTGTGTTAGCACTCTATTTTGCCAAGGAATATCTGCAGAGCCAACAAAATAGTCTGGAAGGATATCTGTATGGTTTGCATCCATATATTCTTTTGCTGCTTTACAGTAAACATCATAATAAGTATCTTCGCCGTCTGTCATACCGACAGTTCTACGTGTATACTTAAGTGCAAACTCAGGCTCACATCCACCAGATTCTCCAAGTAAAGTAGCAAGAGACCCATTCGGAGCAATTGAAATTAAAGAGCAGTTTCTAAGACCGTGTTCTTTTAGACCATCAATTTCATCTGGTGTAAAATGATTCTTAATAATGTCGCTATCAAATACGCACTCCTTATACTTCGGATATGTACCTAATTCTTTTGCAAGATTATTGCTTGCGAATACTGCTCGTTTGAATAAAAGTGAAAATACATCATCAGTAAATTCGATTGCTTCATTTGAACCATACTTAAGTCCAAGCTTCATTAGAGCAGTTGCATATCCAAAAATGCCGAGACCAATGTTTCTATAATTATATGACATATCTCTTTGCTGCTGTAGCGGGTGCCTATTGTAGTTTTCGTCAATTAGCTTATCAAGAGTTCTAATTCCAACATCAATAGCATGAAGGAAATCTTCTGTGTTCAAATGCGCAGTTGGAGTATATGGGTTTACAACAAACTCAGATAGGTTAAGGGATGACAAGCAACATGCTCCATGCTTTGGAAGTGGTTGCTCCTGTGTGTTATCGCTATGGCTTTTTATCCATAGCTTCTGGAGATTTCTCTCATACGGGTATAACCCGATACGTCTGTCAGTTCAGACCAGTTCAGCATATATTTTCATTTAGCACATAATCTTTTAAACAGTTTGCAAGATCTTTTGAATTTTTAACATTAAAGCAAGGATATAGGCTTCTAATGTCTTTAAGATCATATTTTTCATTGATAATATTCATTAATTGATAAAGGTGTGTACTAACTTTATTTAATGGGCACGACAATATTATTTCTTTGTTATCGTTGCACCAAGAATAAATAAACTCGGCAATTTCTTTTCTTTTTCTATTATGTATCTCACGCGATTTAATTGCAGATGCGTTAGATGCTTTTCTTGCATATTCTCTTGATGCCCCACTTTGAACCATACATTCCATTGAACAATATTGTTTATTTTTTATTTCATATTTACATAGAGAAATTGATTTCCCGCAAACTGGACATATAAATGTTTCTCTATTTTCTTTACACATTTCTATCCATTTTGTAGTTCCTTTAGACAAACCCTCTAACATAGCTTTGGCAATTTCTTGGTCGTTCCATCTTTCTTTTGTTTTTTCTCCTATTTTTTGTTTTGTAGAATCTGATTTTAAACAATTTTTTCCACCAGAGTCCAAATTGTATCCAAATTTTTCATTTGTTGCATTGTAAAAATCAATCCAATATTGTTCTTTTAAATTTAGTTCGTCTATACTTTCGGCAGAATCTATTTGTTCAAATATAAAATTTTCTTCTCCATATTTAGCTATGGCATTATGAAAATATGTATTTTTCTTTTTATCACTTTTAGTTTCTCTGAAATGTTGTGATCTTCTATATTCTAATGTATTAATTGTTTGCCCAATGTACACCTTGCCATTAATAATGTTTGTTACTTTATATATAATCAATATTATCACTCCGTTATGTGCCAATGTCCCGTACTCGTGGGCGAATTATTGCTCTCATATCCGCTCATCGCCTATGCGTTACATTCCCCTGTGATGCAGTGGGAACTCGGTATTGCCATGCCTTTCGGTGTAGGCTTCACCGATTTTACGGGATGTTTTACTTGCGGCAAGTTAACCAACCACAAGGATTGCAAGTTTCAATTTCATATTCATCATCATACTGCATTAGATTATAATTTCTAAACCTATTAACAAACAAACATGCAGGATCTGCCCAATCATAACAATTATCTACAAGCATATTGAAAATGTTAATTGGCGTTACATCATATTCTACTTCATGACCAGCATAATTACGCTTTTCATGCAGCACGACAACTTCTCCAGTATCATAATACTTCTCAATGGCTCTCATAAATTCATCATCGATTTCAAGAGATAGATTCGCCTTTTCAATCTCTCCGTCCTTTGACTTAATCTTAATGAATGTTTCTGCTTCCTTGTGCCTAGCATCGATAGAAAGCATAAGCGCTCCCTTTCGAGCCCCACCCTGAGAAGTCCCTGCGGTAACTTCATTAAAAATCTTCATAAATGGTACAATACCATCAGAAAAATATTCTTTCTTGATTGGTGTGCCCTTTGGACGAAGCTTAGTAAGAGAAATGCCCTGTCCTCCCTGAGCCTTAAATGTTACGCCAATGTCTTTTGCAGCATCCATAATATCAGAATAGTCATCTTCAACATAGCCTCTGGAGTAACAATTAAACAGGCTACCAGTACTATTTGTACCACGATTAGCAAGTGTTCTACCACCCATTAAAAATTTCTTTTCAATGATAAGTTGTTTTAGCTCTTTATCTCCAGCGCTTACTCTATCTAACCATTCGTCAAAATTTTCATTGTTGTACTGATATTTCTTGTGCCAAATATCAATACCAATTTTATTATCTTTACCAAGCCATTGTTCTACAGTCACAGACATCACTCCTCATTAAATTTCTTATAAAAATCTTCATTATATGCTCGATATCTTTCTTTAATATCGGTCATATCTACATCTGGATGTTTTTCCTTGAACTTCTTCCAAAATCCGCAAGTTTCAAACTCTGGACATCCTGCTCTATATAAGCAATTCGGCATAAGCACATTTGCTAGTTGTGGTTCGTAATTATGTAGTTCATATTTCAAATTTTCTGCCGCTTCTCTAGCTTCTTTGGTTGCCATAAAACAAAGTCTTTTACGCATCATGTCAATTAGATTCTGGGCGTTTGCATATGCGTCATGAGTAACAGGAGAATCTTGTGGTTTCTTCCCACGAAGAATTTCATTATTATTTCTGTCGTCACGCTGTGAACTAATAAACTTTTCATGCTTATGACGGCTTAGCTCTGTACTCACCCAATAAGGAATATCCTCCCATGTCCAATCAACCTCAAGACATCTAATAGGAGAATGTTCACTAATTAAAAGTTCTTCCTTAAACTTATCAGTTGGTTCTTTTTCTGTGAATTTCTTATTGACAGTTGTTCTACAATGATTCTTTATTCTTGTCCAAGAATCTGAAATATAATTAATTCTTGTATTCAATTATTCATCAGCTCCATATCTTGCTTATAAAATTCTTCCACTGCCTCAACAATTTCATCCCAATTCGTACAACGCTTAATGCTATACGCTTCATCATGCACATCAACATTCCAAGGCTTTTCTACAAGGATTCTATTGCAATGTAAATTATTGATAAGATTATCTGTATGGTCATCTACCATAACGTCCACGTTTAGAATACTCTTGTCGCCAATACAAATAATATGGCGTTCATCAATGAACTTGAAATAATGTTTCAGCCACTCAACTTTCCATGGGAAGTTTTCGTAGTGCGTACTGGTTGCAATGTAAACACTAAACCCATCATCTACAAGCTTTTTAGCTCCCCACTGAGAATGATATGTTGGAGATAGAGAATCCCATAGTTCATGTTCGTGCCACAGAGCCTTAAACTTTTCTGCATCTTCAAATGATAGGCACTTATAAACATCATATTGAGTGAAAGTTTCTTCTGAAATATCTGCACCATATCTTTCATTAAACATCTGGCAAGTTCTTTCAATAAGGTTATTCAGGACGCAATCACAATCTAAAGCTACAATATACTTCATAATAAACTCCTTTTAATTTTGTACTGTGCCAATTCTTTCGGTATTAATAATCCATCTAATAATGCTACCAGCTTTTGCACTGTCAATATTAGAAACTGCATAATCATATCTATTGTGAATCTTCATATTTGCGAACTGCTCAAATTCGTCAGCGGCACGTTTGGCATATGTATCCATGTTATCTCCGCGTTTAACAGCTCTTTCTCTGCGAATAGCCTTTGGTACATTGATGTAAATACGTACAAATCTATACGGCAACCCCATCTTTAGCAACATGTCAGTTCCAACATTGTCGATAATATACAAATCCGCATCTGCCAACTGACTCTTTGTACTCCAATATAACACATCATTGATACAAGTCTCTGCAATAATATCATTCGATGTTTTGGCGTTCTGATAATCTTCGTATGTTGAAAAAATGTGGCTAGTGTCAGGTTCGTCTTTACGCTTTTCACGGGTTGTATGACTAATAAGTTTTTTTAGACCAGTTTTGCAAAGTCTGTCCACCAAATAGTCTTTACCACAACCACTTTCCCCTAGAATTAAGAAAATAGTTTTTCTATCATCCATGCCATTTCACATCCTTTACATATTCTTCTTTTTCAAATAGTACTTCATTAACAGGCTTAGATTTAATTGCGTCCATAGGGAGCAATCTCTGTCCAACTGGAATTTCCTCATAGGCTTCTGCCATAATTTCATCAAATTGCTTTTTATTAAGTGAAATCATATACCCATCATCAAAGAATGGGCAACAATAGCTCATATTTTGATGATCAAAAAAAGTAAAATTATAATGTCTGCGTCTGATAGTTTTCACAATTTCCTGTTTATGGGCATTTGTAAGACGCTCAGTACTATGACTGCTTAAAATATCAGACCATCCAACAAGCTTAGGCATCTGTTTCCTCCTTATTCTCTTCTGTAAACTTTGGTTCCTCTACAGGGTGATCAATCGCCTTCTGGCAGAAATCACGAACCTTCTTTACAAGTCTCTTCATGTCTGCCATGGTACGCTTGCCGGGTGCATTCATTGCATTATCAATAATACCTGCAATTGTTACCGTCATAGCACGAGCGCCGAGTAGCATGTTTTGTGTACGAATCTTTTCTAGTGTTTCAGAAATCTTGTCCTTTAGTTCATCTGCCACAGCCTCTTCTGGTTCTGCCGTAGGATTCTCTTGCTTCTGTTCTTCAATTTGCGTTACATTCTGTTCGTCCATATTGTTCCTCCTTCATTAATTTTGTACTGTTATTATAGCATAATTATAATATTTGTCAAGAGGTGGCAATACAATTTTTTATACTGCCACCCAAAATTTAATCACCCAACATCTTCATTAGCTCGTTTTCGTATGCAATTTTAATTCCAAGTTGTTGTGCTTTAGCAAGTTTGCTACCAGCTTTATCTCCAACAAAAAGCACATCGAGATTTTTACTTACAGAACTAATAAACTTTGCTCCTTTAGATTCAAGTATTGCTTTAAGCTCGTCTCGTGATTGACTAAACATTCCAGTTATACAGAATTTAAGCCCACTTAACGAATTATCGACACTCTTCTCCTCAACAATAAAATTCATCTCAATAGGTAATAGCTCTGCCATTGGATCTTTACTCTTCCACCAATCGTGCAATGATTTATTCGTAATCTCTCCGAAATCATCAATCTGACTAAAGTCATAATCGCTGGACAACGCCTGTATAAATTCATAATGATCACCATTAAATTTCTTACTGATAGCCTTTGCCGCAGACAACCCAATATTAGGAATTGATAATGCTGTAATAAAGTTTTCTAGCTTCACGTTCCTTGATTTTTCAATGGATTCCAATAGATTATCAATAGACTTTGCGCCGTATCCATCAAGCCTAATAAGTTCACTCCTGCGGTCGCTTAGATGGTAAATATCTTTGTACTTGTGTATAAAACCATGCGAAATTAACGTCTCTAGGGTTGCGGAGCTAAGTCCTTGTATATCCATTGCTTTTTTAGAAACAAAGTGCTCAAATTTAGCAAGGTTTCTTGCTGGACAATCTGGATTAGTACACATTAGCACCTTACTATTGTCTGTATACTTGACCTCTGTAGGATAGGCACAACATGGGCAGGTAGTAGGAATCTTTAATGTATTGCTACGGGTTAGGTTGTCATCAATTTTTGGAATTACCATATTGCTACGGTACACCGTAATAGTATCTCCAATACCAAGCTCAAGTTGCTCAATAATGGAAAGGTTGTGAAGTGTAGCTCTTGTAGTCAAGGCTCCGTCTAGGTCAACCTCATCGAAAACGGCTACTGGAGCAATAATTCCGGTTCTTGTCGTATTCCACTCAACATCTCTTAGTACCGTTTCATAAGTTTCATCACCGAACTTAAATGCGTAAGCTGCATTACTATGATGTGATGTTGCTCCAAGGCTCTCCCCATACTTAATATCATCAAAGCGTCCAACCAAACCATCAATTGGGTATCCAAGCTTCTTAGCCTTATTGACCAAAAATTCCTTCGCATCCCAATCAAAAGAACTAGTCCACGGAACAACAGTAAAACCTAACTCGTCAATAAGTACTAGCTTACGCAAGAAGCTATTTTCATTATCAAAGCCCTTGATTACATTCCAAGCCACAAAAGTTAGAGGTCTTTTTGCACACTCGTTTGAATCAAGCAGTCTGATACTTCCTGAAGCAAAGTTTCTTGGATTCTTATATTCAGTAGAGAATGGCTCAAAGTCCTGATATGTACAAATAATTTCGCCATCAACAATGAGTTCATCCTTATATGGAATCTTCCACGGAATTGTTTTTACAGTTTTAATATTGTGGAAACAGTCTTCTCCAACATTTCCGTCGCCCCTAGTTTCTGCCGAAATTAATTTACCATTTATATAACGAAGAGAACACGTAAGGCCATCTAGTTTTACCATTCCAATAACATCTTTGTTCCCAAAGTACATAATGAATTTATTCCAATTTTTAGTTTTATCCAAGGATAACATTTGGTGGTTGTGTACTACTTTTTTAAGCTCAGACTTAACCTCATAACCTACATTATGTGTTGGAGATGTGGTCATAATAAATCCGGTTTCTTTTTCTAGACTGCCAAGTTCTTCAAAAAGCGAATCAAATTCAAAATCAGACATAATTGTATTACTAGTGTTATAATAAGAATCTGAAGCTTTATTAAGCAATTCGACTAATTGTTTAATACGATTTATTTTATCCATATTATATATACTCCTTTATTGCTTCTTCTACTTCCCAACCATATCTAAATATTCTAGTTCTCACTAAATTTTGTTCCTTATGAGTTTCACAGCCAATACTTCGTAAAAAGTCAATTAATTTTAATTTCTCTCCATTATATATAATATATTTAGTGGTGGTTTTATTTGATGCTTGTTCAATTTCAGTAATCCATATACAATTCGATGGCTTATAATCATCATTCACATCAATTCTTTCAATTGTAAGATTATCTTTATATCCATTATTAACACACCATTGAATAAATGCATCTTTGTTTTCTTTCCACTCTTGGCAAATACGTATTCCTCTTGCTCCATAATGTGCATAATCTTTGCTTTTTGTATTATAACATCTTTGATTCATACCATTATAAATTCTATAAATTCTTTTATAACTTTCTTTTGTTAATTCATATGAATTGGCATATTGTTCTATAAATGCTCTACGTTTGTTTTCTTCCACTACATTACATCCACAAGACGTTGTTTTCCCTCTTGATAATTCAGTTCCTACTATTTTATAAAATTTGGTATCGTTACATCTACACGCACACCACCAAAGTGATTTATTGTCATTGTTATTTCCGGCATAACCAAGCACATCCCACTTCCCGAAATGCTCTCCTGTTAAATCTTTAATTCTAGTAGATAAAATGTTTTTAATTTCAACATCTTCTTTTGTATAAATATTTTGTTCTGTCATAACTTTCTATAAATAATTTTTTTCGTACCTTTTACATTATTTATTAAACCTCCAATTCAAATAATTTTGTATTGTAATGGAAATCATTCCATCAACTTCCTATTTGTTATTATTTTTCATCAATTCATTCACAGCATCTACAAGCTCATTGATTTTATTGATTAAATCGCCGGAAACGCCCGTACACCAGCCGCTAGATGGTGCTCTCTCAATCTCTTTCGACTTTGTGAAATCATATTTACCGATACGCTTATAGTAGCAAGACAAATTCATATTGCAAAAAATGCTATATTCTTGACCGGCATAGTATCCGTAACCATCGCTGACGCACACCCACCATGCATCACCAGTGGCAAGTACAGAACTGATATAGCCAATAGTACCATCTACTGTTTCAACATAATCGCCTACATGAAATTCGTAATTCATATTCATCCTCCACTTATTTTCTGAACTTACCATTCTGAGTGCTCACCTTAATCTTATTAAAATCACTTAACATTTCCTCAAATGGCTTGTGCGCAACGCTTGTATGATTAGTAATCGTCAAATCACTTCTCTGTCTTGGAATGTAAGTTCTATGCTCTTGTGCATCACGTAGCTTTACTGACGCACCCTGAATAGATTGAATCTTATTCTTGAATGATTGTCCTTGCTGGCTTTTGAGATAATCATACATATCTTTGAGAAGCTCGTTCTCCTCTTTGGCTTTGCGCCTTTTAATACGTACATCTCTAACTTCTTTATATACCAAGTACCCTTTATACATATCTTTTGGAGCAGACAATTCAATTTCATGCTCTAGATCCATAAGCTCTTCTTCTGCTTGCTTGATAATCTCAAGGTTTCTTTCGTAATTATTAATAACATCTTGAAAAATAGACACAATAGTTGTGGAGTAATTGTTAATGATATTCATAATTACCTCTCTCCTTGCACACGGTACATAATCCAGTTACAATGATCTTGAATCTAGTGTAAAGTTCCTCAATAGAATTAGCCTTAAGACTTAGGTCTAGGTTTGACAAAAACGTGCAATAATTTTGTTCTGTGTCTAGACCGTTATCTTGCATATATTTAGTGAATGATTTTAGCAATCTATCATAATACTCACACTCTGCAAACGTGTCCTTAAATATATATACTGTTTCAATACCTAACATATATTCATTTGTGTCTCTATCATAACAAATATCAATATCATTCATCGTCCACATATTTGCGTCAGATGAAGACATGTCGTCATAAGATTTAATGCCCCAGATAAATTTCAAATTACCACAATTGTATTCATCATCGATATAATCTGGATACTTTTTCTTGTATACTCGAATTAATCTCTTTTGTCGTGCATTTTTATATCTGAATAAAATTTCCCACCACAATTTCTTAAACATGCTGATCCTCCGTTACGATAAAATCGTAAACATCTCCCCACGAATAAATCTTTACTGGCTCACCATTTACTTCGACGTCACCAAGCTTAAAATCTCTAAGCCAATCTCTTTCATAGACAAAATATTCAATCCAGTTGTCCTTGTCATTCATTGCTTCTTTAAGAAGATCAAATGTTGTATCAAAAATACCCGTAACATAAAAACTACAGAAGTCTGAGTCTAACGCTTTAAACGCTTTATCTACTGCGTCCATTTTTCTATCAAGATCCCGCAGCTTGTTCATAGTATTTACAAATGTTTCCTTACTAATCATCAAATCACTCCTTTTTATTCAGCCAATCACAATACTTTTGACATTCTTCTTTAGATTTAAACCCAAGCTTTTTCCCATATCCAAGTTGTTTATGCTTCTCAATAACATCATCACAAAACTTATCATATACAAACTGGATTACAAAATCTGCATAAGAATAATCGTCATATTTGCCCCCAATATAGTCATAAGTTTTGTCAAGTCGATAATATCTTTCAGATTGATAATTGCTATCTTTAATCCTATACCTTAGTGTGTCAATCCATGCTTCCTCTGGCTCATACCAATAATCTGGATTTGCACAATCGCACTTCTTTGTAACTTTTTCTCCATTAGGCCAAGTCAACACCCAGTTTCTATTTTCATCGCATTTATCACACTTAGGTTTTTCGTGTGGCTTATTTTTTGCAAACCATAGTTGAGATTTCTCAATCATATCTTTAAATATATCTTCAATAGCAGCTTTATAAAATTCTTTTTCCACTTCTCTACGAAGGTTTCGCGACTTGTATTCTATGTCGTGTTCTTTCTGGTCTACAGAATGAGCCTTGTCTTCAAGATATTTATTACGCTTTTCAAGATATTCGTTACGACTTTTAAGCGATTCCATATCACTTTTTAAAGAAACTTTTGCTGCATCGACAAGTTTTGACTTCAACTCATTAAATAACTCATCTGCTTCTGAAGGCTCCCACACTGGCTCGTCATAATCCCAATAGCCCATATTTATTACTCCTTTAGCTCATTAAGTGCTTTTACTTCGTCAAAATAATCCTTAAAGCTAAACCATTTGTCTTTCATAAGATGCCCAATTCTAAGAATTTTTCCACCCCATCCCTCGATTTCAACACGTACATATTTGCCCTTAAGCGCTTCCCATGATCCCACTTCAAGCGTCTTCATAAGCTCAATAATCGCGCCATAGCCATCAGAGGAATGATGCTCTCCAGTTTCTGCGAACCAATGGTCGAGGCAATAGCCACCAAATGCACAACCCCATCCTTCTCCTTCGACAAGTAGATCTGCAGTTAGACAGCCATGCTCTTCGCCAAGTTTAGTACTAGTAATTTTACCATTTAAAATTTCAGTTTTGTTCATATATATAAACTCCTTTTATACTCCGCTTATACTCTTATCATGCAAAGGCTTCGTCGGAACAAAGTCCCTATACATGTTTGCATACCCGCATTCTTTAAAGTCACAATCCACTTCGCAGCCATATACATAATAACTCTTATCGCAATAATCGCAAACCATCTTTCGATTATCTAGCAGAATCATATACTTAATGCGATCTATTGGAGCCATGTGGGACGCTTCACACATCTCGCATTCTTTCAAGTTCTTAAATTCTCGTCCACAGGTGTCACACTTATAAATAGTAGTCATAACCTTACCTCAAATTAGCTTTTCAACATAGTTTCTGTCCTGAGTAAAGATAGGAATTTTATTATCGATTACCCACTTACTTCTCTGGATATAACCACAAATATTTCCCACCTCGTCATACTCGGTAAGACTATCATCGGCTTTAATACAACAGCTACCGCGCTTTAGAGTCGTTGCATAGTCATTCCAGTTGATACCTTTCTGAGCCATAAGCATATCTTGAATGTCTTTAGTGGATTTCTTATGCAATTCTTTATCACTAAAGTTTGCTTGACCTACAGACTGGATGGAATTGCGAGTAGCATCCTGCTGTCTAAAGATGAAGTAGTTACAAACTTCTTCTTTAGGAATTGAGAATGCACGAGAATCGAACATCGCACCTTTATTTCTTGCATTAATGAGAATTTTTGTATATTCAGTTAAATCGTCCGTAATACCACGAGCAGCATCAAGACGACCGTCAATATACTTTACAATATTGTCGTTAAATGCTTTATTAAACGCCAATGTTGCCATACTAGCAGATACGCTACACATCTTCTGTAGGTTGTTGCCAAACCAAGCATCTGTTGTAAGTTCTGTATAATCAGTAAGGACAAGAGAAATTTCGTCGCTCTGAGTGTAACCAAGCACACAGCCCTGAATGTTCTCACAGAGATACTTCATTGTCTCCTGCATAGTCTTGACTAGAGTATCATCAAAAGGCTTCTTAAAACCTCTTGTAAAGGTGTGGAAGGCTTTGCCGTCAATACGGATAATCACAGGTGTCCTACGAGTAAGATAGTATCGGCTGATGTTCTCGTAGTTATTTTTCATTCTATCTCCAAGTGTAGTTTTATCCATCACTTATCCTCCTTAATAATTTCTTCCAATGTTCTTGGTGTAAAGTTCATATAAGGGATCATGCACCCAACGTTATACATATTACACGGCTTATCGTATAACTCTTTCATTTCAAGCTTAATGTGTTCCATCATATTCCACTCAAAAGAACTATGTACATGGCCGTATAAATGAATTGCACCATAATAATGTCTATTGAAACATGGAATTGGATAGTGTGAGAGAACAATGAACTTATTAGAATCCTCAATCTCCTTGTAATCAACAATCTCACAAAACAGCGCTTGAACATCTCTGTTTTTTAGTAGCTTTTTATCATGGTTTCCAACACATAGATGCTTTGTGCCATTAAGCTGATTGAAAATCTCAATTGTCTTCATTGCTCCATGCCAACTAATATCTCCAAGAATCCAAACATCATCATCAATACCTACAACACTGTTCCAATTGTTAATCAGGGCCTGGTCGTGCTCCTCGATTGTCGTGAACGGCCTTGCGTCATATGACAGACAATTTTTATGCCCAAAATGTAAATCTGCGATAAAATATGTCTTACCCATTATTTGTCACCTTCTTATTTCTCAAAAAGTTAAACATATCATCAATATTATCCATAAGAGGATAACGTTCCATAGACAAGGAATCTTTTGCGAACATTCCTTCGACCATATCAATATAGAAAGTATAATCGCCGTCTTCGCCCATAAAGAAACTATTCCATTCTTTCGTGGACATATGTTCTTTAACGTGAAGCTGCTCGATTGCTAGGTTATCAAAACTCACAACATCAAACCAACTGTGCCCGATAATTTTAGGGAAGAGGTAGCGGTTTAAATCTTCCTGTAATCCAAGTACACTTTTATTGTGATTCTCATAATAACTTTCACCACGTCTTAGATTCTTATATCCAAGAATAAGAATTTTGAGTCCATTTCCAGCAAGAGTATCAAGATCTGGCATAGAAACGATGCCATTAATTACATGAATAACAGCGTTTGGAATCTGCTTAACCATATCAATGAATTCATATGTCGGCTTACGCAGAGAGATTCCAAGTCCATAAATTAGCCTTTTGTCAATCCAGTCTTTAATTGTATCAAAGTATCTTTCAAAATGAATCTGATTCACTGTCATATTGAGAATGATATTCTTATCTTTCATCTTGTACATGAAAGGAACCAAATCTGGATGAGAAAGATCGTTGCCATTGATAGCCAGTTCAGTATATGGATGAAGGGTATCTAGGAATTTATGGTTTAAAATATCTCCATGTTTGCCGTTAGCTGTACATCCCTCGTAACAGAAAGCACAACCTCCATCGCACTTATCTGTAATTTTAACATCACAGTTTTCTGCAAATGCAGGAGTCAGGTTATCCAAATCGTTCTCACGAATTTTAGTTCCATTTTCCAAATTAAGTTTTACGATATAGTTTCCATTTTTATAGCTTACCCAAGTATTCATCTTTGAACCTCCAAATAAATCCTCCGGCAGTTTTTCTCTTATTTTTACAGCATTGACAAATATGAGATCTACTTATTCCAGTTTCATTTTCTGCGTCTAATCCACTATCAAACTCTTTAATGTATTCATAATTTTTAGTTAATTGTACAATTTGTTTTTTACGATTATTTGAAATCTTTTTCTTTGCTTCGTTTGAATGTTTTTTACCTAACATCATATTTCTTAGTTTTTCTTTTGATTCTTCCGTGTGATGTTTTCCAAAATTAGGACTATTTTCGCCAATATATTTACCTTTAAGTGCTTTACTGATTTTTTCTTTTTGCTCATCAGACATTTGGACTCCATAGTTATAATGATCTTCTCCTGTTATATATTGTCTATTTCTGTTTATCTTTTCTATTGTAGACGGCAATATCCCAAGATTAAATCCTATAGAAATATAATAATCTAATTCTTCTGGCAAAATCATTTTTTGAATTTCTCCATTGTTTACTTGAATGCGTCCCTTAACATTTGTATTACCAAACGCTCCTTCTCCACCGTCAGTTGCATTATATCCATGTCTAGTTTTTGAGCAATTACATTGATAATAGTTTATCCAATACTTTTCTCGTTCATCTAATTCATTAATTGTGCATCTTTCAATTGTTTCGAACTTAAAAGACTCTGCTCCATACTTATTCCACGCTTTTTGTAAAATTGACAATTCACCATTTTTATATTTATGTTTATTTGATCTTAATAAACTTTTATGCTGACCAATTCTAACAAAAACATCCTTCGCTTTTCCAATATAACAATCTCCGGTTATTAAATTAGATATTTTATAAATTCCACTTGAATGTTTGATATCTAAATTAATTTGTTTTAATAATTTCCTATCAACAAATTGTACAGGAGTTTCATTAAAGAAATTTGCGTAATTAATTTGTATCACATAAATCCTCCTTAACCATCGTAACCATAAGCGCCGAAAGCTACAATTTTTTCGTTATTTTTAGTAGTATATTCTTTATAGAATGTGTCTAGATAATCATTTCTGTCTAGCCACTCTGGATATGTTACAATTTCATCCATTGACTTATTCTCTTTAATATACCCAAGCGTATATTCTTCTTGCTCTTCTTTAGTTAGCTGATTCCAATTCTTCTGATATTTCTGTTTATGAGATTCATAATTATTTTCAGCTTTCTCAAAATCTGCTTTTGTTAATTCTAGTGAAGATACAAACTTTTTATAGTAACTATCAAATAGAAGTTTTCCGTTTTTCCAGTTATCGTATTCTTCTTTTGTACACATTGTTAGTGAATGAGTAGAAGAACTGTTTGTTTCAAATACATTCTTTCTAATCTGTCTCATAATTAATTCCCCTTAAAAAAGTAATCATAATGTTCTGCGTCGTGATTTGGGTTTGGAATGGTTCCATAATTATCATCCCAAATAGTTGCCTCTGCGCAATAGCGCATGCTGTCTTCATCATCAGAATTATCATTCCCGGTGTAAATGCAGCTATCGCCAAAAAGATATCTAATTAGAAGGTCTTCGTTTGAAAGCAGTGCATTAATTAGTTCTGCACATTCACCGGCATGGTCAACGTTTGCCCATCGATAACGAGGAGATGCGAACTCAATATACTCATAATCAGGATTGTACTCAGACTTCTTATATTCAACTGGCGCGAATTCATATTGCACACCATACCTGTCAAGAATTTCTTTAATTTTATTGATTCTTTCCTCATATTGTGCGGGAGTAGAAGAATCAACAATTGCCGTATGCAAATATGATGCGGTATCTCCTACGCAATCTTGTCCCCAACCGTATTCACCAGCCCCGAAATAAACATGCCTACCAGCTACATTTGGAACCTTTTCTTTACTAATTGCAATGCTGTGTGTGCTGGACGAGTTCGATTCAAATACTCCTCTACGAATAGTTCTCATATATTTATCCTCCTTTAATTTTGTATTGTTCTTGTTTCTGCCATTATTATAGCACGAATCTACTATTTGTCAAGTTGGCATATTGCACAAAAGGTACGGCGAAAATGCCGTACCAATTGGTTAATGTGCTGCAAGGTCTGCTTCGTGAAGCAAACAAATATCATTAAATAAAGTTTCCCCAAGAAGTTTTCTATCCTTCTGCATTGCTTTTTCAGAGTGCTCCCACGCAAGGTACGCTCTCATATGCCACTGAACAAGCTGTGCAACATAAAGATGATTGTCTATATCTCTAAAAAACAAGCTCATGTACGAACCAACATGTTGATGCTCATAAAAGTGACATCCATCAGTTTTCTCACCCTTACCATTAATATATGTAGCACAAAAAGGCTTACCACAATCGTGTATCAATGCCGCAGTTCTAAGTTCCCAGAATGCAACTGGCAATGAATTTAAGTATTCGAATGTTTTGAGACAATGTTTCCCAAGCGTTAAAGAATGATGGCTGTTATGTTGGTTGTAATCCATAACAGACTCAACCCAATCACATACTCCTCCGTAGCTTCCTTCTGCTCCTTCTGAATATACAATCTGAATATCGTCCCAATCTTCATACCAATATGGACTATTCCAGCTCATATACATACGCTTAATCACATGCTCAGGAACCTTACGCTCTCGTTGTGCGTTACGTTCAAGACAGACTTCATAAGGCGTTGCCATGAGGATTGCAATTTTCTCACAAGAAATTTTGTTAAGAGACTTAAGGAACTCCATACGGCGCTTGTATGAAATATTACAAGCATCGTACACCGCATTCTTTTCAGAAACAAGACACTCTCTAATACGCTTATGTAGTTCCTTGAACAGAGTATCATTATCTGTTTGATGATTCACATCTCCGAACATTTCCTCTCGAAGTGAGTCACTAGAGAAAATTTCTGCATCATATTCCTCGGCAAGTTTCTTGGCTTGCCAACTCTTTCCACTTGCGGGGAGCCCACACATGACAAAACACTTAACCATTATTTTCTCCTTCTTCTCTTAAAAATCCACCAATAATCTACCATTGCAAAATCTCTTCCGTAGTAATAAATGAAAATTGAATCTTCATCTTCTGCAATGTAAAGTCTGCCATTATAACTTGCGCTACATTTTTTCGTGTCTTCAAGATGTTCTCTACTAATTTTATCAACATCTTTCTGAAACATCCTCCAAATGCCCTCAGAATAAGGTTCTATCCAATTGTTAAACTCAATTCTGTGTGACTCATAATCTTTTCTCTGTTGTGTAATTTTATCATACGCTTGCTTAAGTTCTTCCATCGTATGTTCTTCTTTTGAAAAACGGAAGCCTTCTTGTTCTTTTACAATTTCTTCAGAATTGAGAATCGTATTGAAAAAAGCAGTGCCAGAAACAGGATCTATTCTATGATGAATATAATCGTAATCCATATACATGTTGAATTCTTCATCATCATATTCTGGTTCAGAATCATAGAAATGTTCCGTATGTTCGACAACATAGTAATGATTAAAAAGCTTATCAATAAATCTGTTGCTAGGCTTTAATTTTCGAAACGTAAGCCTATTAGTGCAGCCTCTTTCAAGTTCTTTTTGAATCAAGTCTTGACGAATGTTAATCATTTAATCACCAATCTCTTTCTTAATTGCAATCTTCATAATTTCATACTGTACACCGTCTAATGACTTATCAACATCTTCATTAATAGGCCATTCATATTCCAAAAATTGGTTACACATTGCATCGATATGATTAATAGCCGTGATTGCTTTCGTCCTAGCTTCTTTTAAATCAAACGCTTTTCCAAGTTTTACTTCTTTGAGAAAATCAGGCATATTTGATAGCAAACAATCTTCATAAGACTCTCCATTAATATATCTTTCAAGATATTCTTCAATACGCAATAAATGATGAAGTTCTTTTGCTGAGTATCCATACTTTGCAATTTCAATAGCATGCGACGGAGAATTGTTTTCTAGCTGTTCATACTTCTTATGACTTAATCCCCACATTGATTTAACGGCCTTAACAGGATCATAATGTGCAATAGCTTCTCGTTCTTCAAGAAGACAATTCCATTCATCTTCATACATATGATTGATAAGATAGTATGGTGTAAACAAGCATTCTAGAAAGTTTAAGTTCTGCTTACGAAGCGTGTTTAGCATCAATCTCAAATCCTTCAAATCAATATGTTCTTCGTTTGCTCTTATATGAGTTGTGCTAATTGGCTGCTTGTTCATTACTATATCATAAAATGATGGAGTTAAAACCAGTCTAGTATCAATGTCTGATTTCTCCGTTTCTAGTCCATAATTTTGTGCGCCGCATAACATTAGACATACAATTCTATCTTCTGGAACGATTGTAAGTGCCTCGTTATAATGTTCTTGAACACGATCCATGATCCATTCATTAGAATGATAATTCATGTTACTGTCCTTTCTTAGTATCAGTACTCATCTTTGAACTCCTAAAGAACGAGCCGATTACGCCAAGCGTACCGCAAATTGTTGGTAACATATCCGTAGTGAATCTTGTTGTATTAAACAGATAATTCATTCCGTTAATAACAATGTTGCCAATAAAAAACTTCAAAATATGTCCTGTGACCCATCCAAAGAAGTAGCACAGTACAGGGCAAATAATAATTACAACAATTAAAGCAAGTACAGATGCTAAGCATCCGGCGATTGTTTTCTTCATAATTTATTCTCCTTTCAATTCATTAATCTCATCATAATATTTCCAAATAAAACCTGCAGCGGTCTTTCCTTCTCCTCTTAAACATTTCCCAATACAACAGTCACTTTTTAAGCCCATTGCTCGTGTTGCTTCACGGATAGAAGAAAATACATTTATTAACTCTCCATCTAATGAATATTGCCCAACCATTCTTCCTGTTGTGTATTTACTTAATTTTAATGGAGATATATTATTTGTATCATCGCCTATTTTAAATTGAAAATTTGAATTATATCCACGTTTTAAAATGATTTGAAAATTACGCAAATCGATATTATGATCTTGAGCCGCAGAAAGTATGCTAGAATATGTACATATAAAATTACCATCTAAATCGAATTTAGAAACCTTTATACCAACATTTCTTGTGTAAGATTCTGAACTTGAATATGCATCATGGGAGTTTAAAATTTTATAGAGTTGCCTCTTATCTATCCCTGTGATTTCTTTGATTTGGGCTGTACTATGTCCAGTATCCCATAAATCATATATAAGTTTATAATCATATCTAGATAATCCATCTCCTCCCCTTGTCATATTGTACCCCTTATTATCTCCGTCTAATATGCAACAATCATAATATTTTATCCAATATTTTTCTCTATTATTTAACATATCTCCATTACATTCTTCAACAATTTCTAATATAAAATTTTCAATTCCATATTTCTTCATTGCTCTATGAATTAAACAGTTATCATCGATATCTCTTAAATGCTGTTTCCATCGAAACTCTATATCAATAGATTTCCCAACATAACATTTGCCATTTATAATATTAATAATTCTATAAATTCCACACATATTTTTTATAAATAACTGCATTCTATTGTATCTTTTGTATTATTTATTACCCGTCCTTTCTTATTATAAAAAATTTTGTTCTAATATTTTAAGCCACTTATTTGAATCTAATTTCTTTACATGTTCTTCCCACGAAACATATTTATCGAAATTTTCAAACAAATATGATTGAATATATTTTTGATAAGCTAGTACTACTTTTGCATATTCTTTTTTATTTGTTAATTTTAACGATTTAATATGCTTTAGCGCATTTAATGAATTATCTTTAACACAATTCATGTAATATAAAATCTTTTCTAATTCTTCTTTATATTCATTTGCATAAATTAAAAATTCTTCAATTTCTGACGATAAAATAATTTCTATTAAATTTTTCTTTGATATATTACCATTATTTCGAGCATAGTGTGCTAAAATATAAGCACTTGATTTGATTTTTACTCTGTTAAAGTTTCTGTCGCAGACAACATATCCTTCTTGATCCCACGGAAGTGCATTTGCTGCCTTCTGTACATCTTCAAGAGAATGAAGAGGATAACGCTTGGGCATTTCAAAAGCATAGCTCATATCAGAATCTTCTGGATTCCATTCTCTCCCATCTTCCATATCACGCATACCAAGAAAATATAGCTTAGTTTCTTCATATGGAATTACGACACGGTTATACGGAGACACAAGTTCAAACATATATGTACGCTTCGGATCCGCTGTTTCTTCCCATTCTCCCCATGATATTGGCATCGCATCTTCTACCAAAGCACCAAAAGTAGGATACTTCACATCATTTAGTTCCGCTTTAAAAGCATCAATCGTACCATTGGTACAAATATGCCATCCATTATCATAAAACATGCCAATAAGCGACCCATCAACTTTTTCTTGCACAGAAGCAGTTGCCCAATCAATGTCTGGGCAATAAGACTCGCCGTAATTACCGAATTTTGTAAATTTTTCGCAGACACATCCCCAATCACTCTCTCTGAAAATAATTCCACGTGCTTCACGAACCAGGGGAATTGTGAAGTCAGAAGAGATTTGATTATACTTGAACATAATATAATCGCCATCACGAGAAATCTTTAGGTTGTAAGGATCAGTTGTAAGTAGTTCTTCCCAGTTTTCATGGGAGAGAATAAAATCTCTAAGTTCAAGATGATACATTATGAAAAGCTCCTCATTGAAAATTCAAATCCATCAGGATCTTTGAAGTGGTCATTTGCAAACCAATTATCAAACTTATAGCTCTGTAGGCTTTCTGGAATATGACTAATTGGGCCATAGTCTGGAAGATTTTTATCATACCAGCGAGAATCTTTGTCTTGTTCAATCTTCTCTGGCTTCTTGGCTCCAAGAACGCCGCCATTAAACTTAATCACTCTATCATCAAAAGCGTCCCAATTGTATTCTGTTCCATATTCATCATAGATTTTAAATTCACCAGTATCATATGCGGCTTTATATTCTGCTACAGAGTTAATACCATCTTTATGCCCCTGCCAAGCCGGAAGCCAGCCGCAACTAGTCTTAGCTACGTGAATCTCATATCCGAAATATGGTTGGTCTGTCAATTCATAAGAATATGGTGCATACCGTTGAGCCATTTCTTTATTCTTTGTAATCATATAGAAGTTAGTTCCCATGTGCCTTAATTCTCCTTATAAATCAATATCGTCATCAGCCTCAATCTTTTCTTCCACTTTCTTCTTACAAGCTGCAATAGCATCTAGAACATCTCTGCGGCCAATGTTTTCTTCACACCATTGCAAATAGTCTGGATGTTCACGATACACATCGATAATTTTCTGTCCCTTGTACTTGCCGAACTGCATTACATAATTATCTACATCAAAATTGTTAACTGCATTGACGTCAGATTCTGAGAAAATTTCATTCAAATATTCTGGAATTGTCATATCAATATCGCTACGGCTTGCAAGATAGTCACATTCGTGAACAAAAATTTCAGCTTCATTCTGAGGTTCTGGAAGAACGGTCTTACTTCCACGTCTTGCAGTTGTCCATTCTCCTGAATGTGCTGCGCAAAGATGTGCCATAAACTCTTTAATTTCTGAATCAATATCATGTTTGACTTTTGCTGTTCTTATCCATTCTCCCGCGAGAAGAGGATGCTCATGAACCGTATATTGAGATGTTCCGTCGCCACATTTCAATGCATCATGGAAAATCGCTGTACATCTAATAGCATCTCTAATTCTTGGGTCTGGGAACTTCTTTTCTTTATTATACTTAAGTCCAAGTCTATAATTTGCAATTGTTCCAAACATAATGATGTGGTAAATTTGCCCATGAAGCATACATTGTGTTTTATTATGATGCTTACCTGTTGTACTACTTGGCATATCGAATATGTAATTTGGAATTTGTTCAATCATATCTTCGCAATATAGTTTAATTTCTTCTGTTTCAAACTCATTTAAAAGCTTTTGAAAAACTGAGATTTTAGTTTCAGATGTCATCTTTGCCCTCCATATTTATACTATTTTCATCTGTCATAATTACGCCTCCTCCTTGCATTCTTCACAAACAGGCAGTACCCATCCAGTCGTATATGACGTTGCTGACTTTCCGCACACCGCACAAGTTTTCCGGCTAATAGTGGCGTATTTTTCAAGTGTATTTTCAATCTTGCCATATAATTCATTCATATCAGCAGCTTCTAGGTCGGAATAATCTTTGTCTTCCCAGCACCAATACACTCTTAGTTCTCCCCACTTTTCCTTCGCTTGTACAATTTCAAAGTTTTCAGCATAACTACCAATAATACCAAAGAGTTCTTCTTTCAGCTTTGGCACAAAACTCTTAACCCAGCCATCTGGCAGAAAATCTAGCGCCTCAACCCTATCTTCAAATTCACAATAAAGGTCGTCATAATAATCTTTATATTCATTACTCATCTGTCATTTTCTCCAATCTTTTTAATGCTTTTTCTCGTTCTCCAATATATTTGTCCTCTAAATCTAGAGGGTTCTTGCCGCTACCAAGTTTTGTGGCGGCATTATCTTTAATTTGATAGATATAATATGTGTCATGCAGAGCTGTTGTTGTAATATAAAATGTCTCGCCTTTTAAAGATTTAATCTCTGTCATTACAATTTCTTTTGATGGAATGCCCTTCATCACTTTTCCTCAATGTAATCTACAATATTTCTAATTTTATGACAATTTTGACATTCTGCTTCGTATGGCGTCATTACCATTCGTTTGATCTCGCCCTTTGACGGTTTACAAATGCGAATATAACAAGCCTTACAATAGTCGCCATATACTTCTTTCATAATTTTCTCCTTAGATCTCAAAATATTCTGTGGCATATCCGCCGTCTGTTGTATAATGCACGGTTTTAATGCCAAGCTTTTTAATTAATTTTTGGCATGATGGACAAGGACGGCTCATTGCCAGCCCACCACGCTTATATTCTCTGTATACATAGAGCTCACAGTCTCTCCACTTAATATCTTTATTCCCAAGCAGTGGAATAAGACAACTAACTTCAGCATGCAGTTTTGCAGGAGTTTCCTCTTCAAATCGCTCTTTGTTCAACTTTTGCTGTAAAGGATGCGTTCGCTGAGAATTGCAAGAGCTAGAAATGATTCTGTGTTTATAAACCAATACCGCTCCTACATTTACTCTTTTAAAGTCCGACATTGTGCTAACGGCTGCAGATGCCCTAAAATAACTTTTATCTTTCTTCGACAACATCCTCTACATCTTCCTCATACAATCGTTTATCCTTACGATCCTTGGCTCTGTTGTATGCCTTAGCGTTACGCAGAACCTTAGTCACTGGTCGTGGACATGCCCAAAAATTTCTCTGCTTCTTGGCTTCTTCCTTAATACGATTGTCTTCTGTCATGGTGTCAATCTCCTTTCAATTAATTTTGTATTGTTATTATAGCATGGAATCTTCATTTGTCAAGTACCTTACTGGCGTAATCTGGAAATAATTTTTGGTAACATTTTAGAAACATAGTCGATTTCTTCTTCAGTGTTTAGATGAGATAGTGAGATTCTAATGCTGCTTAATGCCTGTTCGGTTGTGAGCCTAATAGCTTTGAGCACATGAGAAGGTTCTGCTGTTCCTTCGTTACATGCCGACCCAGAGCTAATCTCAATGCCATATAGATCACACATTGTGACTAGGTCAGAACTCTTCACATCGTCAATCCTGAGGTTTAAAATACTTTCTACACATGGAGTTTTTGAATCAATCGCATTAAGTGTGACTCCTTTTACCGCTAGTAAGTTATCCTTTAATTTCTTTGATAAGCAAGAGACTTTAGCGTTATTTTCATCCATGTGTGTAACTGTATCTTCTAGCGCAGCAGCCATTGCAAGAATACCTAGTACATTTGTTGTCCCGCCTCTGACGTGCTGCTCTTGGGAACCACCATAAATTAATGGATGCATATGAATTCCATTTTTAATATAGAGGAAGCCGCACCCCTTAAGGCTATTAAACTTATGCCCAGAACCTGACATCATATCACAACCAAGTTCTCTAACATTAATTTTCATATGTGGCAATGCTTGAGTTGCATCTATGTGATACAGTAATTTATTTTTATGCGCGATATTGGCAATCTCCGAAACTGGCTGAATAGTGCCAATTTCATTATTGACATAAATACATGTGATGGCAGATACTAGATCCCAATTTGTGAATCTATCGACTTGCTTATTTAAATCGTCGAAATCTACAATGCCATGTTCGTCTACCGTATATAGAAAACGTGGAGCCATTGAATGATGTTCAATTGTTGATCCTAAAATAGTATTATTCTTCCTCACCCATGAATTAGACTCAGAAGATCCACTTGTAAAATAAATCTCGTCAGGTTCTGCCCCAATTAGCTCTGCAATCTTTTCACGTGCTTTTTCTACTTTTACTTTGACATTACGTGCCGATTCATAAGAACTATTAGGATTATAGAATTCATCCAAATTTTCTAGAATGACTTTCTTTGCTGCTTCACAAATAGGTGTTGTAGATGCATTGTCCAAATATGCTTTCATCTTATACCTCCTCACCAGTTGCGCTATCAATAATTTTGTATTCTGTCATCCATTCACAAATATTTGGTACAGTCTTAAGTAACGGCAAATTATCTGCATCAATCCATTTATTTACTCCCTTATGTTTAAAAATTAAAATATACTTATCTGTTTTCATATATACACCATCCTCTATTAATTTTGTATTGTTTACCCTGTATTAGTATATCATGTATTTACAATTTGTCAACCCATTGCATAAAAAAATAGTGGGCAATAACCCACTATTTTATTTTGAGAAATATACTCCATCTACATATAACATTGGCGTACCAAAACTATGGAATGTATGTATTCTAAAATATACAACATCTGCAATTCTATGTCCAGATAATACATAATCAACAACTTTATATTGTTCTTCTTGTGGCATAACATATTGATAATATGGGGCAACTGCAAAATGATTTTCAGAATTTAATACCCATAATCCACCGTATTCGTCACAATGATTAAGAATGGCAGACAATGTAATTACTTGACACTCCCATGATGTGCTTCCGGCTTCACAATATAGACATTGGGCTAATAGTTGTTTCTCATAATCTGTATATTGTGTATCTGTATCTACAAATTTGATTTCAGACACGTCACAATATATACTACACTTTGATAAAATATCATCTAATTCTTCTTGCTTTAATGTTTCTTGTTGCTGTTCGAAAATTTCTTCCTGATATAGTACTGCCTGTTCATAAATATTAAGCTTATTGATTGGCAGATTTGTTTCTGATTCATATTCTACGATTAAAGATTCTTTATATAAACTAACATTTTCTGATGCTACATAATCTTTTTTATTCAATATATTAATAATAATTACAAATAATAAAAGTCCCAAAATTATAGTTACTTGCTTCCACTTACGCATCATATCACTCCTAATAACAAAAAAATAATAACCCATGCTACCCGATCCATTGATAGCACGGGTTATAATTTACTTACATAGTTCTTGCTTAAGATGTTCATTTTCTAATTTTAATTCCTCTAGTTCATTAACCATTTGCACAATCGAATACAAGAATGATATCCCCGTTGGATTACCATTTTCGGCCTGAATTCTTGTGGCGATAATGTCTTTCAACGTTTTAGTATCCATATTTACCTCCTTGATTAATATCTGGATGATTATTGAAAAAAATAAAGAAATAAGTTTCGTCTGCTTTATTATCACAAAATAGTTCGAGATAATCACCCTTATCTCCAAGTAGAGCACCCAGCGCAACATATTGAGAAAACTCAGATTTAAGGTTAAATTTATCACCTTCTGGAGAAGTCAAATATACATTTCCAGAACATTGCTTTACAGCATAAAGAAAATCATTGATTTCATTAATGTTTTTAATTCTCATATAATCCTATCCCCTTCTTAATATTTTTAGCCCTACGTCCGCAGAACACGACAGCACTATCGCTAGTTTTTTACAGAGATAACAGTACAGTCATGAGCTAAACCATACAAACGTAAACATAACTAATAGGGCTTACTGGTCAGGATGTGGAGGTTCGAACTCCAGACCCGCGCATTATGGTGATTCTTATTAGACTCGAACTAATATCTCTACCTCCTTAGTGATAGCGAGTTGCCATTCCTCTAAAGAATCAAAGTGCGCTGCTCTACCTACTGAGCTACATCCTGATATTTTTATTCACCAACGAGAATCCACAAAAACTTCTTTCCCCATTTTACTTGAAAGAAATCCAACTCATTAAGTTCTCTCCAAAGGTCAGGTCTATTTCTGCGAACTTCGCTAGTACTTTTCACAATCCCCGCTTCAACTAAAATCCGAGGAAGAAATCTTTCTTCTGTCAAAAGAGTAACTTCAGATTCGTTCAGAGCCCAATCTTCCAGACTAGAACCAAAAAGTTCCGCAGGAGTTCCAACCAAAGGAACGCCAACAATTACGTTTTGATACATAAGCCTACTCCTTTCTAATAAGAATTACCTTTATTCAGTCAACCTGTAGCAGCAGGTAGTAATTGTGAGACTTATACCATTTTTCTCCTTCGCATACTTGTTGGAAGTATCGCCGAGAATCCGCGAGAGCGGTGGAGCGAGTGAGGGCAATCGAAGCCCCATCTTCTGCTTGGAAGGCAGACATAATAACCATTATACTACACCCGCATATTTTGGCCGTTACCGAATGGCTTCATGTGGTCAGCAATCAGCCACTCAGCAACTACATTACAACCAAAAGTTAGAACGGACTCAATATGACCAACTTATTCAGTCCGCCCTTATGAAAAAATAGGATTTTATTTTTCTCCAAAAGGCTTATCTGGGGCACTTGCAATGCTAAACAGAGGTGCGATAAGACAATTATGTGTTGATGTTTTTGTGAAAGATCTAAGTTAGGACGTAGGAACCATCTCTTTACAAGATAACATCAAACCTACGGGTAGAGCCTCCACAAACACTACCTAACAAAGCCTTTGTTTCATCGGCTGGCAGCGGATGTTGGTAACGATCCAACCTTTCTCGGGTCAAAGCCGAGTGTCCTTCCAATGAACGAATCCGCCATATATGCGGTTTAGGATAACCGCAAATGGTACCGCTGACGTGTTCGACCACGCAATCTCTTTCGAGCCTTGGTTTTTGAGACCAAGATGTATACATTCCATCACAGCGGCATATTGAATGGGGTATTATAAACGACCGCCCCATCATCGGCCTCAGCATAACAACCACTAGGGATGTATGTAGTGAGAAGTTCAAGGGGATGACTTCTCTCGCATTTTTACCATCCGAAGACAAATGCTTTGCATACGCTAATCCGTATGCCAGAGATAACACTCCGGCTGTGTCAAACCGTCCTCTGTACGGAATCGAACCGTTCCTGCTCCTTGACTGGAGGTGTGCAACCTTTACACTAAAAGAGGATATGACGCCGTTAAAGTGCCTGACGGCTGACACCCAATTTGATATGTTGATATCATGATATCTAAGTCATTATTGGGAATGATAAATATATCTTACTATTAGCATTACCCACTACTCACCACATGGAGGTTGTAAGACTTGAGTAGCTACCCCCACTCCGACTCGAACGGAGAACGTGCTCTAATCTGGAGCCTTAATGCCGGGTATAGGCCGGGTGTTTTACCATTAAACTATGAGGGCATATATTTTGTTGTCTCTCCAACCGTCACCGTTTCTGCCATTTTATAGGGTTTGTTAGAACGGTTTAAGCAACTAGTCCCTTGGTAATGATAGCAAGCGGAGCCGTGCATGACTCCAATAGATTCAATAAGTGAGTAATAGGTTTATCCACCATACAAGGTACTATTTCGTTCTTATCTTTTCTATTTGCACTACTTACTATCATATGGCGGAAGTAGAAGGACTTGAACCTACGACATCTTGCTTAACAGGCAAGCGCTCTAACCACTGAGCTATACTTCCAAATGGCGACCCATACCAGACTTGAACTGGTGTCCTCTTGCGTGACAGGCAAGCGTGATACTCTTCTTCACCAATGGGCCATATAATCCGGCTTTTACGGTACGCCCAGTAAAGTGGACACGCTTGAATTTCACAATTGCCTAGCGTTTCAGGTACTTTTTAGGAGTTTGGATATAATCCCTTATCCATTCACGCATAGTCCCTTAGTACCATGGGCTATAGGACTCACTCCAAGTGGCTGGATTCAACTCCCCTGTAAACTCAGGTCTTCCTATCCCCTACCCTTGAAGGATGTTTACCGTACTTTTAGACCGCTGGCACACATCAGGCGGATGTGGTAGTTTAATGACTTGCCAAGGTCATGGTGCAGGTGAAGGGCCACGATCCCTCAATCCCTTACGGGCAACAGATTTTACTTACCCCTACCATTTTCATGGCCACCATTTGGTGTTTGTGGTCTGGACTATCTTATAACCATGCTTACTTATGTAAGTTTAGGTAACTCCTCTATAGTCTCTACACATTTAGAACTTAGTTCATTTAGCTCTTGATTGGCGTATCTTATTAAGACTTAGCGTTCCAAGAATTAGGGAGTTTACTAACTATTTCGTTTCCAAAATAGTGACCCAACCTTCATAGCTTTTACCTATGAGCGGAGTCTGTTTCGTATACCAATTCCGACACACCTGCATATCTTAGGGCAGCTTTAAGGTGATGCCCAGCACCATACTTAACTCCTTAAAAGTTCTTCAATGCGGCTTCCACCGCATCATATCTCTCACTCATAAGCGTCTCAACAAGGCACTCATAAGGATCGGTCTTACCACTCATGACCATCTTGCAAACATTAGTGGAGAATCCACTAACAAGAGCAACACCAAGGTCATTTTCCTTTACAGGAATAGTTCCAGTGCGAGAATTTACATTCCAGAAGACTAATCTAGGCATTTGATACCCAGCATCCTCAAAACGCTTCTTAATTGTCTCAAAAAGTCTTGCACTAGGTCTATTAAGACCATACCCATTACCGCCACAAGTTGCACAGGAGTCAAACTCCATGTCTGAAATAATCAGTACATTCTTAGGCATATCCTCTTGCTTCATATGACCATTTACCGCAGTAGTAAGAATCAAATCAAACACCTTTTCAATGTTCGTATTTGAACACTCACTATGACTATATGCAACACGAAGCTTATCTCTTAGAGAATTGCACTGACTAAAATCAACCAATTGAGGTCTGCTAGAGAAAGTAATGTACTTATCCTTAAAGTCACCAGAAGAATGTTCTGCAAAGTAAATTGCAAGTGCATTCGCAACTTCAAGTGCTGTAATATGAGTATTCCCACCAATATTGCAACACATAGAGCCAGAACCGTCTGCGACTACAATGGTGTTTCCACACCCATTTACTGTGTCAGGCAAAGCCTTCCAAAGAGATTCAAGAGTTGCATCGTACTCGTTGACGCGGCAGCCCCATCCAGTTGTGCTAGAATACTTATGCACAATGTCGTGAGGAAACAAAGTTCCCGCATTAATCTTAGCTTCACCCTTTTCGAGCTTACTCAGATACTCTCTGCGACGCTCCTCATCATTACGAAGGAAAGCTCTGTTATAAATGAGATTTGCACGAGAAGGAACCGTTTCATACTTAATGTCTTCCCACTTTTTTGCAGACATCTTGCTCTCTACAATATCAATGTAAGAACGAAGAGAAGAAAGTGTCTTACGATACTCACGCTCAGTCATACTAAGATTCTTGCAAATATATCTTGCATTCATCTTAGTTCTTGTAGAAGAAGCATTTACGGAAGGGAGCCACTTAGCAAGAAGAGATACGGGTTTATTCTCTGCCATATTTGCGATGTCATCAGAAAGCTGCTTCTTAATGATATCGAAAACAACACCATCCACATCCGTTCCAAACAGACACCACAGGTCATCATAACGGCCATACTCGCTCACCAGACAGGCAAGACGTTTAACAGTATTGGGGTCGTCCTTTACCATATTTTTAAGAACCGTTCTGAACAAACGTCTCTCGCCAAGACCGCCACGAACATCTCTTGCGAAAAATAACCAACGTAAAGCCATCATCTTGTCTTCGAAATAAGCCTTCGTGAACTTATCATAGATGGTCTTCTCGTTCATACCGCGCATAGAAGCAACGGCAAAGTTTAGGTCAGTCAGTTCTTTGCCAGAAGTACGATACCCAAGAGCACCATTCTCAGTCACCGAATAGTTGAAATCCTCGTTCAGAGTATTCTTTACTGCATTCATAAAAGACATTTTTCTTTCCTCCATTTTTGATTTATTTCTAAATCCCAAGACACATTCTTATGTACAATCTCCAACATTAAAAATTTGCTGTTAGTGTCTTTGGAGTTTATTCAACGAGACGCCAAAATAAAATCATTAGTAAAAATATCATTTTCATCTTTTTTAAATTGCTGTAAGCGTCTCTATGTAAGGCAAGGCACCATCAATATAATATCCAGCATATTGTTTAAAGTTGCTGCTAGTGCCTTTTTAAAGTCTCCTGACAGGGCTCGAACCTGTGACCTCTGGTTTAACAGACCAATTAGAAACTTGCTGTTTAAGGCTTTTACAAGTCTCGTTATTAAGCGCTCTACCCGACTGAGCTACAGGAGACATATGATTGCGATGAGTAGGAATCGAACCCACAATTGCAGCTTGGAGCATTAATTTTGCAAACTTGCTGTTCATGTCTAGCTAGACACTTCAAAATAATCGCTGCCGTCTTAACCATTTGACTATCATCGCATATAGTTGAGCCTTTTCAGTTCGTGCTCAGGAACTTTAATTTTGTATTGTCTTGAACTATCTGTATTATATCATAAATTTTTTATTTGTCAAGAGGTTTTTAAGAATTTTTTGTAAGCCGCCAAGATGCTTCGAACATCGCCTTATTGAGATCCTCTACGAACGCAGAAGACAGTCTATCAAGCTGCTTATAATACTTCCGCATGACCTTGCGCTTTACTTCCTGTTCGCCATATTCCTTGTCGTACTCGTCGCCGCCATAGGGCTTAGACGCAGCCTTGAAGACATCATTCATAAGATACTTACTAGGATCGAAGCACAGGCTCTTTGTCATACCCATTGCCTTTGCAATCCGGTTAATACAGTCATACTTTGTACCCCGCAGCTCTCCAATCGTCGTGCCATCGCTCAGGTGATAATACTTAATCATTTTTCTTGCTCCTTTTCAATTAATTTTGTTTTGTTTCTTTCAACTGTCCATATTATATCATATATTTTTTATTTGTCAAGTACTTTCAAAAATTTTTTTCCGCCAATTCTCTAGTCTCTTTATAAGACAAATACTTAACATTTAGCTCTTTTAGTGTCAATAACTCTTTGTTTTCAAACTCGTTCAAATGTGTCACTGCCAAAGATACATTATAAGAATGCTCACCAATATCCTTTTTGATTCTGTTTACAAGTTCATTAACATCCAGCTTACCATATCGAATACTGCCCTGATACGGATTTGGCACATTGGTCTTATCTTTCATAGAACCATTGATTTCAGATTTATCACATTCACCATCAAAAGCCCCAGCACCATGTCTTGTCAGGTATGTTCTCGTAACATAACACACTTCAACGTTAGCGCCAAATAAATACTTTTCAATAATCACATGTGGATTCTGCATTCCAGTATTGCTAGGAGTTGTATTATCTCCGTATCGTGTTTGGTTCTGATCTAGTAGCAAACCTTGCCCATTTTCAAATACAACATTATCGTATCGTCTCAATATACGTCCATAATCAAAAACCATATGCGAACACATGAACTGAATGTCCGCAATAAAATTATAAATTAGATTATCAGAATATAGAATTTCTTCCCACTGTTTTACTACATCTGGATTCGCAGACGCTAATCTCTGCGGCATATATTTATCTCTAATATTTTTTAGAAATTGAACTTTATATTCTTCACTCATCATATTAAAGTGCCGCAATGATGGTGCTCCAGTACTTGTATATCTGCAGATAGTTTCCCAGATTCCCATGCCGCAAGATCCATGTCGATTTTCTCCACGACTATCTTCAAGAATTTGATTTACGATCACGTCATACGGCGTTGACCATCTGCAATTCCAATGCGCACAAACGAGTGGCTTAAAGCCTAAAGAATCCAATTCTTCATACTCTTTTCTGAAAGTCATAGGATTCAAAATATATTGCTCGCTAAAATATGTAGGGGCTTCTGCAAAAGTGCCAGAACCAAAATGATGAAACACATGTCTAATGCCATCTGGCGTAACCACAGTGTGCCCTCTCTGCGCTCCGCCATTAGATAAAACAACAATACAGGATTCATTTCGCTTTTTTGCTTCTGCGCAGAAATAATCAGTCATCAATCCTTTTCCTTCGTCCCCAAAATTGCTACCGATTACTACTTTAACATTAGGCATGTGTTTATCTCCTCTTACCAAGAAATTCCTTCGCTAGTATTGACAAATGTACTTGTATCGCTTCCAGTAAATGCATTTGTTACAATCTCAATAATGTCATCTGCAATCTTATTTACAGATGTAGTCTTGAGATGATTCGTATCAAGAAACTGACCAAAAGTCTTATTAACGTCGTCTTCATAGCGACCGTATCCATGCTTTACATACAGATGATAAATATCAAACTTCTCAGAAGCATCCTTGTAAAGCTGTGCCGTCTCAACATTATCCTGTAGATTATCACCAGTCGCAACAGATAGAGTATTCTTAGGCAGATACGGATTCAAAGGTTCATCACCCATTGTAATAATAACACCCTTCTGCCCACGATTCCAACAATCTAGCTTGGTATGATTAAGCCCAAAATACCATGCGGCAGTATAGGACTCATAAGAATTGCCGCCGCCACCGCCCTCAAAATAAATTTTATCAAGCTGTTCTGCGATTCTGATATCTGATTCAAACTGAGATGCCTGAATTGGAGCGTTATCATAAGCAAGATCTCCAATGCCCATAATCATAAATTCAACATCTGTCATCTTCTCATATAGGCTTGTCATAACAACATTGATCTGCTTTGCAACTTCCATGGCTGCACTGCCCATACTACCAGTTACATCGAGTGCTAGAATAACAGGCTTTGTATTGGGATGCTCTGCGGAATCTACACACTCGCGAACAACATTTTTAGGATTAAGCTCCGCCACTAGGCATCTCGATTTAAAATTATCCTGAACACTATTTAGTCCTCTGACAACACCAAAATCGTCTACCATTGCACACTTTGCAGTAGTTACATAGCTAGTAAAGTTATCTCTCGTCCAAGAACCGCCACCCATAATTACTCAGCCTCACTTTCATCGTCGATTGCATCAATATCAAAATCAAACATTCCGCTAAACATATCCGACATATTACCGCCATTCATAAGCATCATCATAGGAAGCATAGAATTCATTCCGTTGCTTGAACCATTACCACCCTTCATCATCTCGGACATGACCATATAAGACATCATCTTGTCCATACCCTTCTTGCCCTTCATAAAATTGTTACCGAACATAGATACGATCTTACCATAGAAATAAGTACTTCCCATAAATACATGACGCTCAGGGAGGACGGTTTCTACAGTAGAATCCTCATAATTAATAACCGTAATGGTCTCCTTCTCAGCCTTAATAACACACTTTGGCTTGCCAGACACTAGAATAATGTCTCCAACTTCAACCTTGTTGGTTGGCATAACGAAGAAGAACTCTTCGCCAATGTCAAAAACAAAGCTGTCACAATTTGTAAGACGCCCATTCTTCACATTATAGCTCTTATAGCCATTGGAAGTCTTAACAGCGATTCCTCCGCTCATAGAAAGTCGGCACATACCGGGAGCAATCTTTCCGAACATACCATTGAACACATTTGTCATAACTCAATTCTCCTTTTTGATTTTACTTTAATTTTGTTTTGTGTTTCTTACTGTCTAGATTATAACACGTTTTTCTTATTTGTCAAGAGATATTTTAATTATTTTTAGCTCTAAAACAATGAAAATCTTCACAAAAACCATTATCAAATGCTATATCTTGGTGCGCTTCATCATTATATTTCGCGCATCCTTTTGGCCCTTGGTCATTTTCCCAGCCATTTTCATCAACCCAAATATCACGAATTGAGTAAATACAAAAGTCACAGCAGGGAATACAACCTTCTCCGCACAGTATCATCTATACCATGGCCCTTCACCGTTATAAAATAGATCATGTATTAGACGCACAAGCTCTGCCGGATCTTCTCTCGTATCACTAATATCCTCAACAACTTCAGCAATTTTCACTTCGGGGTTTTCCTTAGTCTTTACTTCTTCTACATCCACTGACGAACCTCCTTTGGATTTTCATCCACTTCATAATAAGTGCGATGATAATCTTCTGGTGGCATATAATACCACCACGGATTCTCATCCCACTCCCCATTCGGACGAATATGGAGAAGACAAATAAGATTCGTACAGTAATATCCAGCCGTATTTGAATAAAGTTTAGCGCCACATTTCGGGCAGTAAGTTATTTTCATTCTATCAGCTCCTATAAAGCACCGCATAGTAAGAATTATAACCGCACATAGCTGTTGTCATAGTAATAATTTCATAACCTCTTATGTTGGCTTCTTCGACAAAAGACTTCAAATCAGAAATTGTTTCGCAAAGTTTTACTTGATATCCCATATATTCACCCCGCATTATAGCTCGCGCACAGCACCGTTCCTTCGTGGAAAATCTCTGTTGTTCCAACCAGTCTAACATTTACTCTTTCCGGCATTACCCAACTGTCAAGAGGCTCATCACTCTCATACCACGGTTTATCATAACGATGAGTTTTTTCATTCCACCCACGCGCCTCTCCTCGCGGATGAATATGTCGCGCAGACTCTTCGTCCTTAGCCACAACAATCGCGCTATCAAAGGTATCATATCCAAGCCACTCATCAACCCAAATCCTATAGATATTCATTTTCAAATCTCCTTTCAACCGAATTCATCTGTACAGAAAGTGTCATAAGCCCCAAGCAGTGCTTCTTTCATCAAATGCTGAAAGTCCTTAGACTTCCCATTTTCAAGCCAACACTCCTTCATCTTATGCCAATTTTCTTCGCGTTCGAAGAAAGAAGAAAGGACATAAGCAAGCTCATCCAAAGTAATACCTTCTTTGATAGAGAGTTTTCTATCCTTTGACATCTGTACATAAAAATCACAGCGAACATTACTCATCTATTTTATCCTCCAGAATCCACAGATCTCCGCGTTGTTCGACAATATCATAATTTTCACCCACTTCAACAAAAGGTGTCGTACCATCAATTAAACACTCATAACGATTGCGCCCGGTCTCTCGTTTTTGTGCTCCTAAAAATAATAAGATACAAAAAGAGGCAATGAAACAGCCAGATATAATGACAGCACTCCAACATTGATTTGATAAACATAGAAATAAAATATAACTACAAATAGCAATGCCAAGAATAGTCAGAAAAATTACCCACACTGGGAAACGTTCCGCCATAACCGGATACTGATTTACAATCGTCATCTCAATCCCTCACCCTTCCCCCAATATAGAGGCTCACCACCATAAGTCCAAGTCCAGCCATTCTCCTTCCACTCCTTCTCTCGCTTTGCGCCATAGCTTCGCGCACCTCTTCGAGTAAAGAAATACATCGAGTGGATATTCTCATGCGTCTCATTATCAATAATTTCAAGCTGCCAAATACAAATACTCATTATAATTAGCCCTCCTCATAGATGACCTTATCCGTATTGGTATCGCGCGGAACACGACGCAGAAGTCTTGTATAACCCACATATTCCTTATTATTCCACGGATCATTGACATAATACGAAGACACCGACATTACCTGCCAACCCATTCTATTCGCTTCTTCGTCGCCTTCATAGAAGTCTTCGTGTCTTACTACTCTGTCTTCAACCTTCGGACGACTAATTTCCGACCAATCTTCATAATGTTCTGCGATATTTCGATGAATGCGTGGAGCATCAAAAGCAAGACGATTGATAAGACCACGCTCTTTCGCTTCGCTATAGCTACCTGAAAAGATATTACATCTTCCATCAAAAGTCTGCCTCCCAATGATGAGAGTGCCCTTTCGATTGAGATACGCATAATAGCCAGTGGGAACCTGTCTGCCAAAAGTATAAGTCATTTCAATTCTCCTCTTCTTCATTCAAATAAAAGTCAAACCAAAAACGATATTTATAGAGGTATCCACAATTACTACAAAGACATTTCACATAAAACTTGCCGTCATCAACACAAAATTCCTTACTAATCTCTTCGTGGTCATTACTCTGGCACTTTGGACAAAGGAATAAGCTATCAAGTGTCATCTTTATCCTCCAAACCCCATAAATCTCCACGTCGCTCAACTACAATGTACTTCTCATAAATATCAATGAATGACGCATCATCATCAATTGTGCATTCGTAACGATAACGACCTGTTGGAATGTCCTCTTTAGTCACAATGGGCCTCACTACCCATCCCCATACAATGGTGAAAATAATAGCAAAGGATAAGACTGCCAGTGCATACCTTGATGCGCTTTCGGTTGCAATAATAGTCATGATAAAAATAAATACAATCAATGCCATAAGGGTAATAATCCACCAAGTTGGGGTTACATTTTTAAGAATCTCGTATTGATTCAGAATCGTCATCTGTCTTCCTCCAATTCCTTCCAAAGATAGCGCACCAGATGCCACCAAAAACAAAAGCAATAACTGCCAAAATCATAAGCTCCATTATGTTGCCATCCACTCCTTCTCTAAGCACTTTTTACAACAATAAACTGAACCGCCAAGAAACTTTGCTTCACTCTCTGGAATAGTTGTCTCATCTACATCCAGTTCAAAAGCCACAGGATTTTCTTTGGTGTGAAAACCACCGCAGAAGTAACACTTCCGAAAGTCTCTGTCTTTTTCAGGGATCATCTTCATTTTAAATTCTCCTTCATTAATTTTGTATTGTGATTATAACACAAAATTTTAATTTGTCAAGAGGACGATTCGCAGTATGTATAAGTGTTTGAATCGCCTCTTAACTGTGTCTGTATTATAGCATAGATTTTGGATTTGTCAAGAGGTTAATTGCACATTTGCTAAATAATTTGTTAACCAAGGTTCTTGTTCCGGGAGCTTGATCCATTGCCCATTCTCATCCTTGCGGCTCTTATTACGCATTTCTGAGTTGAATTGTAGGAGACAGCCCTTGTCAAATGGATTTTTCTCATACGCCTTTTTCTGTACCTTATATGCAACAGTTTTTCCATCCCAAAGTTGATATACTGTGACACGAGGGCTCCACTTGGTGTTAAGATCCATGACATATCCAACGTTCTTTTTATCTGGCATTACAGTTGAAATATAGCCAAGATACTCTTTAGACCATTCGATTTTGCTCTGAATTGGCACATCAACATCTGGGATCATAGAACACAGCTCTTTAATAAGTCCGTCTTGATCTTGTACACGCCACTGCTTCTCAGTCTCTGTACAATACTTTGATAGTAGTTCGGACGGTAGCTTACACTTATCCTTCTTAAGAAGCTTTTTACCGCCATAAGCGTTATAAAGATCTACTGTGCGTAAAAGTGTACCAATCTTCCCAAATTCAGAGAAAAAATCAAGCTTAATTAAAATATCGAGCATTCTACTATTTCCGGGAAATGCCTTAACAACATCAATGAAAGAATCAAAATGCTCGTCCTTCATTGCGTAAAGCCTATCTGACGTTTCTGCATTGATAAATTTTACAGATGACATTCCTTTGTAGATTGTATTTTCTTCTTTATCGCAGTTATAATCCGCCTTAGAATGTCTAAACCTAATATCTTTTAAAGAAATTCCAAAGTATGGTAATTCATCAATAAGTTTTGCAGTTCTATCCATATCGCCACTATACATTGTAAGAACTACCGTAAAGTATTCAAGAGGGTAATGTGACTTCAAATAGGCTCCGTACATTGAATCGATTGCTACACTTAGGCTGTGAGATGCGTTAAATGAATAATGCGCCGCATCTGTAACAACTTGCCAAGTATCTGCAAATCCATCTTCTGTTCCTACATTTTTAACCCAGCCATTTAATAGTTCGTGTTTAAGTGCATTTAATTCCTCTTCTTTAAATTTTTTCTTTGCTATCTTTTTAATAACATCATAGGTGCCTTTTTCTTCCATTCCTAACCAGACAAGATATTTCATAATACTTTCTTGGTACATAAGATAATGAAAAGAGTCATCTAGTATATCATCAAGTTCTTTAACCCCTGTTGTATATGGTTTTCTCTCAACAAAATTATTAAGCAGAGATGCAAATCCCGGACGTATAGCAGCGACATATGCTGAAAGTTCCGCAAGATTAGTAGGTTTATACTTTTTTAATATCTGCTTATCATAATCTGAATCTGCTTGGTTTATTGTTGTTGTTAATCCTTTTGCGTAGACATCCCAAACTTTCTGATCGCAATTTTTAATTAATGTATTAATATCATCAATAGGTCTTCCAATTAGCTCATAAACATCATGAATGATTTGATAGACAGAAACGGTAAGATAATCATTTTTGAGAAATTTATAAACATCACAGTTATAACCATCAAGGCAACAGCAAATCTCATCTCCAACCTTAATAAGTCCGACCATTTCAGAAATTTTATCATTAGACAATAAGAAACTACAAGGGCTAGGGGCAACACTTTCTACAACGCCTCTAAAGATTTTACTTCCATCAATTAAATCCTTCCACTTAGGATCATTCAAATAGCTATCTAGGTTTTTTGCAATGTCATCATATTCAGAAATATGCATATCATGCGCTTTACACCAAAGTCTAAATGCAGAAGATTCTTGTAGCGGCTTATACGCAATCATATAATAAATGCCATCTTGTCCCAAGATATCCTTACTAGCCTGTACAACAGGTGATGTATCCGCAAAATTAAGATCAATATCTGGTAACGATCTGCTGTTTAAAATACGTTCAGCGGACATAAATCTTGTCGGATAAAGTTTAATAGGCGCTGCAATTCTATCAACTTCTGTTAACCCTAATAATTTATTGATATAGAAAGAAACTGCACTTCCTCTTCCGCTGCGAGTTAAGATAGCGTTATATTCTTTTACTGCTTTTTTAACTACATAATGGTCAAGAATAAAATAATCTGCCATCCCACAGTCTTCAATAATCTTATATTCGTATCTTATTTGTTGAATATATTCTTTGTGACGTTCTTTTGAAACGTTATGTTTTTCTTTATTCCATCCCTCATTAATTAGTTTTTTTAATATGGTATTACTATCTCCTTCTACTACTTTAGGGATTTTAAACTCTTTATCAATAAAAATGCCCTCAGCATTATCAAAAATAAGAGTATTTCGCAACGCTTCTTCTACCTCTTTTTTTGTTAAGACGCCCTGCTTTTCATATCTTTGAAAAATAGTATCAGAATCAGGATAGTCAAGGCAAAATCCACTTTCTTCTTCATAAACAATTCCTTTGGCCTTTAAAAACAAGTCTCTATACTTAGCATCTTCTGGTAAAATATAATGTGAGTCATTAGCATGAATAATAGGAACGCCCGTCGCTCGATGCAATGCAATAATTTTTTTATTATATTCAATTTGGTCTTGGTCATTATGATCTTGAACTTCAAGATAAAAATTATCACCAAAATGATTTCTCAAAGGTTCAAAAAAATTACTTCTCCAATAATCTTCGTCTATTGAAATTGTTTCATAGATTGGAATTTTTTCAATATGTCCAACTTCATCAATATATCCAGGGCCACTATCATATACGGTTGTTGCTTTATAACCAATAATATTCTTTGTTTTTTCAGTTTTCCTCGGCTTAAACATGCGCCCAGCTATACATGCAGTAGTTATAATTGTTTCTGACGGGGTAAGACTTAATAATAGCTTTAAATCTATACGAGGACGATAGTAATATCCCTCTGTATTTGCAATAGACATTATTTTATTGATCTCACGCCTTGCGTTTTCAGTCATTGCAATAAGCATTATATGATACATTTCACGACTTGTTTTATCTTTTATATCATCAACATAATACGCCTCTACTGCATAAATGCACTTTAAATCATTTTGCTGACAAAGAGTGAATGCCTCATAGATATTGCCCTGAAATCCATGCTCAGTTGTAAAATATGTGGTATGACCAAGCTCCTTAGCACGATTAATGTAATCAATTGGTTTTACAACACAATCTAAAGTGCGTAAATTACTATACATTGTATGTTTATGATAATTATTATATCTCATATGGCCACCTCATAATCACTTTGTCTCGTGCCATTATATAAATCTTCTTTTGCACGGTTATATTCTTTATGTAATCTTTTTTCCGCATCTTCTCTAGCGCAAATTGCTTCGTCTTTTGTATTAAATGTGCCAAGATGATAAACCACATTGTCGCTTTTAATAGCAGCCTTCCATTTTTTCTCTCTTTTTGAAAAATATACGCCTTTATGCCCACTCGTATTATTATTGTATAATTTTTCATTTTTCATATTATTTTTATGGCTTACTATACGAAGATTTTCAATTCGATTATCATTTGGCTTCCCATTAATATGATCCACTTCTTCGTCTTTTGCACAAGTATAGCCTTCTGCCTCCATAATCATCACATGCATAAGTTTATAAATATTCCCACCATTTTCTTTATACCCAATACATGTTCTAAGGTATCCATCTTTATGCCTATGCCAACAATACTGCCAAATCAAGTCATAATATTTTTTGTCAATATAAAATTCATAATTATCATTACGTGTGTATCCGATATAAAAATCTCCGCAATCTTCAAATTTATTTTTTTTACAAAATGCAGTTGATTTATCATAAACTTCCCATCGTTTTAAATTTCTAACAATTGTAACAGGAGTAGTATTATATTTATCTGCCAATTGATATGTAGACATTATTTTATTTTTATATAAATAAACAATATCTTCCTTAAACTGTTCCCAATATCCTTTTGGATAATTTGTTCCAGTCTTTCCTTTCATCTCTCACACCTCCTCCATTAATTTTGTACTCTCAAAACGCCTTCTCTTCAATTTGCTTTAAAATACTCTCGGCTTCTTGCTTGCAAGCTAACAGAGAATCATTCTTATCCTTTTCTGCTTGTTCCATAATATAATTTACAATATCGTACTTATAGTAATTAAGCGCCTTTAAAAGATACTTCTGTATCTCTGGGCAACAAGCACTATAGCCACTAGAATCGCCATAATACCCATATGACGCATGAAACCACACAGAGATATCCCCACTCCCAATGCTGTGGTCATGAAAACCAATCAGATGCTTATCATTGCGAGGATCTTCTTTTCCAATAACAGTAAGACCTCTAGCCCTATTAAGATTGCTAATAATCTTGGTTGTTATATTTTTTTGTTCGTTGTACTTTTCGATACAGGTCATAACGTTCCTCCTACTTTTACACTACTTTTCTTTCAACTGTTACAATTGTGTCATTATGCCAACCGCCATGCGGAACAAGCAGAATTTCTTCAATTTCAAATCCATATTTCTTACCAATGCCGCCGCTGTTCCAGCAGCAAGTAATTACAATACCATCTTTCTTGACGATTCTGCCAATTTGCTCCTTTTGTTTGCTCCAGTAAGATGCTTGTGTTGTTTGCATATTTACTGTTTTGCCAAGTGATGTGTAACATTCTGACACTTGACGTGGTGAGTATGGCGGATCATACAGAACAGTATCAACAGAATTATCTCCAAGCATCTTCAAAAAATCCAAAGCATCCATGTGGTAATCAGTATCATATTGTTCATCCAAATCATTGGTAATTGTTCCAATTTTACTATCATTAGCGAATGGATCTACAATAACTCCATATGCATATTTGTTGATTAATTCTCTAATTGGTTTAATCTGAAACGTTTGGCAATTCGGCATAGCCCACACACGATTAATCTGCATTGTTGCCCTCCATTAATTTTGTATTGTATTTATATCACGATTTTTCTGATTTGTCAAGTTTAACATAGTCATTCATTGTAAGCTGGAAAAATTTATTACGACCATAGTATGGAGCTGCCAAAGTTCCAACCCCAATAAATTCACCATCATTATCCATAGTCTTCCAAGATAGGTCATTCCATTTGACAAGAATAACTCCACTCTCATCAATAACCTTTAAATGCTTTTTTGTAGAGAATGTACTTACTTCATAATTATCAGTTCTAATAAGCACTGTAACCGCTGGGGAATCTTTTCCGCTGATACGATTAAAAGCGTTAAGCTGCTTAACAAGCTGTTCATTTATCTGTTCCGCTGTAATTTCAATATCAGCCTCAACATCGACACTAAATTCAATATCTGCTAGTTCATCTTCTATGGCATTTCTAAATTGTTCAAATTTATCTTTATCACAAGTAAACCCAGCCGCTGACTCATGTCCGTCGCAACGAGCTAGACCAGTATCATTTACCATAGCCATAAAATCAGGAACTCCTATAGCTCTCATACTACCAGATATTGTGTCTCCATAATCTCTAACTACTATAAGTGGGCGCTGGAATTCTGATAGTAAACGGTTCCCGACCAAACCCGTTATATCCGCATCTGTGTCGTCAATGAAAAACACCATAAACTTTTTATCCAATTGCTCTTCACCTTGCTTCATAAGGTCTGGTAACATTCCATTGACAATTTCATTCTGCTCTTCACGACATGCTTTAAGCTTTGGATAAATTTCAGCAATTTCATCCTCGTCTTCTGCCAAAAACATTTGAGCAGATAAATCATTATGCCTAGTTCTAATAGCAGCATTAACTAGTGGAGCAATACTAAATTGAATAGCCTCTGTATTAAACTGATAAGTACCAATCATTTTCTTAACAATTGGATTTTGATATTGACTAAGACCTTTGCTAACAATATAACGATTTTCCGGTTCCGCAAGTGAGCAAACATCGGCTACGATACCTACTGCCCCATACCACCATAAATCCTCTGCATAATCAGTAAGGTTCATCTCATCGAAATATAGACAGCATTTAAGCACAACACCAGCGCCTGACAGTTGTTTGTTCGGATAATCTACTGCACTACTTACAAGCACAAATGGCACAGAACTATTTAACAATTCATCACTCGGCACATGATGATCTGCCACTATGAGCGAACATCCACAATCTGTAATTCTTTTATAAACATTCGGATCATTATTAAGACTATCTACAATAATAACAATGTCTATATCTCTCAATAAAGATAAATCAAAATTTTCTACTCCATGTTCCTTTTTATCATGTACAAAATATGAAACTTCTGCCCCAGCTCTTTGTAGATATTTTGTCATAATCGCTCCGGCAGCATGGCCATCCTGATCTTCGTCCCACACTACGCAAAATTTATACCCCATTGCTATTCCATCGTCAATAATTTCATACGCCTTGTCTATATTTTTTAGCTTCTCAAATGGGATTAAGGAGTCCTCACTTGGATGTAAGAACTCCTGAATATCATCAACGTTTCTATCTTCAAGAATAGTTTCTATAATTTCTCCATTATCCATACCACGACAATCATATTTAGCCTTTAATACTTTCTTCATTCACATCACCAACATTAATTTTTTATTACACACTCATGTGGACTAATATAAAACATTCCGCTTCTGTAATCTGCATAAGCCACTTTTTTCTTCTGTTTATATATTTTAATATTGCTTCCATCGGTAATAGTCATCCAAATGTATTTTACATTCTTTGAATACTTTGGATCATTGACCCTATATTCCTGTCCTGGAGCAATAATATATTTATCAAAGTTTGCTTGTTCTTTATCAAATTCTATAAACGCCCCATAGTCACCAACGACAATACGAGTATAACCATTACATACAACTGTGCCATTCTTAGTACATAAGGTATCATCTGAACCACCTATGATAAATCTTTCAGGAAGATTATCAATATAAAACTGTCTATATTTTTTCGACAAGTCTTTTGGCAATGGTTTATACCCATATTTTTGCGCAAGCTTGGCTTCAATGTTTAGAGTATTCATAAAACTACTTCCTTATTCCACTTATCAACCCATCTATAAAACTCTGCAAGCTCTTCCTCCGTGGGTTGAGTATTTTCTAGCCCATATATGCAACCAGAATCGAAGCAACATCCATCAAGGTCTCCTACCGTTTCAACCCAATCTGGATACAACATCCAGCCATATTCGCAGCTCTGACAATACTTTATGACAGGATCAATACAACGCGTAGGCTTTTCATTTTTCATAATATCACCTCATTAATTTCGTGCTGTTATACGCCAATATAAAAATCTGGCGCATTCTTATCGTCATGATATCTGTACGTTAAATATCCATAAAGCCTACCGACACATCCATAACCACCATTGAAATATTGCATTTCATATATGCGGTACGTTGTAATCAGCTTCCATGCATAATCATTTACAAAAATTGCCTTAACAGAATCATATCCGAAATTATATTCAAATTGTCCCACACGTGATAAAATATTCTGCAACAATTGATCTTTTTCTGCCATATTGCCCTCCTTAATAACTGTCATAAAAATACGCAGTATCATCTGGGTGTCTCCTGAGCCAACGCCGCAAACATCGCAATCCTCTTAAATTCCTTGCTTGATTACGTCTCGTATTTTCGTCCCACTCCCAGATTGTATCCGCTTCCTCTTCCCATTCTTTCTTATGTAGAAAGTACTTAAATGTCTTGATGATATCATCAATATTATCAAGTGTCACAGGAAATCTATATTCATTTGTTACACTTGGATCTACTACTCGTAGAATTGCATTTCTGATGCCATAGCATTTTCTCCAGTATGCCACTTCACATTCACATGGTTCATACCATGATTCATGATTAAATAGGCAGTGTGCCTTTTCATAATCCTTTTCATTTTTGACTTTTAACATAACACCATTGTCTAACCCCATTACATGTCATTCCTTTCTATTTAACTTATCATACTCCTTGCAAAACTCTTCATAAATAGGATACCATTTAGTTGGGTCTGTATGCCCAGTAATAGCGAGAACAAATGCCATACTACGCATACGACGATACTCAGCTTCATTGTACAATTCCAATACGTGTTGTCCTAAGCTGTCAACAACCTTGTCTTGGCACTCATCTGCAGTTTGTATTGTTTCCATAATCTTAGTGCTCATATCATACAAGACTTCAAATAAATCTCCCCATGTTACCGGCTTGTCTTTAAGGTCTCCTAGCTCAGCAATCTTTGCAATAATTTCTTCGTTTGTCACACTGACCGCCCCTTCCAATAATTTTCCATATCAATGCCATGAAATACTTTTTGCCCTCTATAAATTTCACTTTTGTGAGGAGGAGATTTCCAGTTACGTCCCTCTGAACATTTTACAATATAATGATCATTTTCACCCTTACTGTAAAGTTTCTTTGCTTGTTTGTCAGTCATATAGTATACAAGTGAACCAGTTTCATTAGTAAAAAATCTATAACCGTTAAGATACATTTTACACCACTTGAACCGGATTGCTCTGTAAATCCAGTTAACAAATCCTACAGGAAATGCAACTAACCCAAGTGTCAACATCTCTAGCACATCTTCATTCTCTTTGCTGATTTCATAAGCAATAAAAGAAATAATTTGCCATGCCACAATACCAATAGCTGCTCCAACAATATAATTCATCTGCTACCACCTCTTCGTTCAAAGTCAATCAACGCAGTAATGTCCGAAATACTTATCCCATAATCCTCCGATACCTGCTTGATTTTATCAATACTAATCTCAAAATCATCTTTGCATGACCATGCTGTACAGCCATCGAAAGAATCGTAGCATTTACAGCAGTAACACTTTAAGTTTTTAATATCACTCATTAAATTTTTCTCCCCAGACAATCAACTTCAACAATATCGTTGTCAAGTACATCTGTTTCGTAAAGCATCTTTTCCAATGCATGAAGTTCATTAAAATAATATTCAAGCTCTTTCTTGAGGTTTTCTATTGCTTCTTCTTTTGTTTCACCGTACCCATAAATGTTTGTTATATCAAATTCATGATAACCATCAACATCATTAAACAAATAACAGGTATGTGATTGCCATTTTTCTTTACCATCATTGTGGTGTGCAATTTTCATCAACATAATTCATTCTCCTTGGTGATATTATCCATAATAACCTCCATCTGGCACATCTCTCTTATAGTCCTTGCAACCTACTGGATTGCCATGACAACCAACTTCATAGGCACATTTACGGCAATCTCTTGTGAATGGAACTTTGTCTCCAAGTGCAACGTCTTTAATGTCAACAAACTGCTCTGCATACTTACGCGCAGCCTCTTCTATAACTTCTGGATGTTCTCGGATATATTTGCCAAACTTATCAACAGCATCTACGTATGCTTGGTATAGTTCTGGTGTCAGCATAGCTATTAGCTCCTCCATACATACGGCTCTACGTCATCAGCATCAATAAGTGCTAACTCTCCATAGCTATCAAATGGCCGCACGATATAATAAAGTCCTACACTCGTTCTAAAATAATCTGCTACTTCACCGCATCTATCATTTCCCCACTCTACTTCTGTTCCGATCATAATATCATCTTTACTAATATAATGTTTCCCCATATTCAATCCTCCGGCGGTTCAATATATGTCCAACGGTCTGTATTCCTGATATCTTCCGTACATCCATCACGCCACATCCAGTTACTACCAAGTCTAGAACATAAAAATGTTGCCTCAGCATTATACTTATTATTGAGATTCCAATAAGCAACGATTAATTGCTTACCTTCTTTTGGTAATTCTTCGTTTGCTTTATACCAAATCATTCCTGTACCTTCTTTCTGAATACATCAAACTTTCTGAAAAACTTTCCATATGGTAAGCAACACCAATATATTACCCTATACCTACCATTTGAAGTATTTTCGTAGTAATGCCAAAATCCAAAGAACGAATAAACCTTTTGCCATAATGTCTTTCTCATAATTAATTCTCCCTTATTTTTATGAATACCAAATACTAGACATACTCCACAAAATATCACATCCATCTTTATAACCTAAGCTTTCAAGACATTTAATCATAAGACGATCTATATCAATATGACCATCTTCTCCTGCGTAACCTTCATGCTTGTCATAAATTTCCTGCGCCTTTTTAGCGAATTCTTCAGGTGTCATAATTATTTCTCCTTTAATTTTGTATTGTCATTATAACATAAAATACTAATCTGTCAAGTATATTCTACAAGCTGTTCCTGCATTATTTCATTAAATTTTTCTGCTCCCATATCCGTAGGAGATGCTTTAGATGGAATGTCCAAATCTAATGTGCTATCCCAATAGTAAAGTTCCACTTGCCTCATTGTAGCAAGTGATTTTAATAAATCCAAATTCTTTTTTATCTGCTCAAATTCAAGACCCTCATCAAGTGCCATAATAATTCTTTTTGGTTGTAATTGCAATATTAACTTCGCCTGTGCTTCACTCAAGTTATTAGAACCAATCGCAACAATATTTCTGTATTTAAATGTACAGCCTTGAAGGCAACTCTTTTCCGCTTCTGTAATTACAACATCATTACCATATAAGTATTGATAATTTTGACTATAGCCATATAGACTGCTTGATATATTGCCGCCTATAGGATAAAAATATTTGCTCATGCCTTCTGGTGGTGTACCATTATATCTTGATTTAATTGCAATAATATCGTCTTTTGCATCTTTCCATGGAAAAATTATTGCATTATCTTCTGGAGAAAAACACACATCAAATTCTCTCTGCACTTCAAGACTTATTCCGTCTTTAAGCCAAAGTTCATTTCCAATTTGAATATACTGCTTCAAGATTTCTTCTGGGTATGTTTTTGGTTCAGGCTGAGTTTTGTTAATAATACAGTCGTAAACTCCTCCAAAAAGTTTAGGTGTATTTCTTCGTGGTCTCCAATCGTCGGACAAATTAAGAATACGTTTAACTGTCAGTAAAACTGATTTGAAGTCAGCATTCTTTTCTTTACATAACCATGAAATAATATTATTTACTTCACTACGTGCAAAGTCTTTCACAAGACACGCATCATTATTTTCAAGCCTAATTGATATATTAAGACCACTCTCTGGTCTATCATCTCTAGCGAATCTTACCTCGCGTGTATTTACTTTTATTTTGCCGCACTCATAATAGTCAAGGAGCTCGACAATTGCATCTGAATTTTCATTTAGTTTTTGCAAGATTTCATTAAGCACTCATTGTCAAGCTCCTTTCTATATTATTTACTTGCCGTTAAAATTCAATTGCGGTCTTCTCTCCGTCTCTGGTTTCAGTATAATAATGTCCGATATTCTCAATGCCTCCATGCGCAAGAACCCATCTTGCTGCATCTGCTGGAGCTTCAAACTGATCTTCGCAGCCATAATAGATATCATATGCGGTTGGCGAGTCCTTATATCTAAACGCATTAACAAATACATTTTCCTCGTTTGTTAGGGCGTCAGATAGGTATTCTAGTGCTTTGTTGTACATATTGTCCAAAACTGCAAAGCACCAATCTTCTGGAGTATTGCCAGAATCAGCAACATATGTAAGCACAAGCTGGTTGCCATTACATTCACACAGTGCATCAAAACTAGTTAGATTTCTGTTTTTATCTACTGTGAGTTCTGAGTTGACGATGTGAATGTCGGCGTTGTAAGCGGTGTAGTTACTCATTTATTATCACCTTCCAATTAATTTTGTACTATGATTATATCATAGATTTTCAGTTTGTCAAGAGGAGAATTAAGCACAAATAAAACTAAAGATAGACATTATAAATGCTCCGATAGAAATAATAGTTGGGAACCAAAATCTAAATTTATTTTCTCTTTGTTTCTTAAAATAACTCTTTCCATCTTGTGTTATCTGAATACGATATATTCTATCTTCTACTTCATTAATCTGTGGCAACCAAGTAATTTTAACAAAAGAAACATCTTTTAATTCTTTTATTTCTTCTTCTATATTTTCATATTCATTTTCTGGAATGTCTTTCCCTCCAAATTCATTATTTTCTTTCTTTAATAAATCTTTTAGTACTTTTACAGTCTGTTTACTTAAATATACTTCATTCATAGTACCTCTCCTTTCAAATTCTCTTGTTCTGCCAACCATTCATCGTAGTACATAAAATCTTTGTGAGCTTTACAACGATTTCGCATTGTGACATTGCTTATGTTGTTATTTTGTGCTGCATAATTAAGACAGCCATAAATTTTAAAATCAACTAAACGAATTACCTTGCGTGCTTTTGTCTCGTTTTCACCAGTTTGAACTCCTTTATGTGATTCACTATTTTTTCTCTTAGATTCTTCTGAGACAGTCCTTCCTCTCATTAATTCTCCTTGCCTTTTTTTACTTTTTTCTGGCGTATAATCACACATCCCACAATTAGCCGCTTTTTTAAGCCACCTTGTTACCGTACATGCATTTACATTTATATTCTTTGCAATTTTACCAATTGATAATCCATTGCTCCATAAAACTGCCGCATATTTAACTTTACTACTTAAAGCGTCTATATTACATTTACTCCAATTAATATCATTGTCTGTAAAATGTAATAAATTTGGTATATCGCTATTCATAATGCTATTTTTAATCCATTCTTCTACTGACTCTCTACAATCAAGAACAATATATTTTATAATGCCATTTAATCTCGCAACATTCTCCTTTAATAGATCATTTTCTTGCTCTTCTTTTAGAGACCTTCCTCTTTTTTGGTCTTTATAATGTTGCCCTCCATGTGTTTCGACAATACAATTATAATTTGGAATATAAAAATCATATTTTTTATCATCTGCCCAATTAGGAGAATATTGTAATTGATATTTAAAATGAAGTTGATCTAATAATGATATCATAAATTTTTCAGGATAACTAATTCCGTCTGAACATTTTGAGCAACTAAGTCCTGTTTTAAATAACTGCATTGGAGTTATTAATTTAATATTACCACAATTTGGGCATTTTATATCTATATTTTTATGACTCATGGGCATAATTTCTTTCATTTGCTCCTCTGCCATACCATAATACTCCGCTAATTTTTTATATTCACTCGCCCATATACTATTTTTATACTCTGGAGGTTGGCCGATTTTTTTAGGGGGAAAACAGCACACTGGGCAGCCATCTCCGTGCAAAATATTACAAGGTTTAGGGTTCCATTCCCCATTCTTACCATATCCGCAAACTTTACATCTATGCCGTATAGGCACAGACATGCCATTATATTTTTCTAATACTTCTATGTTTGAATTTAGTTTAGATAGTTTAGATAGGTATTTTTCGTGTGACATTTTCTTAGAGTTTGCCTGTTTAATTCTACCACATTTTGGGCATCCATATCCTTGTAGAATACTTCCTGGATATACTGGCCATTGATGTCCACAAACTTTACATCTGTGTAAAATTTTTTCCCTTTTCCCTCGATACTCCTCTACTACTTCTACATTAGGATTTTTCTTTTGTACCTCTGATATATATTCTTCATGTGTTTTCTTCTTAGACATAATGTTTTACCATATATAAATTATTTTCTTATTGTTTCTTTTTAATAATCACAATATACTCCTTTCTTATTTATTTTACCTACCATCTGTATTAATCAGTTTATGTGTAGGTCTTGCTTTCGCGGTTTCATAAAAACAACAAAAGTCCCCATCATATCTAACCAAATAAGCAATTCCAGTATCACCAGAATCTGCGCCTCGTCTACATTTATCTATAAAAAATAATCTCCATACTTTACTCCTATCTGGGAAAAATTCTTCTTCATACCACGTTCCATCTTCTTTTTGCTTATGTCTAAATGGATGGATAAAAACTGGAGAAGATGGGTCAAGTTCCATGTCTGTTACTTTTTTGAACATTACCAAGTTTGACAGGGTTTCCTTAATAGCTTTACTCCCCGCGAGACAGTCTGAAGAAATCCAACATCTATTTAAAGAACTAAGTGCAAGCTGGACTGTCATAAGACCAATAACATTATATTTCATTGCAATCTCCGTTAAACTTCTTGTATCTTTAATCAAACTCATCCACGCCGCATCGTTGCTTCCATTATCAATAGTAAGCTTAAAAGTATCTACCAGAAACGTTGAAAAGCCGCCACGAGTAATATCCTTTTTAATAATTTGACATGTAAGTCTTGCATCTGCATCACTTAGACTTGTCACTTTAATAGATTTTGCATAATGTTCATTCCACCATTGCTGTGCCTCTTTTATTTTAATACGGTCTTCGTCTGTTAAATTCCCAGATACAAGTTTCTTTTTATTAATTTTCCAATAGCCAAGACATCTTGTTAGAAGCCAAATTAAAAACTGTACCTCTACATCCGACTTTGAGCTTTCATTAGTAATTACAGTAACACGTTCTCCCTGAGAAATTAATGACATACACACCGTTACCATATAGGTTGATTTTCCTGCACCGGAATGCGCCGACCAGCATGATAAAGTACCATGTTTTAATCCTAGAATATCGTTTGACATAAATGGGAACGTTCTAATTTCATTTCCAGAAATATCTAACCCAGCAGATCCGAAACTAACACCCATTTCCTCTTTATTCACTAGCCTGTTTACAAAATCTTCTCCGAAACTAATATAACCTTCTTCAACAATTTTCGAAGAATTAATTTTTGTATCAAGCGTTGCTAAAGTGCCTTCGTAAAAATCAATAACCTCAGATGCAGTTAGTTTTTTAAACACATTAAATGGAACTACCCTTTTACCGTTATCTAAAGTCATTTCTTCTAAAACATTAAAATTTTTCCTATACAGCGACAGAATAATATTGCTTTTATTCAAATCATCTAGAAAAGAATCGTAGTTTTTAATAGATACAACATCCATAACATTTTGAATTGCCTTAAACCCGCCAAACTCATCATTAATTTTATTACGAACATCTTCACTAGTATTAGAAATAAAACTTATTTCATCAAACTCACTATATTTTTTATCTCGAATTTGTTTGCCAATTATAAATAAAAGCCGACCTGATTTTGTGACGAAATCTTTAGAGGATAATCCACAATCATCATACAAAGGTAATGATTTGAGTAGACATCCACAAACATTACCTTCTTCTGTTAATCTAGATTCTAAAAGTCTCTCGTCATACAATTCAAAAACTCCATTAATAAAATCTGTTTTGTTCATTAAAATTCATCCTCCAAGTCCTCCAATGATCTACGTTTGTTGTTGCTCGTTTGGCTTGGTTCGTAAAAAATCATATCAACCTTCGGGACAACTTTCTCTTCTGTTTTACCTTGATAATCGTGCAATTTTGAAGATACAATAACGCTATAATATCTTATTCTATTATAGTCATTTGCAAATTCTTTTTTTGCCAAGATAGAAGATAAATAATTTTCGTTTTCTTTAAGATAATTTAATATCTTATTTCTATTCGCGAGTTTTTCCCAGTTTTGAACTTCTTTTTTTAGAAGACTATATCCCTGAAAATCATATCCAAATATAACTTTCGTCTCTTCAAAAATAGAGTCATATTCTTCTTTTTTCTTTGCAGTTTCTAACGCATTTTTTGTTGCTTGCTCTAAACACGAAGAATTGCAATACCATAGTTTTGCTTTTCCATTTTGGACGCTAATGGCAGAGTCTCTATTGATAAATGTGCCACAGTTACGGCATTTAACTTGCCTCATTTTCGTTCTCCTTTCACTCATATTTCTAAACATTGGAGGAGGCAGAACCTCCACCTCCTCCATAAATTGTTTAATTATTGAACACAGCTAACATCTTTTCAATTGTCTTTTGATCGCTAATCTGAGCTAAAGTCTTATCGCCACGGATTTCCTTTACTGCCTTCTTCTGCTCTGCTGTGCCAGTTTTAAAAAGGCTGCGTAAATTTGCCTTGGCAGATTCTACATCAAATGGCTCTTCATCATCATCTACATCAAAAGGCGGAGAGTCTAGATCCTCATCTTCATCGTCTAGAAGAACTGCTCCCATATCGTGAAGCTCCTCTGCTTCTTCCTTTGTGACGGTTACGTGGTCTTCAAGCGATTCTTCATTTGCGTTTAGCTTCTTGACTTTTGAAATATCGGCTTCGCAATTTGGATGCTTGCTCTGTTCTTCAAGCGCATCTCTAACTGCCTTAATAAAATTGGCGGCTCCAAAATCGGCTTTTGCTACAATGTACGGGAAATGGCTCTTACAATCAACGGCGTTTTCCGTATCTGCAAAGACCATCACTCTCTTACGATCAGTAAGCTGACCAATCTTCTCCATCTTCTTAGTAAAAGCATTCTTCTTCTCCTCAATGTTATCAACAACGTTTTCGTTATAACACATTACGACCAAATTCACTTTGTCCTTTAATGCGTTATAATATTTGTTATCAAGATTACATGTAAGTTGCTCAAATTGAACCTTCGTAATAACGTCTTCCTTGAGTTTTGTCTTTGTGTGGCCTACGAGTAGTAGCGAATAACCCGCATTTTGTAGCTTCATGATCTGGTTTAGCATCAAATCGCAAGCTCTGTTCTCGCCCTTTTGGAATCCCTTGTAAGCCTGAGAAATTGACTTCGCTCTATCATTGATGTCACAAGTCTTATTCCACTCTGCCACAACATAATTCTCCGTAATTCTTGCATATTCGTCCATGGAATCAATAGCTACGAACTTGGTCGCTGAATAATCTGCTTTGTTTTCACAAAGCTCCTTTACAATGTCAGTAAAAGTCTTAAAATCAGGTGCAACATCACCGAATGCATCATCAATATGCTTTGGCTTATTTTCTACGCCACAAGTGATAATAAATGTGCCCTCATTACTGCCAGTGATTAGCTTACCGATTTCATAAACCATTGTAGTCTTACCAATACCACCAATTCCGTTAATGATATACGAATAATCTTCAAAATTCTTACTTAGTTTATATGTGCGTCCATACTTTCTTGCCATATTCTTATCTCCTTTTATCAATTAATTTTGTGTTGTAGGGAGAATTAATCTCCCTACTTATCAAAGCTCGTCATCAAAAAGATCGATATCCTCGTCCTCTTCGTCATTATCTTCAACCTTCGCCGCAATCTCTCTTACAGGCTTCTGGTTCATATCATCAATTGTATACATAGTAGTTTCAGATCCCTTAGTGAAGCCACGACCCGGCTTGTTGATTCTAATTTCCTGAATTCTATCGCCATACATCTGACCACCAAGATCCCTAATAACGTCTTCTAGAGAGATAATTCCAAAATCAATATTATCTCGTGTATCTTCATCGAGGTCATCATAAGAAATATCTACTTTTTGTGCCCCATTAATCTGGTCGCATGTTAGTACGATTCTACGAATTTCTTCATCTTCAAACTTATCAAAAATTTTCTTCCATCCCTTTAGCTGCTTCTTTCCCTTATCGTCTGTTCCGAATCTCATTGCAAGAGTGATTGGGCAATACCAATTCTTCTTTGTATTTCCATCGTAGAACGGAGTCCAACCATTAACAATTGCGTGTCCTGTTTCGTCATAATCATCTGCATCAACGCAATCCTTGCCAAAATAAAAATCAATGTTGACTTCACTTGAAGATTCAACAGAATCATCTACTCTGTAAATCTTATTCACTTCAAAAGTTGAATAATATCTATCATTCTTTTCGCTATATGTATAGGTTACGTTACCGTTAACTCTAAATTTTACATTTGCAATCTTGTCACTATTGACTAGCTTATTTACATACTCGCAGAATTCAGTGCCAGCAAGAAAATGCTTTCTCTTACTATTAGACTTAGCAATAGCCTCAGCATCACCGCTATCTTCTACGTCCTTACGGTGCTGATATGTGTCGAGATCTACCGTCATGATCTTGAAGCCTGCCATTTTTTCAATGATATCTGGATTATTTCTCTGATTCCAAGGAACTTGGAAAGTTTCACCCTTCTTATTGGCATCACCCTTGGTAAATCCGTAGATAACGTTCTTCGACTCGTCAATCCAACGTCCTGCATTAACTTCTACCAGATGGCTTGAATCGCCACATACAATATTGAATCTTGTTCTTTCTGACATCCACCCGCTGTCGTAAGTTTTCGATTCGAATCCTTTAAAATTTTCCTTGTCCTTTACCTTACGTAGATAGCCTACAAAACTGAAATTATTCATATGCCTTTATATCTCCTTTTAAATTAATTTTGTATTGTGTTAATCATAAATAAAAAATCGCTCATCGAAATTTGGGTTCATATACAAATATTTTTCTAATAAATCCGTTCCAACATACAATTGCGGGGTTTCCGTTTCACATTGCCCACAATATAAATCTACAAACATATTTTCTGTTTTATATTCAAAACGTGTCTCATGTATATCCCCGCATCGTTGACACTGCCAATAATATTTCTCGCTCATACTTACGCTCATGTCCAAACCGACATCCAGCTTCCCCCTTTCTGCAAATATGTTAGTTACAAGGGCACCAGACCCCTATCTTGTGCCCTTATTATACCACATATTTCCAATTTGTCAAGCCCTTGGAATAATTTTAATATGCATCATTTTTCCGTTAATTTCCACCTTTTCGTTGTCAATATCATATGAAACAATATCATCTTTATCAATATAAATTGCCTGTCCACGCACACAGAACCCCCATCCTGCTTCCGTTTCAGGTACAAACTTCATTTGAATATGTTGTTTACCAAAGAGCTTATGCTCAGTATGGATGTCCACATTTGCCCCTTCTATTTCGTTTAATGCTTTGATTAATTGTCTCATGTTTTTTCTCCCCTTTTCGTCTAAAGTTTGTACTACTATTATACTATACTTTTCCATAACATGCAAACATTAGTTCGTATATTTCTTGCAATATCCTAAGTAATTTTGTACTGTAAGCATTTGAATAATGAGCAACATAATTAAATATATTGCTCGTATTTCTGTGCTATCGTATCAACATAATAGTCTTCTGCAAATCCATATTGAATTGCTAATTCTTTTCCTTTTGAAGTTTTTAAAAACTCTCTAAGCGCTAAACCTGTTTCCTTTATACCAAGTTGAATATAGTAAAACATTCCAGATGCGCTAAGATTCTTCATGGTTAGTCCTGGTATATCTAAATACTCTCTGAATATTTGAATACGACGATAGAAATAACGGAATTTTTGATCGTCAGAATCGACGCCTCTAGTATTTGCTCTTTCCTTGTAAAGTCTTCCTTTGCCTTCTACTTCAACTATTCGCATTGTATTGCCATAGCTCATGATCTCTGTTTCGGCAAAAGCCTTTGGTAACAATTCTTTTAATCTGTTAGTCATATAAAATTCTTTTCCATTAACGCACAGCATATCACCTTGTATACATTCTTCTGAAACCGAATATATATCAATCATATTTTTGCCAGATATACCCTCCCAAAGTAGTTCAACTATGGCTTTATCTGACCAGTTTAAAAGTTGCGCTTCAATATCATCAAGTTCTTCTCTACTTAATAATATATTTCCGCTTTTATCAATGAGATCCACAACATCTGCCTTTGTAATTGATTCATATTCATTTTCTCCACGCATTAAACGTGAATAATGCTTCAATATGATGGCGTAATTTAATAATGAATTTACAGATTTCGCTCTGAATTGCGCAAACATATCCAATATTTCTTCTCTTGTAAATTGTGATACATCTTTATTTAATTTCTCTTCAAATGGTTCCGTCTTTCTGAAAACCGCATAAAGGCTAGTCTTTGCAACTACCTTACTTTTTAAATATTCCTTTATAAATGCCTCTTTTTGTTCTTTGTCAAACATCTCCTTTTCAACTCCTTATGGTTTACATTATACAATACAATATTAATTTAGTCAAGATTATTTCACGATGCTATCAAGAATATTAACTGCCTCTTGCTTCTGGCTGTCAATTGCAGCAACATATCTCATTGTTGTGGAAACATTTTCATGATTCAACATTTCCTTTATAACCTGAACTGGAACATCATGTGCTGCCATTTGAGTTGCAGCAGTTGCTCTAAGTTTATGAACTGTGATATGTTTATCGCTCACACCATCTAGATACTTCGCCAACAACATTTCTACATTTTTTGTAGACATTCTATTGTTCCATTGAGAAACAAATAATGGCCCACTTTCTTCTACTTTAAAATAATCTCTTCTATCTTGAATCCAGTTTAATAAAAGCTGTCTCATATTTCCGCCAAAACTAATTAACCTTTCCTTTCTTCCTTTTTCAATTACCTTAATTGTATTTGTCTTAAAATTGATATCTTCTACATTGATCTGCACTAATGCAGATTTTCTAAGACCAGTAGAAATAAACAAAGAAAACATACATAAATCTCTATTTAATAATCTTTCATTTGCCATTGTTTTAATGTTTGAAAACAACTTATTGATTTCGTTTTCTTCAAGAAATGTAACCGTATGATCTGTTTTAACTTTTGGTCTTCGAACTCCTTCTACCGGATTTTCATCAATATAATTAGAATCACTTAAAAATGAAAAGAATTTTTTAATAGCTGAAAATTTTGTAGCCAAAATGCTATCACCGATTCTAACCAGCTCTCCATTAATTTCTTTAGTACGTTGTGAACTAATAAATTGTTTGATGTGCGTTGAATTTACATTTTTATAATAATATTCATCTTTATTCCCGTTTGTAATATAGTTCATAAATTCTACATTATAATCAATATAATGCTCAATAGTATTATATGATCTATCATCATCCTCCATGTAATAATAAAATTCTTCGAAAACTTTAGGCAAATATTTAAGTTTGTCTTTAATTAACTTTTGTTTATTTAATTCAGCTTCAAGTCTTCCGTTCATAATTTACCTCCTTAATATTAATTATGTTTTTGATATTTCCATATAAAATATACAATCGTAATGAATATCCAGCCTACAATCCTTCCATTAAATAAGCTTACTAAAATCATCAATACGATATACCAAAGCGTTCCGTTGAAAGTATCTACATACTGATTTTTATCTCGTGAAGATTTAACCCAATTGTCTACATCCTTTTGGTTATATACTTGCTTAACAATTCTAACCAAATCTTTATGCTTTGCACTTATTCCAATCCCATCTTCATTAACGCAGCTGTAAACGCCATTATTATACATTGAATCAACATAATATATTCCTTTCAGATGATAGATTTTATGATCTGCTTGACATTCTATATCACCATCAAGATATAATTTTGTCTTGTATCTTCCGCTCAATTGCTTATCTGCAAGCCATTCATTAAAATTCTGATTAGCATAGCTCATTTAATCTCTCCTTCATAAACCCAATATTTCCCTATGACGCCTTCCGTACAGTTCCAAGAATCGTACCAGCTATGATCACACAAATAGCTCATGTGGTGCACTCCAACATGAGCAAGACATCTCCCGTTATAAATTTTTGCAAATTCATATGCCTTATATTTTTTACCATTCGCTTTCTTTGGCTGTGATTTTTCTGTCCAGCCGTTTTCCTTAAAATATATGGTATAATTTTCTACAGCTGTTGTCATATACCCAGTTTTAATTGCATAATCAGTCAGTTGCTTTAACACGTCCACCCATTCTCTTCCCTCTGCTGCTGCGATTGCTCTAATTACACAATCATCAGTATTTTTTCCTTTTGGATTTGCGTTATAGTATACAAATGCAGGTTCTCCATTATACTTTACCTTTTTATACATTTTTGATACCTCCATATAATCTTTCTTTTCTATCAATGCGTCTTTGCTTTGTGACTGCTCTCTGCCTCCAGTAGTCATGAGTTTCATTTTTTACAAGATAATGACATTGCTTTTTAAGGCATTCCCTATTCTTTAATTGTCTAACAGTGAGTCCAACGGAATGAAATTTACATATCGCACAAATATTATCAGAATGTGTTCCATAAAGACATTCCATTTCTTTTCTCCTTTCATTGTAATTAATTAATTTTGTTTTGTAATTGTATTAATTATTTTCGTCATACCTATATTCGCCAAAATATAAAACCTCAGCATCTTTTCTCGCTTTAATTGCCATATCTTTATCTAAAAAATATCCAAGACAAATTTGTTTTTTGTTTACAGTTATATAAGCTCTCCACTTTTGCTCTCTTTTGGAATAGCACACCCCAGTAACTCCGCTTGTATTATTTTTACTTAATGATGTATTTCTACAATTTTCTTGATTAGTAGAGATTCTTAAGTTTTGTTTTCTGTTATCGTATTGATTTTCTGGAAGTGGTGGATGTTTTTTATGATCAACTTTTGTTTCATAATCTGTCACTCCCATTACTAATCTATGAAGCCTTACATGTTTATTGCTTCCATCACGTGCACTCAGATATCCTTTATTATCATACGACCAATAATATTGTTCAACTAAACTTTTATCTTCTTTGTCAAACCAAAATTCTTCGCCATTTTCGGTATACCCAATACAATATCCATCTACTTCTTTAATTTCATTTTTCTTTGAATGCATTTCTGCATTTATTTCTTTCATTAAACATCCACAAGATTGGCTATGGCCATTTTTTAAATCACATTGCTTAACAATTCTTTTTGTGTGTTGTTGGCAAGAACATTCACACAACCATCTTGCTTCATGCGTGCCATTCTTTCGGACATAATCTTCTGCTTGTTTAATAACTTTCCATCTTCCAAATGTTTTTCCTGTTAAATCCTCTTTCGTCTTTACCATGGCTGTCTTCCTTCCCTTTATTATACCACATTAATTTTGTTTTGTCAAGAATTTTGAGAATATTTTGTCAACTCGCCATCCTCTTTTTCATTGCCTTACGATAAGGTTCAAATGCTTCTGCTTCGTTATAATTCATAGATACCAAAATGTTCTGTCTTTCATCTTCACTAATAATTCTTGCAATCCTGATTCTATCAGCGATAACCCAGAGTCTATTTCCAGATTCTCTGAATTTATAAAATCCATTATCAGGTAATCTATCTGTAAAACATTTCTTAGGAAGCTTTTCTACAATTTCTGTATAATCAATATCTGCCACATATTCTACTTCGCACCAAACTCTCTTGAAGCGTTTTCCTCTTTGGCTTTTATAAGTTCCATTTGCAGACATAAGCCATGGAGCAGAGGGGATTACCGCACCCAAATGCCACCCCGGACGATGTGCAAACTGAGGGTGATATTCAACTATTTCCGCCATAACCCATTCATGCATTGGTGTTTCTGTAGTCTTAGAAATAAAAAGAGGGAATAACTTATTGTCATCCCTCATTTCAAATAACTTATATCCTTTTTTGATAATATGTTGCATAATTAATCTCCTTTCAATTAAAAAGAGACCCGTTATTCACGAGTCTCAATTTCTACCAATTTTAAGCCCAAGTTTATAATACTCAAGATTTCTCTTAACAGAATGTTTTCTATTTAGCAGAGAAAACGCCAGCTTATAAGCTTTAATTTCCTTTTTAATTTTATTCTTGATTCTCCAAACCTTATTCTCAAATCTGCACTTCCAACAATCAGCATAATCAAACGAATCCCAACCGTCATACGTGTAAAAGTAATGGTTGGAATAAAAATTCAACCTATGATATTTTCCGCAAGCATCACACTTTCTGTAATACCATTCCCAATTGGCTTCGTCTTTCGGGAGTTTTGTATAATAATAATCATATTCATCATACTCGGCATCCTGTGTAGCGGGAATTCTCCACCAGTTTTTCATAATTAATTTCCTTTCAAATTAATTTATCTTCAATCACAAGTATATTTACTTTGTGCGTGTAAGCTGTACAAGCATCAATCATAATTAGTTCATCCTTGTAATAATACGGTTCAAAACATGAACCATATCCAAACTCAGGGATACCAGCTTCCATTGCCCAGCCAGTCGAACAGTGCCAGTGGCCCGCTATGATTGTTTTTCCTGTTTTGTTTAGCCCTTTCATTGCAAGATCAAGTGGATTTCCCCATCTTGCAGTTTCAAAAGCAGAAGCATGAGCAGTTCTCCAATCTGGATCATACTCAAACTTTCTGTTTTTTGTATAATACGCAGGATAATTATCATTACACTTCAATGGAATAAAGCTATGCACGAATATATAGTTTTCTGTTTCATAGTAATCAACCATTTGATCTAGCAGCGGCTTCATCTTTTCAATTGCAACCATGCAAGCGACATCCCAGTTTTTTGCTTCTGGGGCCAAATCCATAATAGTTTTTGCCGTACCATTTGACCAGTCATGAGACATAGGATAGCGGCGCTGACAAAACTCTTCGAAAAGGCTCTCGTGATTGCCTTTGACAAGTACCTTATTTGGTACATTCATTAAATAGTCTAAAACCTGTTGACTTTCATTGCCCCTATCAAAGCAATCTCCACACGCTACTAGCAACTGTTGCTCATTCCCAGACTCAAACCCAGCTTCATCAAGTGCTTCTTTCATAGGCGTATAAAACGAATGAATGTCTGATACTGCAAATATTTTCATCTCCGTTCCTCCTTAATTTTGTATTGTTAATGTTGGTCAAACTTAACAGATTGAATTTTCTTATTGAAACACTTTCTACAGATACTACAAGTGATTGTTTTATCCTTTTGATTAGGACAACCAGTTGTCCCATTCGGAAACTCAGGATTCAAAGTTTTGTCCTTGAAATCCACATAAGCAACCGGTAAATTATGAGGATTTTCTACCTTCCAACCAATATGCCATGCAGAAAATCTGATTGTAAGGTTATCTGGCAAGTCTCCGTTCTTATCAATCCATTCATTTACAATCCAATATTTCTTTGTATATGCAAGGAACTTAATATCGGTAAACGTCTTTGCCAAGTCAACCATCCCAACAAAGAAGTCCGCATCAGGAATATCACCGCAATCTGTCCACCTAAACAACGGATACGGACGGTGCTTAATCTTAAATTTTACTTGCTCCCAAAAGTCTACCGGATCTGTATTGTATAGTCTCAAGTTTCTTGTATATGCGGCCTGTACAACTGCTATTTGCTGTCTGCCTTTCATACAATAGCAGCCGCCGTTTCTACATGGGGCATCTTCGCGACAAGTACAAACGGGAAATGCTAAGTCATTGCACAAAGGGCCTGTCTTACTGTTGTGGTCGCTTATATGTACCTCATTTGTCTTTACTGAAAGATAATTAATATAATCTTCTCTGTCCATCCATACTTTATTTTCGTTTGTCTTTTTCATAATTGTACCTCCATTATACATTAATTTTGTATTATTGTCAATAAAAAGGCGTAGATTTCTCTACGCCTTGTTCTGCATTCGCAATCTATCTTGGATTCTCTGCCAATACCAATGAATCCGGCAAAGTCTGTCCCAAGACATTCTGTCGCTGCAATAAAATACTTCTGTTCTAAGGTCATTACACAATTCTACAATGTTCATTTCTTTTTCTTCATCCGTCTCCCAAAGATGAATCCAATTTCCCTGCACAAGATTTGTGAACAGGTCTTTGCGAACTCTCTTTGGAAGCTTAAAGCAATAAATGCAAATTGCATTAAACATTTTTGGATACTTGTCCAAAGTTTCCTCCCAATTTTTAATGCGAAAAAATTCATTAACGAGTTTGTAATACTTTTTACGAGTCATTTAATTTTTCCTCTTTTTATCTTGCACGACTTACTTTAATTGTATTTCCTGTTGCTAAATCTTTTATAAGCACATAGCATCCACCATAAATTCCGTAGCAATAATAGAAATTTGCAATTTCCTTCTTGATTACAAAACCATCGTCATCGTGTGTTTCGAGATAAATTGTATAATCATTGTTATTTCCAATTCCGTTTGCATGATGACAATTCGAGAACTTTAACCCAAGTTTCTCAACGTCTTTTTTGAAGCCAACAATTAAATCACATGCTCTGTGATCGTTATAACAATAACTATCGAAAACGTGTTTATTTCCCTCAATATGTTTGTTAAAAAGTTTGTTAATAATTGGCATATATTCACTTTGTCTCATTTTTAAATCCTCCTTAAGCAATCAATTCATAAATTTCATTTCCATTACGACAAACATAACCAGGGATATCTTCAAGATTTGCAATTACATCGTCGATATCTTCAAGATCAAAATCTCCAATCTCTCCTACTTCTGGAATTTCGTCCAGCGTAATAGATTCATCTTCTCGGTCTGCCAGCTCTCGATTATATTCATCAATATCGTCATAATACAAGAAAAGTTCATTATGCACAGTCATTTCATCAAGATTGATATAAATATCTCCCTCGCTCCAACTTTGCATTTCATCCATCCCATCTTCAGAAATTGCAATCAACCCTCTATTTCTATTAATGTTTTCGCTTTTGAACTTATAATTCGGATACTTATTAGTGATATAATTCCATTCCTTGCTGTCCATACCACCATCAATACCTCCACCATACTCTTCACAATATCTGATGAAGTAAAGAATTGCATCTTCTTTACTATTTGTTTCCATTGGAAACTCAGCCATCATATCTCTCACTTCCATTAGAGCTGAGATTGTGTATGCACTCCAATGAAAATACATTTTACATAAATCTTCTCCTGTGCTTTTTACTGTTACTACAAGCCTCTGTCCCATATTAAAATCCTCCTTTATTAATCATCTCTTTTATTTTATTTGCGCCAAGCTGTTCTCTTGTTGGCTGTGCATCATCAATGTCGCAAAGCATTCCATACAAGTCGTAATTATACTGCTCGTTTTCATTAAAATATTCTCTGTCTACAATGTCCCACCCATCAATGATATAAGTTCCGTTATCGTAGTTATCATAGTCAAGATGACTACACGTATCAATCCCAATAGAAAGCCCCCCGCCAAAGAAGTTTCCAATCACCTGGCAGAGTCTTGCCCACCCATAATTATCACTTGTCGGTTCTCTGTATCCTTTCATTTTGCAATAGGTTAAGAATGCTTGTACACTATCTCGACCTCCGTTCCAGTGCAGGTATACACCTACTCCATCGTTATTAAAGTTCTCCCTCGTAGTGATTACAGCCCTGTTGCCCATAATGAAATCCTCCTTTAATTTTGTATCGTTTTAAATGCATCCACCACAACATCCCCACGGGACATTATCATTGAACACTTCATCAATTTCTGCTGCATATTTACGGAACTGTTCGGGAATATCATTAATATCAATTTTCCATTCGCCTTGCCACGCTCCCTCATAATTGGGATTTAGACCACCGCCGCTACTCCAAAACCGATGGTATTTCGGTTTCTCTTTAGACTCAAAGACATAGCCAAACGTTGCAATCTCTCCATCAATTTCAAGTGTTAAATCTCCAGTGCAAAGATTTGGATATTTCCCAGTATAAGAAACAAACTTTACATGATTAGTTTCATTATTGTTATAATTAATCAGCATTTTATTCTCCTTTTAACATCTGCCCAATCAGTTCCATTGCCTTATCGTCTTCCAGATAGAATCCATCACTTTCAATCTGTGCCTGAAGATTACACACTAACTGCATAGCCCTCCGGTCGTCACCCGTATACAAGTATGCCTTGAGCATATTACAAAACTTGTCAATTCTCTTTGGATCTCTCATTGTTATCTCCTTTCAATTCTCTATTCTCTCGGATAAGCCTATCGCACTTTGCTTTCAGCCTTTTGACTTCGGACTCAAGATACTTAATCTGATCCTTATAATCAAGTTCCATATCCAGCATGTTGTATGACATTTATTCTTTCTCCTTTCAAATTACACAATTTGCATGGCTAATTGCTCCCTTATCTGCACTAAATTCCCTTCCACAATAAGGACAGATGCCAGTATGACCAATCATAATCACGTTGTCTTTTGCCAAACTTCTTTCTCTTGGATAAGACACATTACAATAACTAAATTGAACATAATCTTTATAATGCAACCCGCAAGAGCTAACATTACCTGCAACATCTCCACTTGTCTTTTTCGTCCACGTAGTATCAGTAATCCCAATCAGCGGCGTAATCTCATTCTGAACATAATTACGGAATACTTTGTACAAATCTGTATTACCATCATTCCCTTGTGGATAGACACGTCCTTGCACAAGAATGTTTTGTCCGTAATGGAACATGCAGCGATAAATCTTACCGTCTTCCCAGTCAGTGGGTACATGGTCATGGACAAATGTGATAATCGACGTTGTATCAAGCATATAACTCACAGTTCCTGCACAGTACATACCGTGATAGCTACTTTCCATATGTCTACGATTCTCTTTGTCAATCGTATGACAAGATGCCCAATTGACACCGAAACTCATCGTGAGATAGTCAATAGGATTCACACTGATGAAGAACTTTAGCTTTCGCTTAAGACCGCTCACCATGTCTGCATACTGAGCAAAGAGTTTGTTATATTCAGGTAATTTATCTACTCCATAAAAGCCACACACGCGGTTAAAGGCGCGACTGGTTTTCATACCTTCTCTTACTTTATATTTCTCGTCCATGCTATCAGAAAATTCTTTGCTAATAGTAGAAAGACTTATCCATCTAAATTCACGTACTACATTGTAGCATTCATCTTCATTTGCATGAGATGCAATCGTTGCCCCATCATCTGCGAACTTACTTTGTACATCCGTTATTTTCTTCAACTTGGAAACTACTTCGCGCTTCATCAAATCTTTTGCCGTAATGTACTTTACTCCAGTTCTAAGATAATCCTCAAGTTTCTTTCCGTTCTCATCTTCGTACTTTAGCAACAGTTTACTTGCACCTACATTGACATAGAAATTATCACAGAAATCACAAATGTCCCTTGAACTATTTTCTCTTGCAAGTTCAATGTCAATCATCATGCGCATATCTCCCATGTAATGCTCAGATTTCTGTAACAGCTCAATCAAGTCTTTCTTGTTGGTGAAGTATTCATTAAGCATAGTGCAAACGCCGTGCTCACTATTTCTGTGATTATACTTTGTGAGCAACGACATTACATCATCAACGAGCTTGTCGGTGTCGCAATACTGGCCCCATGCTTCTTTCAGGTTTGCCTTTGTAAAAGTGGTGTGCTGAGTTACTGGAACACTAGAGCCATCTGCTAAACCAACAAAATCAGAATCACCCCAAAAATACCGACGGTTATCTTCTTCAATACGGTATTGATTTCCACTGGAACTTGCAATCGTAACAGTCCGCCCATTATATTGCTCCATCCCGTCGCCATATCCATATGCATAATTACTGGAACGAGTCCCCAGGCCTTCTCTTACAACTACACGATCACCAACATTATATCTTGCCATAATTTATGTCCTCCTTTAAGCATACAGCTTTGCAATTCTGTCTTTGATTCTTTGCAAGGTTCCGTGCGGCATATCCTCGTCATCTGGATTCCATTTAATATATAAACCGTTCCAAATTTTATAAAATTCATTATACTTTTTTGAATATACAACATCCCAGCAGTGCGAATAACGACTGATATTAAAATGGTCAACAATACCAATCTTATTTACAACCGCCACAATGTTGTCTCTTCCCTTGAGCTTATATGTCATGCCGTTTCTATGTGAAGTTCTGTCTTCGAAATTTGTATCTAGAATACAGTCAATGGTAATAATATCATCAAAAATACCGGGACACTCTGTGAAAATATCCTGAATGCTTTTCATCGTTGCATCAATACATCCTCTATATTTACAACCAGTTCTTGCATCTTCGGAATTGATGTCGTACAATCTGCCCCAACCTTGACGGCACTTGAGTTGCATTTCACTTTTGACCGTTGCAATATACTTACCGTCATCTTGTAACACATATTTAATCGACTTTGTAATTTCTTCACATGTTCTTAAGTTTGGGCATCTAAAGCATGTTGTAGAAGTTGTGCTCATGAGCCTATGCTCTTTGATCTCTGCGTCAGTGTTCTTGAGAATAGTGCCACAATGCGAACATTTGACGAATTTATTTCTATTGTCTCTATAAATAGATACGACGTTTCCCTGATTTACAGTTCTCCCATCTACAATAAATGTTTTTTCATCATTCATTTCTGCATTTTTCCATACGTAGCATTCGTCTCCAAACTGTCTAAGTAAAAGTTTCATAAGATGCCTCCGTTAATTTTGTATTGCGTAAGACAAGGGGCAAATGCCCCTCGCTTACTTTGACTTTTCTTCAAACTTGTCGAACCACTTGTCTATTTCATCGAACTTCTTATTTAATCTTTCTTCCATTTCAAGTAGCGCCTGAAGTATTACATCAACCACCTCTTGCAACTCTTTGTTTTCCATTCGCATCAGCCCCTTTTGCCTTTATTATATCACCTCTTTCTCAAAATTCAATATGTCATATTCAACAAATTTTCTTAGCCAATTCGCACCAAACCACCGAAGCGTCCCTTGACTGCAATGCTGCCGAACTCGCTGAAGTAGTCAATGGTTTTGTTCCACACATATGCAAGCACATACCCCTCCTTAATGTCGGCATTGTCCATTTCGTATTCCTCTTGATAATCCGATACATACAAGAAATTGTACATATCCATTACTTCACCGTCAATCATTACAGGAGTATGAATTACATGATACACAAGCGCATTGTTTTCCTTTTCAAACTCCTGCACCTTTGCAGTAAGTTCCTTGTCGCTGCTGAACTCATACAAACCTCCAGTCTGTTCAGAAAGCTGCACCTCGCCTCTCTTGAATGCCTTGATACACGGAGCAAACAGCCCAAGCTCTTTCATGCGGTTAATTGCCTCTGCCTTTTTGATTTCTTTTGATACGTTCATATTTATTCCTCCCTTTAATTTCGTATTGTATTTTCGTTTCGTGTTAGTTTGCCCTATTATAGGACAAACTATTTTGTTTAGTCTAAAAATCCACATGCATTTGCAATCATTGCAATAATTGCAAAGACTACGATAGTTCCAATGAGAGCAATAATCCCGTCTTTTGTTTCGTCCTTTCCGAATAGTAGTACACAAGCAATGATAATAAGTAAAATAACAACCATTTGTTTACCTCCCTTTATTAACAAGACCTATACATTATTCGTAATTATTTTACCCTTATTATACTGCTGTGTCAACTTGCTTTACTTTACCTCCTCATTAAGATAACTATTCAGTAGGTCTATAACTTCACCAGAATGCTTTACAAGGCGTTGATTAGTCTTCGCAATTCTTTCTGCAAGGTCGAGTGTTGCTTTCCATTCTTTCATTACGTCTTCATACTCAACCAGATCATAGCCCGTGAGTAACTTGAAGAACCATTTGCGAATTTTTTTCATTTTACTTTACCTCCTCATTCAACAATCATTTTCAGCTTATCAACCTTTGCCTTTGCAACTGTCTTTTTGCGCTCAATCTCTGCCAACTGGAGCACCGCCGCATCATACTCCATCTTTGCCTTTGCATAGATTCTGGACTGAATAGCGTTTGCATAGTAGCTCATGTCTTCGACATAGCAATACAGTTTGCCATCCACGGCAATCTTGCCATCGCGCAGTTTATATGCAAAATTATCATACGGCATATGCTTTTTATCTGCACATTCCTTTGCACTAGTGAATACCTCACCAGTGTCAAGACACATGACTGCCTTTCCCTTACGACGGTCGCTCTCCACAATGTACTTAGCTTTGATGATAGTGATGTTTTTCATGATGTCAATTTCCTTTCTGCCAGTTGGCAATAATTTTGTTTTGTTGTTAGATATAGTTATATACGTTACTGTCAACCATGACGTCAATTACATTTTCGAAAGGAATGTCGGGGCATTCCATAACGAATTTGCCGACTGCCTCTGCCTTGGAATGTGCAATCGTATCATACCAGCACATAATATTATTTTTGTCTACATATTCGACAACATAATACTTGCTGCCATAATAGTCATCATACATATCATCAATCCAATCTGCTGCGGCACTGCAATAGCTTTCCACATAATTGAATTTGTCGTTTTCCGTTGTCCTTTCAAGAATCTTGCATGCTTCCTGAATACTCCTTTCCATTTCAGAAATCACAACATATTCGCTTGTGGTATGTGCCCTGTAATATCCACAGCTGAGATTCACTGCCGCACACCCAATGAATGGCGCAACCTCGCAAATATCAGAGAACGAACCGAATGCTGTTTCATAAAATTCCTTTGTGATGAATTTTTCGAACTCATCATTTGCGCACTGATAAAATACTGCGTCGTTTGCGTTGGCACGGTCGAACTCAATGATGTAATTAAAATCAAGTTCCTTTGCAAGTTCTGTTTTAATGAATTTCCCTGCGCCAACACATCCAATCTCCTCATCCTCGCAGAAAAGGACTGAGCAGTTATATTTTTTGAGAATCTTAAAAATCATGTATACACCACATCGATCATCTCCTCCAATTCCATTAGGAGAAGAAATAATGTTCTGTTCTGTATCATATTCAACCATGGTCGGCAAGCTTTTGTGCACTGTGTCAAGATGTGCCATCAAGAGCACGGGGAATTTGCCTTGTGCAAACACAAAACCATCCCCGCTGACAATTTCGCCGTGTGTTTTTACCAGTTTCTGTTTCACATGATTCTTTAGTGATTTCTGAGACATGCGGCAGATTTTTTCAAACTCTTTATTCATATTCATTTACCTCCCTTAAATAGCCTGTTCTTCGGCGTTTGCCTCGGAGTTTTCTTCTTCATCGTCTTCTTCCTGTGCTTCCGCTCCTTCAAGACAACTATCACATAGCCAACGTCCGTTATGCTCTGTCAAGTCTCCGCTTCTGAAGTATTCTCCACAGTCATCGCAGAAACAATAATTCTCTTCAAGACAATCGCGGCAAACATAATCTTCAATGGAACCTACATATGTCATGCGGCTTTTCCTATAGTACTCTCCACAATCGTGACACTGTCTGTAGTAATTTTCCAAACAATCGTCACACACAAAATTGCCACCATCTACTTCTGTTACACCGCTAACAACGTAGCTCTCACAGCAGTCGCACCAGCTTACACAATCGCTGCAATACGGTTCTCCGTTAATCCAAACGACTTCTTCGCTATCACTTTCAATGAGACAACCGCAATTTGCGCAAGTTACTTTACTAGCGCAGCAAGAAATATTTCCCTGTTTGTCATGTTCATAGCCGCACTTGATACAAATCGGTGCATGACCAACTGTGAAGTATTCTTCATTCTCGCTTCCCTTCGGACGAGAAAGTGTGCAATTACTGTAGCTCTCATAGTCTCTATAGTGAGTGCCTTCGGATACCACATATTCGCTTGCCGCATCAGTTCCCTTTGAGACAGTCCACAGATTCGGAAATTCAAAGATTTCGGACATAATCTTTTGGACAATTTCTCTGTAAGGAGTATATGCACCACCGTTTCCGTCATTGTCTTGCGGGTACAGTCTGCCCTGTACGAGTTTGTCTTCTGCCCAATGGAACATCTGACGGTTAATCTTAGGCTCATGCCAGAAATCTTTCCCTCCGTAGGCTGCGTCCACAGTATAGAATACCATGGAAGGCTTATCCAACATGTAGCTTACAGTGCCAGAGGAACACATCCCCTCATAACTGTTCGGCATATTTCTCTTATTGGTCTTGTCGATGGTATGGCAGCTTGCCCACGAATTACCAAACGACATGGTGAGATAATCAAGCGGGTTCACAGAAAGAACGGTATGCCTTACAATCTGAAGCGGATTGATTGCATCAGCATACTTTGCAAATTCCCTATTGTAGTCGGGCAGCTTATTGTAGCCAATGTATGTGAGCAGCTTGTTCATAACGCGGCTCATCTTCTGTCCGTTGTGAGCGTGAATGTCAGGCAACATTTCATTAAATTTACCTGCGGTTGCCTCGTCAATGTACTGGTCAGAGAATCGGTACAGATTGATAACGAAATTGAAGATAGCTTCAGGAAGTTTTTTACCATAAGACGTGCAATAGTCTTTCATGTCATCAGGCATGAATTCCCTTACTGCAAGTGCATTGTCCAAATCCAGAAGCCATTTAGCAAAGTCTCTAAGCGCATTGGTGCTTGTCTCGCGTGCAAAATTGTGGCTGAATACAATCATGAATTTGCCTTTGAGATAGTTCGGATGCTTCTTGAAAGCGGTGATAAGGTCTGCCTTGTTTTCTGCCCATGTGTTAATGATCCTGTCGAGCGCTTCCTCGGTGTAGTCGTAGTCATACTCATCAAGCAGATGCTTCATGTCCTCAAGAAGCATTTCCTTTTCTTCCTCAGTGATAATTTCTTTTACATCCATTTTATTTTCCTCCTTTTCTTCAATACAAGTTGATTTAACTAACTCAAAATAACGAGCCGACACTCTCCATTCCTTAAAAATACCAGGCATGCTATTAGATACACAGATTGTGTCGTCGTTGATTACTCTCGTCACATACCCAATCCAACCTCTCGTTGTAATGGTATAATGACTTCCATCATCAAGTGCTTTTACCATGTCGCCAACATGAAACATAATTTATTCCTCCTCAATTTCTCTTTCTGCCTCGCTGTATGTATCAGCGCTGCAATAGAATTCTCCATTCACATAGGCAACGTAATGCCCATGTTCACATTTGATTTCAGTCTGCATTGAGCACCTCCTTCGTTACATCAATTCCGTTGTAGATGATGAGCAATTCTGTATTGTCAACATCACTTACAAGCACAAACATATTATCAAGACCTGCTTCGTAAGTTGCTTTGCTCATTTCCGCGATGGAGTCAGATACTTCGTCAGGGATTCTGTGATAATAATCATAGATATCTTGAATTCCTTCAAAGCTAATTACGATGGAGTAGCATTCGTCCTCGTACATGGAGAAGAGTATATCATCTCCGAAAATCAACTTGAACTCTGCATCAATTTCGCTTACGAATGCATCTTCAATGATATCGCTTTCCTTTTCGGTAGGCTCAGTTGCCTTCATGGTAGAGTTGGCGCAAGCAGTCATGGACAGGATAACGAGCAGGGCAAGAACGATAGCAAGAATCTTTTTCATGGTTTTATTTCCTTTCAGTAATAATTTTGTATTGTTTAATTTTCGGGTTTTTCTTTGAGGGCGGCAAGTTCAGCAACTGCCTCATCTCGCTCTTTGATAAGAGCTTTAACTTCGTTTATCAGGTCAATGACAAAGGCTCTTTTTCCGCCACGACATACGTTCGTTGCGGCACAATTATCGCATGACCTACCCGAGCAATCAGAAATAGCATAAATAATGCCGATTTTATCTTGAATGGTCATTTTGATTCCTCCTCTGGATAAAGTTCTTCATCGAGCAGAATGTAACCCAATGCCTGAAGAACAACAGGTGCTTCATCTGGTTCAATTCCGTTGTCAATCAGACACTGTTCTGCCTTGGAACGGTTGTTATGAGGCATAACAACCTTTGCTAAGGCTTCATCATACGACAAGCCACACGCTGGACAACGTTTGCTGCAACTTATGTATGGTTCATGGGTACATTTTTCACACCATCTACTCATTTGCCTTACCTCCTTATGCATTGATTTTACGAAGTCATTTAGGATTTCTGCCAGTTCCTTTATTTCGTTAGGAGTGCAGATAAAGTCAACGGCATAATAATCTCTCCCGTTTTCAGTGCAGCCACCAAGGCATGGCTGATAAATTGCCTTGCCAATTTGTTGCATACAAACAGCAATTGTTTTCCATTCTTCGGCAGGGAGACAATTCCCTTTGTGCCAATGAAATTCCATTTGCTTTCCACCTCCTTAAAATTTCTCCAGCCTAATTACGACTTCTGTTGTGGAGGATGGTCTTTGCTCAATTAGGTACACAACATCTATCACTTTATACAGTTTACCGTTTAGCTTTATTTTTTCTCCCTGTCTGGGAAGATACTGCATCGTTCCGTTGACAATGAGATCTATGCCAACATAAAAATAAACACGAAACATTTGTTTTACTCCTCCAATTCTTCTATGATGTTGAGTTGATTAAAGATACACTCCAAATCTGCTTTGGGGAACCAATCTTGACACCAGCGTGCAGCACCTTGCTTCAAGTAATAAGTCAAGGCACAGTCGATTAACTGCGCCTCGTCCTTGTTGATATTGAGTTCCATTACTGAATCTTCCTCAGTTCTTCCATTTGCTCCTCCGTAAAGATACGGCGAAGCCATGCATATTCCTCGCCACAAGCAAGGAAAGTTTCCCTTGCAGAGATGCTATCAGTACTGTAACCGAACTCGGCACAGAAGTCGCTGAAGCTGTCATAGCCGTATTTCTCTACGGCTGCAAGAATATCATACTCGGTTGGAATTGCGTTTGTCTTGAGAGACTTGAGTTCACGCAACACATTGGTTCTTTCGTGCATCCTAAGCACATCATAATGTGCCTTGTATTTCTTACGCGCAAGGTCATCAGCAGTCATTTCGCCTACCTCTGTATTATGCAGGCTGTCCCAGAAGTAGCTTGTGTATTTGCCTTTTGGAGTTGTGATGGTGAACTGATACTTGTTGTGCGGTTTGGTTTCACCCAACCAGTGAGAAGGGATCTCCTTTCCGATGAAGTTGATTTCCATTGTTGCCTTGCAGTCCGCAAGGAACTGTTTCGCTTGAGCTTGATAGTCAGTCATTTTACATTCTCCTTTCCATTTGCCTTAAATGGTATAAAGTCGTCTGCCTTCGAGAACACCGCACAGTTCGATCAGGCGGCTTTCCCTTAGAGAAAGAAGCCCTTCACTGCCACAGATGTCAATGATTGTGTCCTCATAAATTGCATCTGCCTTTTGGAACGCGGCTTTAAGCTGACGCATATATTCATTTGCCTTCATTAGAGCACCCCCATTTCCCTTAATGCAGCCTTTGCCGCAGTTGTGATGTGGTCGTCATGTACTTGTCGTACCAGCCGCAAACAATTTCGCTTGGGATGGTTGCGTGAATGCAATCCCAAGCAAGACGAGTGCCGAAGTCCTTGTAGTTTCCGTTTGCCTTGAGGTTTGCTGCGTACTCAGGCAAGTTAGTGATTTTACTGAAGTTTGCCTTGATGAAAGGAATTTCGCTTTTGAGTTTCATTTGATTTACCTCCTAAAATTTAATGATTTGCGTGGATATAATTGTTTTGGCATCACCACCTTCCTTGCGCTCCGCCTTATTTGTAAAGCGGAGAGTTGAGTTCAATCTTATGGCTGAAGCTCCAGCCCATGGACATAATCAGTCTGCCCACATCAGCGGCAGTAGTAGTTTCAAACTCGCCCTTAATGGGCAGAGGATTGATGGGACACTTGATGCGGCAGTAACACTTGCCATCTTCATGGCGAACAAGAATAACGAGCTTAACGATACGCTCCTGAGCATAATGTTTTTCGGCTCTTACGAAGTGTTCGGAATACTCCATGTTGCCGTCAACAATGAACTTAGCGCAGTTCGCATCGAACCACTTGCTCAGGTTGTCGTGCTTGGTGTAGATATAAGCGGTGTGATAAGCGGGTTTGGAGTTATGCTCAGGCTCAGAATTGAGCAGAGCAATAGCATCGTTGTTCATACGAGCATCACAGCTCTCCACACCATAGTAAGGACACTCCTCACAGCCCACACGATTGATACCACCGCAGATAGCCAGAGCCTTCATAACTTCCTGCTTATTCATAAAACCTCCACGTTTTAAGCCCGTCGGCTATTAAATTTGACTCGTGTTTTACACTTGTCTGTTTGATTCGTAACGTAAATCACTCGTCTGAGCAAAGCCCATAAGGAAACCCTCGACGCAAGGTCAAGGGCTTCATATAGGTTTTATTCAGTTGGAACTGGCGCAGCCAATCGGAAAAATTGTGACTCATTGACGTTGCACACCTCGTTGCTTAGCCAGCATGAGTTATGACTAGTCATCCGTAGAACTCATCGAAACGTTCCTGAATCTTGTCATGAGTCAGCCTGTCCATGATGATTTGAGGGTCAGCATTAGGACGCCGGGAGCACTCATCAAGGAAACGGCGCTCAATGTCCTTGCCCCACTTGAGGCAGAAACCACGGAATACTTCTTTCTTGGCGTCAATGATGTCTCGCTGCTGTTTAGTCATATTGCAATCCTCCTGTTTTATACTTGTTGATTTGACCAGTGACATTTAATTGTTAGTGGGCTTCTTCCTCCTTAGTTTCAAAATACGCCACAACCATTTTGTGGGTGTAGCTGATTGCGCAGTGGTCGCAATCAATGCGCATACCCTTGTTGCAGCAGCAATCGCAAGAATACTGGAAAGATTTTTGTGCTTGCTCCTTAGTTGTTGCATCATACTGGAAATTGATGCCTCTTTGCTCAAACTTAGTCATTGTTTGCTCCTTCCTATGAGCTTGACCTTAACCCCTATTGCTAGTGGGTAGTCATTAAATAAACCCATAGAGAAGCCCTCGACATAAGTCAAGGGCTTTTGCTACAGGTTTATTTGTAGTACTTCTTCCACACACCGAAAGGCATTGGAGGCATGCCGAGTATGGCACACCTGTCAAGATACTTGTCATAAGCCTCATCCATCTCAAGCTGAGCATACTGCTCATCCCAGTTGACGTTCATATCATTACCTCCAAATTTGAGTCGAGCATAAATACCATCACAGTCAAGTGATTTAGTACTCAATGTGTAGTGGATACTTTTTTAGTAGATGTCATAACTATCACTTCAGTAGAGATTCTTCAGGTCAGTGAATGTAAATGTCATTTTGTGTTCCTACTAAGCAATTTGTTGATAGTGAACATGATGAGTTTTGCAAAGTACAATGTAGTCGTTGAGTGTCATGTCATCCAAGATGTACTCCTGATAGACATGACCATGTGCATACATTGCTTCATGCAAAACATTACCGACCTCAAACACAATGCTAAGGTCGGTGCAAATGATATTTTTGCACTTGAGTGCAAGAGTTTTAAGTAGGAATTCAACGTTCATATTTATTCATCAGCCTCCTCATCCTCACATGGTGGAATGTCATCAGGACATTTGGATGCCCAATGACAACAAGGATATTTATCATCCTCGTCCTTCCAACAGTAACAACAATCGATACATTTCATAAATCATTCCTCCCAGCTTCTTTGACATAATCATCAAGTGTGCATCCGTCAGACCATGTTTCTTCTGCGGCTACACAGTCATTCTCATCGAGAAAGCATTCGTGAAGTTCATCCTCAACCACAAAGACAACCTTGTCAGTGTAAGATAAGAAAGGGATGTTTGCTACGTTGAGCAATTGGATAAGGGTTAGTTTGTTCATAGGTTATTCCTCCTCTCGGATGTATTCATGATATTCATCGTCAAGCTCGTCGTCATTATTGTAGCCGTAACCAATGACGTAGGTATCGCCGTCGTCACTCACCAAGTAAGCATTGTGAATAGCCTCGTTGCGACCAACCTTGACACCAATGATATAGGCAATGAGCATGAGACAGATAGTAGAGAAGATGATGATTGACTTTTTCATAATTTGTACCTCCTAAATATTATTGACTCGCATATAATGCTCGTCTGTTTCACACTGGGTGTTTGTTTGTTGAGCTATGGGGACTCACACCTCATAGCCCGGTGAAATATATAAAAACGCATCTATGCAAAAACACATAGACATGAGAACATAAGAAAAGTGAACGGCTTGAAAAAATACAAAACCGTTCACACAAAAAAATAAGCCCCTCACCCCGAAGGGTGAGAGGCTATAGGGATTAGGTCGCGTTACTTGATCTCTTCATAAGTGCCGACAACCTTACCGGACTTACCAAGAACGCCAAGTTTCTTTGCAGTAGCCTTGTAAAGTGCCTTGTCAAAGTACATTCCAGACTTAGGAACATAGCCAATAGCTTCATAGACCATAGCCCTATTTTCGTCAGCTGTCTTGACACATTTATGTGTCTTGTAAAATGCCTCACGTTCAGCGGCTCTGTCAGCTTTGTTCTTTTCCCACTTTTCAGCAGCACTCATTCCAGTAGTCCTGGTAGGTTTACTAGGAACAGAAGAAGAAAGAAGAGACTGAACAGCAGCCAATTCTTCAACGGTAGAAGCCTCGATAACAGTACCATTTGCCAAAGTAACTTTCAACATGATTAACTCCAATCTGCTACAGTTAAGTAGCTAAAGCTAACAAGCTCAGTCAACCGCTGAGCCGTTGCCCACCACCAACATAGCACAATTTTTTTGTGTTTTGACAGCCAGAAAAGCAAAAAACTTCTCAAAATTGATATTTTGAGAAAATTGATTTTTTCGACGTGTAATCACGCATCCGGGGTACATAAAACTAGCGTTTGCAATGGTTTTTTCAATGTTGGGTACACGAGGTTATCATATACACTAACTCAGAAAAATTTCTCTAAACTTTTTCACTATCATTGTGTCAAATATTACCTAAATATCATCTAAATATCGTTAACCACTACCACATAAAACGGCACTCTTTTCTAATAATCTTCTATCATCAAACCCATTTTACACGTCTCTTTATACAAAATTATCCATTATATAAATTATAAAACAAATCATTTATCAGATTAAATTAACAATATGAATCGTAAAATAACAACATATAATTACCTATATATTAAACTTTTGCTATAAATTTTCTCTTAATTATTACGGCATCAAAATTGTAAAACAGCTAATTTAACCAACAATTTCTTTATAATTCAATCCAGAATATATAAAATTCATCAAAAATATCTGTCCAATTACTATACAAACATTTACACACCAACTAATCATTGCCCAAATCCGTTTCAAATCTTATTTTGGATGGTTTGCTTTAGCAAGCCAGACAAAGCGAGAGTCCCATGACTGGGACGCTTTTTGCCGACGAAGTGAAAAGAGACGGCAAAAACTCGCTAGAGGGTTGATATAATACACATACATATATTATAAAACAAACGTACCATATATGGGGCTACTTCTAACCATCCAAAGACATGTATCAATGCGAATCATACCTAGCCAAAATATAATGACAAAATGTAAAAAAGGATTTACATAGTAAATCCGTATTATTCTTATTAATATTGTTATTCTTATTAATATTTATATTATTATTATTATTTATATTAACTTTATGTCGTGTCGTCGTTGTCTGTCGCTATTTTGTCATTTATGTCGCGACAACGACAAAAGTTTTTGTCATT